>Ga0187781_10004499_pt1 | contig 10388 bp, 9 predicted proteins | sample 0715_SJ02_MP02_2_FD_132447 | JGI IMG/M metagenome (GOLD analysis project Ga0187781, IMG submission 132447) | Tropical peat soil microbial communities from peatlands in Department of Meta, Colombia - 0715_SJ02_MP02_20_MG | ecosystem: Environmental > Terrestrial > Soil > Wetlands > Peat | place...
CCGTAACTTGTCGTTCGAGCCCAAGCGGTGGGCGCGAGCAATTCGTTTTTCGATGCGGTTCAACAGAAGCAGATCGCCCGTTTTCGCCGGCCATGACAAACCGCTCCTCTGGTCCCAATTTCGATGACAGCCGCCGATCCCACTGATCTCCGTTCACGAATCGAATCCAGCCCTCTCTATAACCGCGACCTAGCGCCCGCGACGGCGGAGCAACGGCATTGGGGAACTTACAACTTCGCGGCGCTTTGGATTTCGATGTCGGTAAACATTCTGACGTACATGCTTGCCGCCAGCTTGATCGAAGGAGGAATGAACTGGCGGCAGGCAGTGGCTACGATTTTTCTGGGGAATGTGATTGTGTTGGCCCCCATGCTGCTGAATTCGCATCCGGGCGCAAAATACGGTGTTCCTTTTCCAGTTCTTGCTCGGGCATCGTTCGGAGTCCGCGGCGCGAACATCGCCGCCGTTTTACGCGCCTTGGTGGCTTGCGGGTGGTTTGGGATTCAGGCGTGGATCGGCGGCGAAGCCATCAGCACGCTGCTTGCGACTCTGTTTCCCGCCTGGAAGAATTTTGCCTACGGCCCGGCGGTTTGTTTTTTCCTGTTCTGGCTCATCAATCTCGGCGTTGTGCTGAAGGGGATCGAGTACATCCGGATATTACAAGGAATAAGCGCCCCGGTTTTGCTTGCTGTCGGCCTGCTACTTTTGGGCTGGGCTTACCACACCGCGGGCGGATTTGGCCCGATGTTGTCCGTTCCTTCGCGGTTCAGCAACTTCCCCGAATTCTTAAAATTCCTCATTCCGGCTTTGAATGGCACCGTGGGATTCTGGGCCACGGTTTCGCTGAACATCCCTGACTTCACGCGTTTCGCGCGAAATCAGCGGGATCAGGTGATGGGCCAGGCGCTAGCGCTACCCACAACGATGACGCTGTACGCGTTCGTGGGGATCGTTGTGACTTCGGCCACGGTAGTGATTTACGGCAAGGCGATTTGGGATCCCGTCGAACTGCTCAGCCGCTTTCATTCTCCGGTCGCGGTGGTGATCTCTCTGGTTGCCATTCTGCTGGCAACGTTGAACGTCAACATTGGCGCCAACGTCGTCTCGCCCGCGAATGATTTCTCGAATCTCTGGCCGAAACGAATCAGTTTCCGTACCGGAGGTGTGATCACCTGCTTCATGGGAATCGCCCTGATGCCGTGGAAACTGCTTGCCAACTACCAGACCTTCATCCTTGGGTGGCTGGGCGGCTACGCGGCCTTTCTCGGTCCGGTGGCGGGAATCATGATTTGCGACTACTTCCTGGTCCGGCGACGGGTGCTGCAGATTGAGGATTTGTATATCCGGGGCGGCCTCTACGAATATGCCGCCGGATTTAATTGGCGCGCGGTCATCGCGCTCGCCCTCGGGGCGGGTACGGCTCTGGCGGGTCTGGCGGTTCCCGCCGTTCGAGCGCTTTACGATTACTCCTGGTTCGTAGGGTTTGCGGTTTCGTTCGGGGCTTATTACCTGATGATGCGCTTCCAGCGGCAGCTTGCACTCGCGGTAGAGTCGGCCTGACGCCTGTTACTTCTGGTTTTTCCGGAAAGCTGGCAGCACCTCCCGCTGATAGATGGTCAGCGTTTCTTCCTCCTCTCCACACATTAAGTAAATATTGAACTGGGTCACGCCAACGGCCGCGAGTTTTTCGAGCTTCTTGCGATGCTGTTCGGCCGGCCCGACGAGTGCGAAGCGGTCTACCACCTCGTCGGACACGAAATTGGCGTTGTCGCTTTCCACTCTGCAGTGATGCTGGTAATCGTAAGCACCGCGCTTCTCCACGTACGACGTTAAAGCAGGGGGAAGAGCTTCGGGCTTGTATTGCCGGATCAGATCCATCACATGATTTGAGACCAGTGCGGGAAACCAGCGTACTCGTTCGCGGGCAACGTTGAGATCATCGGAGACCCAAACCGGAGCCGCGGCCATTACTTCGATGCGTGCGGGATCGCGTCCGGCAGCACGCGCACCCTCGTTCACGAAGCTCAGGCACCATTCAATTAGCGCCGGATCGGCGAATTGCAGGATGATGCCGTCGGCGACTCTTCCAGCCATGTTCAAGACCTTGGGACCATATCCTGCAATCCAAACGCGGGGAGGGTCTTGAGCCCAGGTCAGACGCGTCGGCTGCCCGTCGTGCTGGACTTCCTTGCCGCTGGTGAGAGCGCGAAACTCCTTCACCGCCGCTTCCAGTTCGGACCAGCTCACCGGCTTCTTGCCAAGAACGCGGCGTGAACTGTCGCCGCGTCCGATTCCCAGTTCCATGCGCCCGCCGGAGATGAGGTTGAGGGTGGCAAAAAGGCTGGCCGTTACGGTCAGATCGCGGGTCGCGGGATTCGTTACACAAGTTCCCAGACGCATCCGCCGGGTATTGGTTGCCATCAGCGTGAGCAGTGGATATGGTTCCATCCACAAGACGTGGGAATCGAAGATCCAGCCGTATTCAAATCCGGCCCTCTCCGCTTGTCGGGTCAAACCGACGATGCGCTCGATGGACACGTCTGGTTTTAGGGTGATCCCAAATTGCATGGCGGGTCTCATTCCCCGGGGAAACTGTAAGAACTAAAGGGCGGCAGTGTAGCATAATTTCCTTCTTATTCCGGCAACGGAGGCCAGGGATGAACTTTGACACAATCATTCGAAATGGTTCCGTCGTGACGGCGACGGATACGTACACCGCCGACGTTGCCATCGCCAATGGCAAAATCGCCCTCATCGGCAGGGACCTCGAGGCCCAAAATGCTTCCACGATTTTGGACGCGAGTCAAAAGCTGGTGCTGCCCGGAGGCATAGACGTGCACACCCATCTCGACATGCCCTTCGGCGGCACAACCAGCGCCGATGATTTCGAGACCGGCACGCGGGCGGCGGCTTTCGGCGGAACCACCACGCTTATCGATTTCGCCATTCAATACAAGGGACAGGCGCTGCGACAGGCTTTTGACACGTGGATGGGAAAAGCCTCGGGCAAGGCCGTGTGCGATTACGCCTTTCATTGCATCGTGACCGACGTTTCTGGCGGGCAACTGACCGAAATGAATGATCTCGTACACGAGGGGGTGACCAGTTTCAAGCTTTTCATGGCTTATCCTGGCGTGTTCATGCTGGATGACGGCAGCATTTTCAAAGTGCTGCAACGGACTTCGAACAATGGCGCCATGATTTGTATGCACGCGGAAAACGGCAGCGCCATCGACGTAATCGTGCAGCAGGCGCTGGCGGAGGGAAAGAAGGCACCCAAGTATCACGCCTTGACGCGGCCGACCACGGCCGAGGCCGAGGCAACTGCACGCGCCATCGCGCTGGCGGAGATGGCGGGTGCGCCTATCTACATCGTGCATCTGAGTTGCAATGATGCGCTCGAAAAAGTGCGGGAGGCGCGAGATCGCGGCCTGCCCGTGTATGCGGAGACCTGTCCCCAATATTTGTATCTTTCCCTCGAAAACTTCGACGCTCCGGGCTTTGAAGGGGCAAAGTACGTTTTCACTCCGCCGCTGCGGGAGAAATGGCATCAGGAAAAACTCTGGAACGGGCTGAAATGCGATCACTTGCAAGTTGTGTCCACCGACCATTGTCCTTTCTGCTTCAAAGAGCAAAAGGAATTGGGTCGCGATGATTTCACCAAAATTCCCAATGGAGGTCCCGGGGTGGAGCATCGCCTGAGCCTGATCTTCTCGGGCGGGGTCGCCGGCGGACGCTTCAGCGCCAACCGGTTCGTGGAGCTTGTCTCCACCACTCCGGCAAAATTGTTCGGGCTATATCCGCGCAAGGGCACGATCGCAGTCGGCAGCGATGCAGACTTGGTGATTTTTGATCCCAAGCGCCGACACACCATTAGTGCGACGAGTCATCACATGCGCGTGGATTACTCGATGTTTGAAGGAATTCAGGTCACGGGAATGCCCGACGTTGTGCTTTCGCGCGGCAAGGTGGTTGTTGACGGCGACAAGTTTTGTGGGCGCGCGGGGCAAGGTGAATTTCTGAAGTGCTCGACATACGCCCAAGTCAACCGATAGTCGGCTCAGCCCAAGGCGCGATAGAGCGCCTGCTTCCAGCGCTCGTTGTCGATCTGCCAACAGACGTTGGCTTTCTGTCCGGCTCCGACTCGAGTCCGCCAGGTGGCGCGGTTGCGTTCATCCTCAGCAACATTCAGGCGATCGACGACCGTCATCCCGCGGGACAGCTCACTCTGGGTTTCGACGGCCACATAGTGTTCACTCCATTCCGTTCCAACGGTGGGATCGAGTGCGAGGCACATGGCAACGGGGTCTGGCAGGCAGATTCCATCTTCGCCGGTTTGCATCTTTAGCGCGTCTCGCGCCTGACGGTTGCACTCGATCGCGAAGTGAGCGAGCTCGGTATCGAGAGCCAGAACCTGATCGATATCGTTTTGCGTTAGCACGGCGCCTCCGCGGCAAAGTTGCCAGCCAACTAAATCTATGGGCAATCCGCTTCGCAGCACAATACTGGCCGCTTCGGGGTCGACCCAAATGTTGTACTCCGCCGCCGGAGTTACGTTGCCTTCACAGCAAGGGTTTCCTCCCATGATCACGCAGCGCTTCACTTTTCGGGCAATCTCCGGCTTTTTCGATATCGCGACAGCCACGTTCGTCAAAGGCCCGAGGGTCACCAGAACGATGCCGGGATTGGTCTCGACCGTTCCGATGATGGCATCGACCGCATGTTCCTGCTGGGGAGCTTGCCGTGGAGCGGGATAGCCGTGGTCGCCAAGGCCGTCATGGCCATGAAACCAGGTCGCGTCTTGATAGGGGCGAACCAGGGGCTTCTCCGCGCCGGAGTAGACCGGAACCATCGCACCGCAAAGTTCGACCGTGTACAACGCATTGCGCGTCGCTTGTTCGACATCGACGTTTCCGGCAACAACGGTGATGGCCGCGACCCGAACATCGGGTGCTCGCAGCGCCATGATCAAGGCCACGGCGTCGTCGGAAGCGGTGTCGGTGTCGATCAGAAATGGGCGCGGCACGCGCGTAAGAATAGCAGACGCGATCTGGCTTGTGACCCAACCCAAAGGAGTGTAGAGTTACACGTTTTTGGAGGGGGACTGCATGTTCACGCCGCCGACTTTGACCGTTGCGCTGCTGATGATGATTATCAGCGCGATCTGCTGGGGTTCCTGGGCTAATACGTATAAGGGCGTCAAGAACTATCGTTTCGAACTTTTTTACTGGGACTACGCCATCGGAATTTTCCTGATCTCGCTCGTGCTGGCGCTCACCATGGGAAGCACCGGGAACGATGCCTCCAGCTTCGTGAATAACGTTACGTCCGCGGACACTTCCAACATCGTTTCCACCATGGTCGGCGGAGCGATATTCAACCTGGCCAATCTCCTGCTCGTCGCCGCCATCGACATGGCCGGTCTCGCCGTCGCGTTTCCGGTCTCGATCGGAATTGCCCTGGTGGTGGGAACCGTACTGAGCTACATCCTGCAGCCAAAAGGCAATGTGCTGTTCCTCATGGCGGGCGTTGCGAGCGCGCTGATTGCAGTGACTCTGGACGGAAAAGCATACGGGAGCCTGGCCGGCGCGGGACGGGCAGTTTCGCGCAAAAGTATTGTGACGTGTGTTGTTTCGGGCGTGCTGATGGGATTATGGAATCCATTTGTAGCCTACGGAGCGACGCGCGGCAATCCGCTGACTCCCTATAGTTCTGTCGTCTTCCTCACGCTGGGTGCGCTGCTTTCCTGCTTCATCTGGAACCTCTACTTTATGAAGCGGCCTCTGGTGGGGGAACCGGTTAGCCTTTCGGGATTTTTCGGCGGCCCGCGCTTCGGCCATCTCCTTGGGCTGTTGGGCGGCGCGGTGTGGGGCACAGGAACGGTGTTCAACGTGGTTGCCGGCAAGGTGACGAGCTACGCCATTGCTTATGCGATCGGACAATCAGCCCCCATGGTCGCGGCCTTGTGGGGGATTCTGGCGTGGAAAGAATTTGACGGTTGCGGCTCTCGCGCGAAGCTTTATCTGGTGCTTATGTTTGTTTTCTACGCGCTGGCGATTCTGCTGGTCGCGCACGCGAACGGATAAAAGACCGGAGAGATTCTAGAGCAGCATGCCGGCGATGGAAGCCGACATCAGGTTGGCCATCGTGCCCGCGAGCATTGCGCGCACCCCGAGGCGCGCCAGTTCGCCCCGTTTGTTTGGGGCCAAGGCGCCAATACCGCCAATTTGAATTCCAATCGAACTGAGGTTGGCAAATCCGCAAAGCGCGAAGGTGGCGATGGTGAACGAACGCGGATCGAGCGTGGCTTTCTGCGGTCCGAGCATGGAAAAGGCCACCAGCTCATTCAGCACCATGCGCGTGCCGAGCAGGTTGCCAATGGCCGGGCAATCTTTCCATGGAATTCCGATCACCCATGCTACGGGCGAGAACAGCACGCCCAGGATTCTCTCCATGCTCATCGGGAACCATGCAAGGTGCCGGTGAATGCCGCCCAGAATGCCGTCGACCAGAGCGACCAGCGCAAGAAAAGCGATCAACATAGCGCCGATGTTGAGCGCCATATGCAAACCGTCGCCGGTACCGCGAGCGATGGCGCCGAGAAGATTTTCGTGACTTTCCTTTTCAGTTTCGTCTTCGCTCATCACCACGCGCCCGGCGGTCTTGGGTTCTTCGGTCTCCGGTACCAGCATCTTCGAAATCAGGATAGTGCCGGGAGCGGTCATGATGACGGCGCTCAGCACGTGCCGCGGTTCGGCGCCAAATAGGAAGTACGCCGCCATGATGGAACCGGAAACATGCGCCATTCCGCTCGTCATTACCGTCATGAGTTCGGAATGCGTGAGCTCAGGCAGAAACGGACGGATGGTCACCGGCGCTTCCGTTTGTCCCATGAAAATACTGGCGGCGACATTGAGAGACTCCGCCCCACTGGCTCCCATGAAACGCGTCATGGCCCAGGCAGCGATGCGAATGACGAACTGCATGATTCCGTAGTGATAGAGAATCGCAAATAGCGCGCAGATGAAGATGACGACCGGAAGCACCTGAAAGGCGAAGACAAAACCGATGCTCGAAGCTTGCTTACCCAACGGACCAAAGACGAACTCCGAGCCGACAAAGGAATAAGCCAGAATGCGATTGGCAGCATCGCCGATAGCCTGAAACAAGCGGCGGCCGTAGTTGAAGCGCAGCACGAAAATAGCGAAGGCAAACTGGAGGCCGAGTCCCCAGGCAACGGTCTTGAAGCGAATCGCACGCCGGTGGGTGGAGAACAGATATGCGAGGCTCAACATGGTAAGCAGCCCGAGAATGCCTGTGAATCGTCCCATTCAGTTTCACTCCCCGGATTTGCGAATGATTTTATGGATCAACGGTCTTTTTAGAGGTCCGACATCACCAATCTGGCAACTTTCGAGGATCAACTGCCGGGCACGTTCCGCGCGCGACTCCTGGTTGTAATGCATCGTCGCCAGGGGCTCGCCGGTTGCCACCGGATCTCCGACTTTTTTGTGAAGAACGATTCCCACCGCAGGATCGACCGCATCTTCTTTGCGCTCGCGCCCGCCACCGAGGATCACGCACGCGGTCCCGATCTGCTCACATTGCATGGCGCCGAGATACCCAGACTTCACGGCGCGAACCTCGCTGGTCTGTCGCGCCTGCGGCAGCCGGTGAACGTCGTCGATCGCCTGGGAATCCCCTCGCTGCAGCGCCACCATCTGACGGAACTTTTCCAACGCTTTTCCAGAGGAAATTAATTGCGCGCTCTGTTCTCTGGCTTCGGCAACGGTTTTCGAAACGCCTCCCAGGTGCAGCATCCAGCCGGCAAGTTCCAGGCAGAGCTCGCGCAGGTCTTCCGGGCCCGAGCCATGGAGCACATCGACGACCTCGATTACCTCGAGCGAGTTGCCGATCATGTTTCCCAAGGGTTGATCCATCTCGGTAATGAGCGCCACGACTTGCTTGCCCATGCGCTCTCCGGTTTCCACCATGAGTTCAGCCAAGAACTCGGCGTCTTTCTCGCTTTTCATGAAAGCGCCGGAGCCGGTTTTCACGTCGAGGACCAGGCCGTCAATTCCTTCCGCCAGTTTCTTGCTCATGATGGAAGCGCAGATCAAATAAGGACTCTCGACTGTCCCGGTCACATCGCGCAGGGCATACAATTTGCGATCCGCGGGAGCAATCTCGGCCGTCTGGCCGATCATGGCGCAGCCACAGGCTTTGAGGACGTGTCGGAATTCAGCGACCGATAAATTGACGTTGAATCCAGGGATTGCTTCCAGCTTGTCGAGGGTACCGCCGGTGTGACCGAGACCGCGCCCGCTGATCATGGGCACGGCGATCCCGGCGGCAGCTGCGAGTGGAGCCAGGACAAGAGAGGTCTTATCGCCCACGCCGCCGGTCGAATGTTTATCCACTTTCTTGGACGGCAACCAAGAAAGATCGAGCACCTGCCCAGAATGGAGCATGGCGTCGGTGAGAGCTGCGGTCTCGGGGCGCGTCATGCCGCGCAGCACCACCGCCATCAACCACGCGGAAACCTGGTAGTCCGGGATATCGCCCCGGGTGTAGGCGCTGACCAGCCCAGCAATCTCGTCTTCCGACAACTCCGCTCCGTCTCGCTTCTTGCGGATTACATCGATGGCGCGGAACGATTGAGGCGGCGCTTTGAGCTGGCTCACTTGAGACGAAATCCTTCGGGAAGCAAATCGGTGATGTGGGCCTGCTTGGGACCGGCAGACCCCTGAAAGTAGATCGTCGCATTGGGACCGAATTCGTAGATCACCTGTCGGCAGGCCCCGCAAGGCGAACAGGCCACCCCGTGATCGTTGGTTACGGCAACAGCTTCAATCTCGATCTTTGGACCCAATGCAGCGACCGCCGTGAAAATCGCCGTTCTCTCGGCGCAGTTGGTCATTCCGTACGAAGCATTCTCCACGTTGCAGCCAGGAAAAATCCTGCCGTTGGTGAGCAGAATGGCTGCTCCGACACGGAAGTTCGAATACGGAGCGTGGGCGTTTTTCATGACTTTACGCGCCGCCGTTTCGAGTTTTTCCCGTATCGCAGATGCCGGCGCAGACTTGGGCATAAAGATCGGTGGCGCTGGTTTCACAACTGGCGCACTCGGAGCAAACGAATCGTGCGCCATTGTAAACCCACGACACAAATTTCTGATCCTCCCGGTCCAATGTCTGAGGTTCGGAAGCAACGCAGGGGAACTCGCGTGTTTGGATTGCCTGCCGTACAATCGAACACAGGTTTGGCCGAATCGTAATGGCGGATTAGACAGGCGTTTCCTCCATGCCGCTCGATCATCCACTTTCCAATCTCGTACACCATGCGACGGGCGAGCTCGGTACCCGCAGCCCAAGCTCGGCGGAGACCATCGCCGCTCGAAACGGGCATCCCCTGCTTCGGAACTCCGGCATTCCGCTGGACCTGAACTGGGTACAAGAAGTGCGCGTGAACACCAGCGCCGTGGAGCGGCGAGCGCAGACCGAGGTCGCGCGGCGGACCGTGAAGAAGGAATGGCAGGCTGCGTGGCTGCTGCGCGCGATCTCGTGCATGGATCTGACAACCCTGTCGGGCGACGACACCGACGAACGGGTGCGCCGACTCTGCGCCAAGGCCAGGCATCCGGTTCAGCAGGAATTGGTCGAGAGACTCGGCATCGAGAGACTGGGGATCAAGGTGGCTGCGGTCTGCGTTTACCACCAGTTCGTGGAAACGGCGTTGCAGGCGCTCGAGGGGAGCGGAATTCGTGTGGCGGCGGTGTCCACCGGATTCCCGGCAGGTCTGTCGCCTTTCGCCGAACGAGTTGCGGAGATTCGGCGCTCGGCGGAGGCGGGCGCGCAGGAGATCGACGTGGTCATCACGCGCGGGCACGTGTTCGGCGCGCGTTGGCAAGCTCTCTACGATGAGATCGCGACATTCCGGCAAGCCTGCGGCGGTGCGCACATGAAAGTGATTCTGGGAAGTGGCGATCTTCTCACCTTGCGAAATGTGGCGCGGGCCAGTTTTATCGCCATGATGGCTGGTGCCGATTTCATCAAAACCTCGACGGGCAAGGAACCGACAAATGCCACACTCCCGGTCAGCCTGGTGATGGTGCGGGCCATTCGCGAATACGCTCAAAGAACCGGGATGGCGGTCGGCTTCAAGCCCGCGGGCGGAATCCGAACGGCGAAACAATCCCTTGATTGGCTTGCGCTGATCAAGGAGGAGTTAGGCGACTCCTGGCTGCGCGCCGAAATGTTCCGCTTCGGGGCAAGCGGGTTGCTTGCAGACATCGAGCGGCAGTTAGAACATCATGCGACGGGGCGGTATTCGGCAGAGTATCGCCACCCGGTTGCATAGCAATCTGAACGAGGCCGAATGAGCATCGC
>Ga0187781_10004501_pt1 | contig 10388 bp, 8 predicted proteins | sample 0715_SJ02_MP02_2_FD_132447 | JGI IMG/M metagenome (GOLD analysis project Ga0187781, IMG submission 132447) | Tropical peat soil microbial communities from peatlands in Department of Meta, Colombia - 0715_SJ02_MP02_20_MG | ecosystem: Environmental > Terrestrial > Soil > Wetlands > Peat | place...
CTGCGGTGGCGTTCGGCTACGCCGCCGCCTGGATGGTCGCGGCGGCCATCGCTTCTGGCGCGCTGCCTCGTCCGGCGCAGTGAGGAGCGGCGGAATGGATCACCAGGTGAAGCGTCGTTTCTGCTCGGTGACCTCCTCGGCGGTCATCAACCCGGAGTCGGCCAGCTTGGCCAGTAGCGATTGCGCCCGAGTGGCCAGCTCACGCAACTCGGCAGCTATTTCTGCAACCGGCTCGGCCAGCTGTCGCTGGGCTGGCTTTGGGTTTTCCCGGCTCCGAACTCGGGAACGATGAGGACCGGACGATTACTGCGGCGCAATAAGTTTCGCGCGACGTTGCCGGTGATAATATGCCCGATTGCCGCGCTGATGCCTTGTTCCGGCCGACCGACAATCAACATTAAAGCGCCGTGTTGGTTAGCCGCTTCCAATAACGCGGTAGCCGGATCACCTTGGAGCCGATGATAGGTCCACTGCACATCACCGAGGGCGTCTGCGACATGCTGACGTTCAGCGTCGAGGTCTTCGGTGCCGGCATCATCGGCATCGTCGACAACGTGGACGACATGCAGTGGCACGTTCAGGGCGCCGGCGAGTTCACCGGCGAAGACTAAAGCGGCCCTGCTGGCTGGGTGGCGGTCGTATCCGATAACCAAAACCACGACAACCTCTTGCATTGCACTGAGCAGGAACCATCAGCCTGGACGGCGGTTGGGGTCGTGGTTGCGCACCCAGGCGGAGATCCATCGCCTCGGTAGCAAGCCTAGGCGATGGATTGAGTACCTGTTGCGATTGACCGACCACCTGAACACTTGCCTTCCGGTTTCCACGGGCGGGGCCGTCGGCCATTTGCGATGCAACATCGTGTTTGGCTTGACCACGGTTAGGAGTCGTTGATTAACTGGCATCGGCGATGGAGCCCGCCCGGAGTCTCGACTTCCGAACCGCTACAAGGCTGATGGCACCTGCGAACGGAGGAGTCGCAGGTGGCGCGCGCCAATTTCGGCTTGGGCTGCTTCCTGGGGTGCGCGGTCTCGGGTCTCGCGCTGGCGGAAAGCCGGCGCCTGAGGCCACGCGTCGGCCGTCGACGTAAGCAGGGCGAAACCGCGCGCCGGCCACCAAAGCACGGTGACCCATGACGGAGCTGCGGCTGCCGGTCATCCAGGCGCTACAGGTGGCCACTGTCGTCACCGGAGCGCCCGCCATCAGCGGATTCATCTCCTGGTTCGAGGCCCGCCTGCGAGGCCGGCGAGGCCCACGAATTCTGCAGCCTTACTTCGATTTGGCGAAGCTCTTCCGCAAGGAATCGCTCGTGCCGCCGGAAGCCAGCCTACTGTTCCGCCTGGCGCCATTCGTATCGTTCGCGTGCTATCTGACCGTACCGATGCTGATTCCGGTGCTCACCAGCTACGCGCTGCCTTTGGGATATATGGGTGACATCCTTGGCGGCGGATTGATTCTGGCTTTCGCCAGCTTCCTGGTCGCCGCGGCCGCGGCCGAAACCGGCGACGCCTACGCGCAATTGGCGTCCAGCCGAGCCAAGACATTCGCAGCGATCACCGAACCGGTGATGCTGCTGGTCTTTTTTGCGGTGGCGCTGATCACCACGACCGACCTGCCTTACGTCGTCGGAGCCACCGTTCGTAGCGGACCCGCCCAGATCGTGCGTCCGGCGCATTTGCTCGCCTCCGCGGCGCTATTCATGGTCATCCTGTACGAAACGGCGCGAATACCCGTCGAAACACACACCGGAACAACCGAATTCGGAATGATAGAAGCGGGGCGGCCGTTCGAGTACTCCGGGCCCGACCTCGCGCTGCTTCATTGGGGTTCTGCCGCAAAACAGTTCGTGCTCTACGTTATTTTGTGCAACGTCTTCGTCGCGCCGTGGGGGATGGCCTCGACCCGGTCTGCTCTCGATGTAGGGCTTGCCATTCCCGCACTTGTTGGCAAGGCATTGTTACTCGGTTGCATCATCGCGGTCCTGGATAACAGCTATGCGAAGTTACGACTCTTCAAGATAAGCGAATTCGTCTCGGCGGCGTTGCTGCTAGCGGTGTTGGCGGTATTCACCCTCTACCTGGGAGGCGGCTGATGGTGCTGGCGGTCAACGAGTCTGTTCCCAGCGTCTTCGAGGGCATCGCAAATACGGTGGCGTTGATTGTGCTGCTGCTGGAGTTCGGGATGCTGCGCGCATCTCTGCTGCGCGGCCAGGTACGCCTCTACGCCGGGCAGTCCTTGGCGGTCAGCATCCTGGCGGCTGTCATCGCGTTCGGCCGCGACGTTCCGGAACTGTATGCACTGGCCGCGCTGTCACTTCTGCTCAAAGCCGTTGTGGTGCCGCTGGTGGTTGTCGGGCTACTCCGGGAAGCGAACGAAGAGATCGCCGGTAGCGGAGTTTTGGGTGTGGCCAACGAAGTGCTGATCTCGATCGCGGTCGGCGCGTTCGGATTCTTTGCAGTCGGTGTCCTGGCCATTCATTCCCCCGTGCTGCCCACCGTCGCACTGAGCTTGTCGGTGGCGGTGGTGCTGGTGGCCTTCATCCTGATGATTGTTCGCCGCGATGTGGTAAGTCAGGCGATCGGGTTCTTCTCACTGGAAAACGGTGTATCCCTGGCAAGTCTGGTGGTTGCCGCAGGCATGCCGCTTATCTTGGAGGTGGCGTTCCTGTTCGATCTGTTGGTCGCAGTCGTCGTCTTCGGCGTCTTGATGCGTACCCATCACCGACGAACACGGTCGCTTTCCACCGAGACGCTTGACCGGCTGAGGGGATAGCCAATGAGCGTCGTGATGGTGTTGCTGATCGTGCTGCCGCTGGTCGCCACGCTGGTGTGTCTGCGCGCTCCGCATCGCGTCGCCGCCTCGGTGACCGCGGTGACAGGCATCATCTCTTTCATCCTCGCGGTGGCACTGGTGCCAGCGGCCAAGGGCCACACCATCACCGGGCTGCACTACTTGCGCGCTGATGCGCTGTCGGTGATCTTTCTGCTGGGAACGTGTTTTCTCTACGCAGTCGTCGGCCTGTATGCCGTCGGTTACCTGGCCGACGAGGAGCGCGCAGTCCGCTCCGAGACCGCCGAGCAACAGGCATTGTTCGCCCACCACAGTGCCCGGTTCTACCTAGGGCTCAACGCGTTTGCGTGGTCGATGATCTGCGCTCCGTTGGTCAATGGTCTCGCGTTGTTGTGGATCGCCGTCGAGATCACCACGGTCGTCTCGGCGCTGCTGGTGGCACTCGACAACACCGAGGGGGCAACCGAGGCGGCGTGGAAGTACGTGCTGATTGCCTCGTCCGGGTTGGGCATCGCGCTGCTAGCCACCATCTTCATGTACTACGCGGGCGCGAAAGTCCTGGGCGAGTCCTACGACCTGGCATTCGATCCGTTGATCAGTGCTGCGGGACAATTGCCGCAGACGCCGATACGTCTGGCGTTCGTGCTTGCCGTTGTCGGATTCGGCACCAAAGTGGGTTTCTTCCCTGTGCATACCTGGCTGCCTGACGCGCACGCCGAAGCGCCGACGCCAATCTCGGCACTGCTGTCGGGTTCGCTGCTGGCCGTCAGCTTCTATGCGATCCTGCGCTACTACCAGATCGCCGCGGGCACATTGCAAACCCGGTTCCCGCAAATCGTGCTGCTGGTTTTCGGCGTGCTGTCCTTGTTGCTGGCCGCGCTGTACTTGCTCGAGCAACGCGATATCAAACGGCTGCTTGCCTATTCCAGCGTGGAGCACATGGGCATCCTCGCGATCGGCATCAGCTTCGGCGCACCGATCGCTTTGTCTGGAGTGTTGTTGCATGTGCTGGCCCACGCCGCCGCCAAGGGCAATGCATTCATGGGCGCAGGAGTACTGGTGCGCAAGTTCGGCACCAAGGAGCTGGGCCGGATGACGCGTGGGATCGAGTTGCTGCCCTGGTCGGGACCGTTGTTCCTAACCGCCGTGCTGGCGTTGTCGGCAATGCCACCATTTGGGTTGTTCCGCAGCGAATTTCAGATCGTGACCGGTGGTTTTGCCCATGGCCGCAACGTGTTTACCGCTGTGCTGGTATGTCTGGTTACGCTGGCATTCCTGGGTCTCAGCCTGGCCACCACACGAATTTTGTTCCACCCTGAACCCGACGAATCGACAGATGCTGCGCCGGTACTGACGCGTGGTGAACCCAGCCAATGGATGGTGACACCTGTCGTCGCCGGAGTGTTGGTGTTGTTGGTCCTGGGATTGGCGCCGCCGCCGGATCTGCTAGACCTGCTGAATTCGGGTGCTCGTGAACTGCTAGCGGGTGCACCGTGACCGCGGCCGCCCTGACTATGGTCGTCGACCTGCCGCTGGACCAGTGGCGTGATCGGATCACGGGCCGCGTTGGCGGCGGAGATCGGTTCGCGGGCGTATACGGCACCCACAGTGGTGACGCAGCGTACTTGCACGGATTGTTGGTCGGCGGTTCAGTCGTCAGCTGCCTGCGCACGCTGATAACGCCGGACGGCGAGGGATCGCTGTCTTACCCGGCGTTGACACCTGATGTGCCGGCGGCGTTCTGGTATGAGCGGGCGCTGCATGATCTATCGGGTGTGGTGCCGACCGGGCACCCACGGTTGGATCCACTGCTGCTGCCTCGCCACCCCGGGCAGCCAACGCCCCGGCCCGGCCATCCCGAACAGGACAGGCTCGACAGGCACATCCACTCCAGCGCTGCCGACCAACATGGACCGGTTGATGTCAGTGGCTATGGAGTTTTCACGTTGCCGCTCGGCCCGGTGCGCTCCGGAGTCTTCGAGTCGATCGAGTTCCTCATCGAGACGCCCGGCGAAGACATCCCGCACCTCAACATCCGCCCGCACTACAAACATCGCGGTATAGCCAAACGCTTCGAGGGGCTATCTACTGCAGACGGAGTCCTGGTCGCTGAGCGGGTCGAGGGCATCGCGTCAGTCGCGCACGCCCTCGCGTTCGCTCACGCCGCGGAAACCCTGGCCGAGGTGGCTCCGCCACGGCGGGCGGGCCTGCTCCGCGTGATCCACGGTGAGCTGGAACGCCTGGCCAACCATCTGGACGTGGTGACCCGGCTTTGTGATGCCGCCGGACTGGCGGTACCGCACGCCCGCTTCGGCTGGCACAAAGAATCCATCATGAGACTGGTATCGAGACTGTGCGGCAACAGGTTCGGGCGCTCGGTAGTTCGCATCGGCGGCGTGTTCGCCGAGCCGCGACTGCAGCCCGCCGACGTCGCACAACAGTTGGGGCTGATCGTGCAACGGATCCACCGCGATCGCAACGCGCTGATGGTCGACGCGTCATTTCTGGACCGGCTGCGCGGCACCGGTCATCTCGATCCGGCGCTTGCGGCCTCGCACGGCGCACTGGGCCCGGTGGGACGCGGTTCGGGTTGCGATGACGACTCACGCCGCCGCGTCTACGACGGCTACCGGGAGCTTCCGTTGGTCGACGGCGCCGCGGTGGACGATCACGGTGACGCACTGGCCCGGCTGCGGGTGCGGTGGTCGGAAATCGACAGCGCGGTCGAGTTGATCCAGCGCGCCTGCGACCGGCTCTCGGGTCTGTCTGACACGACGTTGGCCGTCGAGGTGCCGACGGTCGACGGGATTGCACTGGGCTGGGCCGAGGCACCGCAAGGTGAAGTGCTTTACAGCTTGGAGGTCCGCGACGGCCTGATCGGGCGGTGCTTCGCCAGGTCGGCCTCGTTGCACAACATGCTGCTGTTTCACGATGTCTTCAACGGGGACGTGTTCACCGATTTCCCGTTCATCGAGGCAAGTTTCGGGCTGAGCTACGCCGGGGTGGCGATGTAGATGCCGTGGGTGTTCAAAGGTCTGCGCAACGGGATTCTCACCACCCGATGGCCCAAACGCGCCGACAGCTACTTCGACAGCTTTCCCGCAGCGGTAAGCGTGGTCGACGGCCCGAAGGCCGCGACGTCTGACACGGTCACCCAGGCAGCCGTGGCATGCCCGACTGGGGCAATTTCCGCTCAGGTGCGGCCCCGACTGGACCGGGGGCGCTGCATCTTGTGTGGGCGTTGCGTCGAGGTGGCACCCCAGTGGTTTCAGTGGCAAACAGGGGCGGCAACAGCGCAGCTGAGCCGAAATGCCTTGGTGGTCGGGGAAGTCGACGAGACCGACGAGGCGCTGGTCGAATTGCGTGCGAGCCTGGCACGGCGCGTCCAGTGGTTGCGGCGTTCGGTGCATCTGCGTCACATCGATACCGGGTCGGACGGAAGTGACGAATGGGAAATCGAAGCGCTGACCAACCCCGTCTACGACCTGCACCGGCTGGGAATCTTCTTCACCGCGAGCCCCCGCCACGCCGACATCCTGCTGGTGACCGGTATCGGGGCCGCGGGCATGATGGAACCCTTGCGTCGCACGCTGGAGGCGATGCCGAACCCAACGGTGGTGATCGCCGTGGGTACCGACGCCGTCGGCGGCGGACTCATCGGCGGCGGATACACAGGCGGCGAAGGCATCGGTGACCTTGTCCCCGTGGATGTTTGGGTGCCCGGAGCCCCAGCATCACCGTTCAGCGTCCTGCACGGCATCCTGCTGGCACTGGGCCGAGTCCCGTTGCCCGGACCCGGGAGCGCGCGATGATCGCCACGGGCCTGGTGCTGTTGGCCGCGGCAGTGCTGATCAGTTGGTGCGCCGGACTCGCTGCCGCCGCTGACACCCAGAGGCGCTTGTGCGCAGCCGCGTGGACGATGAATGTCGCTGCCGCAACGCTGTTCGTGATCGCCGGCGCTTTCGGACTGGCCGGAACCCGTCAACGCGTCGGCCTCGCAGGGCTGGCCGGTCTCGGGCCGGCCGGCCTTTGTGTTGACGCGCTCGCTGGACTGTTTCTGGTCATCTCCTTCGGCGTCGCGATTCCCGCTTTGATCGCCGCGGCCGCATCCGGCAATCACAGCCGTCCGCGCCTGCCTGCAGCGGTCGGCATTGCGCTGGCCGCAGTTGCGGTCATCATCACCACCGACAACTTGTTCATCCTGCTGTTCGGCTGGGAACTGCTGACCGTCGCCTTCTACCTGTTAGCAGGCTACGACCGCGATCTGCCCAGCAGAGCCAACGGCTCGATCATCACAGTGGTCTTCGGAAAAGCCAGCGGCGCAGCAGTGCTGATGGGCGCGCTGCTATTGGCCAGCCGAACACACTCCTTCGCGTTCAGCGCCGGTGCGGTAGATCCGCACAGCGCTGCCGGCCAAGCCGCATACGCGTTGCTGATGTTTGGATTCGGTGTCAAGGTCGGACTGGTTCCGGCGCATGTCTGGATGCCACGCGGCTACACGGCGGCTCCAGGTCCGGCTCGCGCCATAATGGCGGGTGCTGCAGTCAATGTCGGGTTCTATGGCATGTGGCGCACCTTGAACATTCTCGGATCTCCGCCCGTATGGCTGGTGTGCGTGGTGCTTGCCGTTGGGGGAGTAACCGCGATCCTCGGGATCGCGCACGCCGCGGTCAATCCCGACCTTGCGGCGTTGATCTCGTGGTCGAGCGTGGAGAACGCCGGCGTGATCACCACCGGATTCGGTGTCGCGCTGGTGGGCGCGTCAGTTGGTCAGCCAAAGTTGGTCGCTGCCGGGCTGGTTGCCGGCACCGCCCAGGCGATGGCACATGCGCTTGGCAAGACTCTGTTGTTCGTGTCAGCCTCGACGATCGAACAAGCCACCGGCACAACTGATCTCGATCGACTCGGCGGCGTTGTGCGCCGGCTGCCTTGGGCGGGCACGGGTTTGGCGATCGGATCGCTGACTTTGGCCGGGCTGCCGCTAACCGCGGGGTTCGCGTCCGAGTGGTTCACCCTCGAGGCGCTGATGCAGCAATTCCGGGTTTCTAGCCTCGCCATGCAGCTAACCAGCGCGGCGACAGGCGCATTGATCGCCTTGACGATCGGCATCGCCGGCGTGACATTCGTGCGGGTGGTCGCGCTCACGGCCTTCGGTCCCGCCCGCATGGATCAGCCGCCGATCGATCCCGCCTGCGCGCGCCCGGACCGGCAATGGCCCTACCGTTTCGGCGTGGCCGTGCTGGTGGTGGGTTGCCTGGGTGTCGCGGCAGTCGCACCGCTGCAGGTTCGCCTTATCGGATCCGGGCTTGCTCCCATCGTCGGTGACCAGGCCGCCGGCGCCAACGCGAAACCATGGGTGCTGCAACCGGTATTCGACGATTTTTCAGCCCTGTCACCGACTTGGCTGTGGATCGTGCTGCCGCTCATGGCTGCGCTTATCGCCGGATTCGCGACGCTATTCGCTGGCCGAAACCCGTTCCGTGCGCGTCGGGTGACGCCGTGGTCGTCGGCGTCACCCGGGGTAGACCGCGGAGTGGGCTACACGTCCTTCGCCTACGCCAACCCGGTACGCAATGTTCTCTCCAACGTGCTGCTGACCAGATCTGAACTCTTTAAGACATCGGCAGAACCCAGCGCCACTCGAGCGGTCTCAGGCTTAGTCACCTACCGCGTCGACGTTGTCGATCTCGTCGAACGATATTTCTACCGGCCGCTGATCGCTGCCTTGCTGGTCGTATCGCGATTCGCTCGAAGCCTGCAGTCGGGCCGTCTCGACGCCTACATGACCTACATGCTGATCGCGGTGCTCGCGGTTTTGGCGGTGGTGATCGCGACGTCATGAGGTTAGGCAGATCAATTAGACGACAGACCGAACGCCAAATCTGGTGCTGCCGTGGCGATCTCGAGAAGACGATTGTATTTGGCCACGCGTTCGCCGCGTGCCGGGGCGCCCGACTTGATCTGACCGCAACCCGACGCCACCGCCAGATCGGCAATAAACGAATCGTCGGTTTCACCCGAACGATGCGAAATCATCGCCCGATAGCCTGCGTCCCGGCAAACCTTGAGCGCCTCAAGGGTTTCGGTCACCGTGCCGATCTGATTGACCTTGATCAGAGCGGCATTGGCGACGCCGGCGCGTACCCCGGATGCGATGATCTCGGGGTTGGTCACAAAATTATCGTCGCCGACCAGTTGCACCCGATCACCCAGCGCCTCGGTCAGCTTCTGCCAGCCCACCGTGTCGTGCTCGCCCATACCATCTTCGATGCTCCAGACCGGGAACCTCGCGACGATGCTCGCGTAGCGGTCGATCAACTCGTCGCTCGACAACGATTGCCAGCCCAACTGGTAGCGGCCATCGCGGTGAAATTCGCTGGCGGCCGGGTCCAGCGCGATGGCGACGCCGTCACGCCCGGCGGTGTAGCCAGCGTCGCCAATGGCTTTGGTCAGCAGCGCCAAAGCCTCTTCTGCACCATCGACATCAGGTGCGAATCCACCCTCGTCGCCCAACCCTGTTGCAAGGTTACGAGCGACCAACGTCGATCGCAGGCGGCGATACACTTCAGCGCCCGCACGGACCGCTTCCTGGAGCGAGGGTGCCCCGAGCGGGGCGATCATGAATTCCTGAAAGTCAAGACCGTTGACCGCGTGGGCGCCGCCGTTGACGATATTGAAGTGCGGAACGGGAAGCCGCGGAACTACCCCTTGAGGAATCAGCCACTGCCACAACGGTTGTCCCGCCTCGAGTGCAAACGCCTGCGCGGCAGCCATCGATACCCCAACGATGGCGTTGGCGCCCAACCGCGACTTGTCGGGCGTGCCGTCCAGTTCGCGCAAGGTCTGATCAACCTCGTCCAGCCTGCTGAACGGCCGACTCGTCAGCGCCTCTGCGATCGGCCCGTTGACGCCGGCCACTGCCTTGAGCACGCCCAGACCCCCGTAGCGCTCGTCATGGTCGCGCAACTCCACCGCCTCCCGGCTGCCGGTCGACGCCCCGGACGGTACACCGGAGTGCACTTGCCTTCCGTCCGACAGCGTCGCCCACACCGACAGCGTGGGCCGACCCCGCGAGTCCAGGATTTCGATTGCCGAGATCGACGAAAACTTGACGGCCACTTGAGTTCCTCCGCGTCCGGGATCAATCCGGCGCAGCGGTTTGGCGGCCGGGTCGACCTTCATCAGTTGCGCAGGGACCGTTGGCCGTCTATATCAGACGCGCGGTTGTGGCGGGCCCCACCGCCATCTTCGTCCCAACCTACCAGCAGGCTCGGCTGATCGGGATGTTTTCCATCATCGCAGACACGTTCAGCGGGGGGCTCAGGATCGACTGCAGTGAAAACGCTTTTATCACAAGGGAGGTAGTGGTGGTAGACGAAGAATGTCTCAAGCTCAGCGCGTACTTTGGTGAGCGTCAACGCGAGGGTCGTCGCTTCGTGGCCGAGACGATGCTCGATATATACGAACAACAACGCGTCGCAACCAGCATCGTGCTCCGCGGTATCGCCGGTTTCGGGTCGCGCCGCCACTTTCGAACGGACCAGTCCCTGAGCCTGTCAGAGGACCCCCCAGTCGCGGTGATCGCGGTGGACACCAAA
>Ga0187781_10004502_pt1 | contig 10386 bp, 4 predicted proteins | sample 0715_SJ02_MP02_2_FD_132447 | JGI IMG/M metagenome (GOLD analysis project Ga0187781, IMG submission 132447) | Tropical peat soil microbial communities from peatlands in Department of Meta, Colombia - 0715_SJ02_MP02_20_MG | ecosystem: Environmental > Terrestrial > Soil > Wetlands > Peat | place...
GCGTGATGGTGCGCATCGGCCAGCAAATTTCCCGCAAGGACAACGCCAGCGGGTTCTACTACTTCAATTCGGCGCGCTCGGACAGCGTTTCGAGCTTTCCGGATTTCACCAGCAACAGTTCGACCCGGAGCCAGAACCTCAATTTTGTCGAGTCGCACACCTTCAGCCCTCAACTGGTCAACTCGCTGACCTTTAACTTCAACCGGCAGCGTGTTTCCCTCCTGGATCCTTTCGCCAACACGGACAACGTAGCCGCCGCCCTGGGCATTACAGGTGTTTCTGAGAACCCGCTCGACTGGGGCGTGCCTGCCATCAACTTCACCAACTTCAGCGCTCTGAGCCTGGCCATCCCGAGCCTGACTCGCAACCAGACGACGCGGGGCGTGGACACGCTCATCTTCAATCATGGCAAGCACAACTTACGCTTCGGCGGCGAACTTCGCCGCGTGCAGTTAAACACTCTCACGGACCCCGACGCGCGCGGCACCTTCACCTTCAGCGGCTATACCACGAGCGACTTCACCGCCACCGGAGAACCGGTGGCGAACACGGGCTACGACTTCGCAGACTTTCTGCTCGGATTGCCGCAAGCCACCACCGTACAGTATGGAACCGCCGCCAACTATCTGCGCGCGTGGTATTACGCCGGATATGCGCAGGACGACTGGCGGGTGACTTCGAAATTCACTTTAAATTACGGCTTGCGCTACGAGTACTTTCAGCCTTTCACGGAGAAATACGGCCATCTTTCCGATCTGGAAGTGGGCCCGAATTTCTCTTCGGCTGGAGTGGTGACCGGGCTCAATCCCGGTTCGCTACCGCCGTCGCTGCTCGCGGGACACAAGGACAACTTCGCTCCTCGAATAGCGATCGCCTACCGGCCGTGGACGCAGCACAATTTCGTCATCCGAAGCGGTTACGCCATCTTCTACGACGATTCTATTTATTCGCGCCTGGCGCCGAAACTGGTAAGCCAGCCGCCCTTCGCGCAGGCGTCAACATTGCTGACATCGCCCACCGAGGAACTCACCTTGCAGGACGGCTTTCCCACCGTGGGGCCGAACATCCTGACAAACACCTACGCTGTCGACCCGCATTACCGTACGCCTTACGTGCAGACCTGGAATTTCCTGCTGCAGGATGAACTCGCGCACAGCATCATCCTGGACGTGGGCTACGTCGGGACCAAGGGCTCGGCGCTCGACCTGCTGCTGGGTCCCAATCCGGCCGGCTCCAACAACACGCCGAACGCGCTCGAGTATACCTACGAGACCTCCGGCGCGTCGTCGAACTACAATGCCTTGCAGATAAGCTTGCGCCGGCAGTTTCATCGCGGGATGTCTCTTTGGGGACGCTACACCTATAGCAAGGCCCTTGACGACGCCGGAAGCGTGGGAGGGTCGAGCAGCATTGTGGCCCAGAATTATCTCGATCTTGCGGCGGAGTACGGACTCTCAACCTTTAACCGGACGAACCAGTTTCTGCTGAACTACACCTGGGAACTTCCTCTCGGCGACCGTCACCGCTTCCTGAATCAGGGTGGACCGCTCGAGAAAGTCTTTGGCAACTGGCAGGTGAGCGGCGTCACGACGCTCGAATCGGGAGAGCCGCTGACGGCCTACGTGCAGGGGAACGTCGGCTCGAGCAGCGGCACCGGAGCCTACTTTTCCCTCCGGCCGGATGCTACCGGAGAGCCGGTCGGTCTGCCGTCGTCGGAACGCACGACGCTGCAGTATTTCAACACCGCGGCCTTCGCCCTGCCTCCAACCGGGGAGCTTGGCGACGCCGGACGCGATACGATTCCGGGCCCGCCGACGTACAACTTCAACGTGTCTCTCGATCGGCTGTTCACGTTTTCGCGCGAGCGCGGAATCAGCGGCGATTTTCGAGTTGCCGCGAACAACGTCTTCAACACCCCGAACTTCACAGGACTCTCTACGGTTCTGAACTCGGCAACCTTTGGACGTGTGACCGGCGCAGGCACGATGCGAACTCTGACCGCCTCGTTCCGGCTGAGGTTTTAGAGCGTGAGTAATCAACCCAATCCCGAAAGCCGCCGGCGGATACTCCCCGGCCTTTGCCTGATCGGCGTGATTGCGGCCTGCCTGGCCCCGGCCATCAATCCCGCTCAGACATCCCAGACAATCGCCCCTGTGGGGACGGCGCCCGTGTCCCGCCAGGGCAACGGTTTCATGATTCATGTCCAAACAAACGTGGTCCTGGTCGATGTGCGGGTGACCGACAAGAAGGGCCAGCCGGTCACCGATCTCCAGCAGAGCGATTTCCGGGTTTTCGAGGATGGCGTCGAGCAGAAGATCAGTTCGTTCAGCGTGGAGAACGTGGAGGAACTCGCGCGCGCCGGCGAGGTGAACGGCGCGCCGCCCACCATCGATTTCGGCAAGCTCCCGCCCACGGTCAGCGTGACTGAAGTCAATAAGCTGGTCCAGAATCATCGCATGATCGTGATTTTCTTCGACCTGACCTCGATGCAGGTTGACGATCTGCTTCGCGCAGTCAGGTCGGCTGAGACCTTTGTCAAGAAGCAGCTTAGTCCAGCGGACCTGGTCGCCGTGGCGACTTATAGTTCTGATCTTCGCGTAGCGCAGAACTTCACCAACGACCGCGACGCGCTGTTTAAGGCGATCGAAGGCATCCGCGTGGGAGAATCGTCCACTCTGGAGGCTCAGGGGGAAATCGGCGCCGCCGGCGGCACCAGCGCTACCGGCGAGGAGATCGTCACCCAGGATACCTCGGAGGCCTTCACCCCCGACGAAACCGAGTTTAATATCTTCAACACTGACCAGAAGCTTGCGGCTCTGGAGTCGCTGGCGGATTTGCTGCGCGGCGTGCCCGGCCGGAAATCGGTGATTCACTTCTCGAGCGGCGTCGAGCGCACCGGAATCGAAAACCAGGCGCAGTTGCGCGCCACGACTGACGCCGCCAATCGCGCGGACGTTTCCTTCTATACCGTGGACGCCACGGGTTTGGTCGGGCTGCCGCCCGGCGGCGATGCCACCAGCGCGAGTCCTACGGGCACGGCCGCCTACACCGCGTCGGCGTTCTCGTCGCAGGTGTCGTCGCTCGAGGGCGGCCGGGAGACTCTGGCCTCGCTCGCTCTCGACACCGGCGGCCGCACTTATTACGACATCAATGACTTCAGCCAGGCGTTCACCGGCGTGCAGCAGGATAACTCCACCTACTACCTGCTCGGCTACTCGCCCTCGAATTCCAAGTCCGACGGGCGGTTCCGCCGCATTCACGTCGAGGTGAAACGGCCGGGCGTAAGGTGGCAGGCGCGCCCCGGCTATTACGCACCCAAGAACTTCCGGCAATTCACGGCCGAGGACAAAGAAGTTCAGCTCGAGCAGGCGATGAATCTTGACGAGCCCTTTGTCGATCTTCCTCTGGCTGTGGAGACGGCGACCTTTCGCAGCTCGAATCAGCAGTATTACGTGGTGCTGGCCGCGAAGATCCCCGGGTCCGCCATTTCGTTCCTCAGCAAGTCCAGCACCCACCGTACGGAATTCGATTTCGCCTGGCGCGCCACCGACAGCGCCGGACACGTGGCCGCCGCGTTGCGCGACACGCTTCCTGTGAAGCTCGATCCTGAGAACTACCAGCAGGTGCTGGCCAGCAATTTCCTTTATGAGGGCGGAATTGTGCTGCCGCCGGGGAATTACAAGCTGAAGGCTGTGGTGCGCGAAAACGAGAGCGGGAGAATGGGCACTTTTGAGGAGCCGCTGGTGCTCCCGAGTATCAGCGGTTCAAGTCTCGCGGTAAGCTCGGTGGTGGTCTCAAACCAGGTGAGCACGCAGGAGCCTGCCAATACGGGCCGCGGACGGGAAAGGTCCTCAGTTGCGAATCCCCTCGACGACAACGGCGGCAAGGTATTGCCCAGCGTTACGCGCGTGTTCCGCACAGACCAGAATCTGTACGTCTACCTTGAGTCCTATCAGCCGAAAAACGACAAAAAGGCGCAGAGCGGCCAAGGGTCACGAGATTCGGGGCGAGCGGCCGCCGCGCCGTCCTCCTCCGTAGCCCTCGTGTTCTTCCGCGGCGGAGCGATGACGTCTGAAGCGGGTCCATACGCCGGCCGCGTCGAAACGTCGTCAGCAGGCACAGTACGATATTTGGTCAGAATTCCGCTGCAAAAATTCCCCGTGGGACGCTACTGGATGCAGGTCAACGTCCTTGACTCCGCAGACGACCAGGTGGCATTCGCGCGCGTACCCCTGGCGATTATGAACCCTCCCGCAGCAGCTCCCTCACCCCCGGGATCGCCGACCAGCCGGCCGTCAGCGCTAAATCAGTCCCAGCCATAGCGCCTACGGCGCCGGCGGCGATGCGGGCGCCAGGCCCACGTCCTTCTCTTTGAGCGCCTTGACCCGATCGCGAAGTTCTGCTGCCTTCTCGAACTCGAAGCGCTTGGCGGCCTCGCGCATCTGCTTTTCGAGATTGGCGACGAGCGCCTGCAATTCGTCAGGCGTTGAGGGCTCGCGTGCCGGTTCCTCGAGCGGCACTGTGACGTAATCCGCCTCCACAATCGAGGCCAGGGCCATGTCGACTGGCTTCACAATCGACTCCGGTGTGATCCCGTGCTCCTGGTTGTATTCCATCTGCTTGGCGCGGCGGCGATTGGTTTCGCCGATAGCGTGCCGCATGGAATCGGTCATGGTGTCGGCGTAGAGAATCGCGCGGCCGCGGACGTGGCGCGCGGCGCGGCCCACCGTCTGGATCAGCGAGCCACCGGAGCGCAGGAAACCCTCCTTGTCCGCGTCCAGCACGGCCACCAGCGACACCTCGGGCAGGTCCAGGCCTTCGCGCAGCAGGTTGATGCCAATCAGAACGTCGAATTCGCCGCGCCGCAGGTCGCGCAGAATCTTCACGCGCTCCAGAGTCTCCACTTCGGAGTGCAGGTAGCGGCAGCGCACGTTCAGCTCGGAGTAGTACCCGGTCAGGTCCTCGGCCATGCGCTTGGTGAGTGTCGTCACCAAGGCGCGCTCATTGCGCTCGGCACGGGCGCGAATCTCGCCCAGCAGATCGTCCACCTGGTTGCGGGTGGGACGCACCTCGATCTCGGGATCGATCAGGCCCGTCGGCCGGATGATCTGTTCCACGACTACGCCGCCCGCGCGCGTGAGTTCGTACGGGCCGGGCGTGGCCGAGACGTAAATCACCTGATCGACGCGATGCTCGAATTCTTCGAAATTCAGCGGACGATTGTCGAGCGCCGAGGGCAGGCGGAAACCGTAGTCCACCAGGATCTGCTTGCGCGAGCGGTCGCCGTAATACATGCCGTGGAGCTGTGGCACTGTCTGGTGGCTCTCGTCGATAAAAAGCAGCGCGTCCTGCGGGAGATAATCGAGCAGCGTCGGTGGAGGCTCGCCGGGCAGCCTGCCCGAGAGGTGCCTCGAATAGTTCTCGATGCCGTGGCAGTAGCCCATCTCTTTCATCATCTCGACGTCAAAGCGTGTCCGCTGCTCCAGCCGCTGCGCTTCCACGAGCTTTCCCTGCTTTTCGAGCTCGCCGTGCCACCAGTCGAGCTCCTCCAGAATCCTCTGCATCGCCGTTTCGCGAAGGTCCGCCGGCATCACGTAGTGCGTCCGCGGGTAAATGGGCAGGCGCGGGAAGGTGCGCTTCACCTGGCCGAGTAAGGGATCGATTTCCGCAATCGATTCAATCTCGTCGCCGAACATCTCGATTCGGAACGCGGTGTCCTGGTAGGTGGGGTAGACCTCGATCACGTCTCCGCGCACGCGGAACGCGCCGCGGCGGAAATCGTAGTCGTTGCGCTCGTATTGAATCTCGACCAGCCGCCGCAGAACGTCGCTGCGGGAAATCTTTTGGCCCTTTTCCACGAGCAGCAACATTCCGTAATAGGCTTCGGGCGACCCAAGGCCGTAAATGCAACTGACGCTGGCCACGATGAGGCAGTCGCGCCGCTCGAAGAGCGACCGGGTGGCGGAGAGCCGCAGCCTGTCGATCTCGTCGTTGGTGGTCGCTTCCTTCTCGATATAGACGTCGCTCGCGGGCACATACGCTTCCGGCTGGTAGTAATCGTAGTAGCTCACGAAGTACTCGACAGCGTTCTCGGGAAAGAAACTTTTGAACTCGTGATAGAGTTGCGCCGCCAGCGTCTTGTTGTGCGCAAGCACCAGCGTCGGACGGTTCACCGCCTCGACGACCTTCGCCATGGTGAACGTTTTGCCGGAGCCGGTCACGCCGAGCAGCACCTGGTGCTTCTGTCCGGCGCGCACGGCGTCGAGGAGTTCGGCGATGGCGCTCACCTGGTCGCCGCGCGGCTGATAATCGGAGTGGACCTTGAAATCCATCTGTTAAAGTTTACAGTGTCAGTGACCGGTTGTCAGTTGCCGTCCTCCCTCCCTGCCGCCGCGCGGTACCTGCGGCTGGTCGAGACGACGACAGGGCCTGCCTGCTGTTCACATGCCCCGGCGGCAGGTGTGACTTGAAACAGCGGTCGTTTTGTGGCGGCAGCTCGCGTGGGTTCAACCAACTCAACACCCCTATTCTCCCATCGAAGTCCTGGGAGAGGCCTCGAGAGGTATTTCATGGCACAGCTTAAGGGGCAGGTCGGTCGCGTGCTCGTGCCAGCCGCGGCGGGCGTCTTGCTGGCTGGTTCACTGCCGTTGCTCACAAGTCTGATTCTGCTCGCCCAGGAGCCGCCGGCTCAATCGCAGCAGCCAAATCCTCAGCAGATCCAATCCGTTCCGCAAAAACCCGGCCCGCAACCGACAGTTTCTGTCGAAGTCAAAGTGGTGAACGTCTACGCTGCCGTGCGCACGAAGAAGGGTGAAATCGTTTCTGATCTGACCAGGGACGACTTTGCGCTCGAAGAGGACGGCCGTCCACAAACGATTCAATACTTTTCGCGAGAGAGTGATCTTCCCCTCGATCTCGGCCTGCTGGTTGACACCAGCGGGAGCCAACGCCGGCTCTTGGACCAGGAACGCGCCGCCAGTTCCAGCTTCATCGACCAGGTGCTGCGGGTCGATAAAGACAAGGCCTTCGTGATCCATTTCGATCGCGAAGTGGAACTGCTGCAGGATCTGACGTCTTCCCGCGAAAAGCTGCAGAGTGCCATCGGCCTGCTGGGGGAGCCGCAGATGGCCTCGCGCGACTCTGGCGACTCGCAGTCGCAGAGCCCCGATGAGAGCTCAACACGGCACGGCTCATGGGGAGGCGGCACGCTGCTTTACGATGCCGTATATCTGGCGTCGAACGAAATCATGAGACACCAGCCGGACCGCAAAGCCCTGATTGTTCTCTCCGACGGTGTTGATCGCGGCAGCCGGGAGACGCTGGCGAGCGCCGTGGAGGCTGCCCAGCGTGCGGACACCATCGTCTATTCGATTCTGTTCGCGGACGAGGAGCCGTACGGATATCGCGGCGGCTACGGCGGTATGGGCGGCATGGGCCGTCACGGCGGGCGCGGACGATTTCCCGAGGAGACGCGCCCGGACGGGAAGAAAATCCTCGAACAGATCTCGAAGGCGACGGGCGGCCGCCTTTTCCAGGTTTCAAAAAAGCAGCCTCTCGAGCAGATCTACGCCAGCATTCAGGAAGAGCTTCGCAATCAGTACAGTCTCGGCTATACGCCCGCTCCCGCCAATTCCAGCCCGGGCTATCACAAGATTACCTTGACCGTGAAGCCGAAAGATCTCATCGCGCAAAGCAGGGCCGGCTACTATAACGACCGATAGCTCGGATCTCATCCCATTCGCAACCCGCGCCTCCACCTAAGGCTTATTGACACCTCGCTGTAGCGAACTTGTAACCTGCTCTTCACACTCCCTGGTGTACGCTTCACTGACTGGGGGGTGGAAAGATGGCAACGGCGACTTCGATTCCGACTACACTTGATGCCAAGCTGGCGAAGCCCCGGAGCGGCAGGATCGGCATGGCCGTTTTCGGAGTCGCCTTGATCGTGGGCGTGGTGTACGCCGCCACGCACCTCGCCTCCGATCTCCGGACCGTCCACAGCCCCTCGGTCTATCCCTTTGTGCTTCTGGGAGTTGCGCTCTCCATTGCCCTGGGCTTCGAGTTTGTGAACGGGTTTCATGACACGGCCAACGCGGTGGCGACGGTCATCTACACTCACTCGCTGGACCCGCACCTGGCGGTCGTCTGGTCAGGGATCTGGAACTTCGTCGGCGTGTTGCATTCCAACGGCGCCGTGGCTTTCTCGATCATCACCCTGCTGCCCGTCGAGTTGATCCTTCAAGTGGGCAGTGGCGCCGGTTTTGCCATGGTTTTCGCCCTGCTGGTGGCGGCGATCATCTGGAACATCGGAACCTGGTTCTTTGGCTTGCCCGCATCCAGTTCACACACGATGATCGGATCGATTATCGGCGTGGGCATTGCCAATCAACTGATGTCTCCGAAGACGGGCACAAGCGGCGTCGACTGGTCCCAGGCTGCCACTGTCGGGAAGACCCTTCTGGTTTCGCCGATTGTCGGATTCGGCGTTGCCTACCTGCTGCTCCTGCTGTGCAGGGCCGTCCTGCGGAACAAGAGCCTGTACGAGGCGCCCAAGGGAACCGAGCCGCCGCCGTTCTGGATCCGCTGCCTGCTCATCCTGACCTGCACCGGAGTCAGCTACGCTCATGGATCAAACGACGGCCAGAAGGGCATGGGCCTGATCATGCTGATTCTGATCGGCACGGTGCCTACGGCTTATGCCTTGAATCACGCCGTCAGCGCTACAAACACTCAGACCTTCATCGCGGTTTCGCGTGAGACGGCGAATACACTGGACAAGTACGTGTCTCCCTCGGCCGTCGTGGGTGACCCGCGCGAGGACGTGACCGAATACATTCGCACCAAGGAATTCAAGCCGAACACCATGCTGGCGCTGCGGCAGCTTGTGAACGGCATCGGCGACGAGATGGCAATCTATAAGAACCTGTCAGCCGTGCCGCCGGAAATGACGCGCAACTTCCGCAACGACATGTACGTGGTCAGCGAGGCCTTGCGGTTGATGCAGAAGTCCGGGCAGCCAAAATTCACGGGGGCGGAGCATGCCGAGCTCGCCAATTACAAGAAGCAGATCGACGCCGCCACCAAGTTCATTCCCACCTGGGTCAAAGTGGCAGTGGCCATCGCGCTCGGGCTTGGCACGATGATCGGCTGGAAGCGGATTGTGGTGACGGTGGGCGAGAAAATCGGGAAAAACCACCTGACTTATGCGCAGGGCGCCGCCGCCGAGATCGTGGCTATGGCCACGATCGAGATGGCCGATCACTACGGCATGCCGGTGAGCACCACGCACGTGTTGTCGTCTGGCGTCGCCGGAACCATGGCCGCCAACCACTCGGGCTTGCAGTGGGGAACCGTGCGAAACCTAGCCCTTGCCTGGGTGCTGACCCTGCCTGTGGCCATCACCCTGTCAGGCTTCCTCTTCTGGCTTTTCCGCACAATATGAGGAATGGCGGTGCGCCGGGCTTTCTAGCTTGGGCGGACCCGGCTGTAGCGGCGCTATAAGCGGCCGAAGAATACAGAGTGGGTGAAAACCCGCGTTTGTCGTTTGCCCAGTTTGACGCCCAGATTGCGGCGATCGCCAGCGCGCACGGAGCCGTCCTGGCGACGCGCAACGCTGCCGATTTTGAGGGCTGCGGGCTTACTGTGGTGAACCCATGGGCCAACTCTTAAATTAGTGTCCCGAAAACCAGATGGGCCATTTCGCCATACAGCCCTCCGTCTCGAATCAGGGCACTACTGACATTGGAGGTTTGGTGATGAACTGCGTCTTCTGATCTGTGCCGACCGAGAACAACTGATAGTCGGAATAACGGTGGCGGTTGTGAAACGTCTCCCCGAAGAAATCTGCGGTTACGTCGACGACCTGCGGCAACCAAAGGACTGCGGCGCTCTGGCGGAAATGGACTTCGCCGAAGACGGCTGACGTGCTAAGGCGCGACAGGCCGGCAAAGCTTAAGGGCGCGAGGAGTTCGGTCTGCATCCGCGTCACCTGGTAAGTGGCTGCGCCGATCCAGGCAATGCCTTGCAGAATAATTGGGATCGGCTTGCCGGCGAGCACGTATTCTCCCGAGATCGCCGCTGCCACGGGATGGCCGGCAAACGCGATCACCTTTGTGGGCCGGCCGTCGACCGTTTGCGAGCCCAGGTACTTGAAGTCGTATTGGTGCTGGCGGTCCGAGCTCAATTCCATCGGCATCGAGGCAAAGCCGGAAGTCTTCACAAAGCCGGGTTTCGGGTCCTTGCGTGTCTGCTCGCGGCCCTCGAGGTCCGTCCGGTATTCTCTGAGCGCTACTTCGTTTCCGGGATTCGTCAGGATGAGGTATCGGAATTGCTCCCGGATCAAGCGGCCGCGCCGCGAGCCGTTGGGCTTCAGCCGCTCCTGCTCCA
>Ga0187781_10004503_pt1 | contig 10385 bp, 7 predicted proteins | sample 0715_SJ02_MP02_2_FD_132447 | JGI IMG/M metagenome (GOLD analysis project Ga0187781, IMG submission 132447) | Tropical peat soil microbial communities from peatlands in Department of Meta, Colombia - 0715_SJ02_MP02_20_MG | ecosystem: Environmental > Terrestrial > Soil > Wetlands > Peat | place...
AGCGTGGCGGCGCAGGCGACGATGATGAACCACGCCACGACGTCGGTGAAGACGCAGCCGACGATGACGTCGAGGCGCGAAGCTTTATAGCCGCGTTTGGTCACGCCCTTTTCAACAATGGAGGACTGCAGGTAGAACTGCATCCAAGGCGCGATGGTGGTGCCGATCACACCGATCACCATGAAGAGGTAGGCCTGTTCGCGAAAAGCGCTCAGCTTGGGCGGAACGAAAGTGGCTTTGGAGGCGTCAATCCAGGCCGGGTGGGCGGGAAATGCGGCCAGAATGTAGGTTATATAGAAGAACGACGCGGCTAGAAATATCTTCTCCACACTCTTGTACTGTCCGTAGACCACGATGACCCAGACGATGACGGCGCAGATGGGCACGGTGTAGAGGCGAGGCAAGCCGAATAACTCGAGGCTGCTGGCGATGCCGATGAATTCAGTGACCACGTTGCCGAAGTTGACGATCAGAATACCGATCATCATGAAGAAGGTGATGCGCAGGCCGAACTCTTCGCGGATCAAATCACTCAGACCTTTGCCGGTCACAGCACCCATGCGCGCACACATTTCCTGGATCACGATGAGCGATAGGGTCACCGGAATCATGGTCCACAGCAGAAGATGTCCGTATTGCGCGCCGGCTTGTGAGTAGACCAGGATGCCGCCGGCATCATTGTCGACGTTTGCGGTAATGAAGCCCGGACCGACTACAGCGAGAAACAGCAGAATCCGGGTCTTCCAGCGTCTCATGAACCTCATGCGCATGTTGGGCAGACATACACGTGGAGCAGATTCTTGTTACAAAACGACGCAACAGGATAAATGCAGGCGGCGAATCTGGCCAAAAGAAAAGTGCAGCCGCCGTACCCGAGGTGCTCAAGCCTGCTGGAGAGCGCTCCGCAATTCGTTTCTCCGCCGCCAGAAATAGATGGCGAATACCACAGCCACGATCGGCAGAATTGCTCCGAATTCGTCAATAAACCAGGCGGTCTTGCCGGTGTTGCGCGTGAGCGGCGTGAAGACATTTTGCACGTAGAGATTGTGACTGGCGTGCAGCAACGCCCCGGCCCACAGGCTCCCGGACCTTAGCCGCATCCAGGCGAAGACAAAGGCGATGGCCACCACCATGACGGTAAAGCAGGTCAGGCCATACCAGGTTGGCGTGCCAGCGTTGTAATCGCCCCAAATGAGAACGGGATAATGCCAACACGCCCACACGATCCCGCTGATCAATGATGTCGCGGTGAATCCGAAATTCTTGAAAAGCTCTGGAACAAGGAAGCCGCGCCAGCCGATTTCCTCTCCGAGCGCTGTGGCCAGTCCGGAAACCATGCCGAAGGTTCCAGCCAATAGTATGTAAACTCCCGTGGAGCCAGTTGCCGAGAGGCGCAATCCCATGCGGGTTACGAGACGGTCCATGAATTCGTGATTGGGAACGCCGCCGAGGCCGCTCGACCAAACCACGATGTAAGCAATGGCCGCATAAAGGAGCGGGATGAACCAGCTCAGTGCCGCATACCTGGCCTGAGGCCATTTCCAGCCCAGATCGGCCAGTGGACGACCGTTGAGCTTGAGGGCTGCGGCCGCAGCCAGTGCCGGGCACCACATGATGCCGGTGACGTACAGGCCTCCACCGGCTCCCAGCCTGTGCGCTCGCAGGATAAGAAAGTAAAAGACCGAGCTGAAGGCGAAAACCAGCAGCAGATAGGTCATCACTTGCCGTGAGGAGCTTTTTAGTTCCGCCATATCGCCTCGACCTTGTGACTCACTTAAGAAGAAAAACCGAACTGAAGCCCCGGCGCTTCCCTACAACTTCGCCCGCAGCATGCTGATCACGTCGTCGGAGGTGATGACGCCGGTGAGCCGGTTGTGGTCGTCGACGACGGGAAGGGTCAGCGGGTTGTACTTGTCGAAAAGTTCAGCGACGTCGTTTTCCTGGTCGGATTCGTGGGCCAGAACCAGTGGCTCCTGAGTCAGGGCCAGCATCGGGGTGGAGAGCGGCGCGAGCACCAGCCGTGCCAGCGGCACCGCCCCTACCAGTGTACCGTTCGAGTCGACCAGGTAGATGGTGCTGACGGCCTCGACTCCGCCTTCGAATTCGCGCATGGAATCGATGGCGTTCTGCACCGTCGCGTTGACTGGCAGCGCCAGAAACTCAGTGGTCATGCGGCCGGCCGCGGTTCCCTCCTTGTGTTCGAGCAACTCGACAACGTCCTGCTGAACCTCCGGCTCCATCTGGACCAGGATTTGTTCCGTGCGGTCTTCGGGCAGCTCGCCGAGCAGGTCAGCGGCGGCGTCGGGATCCATCTCCTCGACGATGTCGGCCGCGCGTTCGGAATCGAGCGATTCGACGATCGACTTCTGCACCTTCGGCTCGACTTCTTCCAGGGCTTCGGCAGCTACGCCCTCGTCGAGGGTCTGGAACACCGCCTGGCGCTCGTCGGGCGCGAGATCTTCGACGATGTCGGCGATGTCGGCGGGATGCAGCTTGGCCAACCCTTCATGCGAGATTTTCAACTTCACGCGGCGCGCCGGATCGGTCTCGATCAGGTCCACAAAGTTCCACGGAATGCTGCGCGACGGGAGGTGACCGAGCAGGGCGTGCAGGGCGGATTTCGGCGCCACCCCCCGCAGCAGGCGCCGCATGGCGCCACGCGCGCCCACGTCCACGGAGTGGACCCGCAGCACGGGATGGGTCTGACCAGCAGGCTCCTTCTGCGAGTCCAATTGCAGGTCGACGTCATTGACCCGCACCACTTTTCGGCCGTTGATGTCGATTACCTGCTGATCGAGCAGGTCACGTCCCAAAAGAAAAAGTCCTTCGGCTCCGTTGGCCACCGGCCATCCCGCCACAGCGGTTGCCGCCTTGACGCCGCCGTTAATCGCCGACACGGCGGCGAAGGGCAGCACACGGTTGCCCGAATTGGTTTTCACGATCAGCGACGAGATGCGGGCACGGTCCTCCTGCGGGGCAAGTGTCACTTCGCGCACACGCCCGCTGGCCGCGCCAGACGGGTCGTAGACCGTGGCGCCCAGCAGTTCGCTCAGGGCCAGCATTGTCATCGAGCTAGAGAATACCGAACTGGCGGGCGATTGGGAAAGATCTTTTGCGACGAATTGCGGGCGTGGCGCGGAGGAACACCCGGACTTCGCGCTGGGCATGGGCGGGACAGCGACCTGTTCCGCGCCTGAGGTGTGAATCCGGGCCAGCGAAAAGCCGGAGCGGAAGCCGCTCCGGCTTGAAACAGTATGACCTGCACTCAGGCAGCGCTGGCCAGCACTTCCACCAGATGCTCACACAGAGTGGTCTCGACTTTGTACATCTTGACCGTGATCGGCGTGGCGAGGAAAGGCTTCACGATCTCCTCCACCTTCGGGTATACCTCTTTCACGTACCTTTCCGCCTCATGCTTGTCGGTCCACAGCGTGATGGCGAACGCTTTCTCGTTTGCGATCTCCGGGTCAAAGGGCAGCAACTCGAGGAAACCGGGCTGCTTCTTGAGAATGGGGAGAACTTCCTGGCGAACTCTCTTGATCAGTTCGTCCTTCTTTTCGGCTTTCGGGGTAAATTCGAGAATACGGGCAAACATGGGAGACTCTCCTTTCGGGGAAAGAGGCTCGGAAGATGCCTCCCTTCGAGATGGCCCCTTGCGAGCCCAATCCCGAATCAGGTTGATCAAATTGTGTAGGAGTAACTAGCGCCGCGTATGCTAACTCCCCTAGCTCGATGCCCGCAGTGATCCTGGCTACACATTCGCGTGACCACACGCACGGCCAGGCAGGATTCTGCTTTAACCAGTCACTTCGCCTTTAGGGTGAGATCGAGTGTTTAGCGGCGGCCTGTAAGTTGCCGGATCAGATCCACTTCCGCTTGACGATATGGCGTCCCGTCCGGATGCAGCACTTCGTGGAACCACACCGGCGGCTGATCGAGAATATAGGGATGCTGCCATGATTCCCAGGGCAGGTAGGTCTGAGTTTTGCCGGCGACGAATCCCCAGTTGATGGCGCCGACGCGCTCAGCTTTCGCGATGGGCAAGATGGTGTCGAACGTGCTGCCGATCGAGCGAGCCATGAACTCGGTGCAGATCACGGGCCGGTGAAATCTGCGCAACCACGCGATTTCCGCTTTGAAGTCTTCCGGCCAGCTGTAATTGTGGAAGGTGATGATATCGGACTCGCGCACCTGAATGCGCTCCAATTCCTCGAGCGCCGATTCGTCGCGCGCGGTATCGACTTCGTACACTCCGCTGGTCAGAGGCTGCGCGGGATTCATCTCACGGGCCCACTCAAAGGCTTGCGGCAGCAGTACCGCAACGCGGCCGATCTTATCAGCTATCTTCAATTCGGTTCTGGGATAGCTTCCGCTGTTGTCCGAGCCGGGCTCGTTCCAGATATCCCAGCCCAGGATTCGGTCGTCTTTGGCAAAGGCGCCTACGACTCCCTGAACGTAGGCCTTCAACCGCGGGTACTGGCTGGGATCGGCCAACGCTTTCGCGCCCGGACTCTGCACCCAGCCGGAGTTGTGGACTCCAGGAATGGGAGGATGCTGCGGGCCCAGCTGCGGCAGCGGATCCCAGCAGGAGTCGAAGAGCACGAACAGGGGGCGGATGTGATGGCGCGCCGCGATGGTCAAGAACTGGTCGAGGCGGCGGCGAAAGCCGGCCGCGTCCTGCTGCCAGAGCAGGTCTTGGAGAAACACCCGCATGGTGTTCATGCCCAGCGATTCGGCCCAGCCCAGTTCCTTGTCGATTTCTGTGGGATCGAAGGTCGCGTCCTGCCACATCTCCAGTTCGTTGATGGCATCTTGCGGGGTGAAATTGCTGCCCACGAGCCACGGTTGCCGTCCGTACCAATCGTTGGCCTTTTCTTCGGACCAGCGCGGCGGGGTTTGCGATTGTGCGATACACCTGGCGGCCAGAAGAAGAAAGATCGCAGCGAGAAAGTGTAGTGTGACAGTTTTCAAGGCGAAGGCCTCCGCCCGTAGTTATATGCCGCGGATGGAGGGGCGATCAACCGGAGGACAGACTTATTCTGCGTCCTGCGCGGCAGTTCTTCGCGAACTTCGCGGTGGAAGAATTGACCGCAAAGGTCGCGAGGTAAGCGAACAGTCAATCTTGCTTCCCACGTCTCGCAAAACCGGCGAGACGTGGGGCACCCATGCTTTCCTATTCGACTCCCAACGATGCCAGCGCTTCTTCGAGCAACGCCGCGTCAATGGTCAGGCGGCGGCCGTGGGCCTGCATGTCGTCGAGTTCATCGAAGGCGCGGAACAGGCGCAGCTTGACGGCGGCGTATTGTTCGGCATCGTTCAGCGGGCGGCCGTGGGCGGCGCTCCACTCGGCCAGCGCCTTCTCCGGAAGAAACACGCTGACGGCGAAGGTCAGCTTGCGGTCCGAAGTCACATCGAAGATGAATTCGGTGGCGGGAGCCTCGGGATCGTCGGCCAAAGCCGCACGTTTGCCGACGAAGTAATACTGGTAGACGTAGCCCTGGGCTCCGGCATAGGTTTTGAGGCGGCGAACGGTCATGGCACATTATCGCCCTCCGCCGGTTGCTTGTCGCTGCGGGTTGCCGAATTCGATTGTTGATTGATGATTGTTGATTGTTGATTAAGAGCCTCCGCGGCATACGAATTGCTCAATCCGGATGTTTTTCAGTCAACAATCAAAAATCAACAATCAACAATTTACGCCCGCTTCTGCCCCATTAAACCCGCCCGCCGTTATTGCCGATATAACTCCTCAGAAACGTTCCCGCATGCTGTTCGAATCGTTGTCGCTCTCTCTCGGCGCGCTGGCCCTCCTGGTTCTGTACCAGCAATACCGGATGTACAAGATCCACGTAGATTCCGGCAAGCGCGAGGAACTGTTCCAGATCGTTACCGAAAACGCCGCCGACATGATTGCGCTGGTGGACGTCAAGGGAAAGCGGCTATACAACAGCCCGGCCTACAAGCGGATTCTGGGGTACTCGCCGGCGGAACTGAGCGAGACTTCGTCGTTTGAGCAGATTCATTCCGACGACCGGTTCAAAGTGCTGGAAGCGGCGCGGGAAGCACGCACTTCAGGAATCGGAAAACGGCTGGAGTACCGCATCCGGCATAAGGACGGAAGCTGGCGGGTGCTGGAGTCGGTGGCCAGCGCCGTGCGTGACGGCAAGGGCGAAGTCGCGAAGCTGGTGATAGTGAACCGTGACATCACCGAGCGCAAGCGGGCAGAAGAACAGCTGGAGCACAACCGTCTGCACGATCCGCTGACCGGCTTGCCCAACCGCGGCCTGTTTCTTGACCGGCTGCGCCAGCTGTTTCTGCGCGCGCAGCGCGACCCGGCACAGCCGTACGCCCTGCTGCTCACCAACGTTGATCATTTCAAGGTATTCAACGAAAGCATGGGCACGGCGGTGGGTGATGAAATCCTGCTGGAGATCGCCCGCCGCATCGCCGCCAGCTTGCGCAACGCCGACACCATTGCCCGCCCCGGAAGCGGGGAACTTTCCCGGGAACCGATGGTATCGCGGCTGGGCGGAGATGAGTTCACGCTGCTGCTCGATGGGGTGGGCGATCCCAGCGACGCGCTCCGGATCGCGAGAAGAATCCAGACGGCGGTAGCCGAACCGCTATTCGTCAAATCGCGGGAAGTACGGCCGTCGCTGAGCGTAGGCATTGCCTTGAGCGTGCCGGAACACGGCCAGCCGGAACAATTGCTGAAAGATGCGGACGCAGCCTTGCGCCGCGCCAAAGCGCTGGGCGGATCGCGCTGCGAGGTCTTCGATGAAGTCATGCACATGCGCGCCGAGGGCCGCCTGCGCCTGGAAGCGGATTTGCGAAACGCGATCGCCGCCCGCCAGTTCCGCATCTATTACCAGCCGGTCGTGCAACTGGACACGCGGCGTGTGGCGAGCTTCGAGGCCTTGCTGCGCTGGGACCATCCCACGCAGGGGCTGATCTCGCCTTACCGCTTCATCGAGGCGGCCGAGGATAGCGGGCTGCTGGTCTCCATCGGGCACTGGCTGATCCTGCAGGCCTGCCGCCAATTGCGGGAGTGGGAGGTGAACAACGCGTCCGGGCAGCCCATGAATATTACGGTGAACGTTTCGGCGCGGCAGTTTGCCGACGCCCGGCTGGCCACCGATCTGCAGGATGCGCTGCGGGAAACGGGCATCAATCCCTCGCAGTTGCAGTTGGAGATGACCGAGAGCGTGGCCGCGGCGGACCCCAAACTGACGGTCACCGTGCTCTCGCATCTCAAGCACCTGGGAGTGGGTGTGGTGCTCGACAATTTTGGCGTGGGCTTGGCGTCGCTACGCGGGCTGTGGCAGTTCCCGGTGGATGCGCTCAAAATCGACCGCTCTCTGATCCGCGACATGCAGAGCGACCGCGCCGCCTCGGACATGATCGAGGTGTTCATTACTCTGGCCCACAAGATCAACCTGAAAGTGATTGCCGAGGGCATTGAGACGGTGAGGCAACTCGAGCGGCTGAGCGAATTGGGGTGCGAATTCGGGCAGGGATATTACTTCTCGCAGCCCCTCGAAGCCAAAGCTGCCTTGCAGTTTCTGCGCCAGCAGGTGGCGCCGGCAAGGGGCACGGGGGCGGGGGGGTAAGTCGCTGATGAATTCATGGAAAAGCAGGTTCCTCACCCGCGCTGTGCGCGGGTTCGGAATGACATCCTTTATGATCGGAATGCGGCACGCCTGCAAGGCGTGCCCCGATACGAATCCCTATCGCGTGCCGTTTCCGGGCGAGACGACTCTTCCGTACTCGGTGGCGCGGCTGAGGCGGTCGAACATGCGCCAGGTCTCCAGCGAGACTTGGCTGATCGCTTCTTCCCCCTCGCGCTCGTTGCGCAGGTATCCGGTCATGACGCAGATCACGTAAGGACGGCCCTCCACGAAAACAATTCCGGAATCGTTGCGCACCGCTTCGAGTTCGCCGTGCTTGTTGGCGATTTTCAGATCAGGGGGCAGATCGCGGGGAATAAAAGAATCGGGTTTCTCCGTGCTCAACATCTTGAAAAAATCCGCAGTCGAGTCTTTGTTGAACAACTTGCCGCGATAGATGGCATCGAGCAGCGACATCATTTCGCGCGGCGTGGAAATATTTTCGCGGCCCTCTTTGGCTGCCTGGAGGTCCATCATTTTCCGGCGCAGACGCGTGTGGGTGAGGCCGAGCGAGTCGAGCATGGCGTTGACGTTCGGCATGCCGATGCGGTCAATGAGCACATTCGTGGCGGAGTTGTCGCTGACCGCAACCATCATGGTGGCGAGATCGCGCAGCGTGACGCGGGTGACCCCGGGCGTCAGCCCGTTCATGATGTAGCTGTCGGGAACGAGATCGGACGACTGCACGGTGTAAAGGTCGGTGAGCTTCAGCTTGCCCTGCTCGGCTTGCAGGTAAAGGTTGGCGAGGACGGTGATCTTGATCGAGCTGGCCTGGGCGAAGACTTCGTCTTCGCGCAGGAAGAAATGATCGCCGGTGGTGAGGTCCTCGATGGCCACTCCCATGACGCCGTCGAGATGCTGGTCCACCTGCTGAATGCTGGCTTCGAGCTTCTGCCACAGGACTTTCTGTTTGCCGTTGGCCTGGTTAGAGGCCGGGCTCGGGGATGCGATCTGGGCAAAGCAGGCAGTAAGAAAAACAGCGCAACAGAGCCAGCGTTTCACGGGGAGGGCCTCCTGACGGGAGGGATTGTAACAGGGGGGACGCGGTCGAGAGGGCAGGCCCTGTCTCACGGGTGTTGGTGGCGAGTGAAATCGGGATTGAACATCAATTTGACCGGCAGTATGTAATTTCCCAGTTATTTCCCAGTCGGGATCCCTTCATCGCTGATCTCTCACAAATCCTGAGGAAAAGTCCTGCTTTGTAATGGAAATTTCACTTGATTGTCACGAAGGCGACACACTCGTCTGTTACGTTGGCGAGCATTAAGCTGTCCTCCGCGTGACACCTGTGAAGGTGTCTATTCAGCATTTGCGTTTCCTGAAGCGACCGCATTTTGCGCAGCCGATTTCGGGTTGCGTGAGGAATAAAACCCAAGCGCATCAAGAGGAAAGGAGAACGACAGATGTCTCGAAATAGTGCAGTCAACTGTCTGCTCGTGGTCCTGCTGGGGATGGGGTTGAGCCTTCCGGTTCTGGCGCAGTCCATAGAGTTCCCGACGTACCAGGTCGGCGAAAACCTGAGCGGGTCGCAGGGCCCGAACTACCCGTCGACCTTGCCCAACCCGTGGGTCGTCAGCGATGGCACAATCCTGACCCCGGCCGGCACCCAGGTCTATCTCGGCACTACGACCCGGGCCAAGGCCATTGCTCTGAACCCGAATACCAGCACACACACTGCCGCCGTACTTCAAATGGGCGCTCCACAGGCGGTCACGATTTTCAACACCCAGACCGGAGCTGTCCTGCAGAACTACTCACCGGCCGCGGGCACGGATCAAGACGGCAGCAGCACCGGCATCACTTATACGCCGAATGGCTCGTACCTGCTGTTCAGTCAGGACGGCAATTACGGCCCTGCCAGCTACGTTGCCATCGCCAGCGTCAATCCGACGACGGGCTTGCTGTCAGACTACGCCCAAGTCAAAGTTCCGATCGACATCAACTGGGCTGTCCTGGCCACGGCACCGGCGGATAACCCATTCGAGGGCGCTTATCTGACCACGGTCACTTGCTTCCCGAACAGCCCTGGGGGGACCACGGGCAGCTTTAATATCCCGTGCAGTTACCCCTATTCGATTTTCTCAGATGACACATTCACTTCCTACCCCACCGGCATCGCGATCTCGGCGGATGGCAAGACCGCCTATGCCGTGCTGGACAACAACGACACGCTGACCAAGATCGACCTGACCGCCGCGACCCCGGTGGAGGGTCCGGAGGTCCGCGTCGGCAACGTCCCGCACAGTGTTGTGATCTCGCCGGATGGCACCACCGCCTACGTCTCCAACGAGGCTGGCCGGATTGCTACCGCGAACGACTTCCAGGAGTACTCCAACGGTACGCCGGTCGTCGCCAGCTATCCGACGGGGTCCACGGCCACGGGCACGGTTTCTGTGGTCAACTTGTCCACGTTCGCGGTCACTGGCAGCATCAACGTCGGTCTGCACCCGACGGGTATGGCCTTCTGGGGCAATAACCTGCTGGTAGTCAACGCCTACGACGACAGCGTCTCGGTGATCGACACGGCCATCAAGCAGGAAGTGCGCAGGATCGACCTTGGGCTGCCCGGCCTTGGCGTCGGGCCGAACTCGATCGCCGTCGATGGGGTAAACAACATTGCCTACGTTGCGCTCTACAACGCCAACTCGGTCGCCGTGGTTAACCTCAACCTCGGCTTGGTCGAGGGCCTGATCCCGGTCGGCTATGCGCCGAGTTCGG
>Ga0187781_10004505_pt1 | contig 10381 bp, 10 predicted proteins | sample 0715_SJ02_MP02_2_FD_132447 | JGI IMG/M metagenome (GOLD analysis project Ga0187781, IMG submission 132447) | Tropical peat soil microbial communities from peatlands in Department of Meta, Colombia - 0715_SJ02_MP02_20_MG | ecosystem: Environmental > Terrestrial > Soil > Wetlands > Peat | place...
GTACTTCGCGGCGGCCTCCTTATCGAGGGCGCGCCCGCCGAAAGCGATCACGCGCCCGCGCCAATCGGCGATTGGAAACATCACCCGCTCGCGAAAGCGATCGTACGCGACAGCGATACCCTCACCGCTAACGAGAAGCCCCGCCGCGACCATGTCCTCAACCGAAATTTTCTGGGCGCCGAGATGCTCTTTGAGCGCGTATTGCTCGCCCGCCGCGTAGCCGAGCCGGAATTTCAGCTGCGTCGCCGAAGAAATACCGCGATCGGCGAGATAGCCGCGGCCGCGGCCGCCTACGCGCGACGCCAAGTTCGCCTCGAAGAACTTGGCTGCGAGTTCGACGATCTCGTAGAGGGTCTTGCGGCGTTCTTCCTGCGCCTGCGCTTCCCGCGTCATGACCGGCAGCGGCACGCCGGCCTGACCGGCAAGACGTTCCACCGCCTCGGGAAAGCTCACGCCTTCCGTCTGCATGACGAAGTCGAAAATGTTGCCGTTCTTTTGCGACGAAAAGTCAAACCACATACCCTTCTGGTCATTGACGAAGAAGGATGGGGTCTTCTCCTTGTTGAAGGGCGAGAGGCCTTTCCACTCGCGGCCGGCCTTGCGCAATTTCACGCGCTTGCCGACGACTTCCGAGACCGGAAGCCGCGCGCGCAGCTCGTCGAGGAATTGCGGCGAGAATCGCATGGTGATTCGCCAGGGTAGCGCGGATCATGGCGTTTCGTGGGGCTAAATAAACCGCTGCGTGAGACCAGGCATCACACGCAAGCTCGCTTGTCCCGGTTATCCACAGCGGTTCCTTATGACGTTGGCGGATCGCGCCGTACTGTCTCAGCCTGTTAGCAGCTTCTTCACCAGCGCCCCCGCCTTGGAAAAATCCATGCGGCCGGCATAGCGCTCCTTGAGCGCGGCCATGGTGCGACCCATGTCCTTCAAGGTCGCCGCCTCCAATTCCTTGATCAGTTCGGAAATCGCGTGGCCGGCTTCAAGGTCGGAGAGCTGCTGCGGCAGGTAAGTCGAAATGATCTCGATCTCCTCGCGCTCCTGCGCAGCGAGATCAGCGCGACCGGCTTTTTCGTAAATGTCGAGCGATTCCTGGCGCTGCTTGATCATTTTGCCCATGACGTCGAGAATTTCGGCGTCGGTGAGTTTGAAGCGTTCGGCGGCGCTGGTTTCGCGTTTTAATATCTCGGCATTGATGAGGCGCAGCGTCGAAATGCGGCGCTTGTCGCCGGCCTTCATCGCCTCCTTCAGCGCATTGTTGATCTCGTCGCGCAACACGGCTATGGCCACTCGCAAATTGCCCGCGCTGAAGCGGCGGGCGCGCCACATGATCTAAGACTTTACCGATGGCGACACAACCGCAACCGACACGTCCCTCTTGGGACGATCCCGAACCGACGGCTTTATTGGTGCTGGCCGACGGCACCGTGCTCGAAGGCTTTGGCTTCGGCGCGACCGGCCACGCCGTCGGCGAAGTCTGTTTCAATACCGCCATGACCGGCTACGAGGAAATTCTCACCGATCCCTCCTATGCCGGCCAGATCATCACCTTCACCTTCCCGCACATCGGCAATGTCGGCACCAACGAGGACGACATTGAGACCGTCAATCTTGCGGCGACGCCCGGCGCCCGCGGCGTTATTCTGCATTCCGCGATCACGGCACCGTCGAATTACCGCGCCACGCGTCATCTCGACCAATGGCTCAAAAGCCGCGGTGTCGTTGGGCTTGCCGGTATCGATACCCGCGCGCTGACCACGCTCATCCGCGAGCGCGGCATGCCCAATGCGGTTATCGCGCACGAGCCGACCGGCCGCTTCGACATCGACGCGCTCAAAGCGGAGGCCAAGGCCTGGCCGGGTCTGATCGGCATGGACCTCGTGCCCATGGTGACGACCGGGCAGCGCTTCACCTGGCAGGAAACGCCCTGGCAATGGGACAGCGGCTACGGCGAATTGCGCGAACCCAAATTCCACGTCGTCGCCATCGACTACGGCATCAAGCGCAACATCCTGCGTCAGCTCGCCGGCAACAGCTGCAAGGTGACGGTGGTCCCGGCGCAAACCTCGGCGGCTGACATTCTCGCGCTCAAGCCTGACGGCATTTTCCTGTCCAATGGGCCGGGCGATCCGGCGGCCACCGGCGAATATGCGGTGCCGGTCATCCGCGCGCTGATCGAGCAAAAACCGGTTTTCGGCATCTGCCTCGGCCACCAGATGCTGGCGCTCGCCGCCGGCGGCCGCACCATGAAAATGCACCAGGGCCATCACGGCGCCAATCATCCGGTCAAAGATCTTGCGACCGGCAAGGTCGAGATCACATCCATGAATCACGGCTTTGCGGTCGATCGCGCGAGTTTGCCCGGCAATGTCGTAGAGACGCACGTGTCGCTGTTCGACGGCTCCAATTGCGGGCTGGCCTTAAGGGACCGGCCGGTTTTTTCGGTGCAATATCATCCCGAGGCTTCGCCCGGACCGCGCGACAGCCATGGCTTGTTCAAGCGCTTCGTCAGCATCATGCGCGAAGCGAAGCCCGCATAAGTCGAGCCGAGAGCCGGTCCTGTGGGACGAACGATCACCGATTGGCTCGCGTTCTTTGAAAGCCAGCATTTCATTTACGTCAATGCGCGGCACAAGGACGTTCATTACCGGCTGATTGCCAACGAGATCGCCGCGCTGGTGCCGGCGGCAGATGCGCGCGTACTCGACTACGGATGCGGCGAGGCGCTCCATGCCGATATAGTGGCCGAAACCGCCGGCGAGCTCATCCTCTGCGAAGCGGCGCCGGGCCTGCGCGCCGCACTGGACCAGCGGTTCGCTGCGCAAGCCAATATCCGCGTGCTCGCGCCGCATGAGATTGCCCGGCTCAACGAAGCATCGATCGATCTCATCATTCTGCATTCGGTGGTGCAGTACCTCACTCCGGAGGAAACGAGCGCCCTGTTCACGCTGTTCCGCAACCTCTTGAGGGCGGATGGACTGCTCGTCGTCAGTGATGTCGTTTCCGCCGGAGGCTCGACTGCGGCCGATGCCGCGGCGCTGCTCAAATTCGGCAAAGCCAATGGCTTTTTCTTCGCCGCCGGCTGGGGACTCCTGCGCACTCTGCTGTCGGATTATTCGCGGCTCCGGTCCCACCTAGGGCTCACCGCCTATTCGGAGCCGGACATGATGAAAAGACTTTCGGCCGCCGGTTTTGCGGCAAGCCGCGCGCCTAAAAATATCGGCCACAACCAGTTCCGCGTCGCCTATTACGCGAAGCCCCCGCTGACGACGGCAAACGCGCGGCGCTGCTAGGCTCCTCATCCTAATGAAATGGTCGCCTGCGATGGATCTCGCAGGCGACCTCAAGATGTTTGCTCCACGATCTTTTGCTCGGGACGGCTCGTGGCCGTTCTTAATTTTTCAGGTTTGCTTGCGAAGCCACCTGCCCGTTCGCGGCCAGGAATTCCTGATACGTACGGCCGGCGTAGTTCTGGGAGGTCGGTGCAGCGGCAGCGGCCGGCTGCACATCGGTTGCGTCGGAAGACTTTTCGACCGGCGGGACCGGCGTTGCCGCGGCGGCGCCGCCATCCACGCGGGCGCTGGCCGCTTCCTTGGTGCAGATGTCGGCGAACACCACGAGGCCATCCGGAGTGTAGGTCTTGGTCAGACAAGTGCACGGACCGGGCACTGGAGCAACTGGCGCTGCATCAACGACTTCGTCAATCGTGATCCAGTGGCCACCGCGGAACACCAGATGTCCGTGAGGATGGAAGGTCCAGTGGCCGGGGCGACCGGGAAGGCCGGGGCGACCAGGAAAGCCGGGATTGCCCGTGCGGCCGGGATTGAGAATCGGGGTCAGTGTCCGGCCGCCGTTACCGATGCGGCCGCCGCCGATACCGGCGCCGAATGCCCTGGCGTCCGCAGTGCCGGAGCCGAGGCTCGCCGCAGCGATCGTAGCCGCAGTCGCGAGGGCGAAAGTGAGGGTGAGTTTGCGTGACATGGTCGTTCTCCGAGGTTGGGGTTTAAGTCAAATTCCGCTTCCGATACCCATTGGTCGGAGCAGCCGGAAAAAGGTTCAGACCCAACGCCAAAATTTTGCGTACCCACCTGGCGCGCCGCAGGGGCTTATTGCTGCACCACATGCACAGGAAGTGAGTTTTTATCGCCGAATCAGACACTTGCCGGCGCCGCCCCGCGCGAGAAAGTCTTGCAGCCCTCGACTTGCCGGGCGTGGGCTGAACGGTGAAACTATGTTGCCGCCCGGCCGCCAAAAGACTGCGCAATTTTTCTCGATTGCATTTGAACCTGCGCCCCCACGCCGGCGACTAAAGTGAGAGCCGACTCCCTGGCAATGCAGACGACTTCGGACGAGAACCTTATCGGACGAATTGGCGGCGGCGATCGGCTCGCGATGCAAGTGCTGTACGCGCGTCACCATGTGCGGGTCTATCGGTTCATGCTGCGCCTGGTGCGCAACGAGACGACGGCGGAGGATTTGTTGAGCGATGTCTTCCTCGACGTCTGGCGACAGGCCGGAAAGTTCGAGGGGCGGTCCGCGGTCTCCACGTGGCTCCTGAGCATCGCCCGCTTCAAGGCGCTGTCGGTGCTGCGGCAGCGCGGCGAGGAGGAACTGGACGACGAGCAGGCCGCCGCTATCGAGGATCAAGCAGACGATCCGGAAATCGCGATGGCCAAGAAGGACAAGGGTGAAGCATTGCGGCAATGCCTGAGCAAATTGTCGGCCGAGCATCGAGAGGTCATCGATCTCGTCTACTACCACGAGAAACCGGTGGATGAGGTGGCGGCGATCGTCGGTGTGCCGGAGGCAACAGTGAAGACGCGCATGTTCTATGCGCGGAAGAAATTATCCGAGCTCCTGAAGCAGCGAGGAATCGATCGAGGCTGGCCATGACGACGGCGAACGAGAGCGGACGCGGCGATATCGAAGACCTGCTGCCTTGGTATGCGGCAGGAACGCTCGGTCCACGCGACATACAGCGCGTCGAAACCGCGCTCGCCGAAGATCCCGAACTCGCCCGTCGCTATCAGCTTGTGCGCGAGGAATCTGCACAAACCATTCACCTTAATGAAACCCTCGGCGCACCGTCGGCGCGTGCCGCGGAAACGCTGTTTGCAAAAATCGACGCAGAGCCGGCGCGCGCTCCGGCGATCTCCGGAAATCTCGGGGCGCGCATCCGCGACTTCTTCGCCGCTCTTTCCCCGCGCACGGTCGCCTGGTCCGCCGCCGCAGCGGCGATCGCTATTGTATTGCAAGCCGGCGTGATCGGCGTTGTCCTATTGAATGAGAAGAACGGCGGTGGTTACGAGACCGCTTCGGCGCCTTCGACCAGCTCCGGCGACGGAACGTACGCCTTGATCCGCTTTCAGCCGCAAAGCAGCGCCGCCGACATCACCCATTTCCTCGACGCCAATAAGCTGAATATCGCGGAAGGTCCGTTGGCCGGCGGATTGTTCCGTGTGCGCATCGCACCGACCAGGCTCGCGACGACAGACCGCGATCGTCTCATCACAACGCTGCAAACGGATCAGGTCGTGAGTTTCATCGCCGCTACACAATGATCGACGAGGGGTTGGCATGCGAATGAAGGCGAGACTGCCACGGCTGCTCTCGGCCCTTATTTTCTGTGGCGTGATCGTGTCTGCCGCATCCTTGGACTCAAATCCGGCGGACGCGTTCGGCATGGGCGGTTTTGGCCGCATGGGCGGCTTCCGCGGGCCCCCGGCCTATGGTCCCATGCGCGGCGCGCCGCGCCAGTATCCCGGGCGTGTTGTTGGCGTCGGCCGGCCGTACGGTGGAGACAATAACAACCCCAAAGTGCCCCGGCACCCGATCACGGGCACCGGCGGGCCCCCGACGCCGGGGCCGCCGCTTTCCGCGCAACTGCCGACCCCGGGTGGTAGTACCAGCGGCAGCGGTGTGCCGCCGCCGGGCGAGCGACGCTTCGTTGCTGACGAAATCGTCACCGAAATCTCCGCAAGCGCTACGCCGCAGGCGCTCGAGTCGATCGCTCGGCGCTATAACTTGACACGCCTTGAATTGATCAATCTGCCGCTCATTGGCAGTACGGTTTATCGCTGGCGCGTCAGCGGCCGCCGTTCGGTGGCTGATATCGTCGGCGCAATCGAAGACGAGCACGCGGTCATCGTCAGCGCGCAGCCGAACTACATTTTTAGATTGCAGGAAGATGCTGCCCAGCATTCGCCTCGTGCCGGCGATGACATAGCCCAATACGTTCTTGGCAAGCTGCAAATCGACCAAGCACATCAATTCGCGACGGGGAAAAATGTCCCTATCGCCCTGATCGATTCCGAAATCGACGCCCAACATCCCGATCTGGCCGGAACGGCGATGCAACGCTTCGATGCGGTCGGTGGCGAACAAAAGCCGCACCAGCACGGGACCGCGATGGCAGGCGCCATCGCCGCGCACGGAAAGCTTGTCGGCGTCGCGCTCGGGCCGCAGCTCTTGGCCGCACGCGCGTTCGACGACACCCCCGGCGAAGCCAAGGGCACATCGTTTGCCATTTATAAGAGTTTGCAATGGGTGGCGGACAATTCGGCCCGTGTCGTGAATATGAGCTTCGCCGGGCCAATAGACCCGCTGCTGCATCGGATGCTGGCGGCAGCTTACAACAAAGGCATGGTGCTGATAGCGGCTGCCGGCAATGCGGGACCGAATTCGGCGCCGCTGTACCCGGCGGGTGATGCCAATGTTATCGCCGTAACCGCGACCGACGTGAACGACGGCCTCTACAAAATGGCGAACCGAGGCCAGTTCATTGCCGTCGCTGCACCAGGCGTCGATGTGCTGGCGCTCGCGCCGGGGGACTCGTATCAGGTCACGACGGGAACATCAGTTGCCGCCGCCGAGGTGAGTGGCATTGCTGCACTCCTACTCGAGCTCAAACCTTCGCTGACGCCCGCCGATGTCCGCACCATCCTGGTGACCTCGGCCAAGCCGATGGGCTCCGCCGGCCAACATCCCGATTTCGGCGCCGGACTTGCCAACGCCTATCGCGCGGTCAACACTTTGAAGGGCAAATCGGGTGCGCCCGGCCCAGGCGAATAGCCCGCGCAGCGAGCGTGCCGTCGCTAGCTCCGCCTCGCGCCAACCGTATCGGCCATCACGGCGCCGCGCGTACCCAGCGGCTTCTCGTCGCCGACGGTCGAATCGCGCGCGGTCTGGTGCTCGATCTCGGCATTGAGCTCGGCGCCGAGAAGGACAACGATCGTGGAAATCCACAACCACATCATCAAACCAACCACCGCGCCCAAGGAACCGTAGGTCGCGTTGTAATTGGCGAAACTGGCCAGGTACCAGGAGAACAGATACGACGCGATAATCCAGGTCAGCGCGGCAAAGACGCTGCCGACGCTCACCCATTGCCAGCGCGCGGCCCGCCTGAACGGCCCGTAGCGGTAAAGGATGGCAAGCCCGATTAAAAGAACCAGCAAGAGGGCCGGCCCGCGTCCAAACCGTGTTAGCGTTCCGGCGGCGCTGCCGAGACCGATCGGGGCAAGAACGAGCGGCAGCACGACCACCGCGGCGATCGCCAAGAGAAAAGTGGCAAAGCCGGCAAGCGTAAAAGCGAGCGCCACCAGACTGAGTTTAAAAAAATTCCGCTCCTCCTGCTGCTCGTAAATGACGTTGAGCGCGTCGATCATTGCTTTCACGCCGCTCATGGCGCTCCACAGCGAAACGAGAATGCCGACGACGATGCCGAGGCTCAAGGCACCGCCGCTGTTCGCGGCAATACGTTGGGCCTGCTCGTGCACAATGCTGAGCACGTTTGCGGGTACGATGTCGGTCAAGAGCGAAAGATTGTTGGCGATGGTGGACGCGTTGAAGAACAGCCCATAGGCCGAAACGAGTGCAGTGATGGCGGGAAAGATGGCCAAGAGAACAAAAAACGCGACGCCGCCGGCAATGGACAATAGCCGATCAGACTGCATTTCCGCATAGGTGCGCCAGAGAATGTCTTTCCAGCCCTGCCATGGAATCTGTAGCGGGTGAGTTGCTTGACGGCCGCGCCCGTGTTCGTGCGCGCGGTGAAGCTCCATTTCGCGCGGCTCTTCAGAGCTGCGCGGCTCGCCGAACGGACGCGCCTCGCCGGGCGGCGTTGCCGGGGGTCTCGTCCGCTCGCGCCGGCGCGGACTGACGACGCTCAGCAACGCCATCGCGCCGAGCCCAAGCCAAAGCGGCAATTCTGGTCGTTTGTCGAGCATCGGTCCGCAGGCTTTTGCGCGCGCCTTCAAGACAACGAAGATCGGGGCCAAACGGTTGCAGGCCGACAAAGGGGGCGAGAGGCTCGCCATGCCCTCGCGGGTCAACGGCATCGGCACTATGATTTTGGGGAGTAAAAAATGCTCAATATCTGTTCATGGACAGCACATTCGCGGCTGGCGCCGAGTTGTCCCTCTCTGCTACGAATCTGGCCGCAAAAACGCAGCCGCTCGCTAGCCGGCAACGGCACGCAAAGCGATAACCGGCCATGTCAGCTTTGACCCATCTTCGTCGCGCTGCGACGCTCTCCCTTCTGTCGCTTGCCGCCGTCTTCGCGGCTCCACAACCTGCGCGCCCGGCCGACCCGCTGCGCATCGGCTTTCAGCTTTCCTCGACCCTTGCCGCGATTTTGAAGACCAATGGCTTGCTCGAACAGGAACTCGCCCGGCAAGGCGTGGCAGTAACGTGGCACGAATTCACCAGCGGCCTGCCGCAACTGGAGGCGCTTAACACCGGCAATATCGACTTCAGCGCCGACGTGGCCGACACAGTTCCACTCTTCGCGCTGGCCGCAGGCGCGAAGTTAACTTATGTGGCGGAGGAAGCTGCTTCTGCACAGGCCCAGGGGATTCTCGTTCCCGCAAAGTCGCAGATAAAGGCGATCGTGGACCTTAAGGGCAAGAAGATCGCGGTCACCAAAGGCGCCGGCAGTCATTATTTGCTGATCGCGGCATTGCAGAGCGTGGGCCTGACGTTCCGCGGCATTGTTCCGGCCTACCTGACGCCATCCGATGGGCGCGCCGCGTTCGTCGGCGAGCGCGTCGACGCCTGGGTTGCCTGGGACCCGTATCTCACCACAGCCGAGCGGCAGGACAGCCGGCGGCTCTTGATCGATGGCCAAGGTCTCGCGAGTTACAAAAGATTCTATCTCGCTTCGCAGCGTTATGTTTTGGCGCACGGCGACGTTCTCAAAGTCGTGTACGACAAGCTCGATGCCACCGGCCGCTGGGTGAGATCAAATCCGGCCGAGGCGGCTGCGATACTCGCACCGCTGTGGCATATCGATCGCCACATCGTCGAGGAGGTCCTTCGCCACCGCAGCTATTTGGTCGGGCCGGTGACCCGGGAGGGACTGGTCGAGCAAGAAAAGATTGGGGCGGCGTTCTTCAGCGAAGGCCTGTTGCCGCGGCAGATCGACGGCTCGGAAGCTGAGATCTGGCGGCCGGACTAGCCTTACATCATCTCATAACGTCTCATAGCTCCGACCGCAGCAGCGCCAGCGAGGACGTTCCCTCGAACCCGCCAATTTAACGGATGATCCGCTGCAACAATGCGCAGGCCGTCCGTTATTGGACGCGCGCATTCTGATCTACCGGAGGAAATCGCGTGATCGCGGGTTTTTTCGTTGATTACACAAGTCCTCGCCCGTAACCCTGCAACAACGAAATTCAAGACCAAAACCCCAAGCAACCTGGAGCCAGCAATGAACGCCGCGATGCCGATGCAGACCATGATGCCGATGCCGATGATGGGCGGGATGATGCCGATGATGGGCGGCATGATGCCGTCGATGATGGGCGGCATGCCGATGATGGGCGGCATGATGCCGATGGCGATGATGATGTGCAAAATGACCTGCACCATGACGCCGACCGGCATGAAATGCGAAATGATGCCGATGGATGACTCCATGAAGGACATGTTCATGGAGTGCTGCGAGCGCATGATGGCCATGATGAACATGGGTATGCCGATGATGATGATGTGCGCCGGCATGACGATGATGTGCATTATGCCCGGCGGCAAGATGGCGAAGTAAGGCAACCTCACCGGCAAAAAAGGCGCCGGCCGGCTGCCGGCGCCTTTTTTGTCGGAAGAAATCTAGCCGACCGACTCGACGTAAGTCATCACCAGATAGAGCACCGCTTCGGTCGAGCCGAGATTACGGTAGCTGTGCGCGACATCAGCTTCGAACAATACGGCATCGCCTTCCCCCAGCGTGGCCGGCCGCTGCTGCGCCGTCTCGATCTCTACCGCGCCCTTGACCACCACCAGATTTTCCTTGGTACCGGGCGCATGGGCGTCGGCGCCTTCACGGTGGTTGGGCGCCAGGCGCAATTCGTAAAACTCGACACGCCGTTCGCTGTCGAAAGGA
>Ga0187781_10004506_pt1 | contig 10380 bp, 9 predicted proteins | sample 0715_SJ02_MP02_2_FD_132447 | JGI IMG/M metagenome (GOLD analysis project Ga0187781, IMG submission 132447) | Tropical peat soil microbial communities from peatlands in Department of Meta, Colombia - 0715_SJ02_MP02_20_MG | ecosystem: Environmental > Terrestrial > Soil > Wetlands > Peat | place...
GCCGTAGTCCGAGCCAACGGAAGTCCAAGCAAAACGCGCGACGCCTGCAACCCATGCGATTCCGTACGTTCCCAACCCGCAAAACACAGGCCAGAGCCACGCGATCAACACAGCCGGTGCCGTCCAATCCCCTCGCAAGCGGAAGGAGACATCCCTGAATCCCTCTTTAAGGCTGATCCTCGCAATCAGGGATGCGATGGCTGGGGAATAGGAGAGGAGCGTCGTCATCAGCATAGGGAAAGCAAGGGTTGCCATCGCTGGCCAGCGTACGCGCTCCCTCAGCCACATTGAAATAAACGTTGTGGCCGCAAGCGCCGCTACGAATATCAGAATGCCGCGGCGCGCCTGGCGTACAGATTCCATCTCACCTTCCAAAGCGGACGATGACTCTCGCACCGGCAGCAACTTTTGCTCCGGGCTGCGGGGACTGCTCGCGGGCGATGCCGCTGCCGATGGCATCGAGGTCGAGTCCGGAATCTTGAGCGGCTTCGAGAGCGCCGCGCAGGTTCTTTCCTAAGAATGACGGGACTTCGATGCCACCTTCTTCAACATCGAGGACGACGGTGCTGCCGGGTGGGGATTTCGCGTCTTGCGAACTACTCCCGGACGCAGCGGCGGGTGGGGCTGAGATGTCCCCGCCCCGTCGCTCCAAAGGACGGAGCGACGAGGACGGGCCACCCGGTGCGGTTACAACTATCCCACTCAAGCCAGCAGAAGGCTTGAGTGGGGCACCCTGTTTCTGTGCGGCGGGCACGATCTGTGGGGCTATTGCGGCGGATCTCTCAGCCCGGGAATCATCATTGGGCTGCCCGACGGCACCTGAATTCGCAGGATTCGCCGAGGCGTCCATCGCTGCGTCGGCCATGTCGAGGCTTGCGCCGAGATGATCCGGTGAGCTTTCGTCGAGGCTCGTCTCCGGGACATCACGCCGCGCGAGCAGAACCTGGCGACTGGCGGGAAGTTCGACGTCATGGGGCACGTGTTGGTACTCGAGCACCTGCTGCATGATGCGCTGAAAAACAGGCGCTGCCACTTGTCCGCCCTGATGCAGTCCTACCGCGGAATCGAGGATGACCACGACGGCGATTTGCGGATTATTGATCGGGGCAAATCCGGCGAACGATCCGACGTATTTCGTTTTCGAATACGCACCCGTCGCGGGATCGACTTTCTGCGCGGTGCCGGTTTTGCCCGCGGAACTGTAGCCTTCGAGAATCGCTTTGCGGCCTGTTCCGTGAAGCACTACGCCCTGCAGCATTTGCTTCATTTGCGCTGCAATCAGCGGCGAGATTACCCGTGTGCCTTCGACCGGCTGGAATGCAATCGTCTGCGTCGCATTTTGGGGCGCAATCTTGCCGGCGACGATGCGGGGCGGGACGCGGACGCCGTCGTTGGCGATGGTCGAGATCAGCGACGCGAGTTGCACGGCGGAGATACCGATTTCCTGGCCCATCGAAATCGCAGCAAACGAAACTTTGGACCAGCGATCGACCGGCTTGGTCATGCCGCGAGTTTCGCCGGGGAGTTCGATGCCGGTCTGCTGGCCGAATCCGAAGGCGCGAATGTATTTGTAAAAGCGATCGTTGCCGAGGCGCATGGCGACTTTGATGGCTCCGACGTCGCTCGACTCGGCGATGATGTCGGCGACCGACAGGACGCCGTGCGGCTTGCTATCCCGAATGCGCATGCCGTTGATGACGATTGAGCCCATCTGGCAATCGAACATCTCGTCGGGCCGCGTGACTTTTTCTTCCAGGCCGGCGGAGATCGTGACCATCTTGAAAGTGGAACCAGGCTCGTAAATGTCGCTGACGGCGCGGTCTTTGAGCGATTCGGGGCGGATTTCTCTTTTGTTATTAGGATTGAAAGTCGGGCGATTGGTGAGCGCGAGGACCTCGCCGGTGTGGGGATTCATCACGATCGCCGTGCCCGCGATGGCTTTGGTGTCTTCCATGCCGCGTTCGAGTTCGCGTTCGGCGATGTACTGAATGTTCTGGTCGATGGTGAGGACGAGATTGTCGCCGGGCTCCGATTCCTTTTCAACACTGGCAAACCAACGTTTGCGGGCGTCGACTGAGATCATGAGCTTGCCGGGCTTGCCTTGCAGCTGGTCATTAAATTCGCGCTCGAGACCGCTGAGGCCCTGATCGTCAGTTCCGACGTAGCCCAAGACCTGCGCAGCGAGCTCGCGTTTGGGATAGAAGCGCTTCGGCTCTTTTTGAAAGTGGATGCCTTGGAGGTTGAGCGACTTGATGCGATCGACGGTTTCGGCATCGGCTTTGCGCGCAACCCAGCAGAAAGTTCTGTGAGCTTTGCAGTCGGCAAGCACGACGCGTGGATCATCTTTGGTGATGCGAGAAATAAGATTGACGGTGTTGGCGAGATCGGGAGTCTCGGTAGGGACGATGAATGCGGAATCGACCTGGATGGACATGGCTAGCTCGTGACCGGCACGATCGTAGATGATGCCGCGCCGTGGCGAGAGATCGAAGCTGCGTTGCTGCTGATGCATGGCACGGCGCTCGAAGTCTCCGTAGCAGAAGATCTGGAGATAGACGAGACGGAGGCAGATGACGACAAGCCACAAGCAGAGAATGCCGGTGAGAGAGTAGAGACGGAAGCGCGACGAATTTGACGAGTTGCTTGCCGCCACGATCGTTCCTTAGAAAAGAGGCCTTAGAAAACAAGCCTCAGAAAACTTTGGCGGCCCCGAGGAGCCGCCACGTTGCTAACGAACTACATAGATTCTTCACTCCGCTCGACCGGCGCTTCGCTTGGTCGCGCTTCCGTTCTGGATGACAGAGGGACGGAAGCTATCGCGCGGATACCACGGAAACGGGCGTCACCTTGGCCATTACCGGAGCGCCGGCATCGTTCGTTGTAGCGTCCATTGGAATCACCTGACCCGGATCGGGGGCTTGCAGGCCCAACCGGCGCGCCATAGCGTCGATGCGCTCGGGGTCGCGAAGCGAAGCTTCTTCGAGGCGCAAGGCCTGGTTCATTCCCGCCAGGCTGTCGCGCTGGGAGCGCAGGGATTCAATCCTGTATCCGTACTCGATGGCCCGAAAATGCTGCCACGCATATCCCATGACCAGCAGGAACAGCAGGCATAGGACGACGCCGAAGACGCGCATCTCGCGCTCACGGCGCGGGTCTTCGACCTTGACAAGGCGCGAGTTGTCGATGCGCTTGCGGAAGTAAATTTCCGGTGTTCCCAGCCAGCAGGACTTGCGCCGACTGGAGTGAATTGGCTGCATTGCGACGGCCGCGCTCATTTTTCTTACTCCCAGGTCATGCCACCAAAAAGTTGGAATCGTAGTTTGTGCTTTCCTCGACCGAGGCCAGCAAACCTTCGGCGACCGCGAAACGACACACCAACGGTTCATCCAATTGCGCCGCTTGTTCGACGCGTTCGACCGTCGCGATAAGATCTTCGATTAGAGTGCCTGAAAACATCATTTATGAGTCTTCCGATTTCCTTCGCGGACGCGGCCTTTGTTTTTGTTTCGTCTTGGCCGCTCCGAGATAACTCCACCACAGATTTTCGAACTCCGGGGCTAAAGCCCCGTTTGTTGGTTGTTGGTACGCGGGCCTAAAGGCCCGCTCTTCCACTAAACTTTTACCCGGCACGTTCTTACAATCATCCGCACCGGGAGCCCAGCAGTTTCTCCGGGCAAACTCAAACCTGCTTACGCCCCTCTGGGGCTGCACCGTTCTCGCTTCACCCCCCATGGCTTGCGCCGTGGGCTGCATTCTGTCGCCGCTACGCGGCTAAGCATCACAGCAAGCCCAGAGGCGAGGGCGCCCGCGTTACACGCTATAGTCTCTCCGCCGCGCGAAGCTTGGCGCTGCGCGAACGCGGGTTGCGATCAATCTCTTCTTCTGTGGCCGTCACCGGCTTCTTTGTCAGGAGCTGGTAGAGGCCTTGCTTTGCGCCGTCGCGCATCGCGTCCTTGACGATCCGGTCTTCGAGCGAGTGGAAGCTGATGACAACCAGCCTTCCGCCCGGCTTCAGCACGCGAGGCGCAGCCTCCAGCAGTGCTTTCAGATCGTCGAGTTCACGGTTTACGAAGATTCGGAGAGCCTGAAAGGTGCGCGTCGCCGGATGAATCCTGTCTTTCTTATGTTGACCCAGTTTCATTGACCGGGTCGCAGCTGATATGACGTCGGCAAGTTGCTTCGTCGTCTGTATCGGCCGCGACCGGACAATGGCTCTGGCGATTCTCCGCGACCTCCTTTCCTCACCGAATTCGTAAATCACATCGGCGAGCTCGCGCTCGTCGAGGTGGTTTACCACTTGTTCGGCGGTTCGGCCCGACAGCTGATTCATCCGCATGTCGAGGCCTCCTTCCGCCTGAAAACTAAATCCGCGCGCCGGGTCGTCGAGCTGCAAGCTGCTCACGCCCAGGTCGGCCAGAATGCCGTCGTACGTCGTTCGTCCTTCGTCGTTCGCTAGTTCGGCGAAGGAACGATGCAGCAACGTAACGGTCGGCCAATCAGGCTTCGAGTCTCGAGTTTCGAGTTCCGAGCAAACCGGCTCGCTCGCGGCTCGCTGCTCGCTACTCGCAACCAATCTCTGTTGCGCCGCCCGTAGCGCTGCAGGATCTTTATCGAAGCCAATCAAATGTCCCGGTGCGCCGAGGCGTTTTGCGATTTCGAAGGAATGCCCGCCCAAGCCCACCGTGGCATCCAGATAAGTTCCGCCACGCCGTACGGCCAGAAAATCGATCGCTTCTTTTAAAAGAACCGGAACGTGTCCAATGGCCCCACGTCCACCCCGCTCGGGGGTGTTTTGTCCAGAATCCTTTTCCACTAGATGCCCAGGTCGTCGAGCGTCTTTGTGTCTTCATCCGTGAATGGCTGCTCGCTGATCTCCTTTTCGAGCGCTTCCCGGTTGCGAACTTCCAGGTAGGTCAGATTGCCAAGCACTGCCACATCCCCGCGAAGCTGCGCCTTTTCACGCAGGATCTGGGGAATGAGCAGGCGCCCCTGCCCGTCCATCTCTACGACCTGCCCGTAATAATTGGTGCGATTCAGAAACTTCTTCTTCGTGGCATTGAAAGTAGACAAATTCGCCAGCTTCTGCTCGATCCGCTCCCATTCCTCGAAGGGATATATCTGGGCAATTACGCCATCCAAACTTGTTATGTAGAATCGCTGCGCATATTTCTCGTCGATCACCCGTTTGAACTCGGCGGGGACTTTGAGCCGTCCTTTTTCGTCGACGCGAGTTGGGTGATTTCCGCGAAACATGCGTAATGCCGGTCACGGGGCTCTTTTGTCTGGCTGCTACCACAGCCAAAAGCACGCTGAGGGAGGTAGAAGCGGTCACAAAACAGGTGGAATCGGGTTCCTTTGGGCTCGTTTTGGGGGTGTCAGTCTCTGAAACCACTGGCGCCTCGAAAATCAGAAATTCCTGCCCTGACCTCGTATCAATGTTCCACTCTGTACCACTTTTGACCACATCCTACGCCTAACTCGTTGATTGTCAACAGGAAAGTTTGAGGTTGAGGATTCGGTCCAGAGCTTGAAGGGCGGAACGCGAGATGTTGCGGTTAACTAGCCAGATGACCACAAGCAATTGCGTTTAGAGACATGGTTCGTCGTGAAATGTTTCGTGTTTTCTTCGCCTTACAAGTTGGGCGGGTTTCGAAGAAATCTGTGGAAAAAAGGCATAAGCCGGGTCAACGAACGTCTTGTTGGGCGTTGCGGCATGCCGGTGAAGCTTCTCGACTGACGTGAAAAACTGAATCTTGCTGACTTTCGGTCTCATCGAAGCTTTGCATAGCGTCCATCGGAAGTTGTGATTGGACAGCGGGTGGTTAGGCAAAGTAGCCTCGAGTGCGCGTTTATGTCGGCCAGTCAGCCCAATTCGACGACGATCTGTTGCTGTTGTTGTTGCGTCATCGTGTGTTCTGGCGCGGGGGGACTGCTGACCTTAAATTTCTAGATTCTAATAACAGCACTCTTCAAACCCATCGCCAGACGGCGGTGGGTTTTTTGCTTTTGCGGGGAATGGAATGGCGAAGGCTGAAACAACGACGACCGAAACGAAGGCGCAGCGGGTCGAGCGGCTGAAACGCGAGAAGAATCCGTGGGAAGCGCTCGAAGAACTTCGCGGGTTTGCGCGCAAGGGGTTTCCAGAAATCCCCGCGGAATGGCTGGGCACGTACCTGCGCTGGTGGGGTGTGTACACGCAGGGCGATGGCGTGGGCGTGGTGGGCGGGAAGAACGGAGAAGGCAAGGCGCTGCCCTACTTCATGCTGCGAATTCGGATTCCGAACGGAATGCTGCGCTCGGGTCAGGTGCGCGCCATCGCCGATCTCTCCCGCCGATTCGGGCGTGGCGTTGCCGATATTACCGTCCGTCAGAACATCCAGCTGCATTGGGTGACGGCAGAATCTTTGCCAGAAGTCCTAACCTTGCTCGAACAGAACGGCCTCACCACGCTGGGTGCTTGCGGCGACGTGGTGCGCAACATTACGGGCTGTCCTTTGGCTGGCCTGGATGCCGACGAAATTTGCGATCCTTCTCCTCTGGCTCTCGAAGCCTCCCGCCTGCTCGCCGGCAATGCCGAGTTCTACAACCTGCCGCGCAAGTTTAAGGTTTCGCTTACCGGCTGCCAGGCGTGGTGTTCCTATCCCGAGATCAACGACGTTGGGCTGACGGCGATTACGCGTGTCAGGAATGGCCAGAACGAGACCGGATTTTCATTGCGCGTAGGTGGAGGACTTTCTGCGGACCCGCACCTTGCCGTCCGCCTGCCTGTTTTTGTGCGGTGGAATCGAGCCGTGGACGTGATTCGGGGAGTCGCCGAACTCTTTCGTGCTTCGACTTCGCTGCGGGAGCATCGCGAGCGGGCGCGGCTGAAGTTTCTGTTTCTCCGCGAGGGGTGGACAGCAAAGAGCTTTCAGGCCGAACTTGAACGGCTGCTCGGCTATCCACTCGACCCTGCCGAGCCGGAATCGCCTCCGGCCGACCTCTATCGGGACCACCTCGGCATTCACCCGCAGAAACAGGAAGGACTGTGCTTTGTGGGCGCGGCCGTTCTGCGGGGACGGGTCAGTTGGGAACAGTTGAACGCAGTTGCCGAGCTTTCCGAGCGCTTCGCGTCCGGCGACGTGCGAACCACTGCCATGCAGAATCTGCTGATCGTCAACGTTCCGCAGAAGAACGCCGACGAACTCGCGAAGGAACTTGCGGCCGAAGGTTTTCCGGTGCAAGCATCTTCCTTTGTGCGCGGCACTATCGCTTGCAGCGGCACGGAGTTTTGCAAACTCGCCATCACGGAAACCAAGAGCTTCTCACGTTGGCTGACCGAGGCACTTGACGAGCGACTTCCCGGCTTCGATCAGGATTTGAAGCTGCACGTGACCGGATGCCCAAACAGCTGCGGTCAGCACTGGATTGCTGATATCGGCCTTGAGGGTAAGAAGCTCAAGGTCAATGGCGCGTTCGTGGACGCATACTACTTCTGCCTAGGCGGCAGCGTTGGCGCCTTCCAGACGATTGCGCGGCCGGTGGGATACCGCTGCTCGGCGCGGGAAGTTCCCGATGCGATCGAGCGACTGTTGCGGCAGTACCAAGCAACGCGAGAACACGGCGAGAATTTGCGGCGCTTCTTTGCCCGCCACAGCGATGCCGAGCTCCGACAATTTCTCGCCGGCGAATACTTTGAGCCGGTGGAGCGGGACCGCCCGTCAGCACCTGTGCCGCAGGCGGTGGAGGGCTGAGCAAGATGCCGGGAGCGCCCTTATTCCCGATGTTTCTGAAGCTCGAGGGAAGGCCTTGCCTGGTGGTTGGGGCGGGGCGCATCGGGGAGCCGAAAATCCGTAGCCTGGTTGACTGCGGCGCCAAAGTTTTTGTGGTCGCTCCAGTTGCGGGAGAGAGTATCGCGGAAACTGCCAGGAAAGGCGAGATCGTCTGGTCGAGAAAGTCCTTCGAACCCACCGATCTGGACAGAATCTTTCTAGCGGTAGCCGCGACCTCTTCCGCTGCGGTAAATCGTGGGATCTACCAGGAAGCGCGGCGGCGTGGCGTGCTCTGCAATGTCGTTGACGATCCTCCGCATTGCGACTTCTTCTATCCAGCGGTGATTCGGCGCGGCCACTTCCAGATTGCGATTTCGACCGGCGGGCTCAGCCCAGCGCTAGCGCAGCACGTCCGCAAACAACTGGAAACGGAATTCTCTTCTGCGTATGGAGAGTGGCTCGAGCAGCTTGGCCGGACGCGGGCGGCGCTGTTCGAGCAGGTTAGCGATCGCGACCTTCGGCGCGATCTGATCCACGAAACCGTTACACCGGAGGCCTTTGCCGAATTTGCGCGGAGGCACGACTCACCAGAAGCAACACTCACCAGAGACAGAAAGGATAGTTTGTGAAAGGCAAAGTCTATCTCGTCGGTGCGGGTCCGGGTGATCCGGAACTGCTCACACTGAAAGCACTCAACACACTGCGCCGGGCAGATGCGGTTCTCCACGACGACTTGGTATCGCAGGAAATTCTGAGCATGGCTCCGGCAACGGCCCTGCGTTACGACGTGGGCAAGCGCTGCGGACAAAAGAGCACTCACCAGGAGGCGATCCACTTTTTGATGATCGAACTAGCTCGCCAGGGTTTGGAGGTAGTGCGGTTGAAGGGCGGAGATCCGGCGATCTTCGGGCGTGCGGGCGAGGAAATCCGGGCGTTACGCAATGCTGGAATCGATTTTGAAGTCGTTCCTGGTGTGACATCTGCACTGGCCGCGGCGGCCGCGGCGGAAATTTCGCTCACTATGCGAGGTTCGGCCTCGTCACTCTTAATCATGACCGGCCACGTCGCCAGCGGCGAAGCTGACGACCGGCCGTTTCCGGATTTGCGCTCTTTGGTTGCTTCGGGCACTACGATCGCGCTCTACATGCCGGCAACCGATCCACGCCTCACCGTCAGAAAGCTGGCAAGTGCCGGCATCGAGCCAAAAACACCTTGCGCGCTCGTTTCCCGCGCCAGCACTTCCGCGCAGCAAATCACCACAACCACTCTCGACAAGCTGGCACAAGTGCGAACACAGGCGAAACCCGCCATCCTGATTATTGGAGACGTGGCGCGCCTCTCGCAGTCGGACCGGCAACGTATCGCGGACATCGAGGTTCCGCCGCCGATTTGGCAGCGGCAGGAACGGGCCGACGAGATTATGACGACAGATGCGATGCAGCCTGAGACCGGACGCAGCGAGAACCGCGAGGCGAGCTATGAGTGAGCGAGACTGGCTGCGATCGGCACAAGGCTTTTTTGATTCCTTTGCCGCGGAGCAACTGCTCGATTGGGCTCTTCATCGGTTCGAAGGCCGCATCGCTCTGGCATCAGCGTTCGGACCCGAAGGTATGGTGCTCATCGATATGGCTGTTCGCCTGCGTCGCGATGTAAGCGTGTTCACGCTCGACACGGGACTGTTTTTTCCCGAAACCTATGAATTGATCGACGAAGTCGAGAATCGCTATGAAATTGCGATTGAGCGCTTGAAGCCTGCTTTGACCGTGGATGAGCAAGCCGCTCAATACGGCCCGTCACTGTGGCAAAACAGTCCCGACCAATGCTGCTATCTGCGGAAAGTCGAGCCACTGCGAAAGAAGTTGACCACGCTGGACGCGTGGATTTCCGCCATCCGCCGCGATCAGACGTCTGACCGCGCACACACTCAAAAACTGGAGTGGGATAGCAAGTTCGGCTTGGTCAAAATCAATCCCCTGTGTGACTGGACAAGTGAAATGGTCTGGGATTACATACGCAGCAACGATTTGCCCTACAACCGCCTGCACGGCCAAGGATATCCGAGCATCGGCTGCGAGCCTTGCACGCGCCCGGTGCAGGACGGAGACGACCCGCGCGCGGGACGCTGGGCAGGTCTTGAAAAAACGGAATGCGGGCTCCATCAGCGGCGAGAGACTAACGTGCTGGGTGTAATTCAAGAGTAAGGTAGCGAGTCAGTGTGAAAGAACTCTCCCGAAAACAACAATCAGGAAAATCACACAGCCCCCCACTTCCCATACTTGAGCAACCAAGCGGAGCCTACTGTACGGATAAAGGCCCCTGTGGAGGCGCAACATGCGCCAATAATTCCAACTCGGCCATATTTCGCAAGTCTCGCCCCGTGCAGTTTGGCGTTCACCTGTGAACGCAGCCAAGCAAATACCCACGTCACGCCTATATACAAGAACAATATCGGCACGACGAGCCTTCCCATCCGTCCGCTCTCCCGCGGGAACTGCCAATTCTTCCACGCCCTAAAGGTGGATTTCAAACTGACCTGCTGCGTGTTACTCGTTGTCCTTGACGAACACTCTCCGCGGAACACAGCCGACGATCACGCCCACAACCAGCGCGGCCAGAATCGTATAGCCGC
>Ga0187781_10004509_pt1 | contig 10376 bp, 7 predicted proteins | sample 0715_SJ02_MP02_2_FD_132447 | JGI IMG/M metagenome (GOLD analysis project Ga0187781, IMG submission 132447) | Tropical peat soil microbial communities from peatlands in Department of Meta, Colombia - 0715_SJ02_MP02_20_MG | ecosystem: Environmental > Terrestrial > Soil > Wetlands > Peat | place...
CCCCGAGAAGGCCGAGGAGTACGCCCGGCTCCCCGTCTCGGGGGTGGGTCTCCTCCGGATCGAGTTCATCTTCACGGCGCACGTCCGCGAACACCCGCTCGCGCTCCTCAAGAAGGGGAAGAAGGAGGAGCTCGTCCGTCGGCTCGCGGAGGGGATCGGCAAGGTCTGCCAGGCGTTCCACCCGCGGCCGGTGATCATCCGCACCTCCGACTTCAAGACGAACGAGTACCGCGGGATGCCGGGCGGCGAGGAGTTCGAGCCGCTCGAGGAGAACCCGATGATCGGCTGGCGCGGGTGCTCGCGGTACATCTCGCCGGTCTACCGTCCGGCGTTCCTCTGCGAGCTCGAGGCGATCCACCGCGTGCGGACCGAGATGGGTCTCAAGAACGCGATGGTGATGCTCCCGTTCGTCCGCAACACCTGGGAGCTCTAGGAGATCGCGGAGATGATGCGGGCGCAGGGGCTCCGCCGGTCCCGCGACTTCCAGCTCTACCTCATGGCCGAGGTCCCCTCGACCGCGCTCCTCGCCCGCGAGTTCTCGAAGCACTGCGACGGCTTCTCCATCGGCTCGAACGACCTGACCCAGCTCGTCCTCGGCGCCGACCGGGACTCGGAAACCCTCGGCCGGATGGGATACTTCGACGAGCGGGACCCGGCGGTCCAGCGCGCGATCCAGCTCCTCCTCGAGGGGGCCCACGCCGAGGGCCGCACGGTCGGGATCTGCGGCCAGGGTCCGAGCGTCTATCCCGAGTTCGCCGAGTTCCTCGTCCGCGAGGGGATCGACTCCATCTCCCTCAACGCCGACACGGTCGTCTCCACCATCCGGACGATCGCCTCGCTCGAGCAGCGGATGAAGCTGCAGGGACTGCGGTCGCGCGGGTAGGCCGTCCCGTCAGGTTTTCGTGTCGCCCGCCGCGGGCGGGGAAGCCCGGGGAGGCCGCCACTGCGGAGGCCGCGGAGGCCCCGCGGGCGGCAACGCGAGCTCCGCGGAGCGCGGGAGCTCATACTCGGTGAACGCGCGGGCCCGGCGGAAGCCGAGCTGCTCGAGCCGGCGCTCGAGTCGCGCTGAGTCCGCGAAGATGGAGTAGCGCGCTCCCGGCCCCGCGACCTCGTGCGCTCGGGCGAAACCGACCACGTCCGACGCCGCCCCCCGGCCCCGCGCCGAGGGCCGGGTCGCGACCGCATGGATCCCCGCCGAGTTCCGGTACCGGTAGACGAGCGCGGCGGAGACCGTCTCGCCGCCGAGCGAGGCGACCAGCGGGACGAGCTTCTCGTGCGGGTTCGGGTGCGACCACGCCACGTCGACCGCGGTCCGGAACTCCGGTCGCTCCCGTTCGGAGGTCCAGAACGAGGCGACGAGGTCGAGGTCGTCGTGGCGCGCGAGCCGGACCGCGACCTCGGAGTTGATCGGGCGAGGCGGCGGAGCGTCCGCGAGCATCAGGACGAGGGGGGCTTCCTTCGGCTGGAAGCCGAACCGCCGGAGCCCTCGGTCCACGTGTCCGGCGACGGGCGTCGGGACCCGGAACGTCGGACGGAGGGCCCGCTGGAAGTAGTGGTCGAGCGCGTGCTCGAAGAACGCCGCCTGGCGCTCGGCCCCGACCCCGAGCTCCTGGACGAAGTTGAACCGCGGAACGGGGAGCTTTTCGTGGGTCACGAGCTTCGCGCCCGCCATCTCGAGGGCGAACCCGCCGAGCGTGAGGACGAACTGCCGCTCGGCGTCCAGCGCCGCTTCGGTCTCGAGGTCGGTGAGGTCGGCGTCCACGCGGGGTCGAGGCACGGGAGGGATAAGGGATGCGCCGCCGAGCGGCCCGCCGCCGGGCGGTCGGCCCCCTTCCGAACGGTTAATAGGTGGGCCCAATGCTCCGCGGCCGGGCGCCCCTCGGGGCGGAACAAGGGATCCATGTCGGCACCGTCGTTGCGACCTCCCCAGGTCGTCGCCGTCCTCGGCGGCGGCAACATGGGCAGCGGGATCGCCCAGGCGTGCGCGCAGGCCGGCTTCCTCGTACGGGTGCGCGACGTCGATGCGGCGGCGATCGCCCGGGGACGGGGGATCATCGAGAAGATGCTCGCCGGGGCGATCGAGCGCAAGAAGCTCACCCCCGCGAAGCGGGACGAGGTGCTCGCCCGCATCTCCTTCTCGACCGGGATGGAAGAGACCGTGCGCGACGCGGCGCTCGTGATCGAGGCAGTATTCGAGGACCTCGAGGTGAAGCGGGCGCTCTTCAACGAGATCGCGCCGCTCGTCGGCCCCGAGACCGTGGTCGCGACCAACACGTCGTCCCTCTCCGTGACCGAGCTCGCGAAGGGGTTCCCGAGGCCGGGGCGGTTCGCCGGTCTCCACTTCTTCTATCCGGCCGCGGTCAACAAGCTCCTCGAGGTCATCGCGGGGGCCGAGACGGACCCGGCCGTCGTCACCGAGCTCGAGCGGTTCGGCTACCTCATCCGCAAGATCCCGATCTCGACCGCCGACCGCGCCGGATTCTGCGTGAACCGGTTCTTCGTGCCCTACCTCAACGAGGCGACCCGCCTCGCCGAGGAGGCCGTCGGGAGCCTCGCGACCATCGAGGAGGTCGGACGGGAACTGTTCGGCGCGACCCTCGGCCCGTTCGAGCTGATGAACGTGACGGGGATCGCCATCGCGTTCCATTCCGAGACGAGTCTCTACCGCGCGTTCGGTCCGGCGTACGCCCCGTCGAAGCTCCTCGAGTCGCAGTTCCGGTCGAACCAGCCGTGGCGATGGAAGGAGACGACGGTCGACCCGGCCGTGAAGCCGGCCGTGCGCGACCGCCTCCTCGGCCTCACCCTCGGGATCGCGACCCGCCTCGTCGAGGAAGGGGTCGCGAGCGCCGAGGCGACCGACCGCGGGGCGACCATCGGGCTTCGCCGCAAGGTCGGCCCGTTCGCCCAGCTCTCCTCGGTCGGCCTGCCCGAGGGCCTCCGGCTCGTGGAGGGCTACGCCCGGCGATGGCCCGGGAACTTCCCCGTGTCCGAAGAGCTTCGCGCGCGGGCCGCGCGCGGCGACCGCACCTGGCCGCTCTCGCTCGTCCGCGTCGTCCGCAAGGACCGGGTGGCGTGGGTGCTCCTCGACCGCCCGGAATCGCTGAATGCTCTCAACTCCGAGCTGCTCGAGCAGCTCGACCGGACGTTCGCGGACCTCGAGGCGAGCGCCGGCCTACGGGCGGTGGTCCTCGCCGGTTCCTCCCCGGTCTTCGCCGCCGGGGCCGACATCGCCGAGATGGAGAAGAAGAGCCTTCCCGAGGGGATCGCCTTCGGCTTCCTCGGACAAAGGGTGGCGGAGCGGATCGAGCGGTTCCCGGCACCGGTCATCGCCCTCGTGGAGGGGTACGCCCTCGGCGGGGGGCTCGAGATCGCCCTCGCCGCGGACTTCATCGTCGCGAGCGAGGGTTCGCTCCTCGGGCTACCGGAGGTGACGGTCGGCATCCACCCGGGCATGGGCGGGGCGACCCGCCTCGCCCGGCTCATCGGGACCGCGAAGGCGAAGCTGCTCACCTACACGGGCGTCCCGGTGAGCGCCGAGGAGGCCTACCGCCTCGGGTTCGTCGCGAAGGTTGTCCCGGCCGCCCGCGCCCGGGAGGAGGTCGCGGAGCTCGCGGAGACGATCGCCTCGCGCGCCCCGCTCGGCGTCCAGTGGGTGAAGAAGGTCATCGACCGCGGGGTGGACGCGCCGCTCGCGAGCGCACTCTACCTCGAGGGCGAGTCCGCCGGCCACACGTTCGCGACCGACGACCGCCTCGAGGGGATGCGCGCCTTCCTCGAACGCCGGAAGCCCGACTTCAAGGGACGGTAGCCCGTCCCCGGCTGCCCGACCGCTAGCCCGAGGCGGCCGCGACCATCGCGCGGTACTGGTCGGCGTTCAGGAGCTCGGTGGGGTCGACCGGGCCCGAGAGGTGGATCTTGAAGATCCAACCCTTGCCGTAGGGGTCCTGGTTGATGAGCTCGGGGTGCGCCTTGAGCTCGGAGTTCGCCTCCGAGACGGTGCCGCTCCCCGGTGCGTAGACGTCCGAGACGGTCTTCACCGACTCGAGGACGAGGACGCTCCCGCCCTTCGTCACGGCCTTCCCCGCGGCCGGGAGGTCGACGAAGACGATGTCCGTGAGTTGGGCCTGCGCGTGGTCGGTCACGCCGACCGTCGCGGTGCTGCCGTCGACCTTCACCCACTCGTGGCTCTTCGTGTACCGAAGCTCCTTCGGGACCTTTTCTTCGCTCATCGTGACCTACCTCGTCCCTCCCTCCCATGCCGCGGCGTACTTCACCTGTTCCGTCGTCGGCTCCTCGAGCCGTACCCCGAGCGGGGCGAGCGCCGCGCGGGCGACCTCACGGTCGAGCGCCGCCGGGACCGGGTGGACCCGGGGCTCCATCTCGGTCCCGTGCTTCGCGAGATGCTCGGTGCTGAGCGCCTGGAGCGCGAAGGAGAGGTCCATGATCTCGACCGGGTGGCCCTGCCCCGCAGCGAGGTTGACGAGCCGTCCCTCGGCCAGCAGGTACGCGCGGCGCCCGTCCGCGAACCGGTACTCCTCGACGTTCGGTCGGGCCGTCCGGTGGCTCACCGCCATCCCCTCGAGGTCGCGCTTCGAGACTTCGACGTCGAAGTGGCCCGAGTTCGCGAGCAGACAGCCGTCCTTCAGGACCTTGAAATGCTCGGCCCGGACGATGTCGGTGTTCCCCGTGACGGTCACGATGAGGTCGGCCTCGGGGGCCGCGTCCAGCATCGGCATCACGCGGAAGCCGTCGAGGCGCGCCTCGATCGCGCGCACCGGGTCGACCTCGGTGACGACCACCTCCCCGCCCATCCCGCGCATCCGGGCCGCGACCCCCTTGCCGCACCAGCCGTAGCCGGCGACGACGCAGACCTTGCCGGCGATCAGGAGGTTGGTCGCCGTGAGGATCCCGTCCAGGGTCGACTGTCCGGTTCCGTAGCGGTTGTCGAAGAGGTGCTTCATCTCGGCGTCGTTCACGTCGATCGCGGGGAAGAGGAGCTTCCCGCTCTTCTCGAGCGAGCGGAGCCGCGTCACGCCCGTCGTGGTCTCCTCGGTGGAGCCGCGGATCTTCCCGCGCTTACCCCGCCGGGTGTGCACGAGCGCGACCAGGTCCGCCCCGTCGTCCACGATGACGTCGGGGTCGGCGTCCAGGACGGCATCGAGCCCCGCGGCGTACTGCGTCAGGCTCTCCCCCTTCTCGGCCCACGTCGGGACTCCGTCCTCCCGCACGGCGGCGACCACGTCGTCGTCGGTCGAGAGCGGGTTGCTCGCCGCGAGACGGACCTCCGCCCCCGCGGCCCGGAGCGCGAGGGCGAGCACGCACGTCTTCGCCTCGACATGGAGGACCGCCGACACGGTGAGGCCCCGCAGGGGGCGCTCCGACTCGAACCGCCGGCGGATCCCCTCGAGCACCGGCATGTGGGACCGGGCCCATTCGATCTTCAGCCCACCGCGCGCGAGGTCGCCCGGCATGTTGCACCGCCCGGCGGAGGGATTGGGCGAGATAAAGAAAGCGTGCAGGAAGGGGTTGGGAAGGGTCTACGTTCCCGACCGGCCGTGCGACCGGGCCCTACTGGGTCACGGCGTTGCAGAACGGACAGACGAGGTACTCGGTCGGGATCTCCTTCCCGCAGTTCGGGCACGCCTTCAGGCCCGCGCCTCCCGCGGCCGGCGGCGGTACGACCGCCGGTGCCGGAGTGGGCGTCGGACCCGTGGGTGCGGCCGCCGAAGCCCCGCCTTCCGTCCAGCCCGTCCCGCCCTTCGGCGGGGACCCGCCGGCGGGCGCTTCGGGCTTGGTCTCCGTTCCGGTGGGCGGCGCCGTCATGCCGGCCCGGGCGGTGCCCTGGCCCTGCTGAAGGCTCCACTGGCTGAACGGCGTGTACGACGGCTGGCGCTTCCACCAGTCCCAGAACGCTCCCTCGCTGTAGTTGTCGCCGAGCTCCCGCTTCGCCTCGGCTCGGTACTTCTCGGTGAAGTCCGCGTACGCCTGCTTCTCGGGGTCGGAGGCGGCCTCCCCCGGCGTCCCGAGGAGCTGCGCGGCGCATTCGGGGCAGAACTTCGAGTCGGCCGGTATGGTGGAGGCGCAGCGGCTGCAGCGGATGAGGTCGCTCTCGAACTCCGCGCCGCACTTCGGGCAAACGGTGGCGTCCTCGGGGATGAGGTTGCCGCACTCGCCGCATTCGACGAGCTTGCCGGCCGCTTGGCGGCGCGCGAAGAGCAGGAACAGAACGATCCCGACGATCGCCGCGGCCGCGATCGCGAGCCACAGCCAGATCGGCAACCCGAGGAACTTCTGGAAGAGGAAGTTCGCGGGGGAGGTCGGCGGCGGCGGGACCGAGTACGTCCCGGGGAGGGTGGAGTTCGCCAAGCGGCCGTTGTAGGAGGCGACCGCCCGGAGCTCGTAGCTCGTCCCCGGAATGAGGTTCGCCGGGGTCCAGGCGAGGGAGATCGGCCCGGCGGTCGTCGCGGCGACCGCGAGGGTCACGTTCGCCCCTCCGCCGACGGGGATGGCGATCAGCTCGACCGACGCGGGGGTGGTGCCGTTGTAGTAGAGCGTCCCCGTGGAGAAGTACTGCTGGTTCGCGACCAGCGAGGTCGGGGGCGCGGTGAAGGCCGCGATCTTGATCTGCGACGGGTCGATGTTCACGGAGGTGTTCTGGCTCGCGTTCCCCCCGCCGAGGGACGGGGTGTTGTAGTTCCAATCAAGGACGACCGTGAGGTTGTGCTTCTGGAGCGACCAGCCGTGGAGGCCGGTCACGTTGTCGTTCACGAGCCAGGTGAGGTTGAACGAGGTCGCCTGGCCCGGGGCGGTCAGGTCGAGCCCGGTCGCCTCGTACTCGGCGATCTTGGCGGTCGGGAGCCCCGAGTCGTTGTAGTAGAGGGTCGCCGCGACCTCGGTGATGGTCGCCGTCCCGGCGTCCGTCGCGACGACCTTCACGCCGAGCGTCTGGCCGATGTCGACCGAGGCGTTCGGCAGCCCGTTCGCGAGGGTCGTGAGCGAGGTGACCGTCACGGCGCCGTAGTAGTCGAGGAACTGCTGCGCCGGCCCGAAGTCGGGCGAGCCGAAGTGACCGCTATTGAAGGCGACCCCGGAGGGGTACGGGCTGACCGACCAGTTGAACCAGTGGCTCGTCACGCCGACCGCGGGTACGGAGATGCCGATGTGGTATCCCCCGAGGAAGAGACCGTCGGGAAGGCTCGCCTGGGTGATGTTCCCGGAGGCGAGCAGGAGGAAGCCCTGGCCCGCCGCGTTCGAGTGGCCGTAGCTCGTCACCCCGTGGTAGCTGTCCCAGTACTGCACGTAGCCCCAGATCGCGGGGTCCACGGTCGCGAGGTCGTTGAGGTCGGTGACGGTCTTGTTGTTCGCCTGGTTCGTGTTGTAGGCGTAGTAGGCCGAGACGGTCGCGCCCTGGATGGGGAGGACGCCGCCCCGACCGGTGAGGTTGAACTGGGCCCACCGATAGAGGTAGACGGTGCTGGTCGCGTCCGGAAGGATGGCCGAGGAGCTGAAGACCCCGGGGATGGAGGTCGGGGTGGTGACGTTCGCGAGGTAGCCCACCGCGCCGTCCGTGAAGAGGAGCTTGTTCGATTCCCACGGGTACGGGGACACCATGGAGTAGGGGTTCCCTCCGCCCGGCGGGAATGCCCAGTTGAAGTCGAGGGAGCTGTCGACCGCCGAGAGGGTCGAGCCCGACCCCGACACCCCGTCGTTGAAGGAGACGCCCGTCGTGTTCATCTGGAGGTCGAGGCCCGTGAGGTTGACGTCCGGGCCCGTCACGCTCGTTAGCGAGAGGGAGATCGCCGAGGACGTCCCGAAGTCCCCCGTGAAGTTGAGGTAGTCGAGGAGCCCCGTCGCGTTGAACTCCGAGAGGAGGGTCGACGGGAACGGAAGTGCGAGGATGCCGAAGGTCGAGTTGACGAAGAAGACGGTCCCGAGTGTGTAGAGGTTTCCGTCGTAGGTGACCTGCACCGTCGCGAGCGTGTTGTTCGACTGATGCGCGGTACCGACTCCGTTGAGGTCGATGTAGCTCACGTTGAAGTACCCGCTCCGCGCGGTCGCCTCCGGGTAGGCCCAATCTAGCGCGAGGCTCGCCGAATCGGTGGAGGTTCCGAGCTGCGGGATGGTGAGCCCGCTCGAGACGAGGGTGTACGGAGGGGTCGGCGCGTAGAGCGGGGTCGGTCGGACGATGCCGCCGCCCAGCTGGGCGTCGGCGTAGCTGTCCTTGAGCGACGTGGCGAACAGGTTCGTCTTCGCGCCGTCGAGGACGGCGAGGGTCGGGGAATAGAGAGTGTCGTCGTAGATCACCGGCGGCTCGGAGATGTCGGCCATCTCGGGGTTGCCGATCACGGTCGATTCGTTGAGTGTCATCACGGCCGTCGGTCCGACGACGCGCAGCCATCCCGGGAAGGCGAACGTCGCGTTCCAGCCGGTCAGAAGGCCGGTGACGGTGAAGTTCAGCTTCGCGTAGGCGTTGAGGACCAGGACGTCGGTCGTGAGGGTCGCGTTGTAGAAGTGGACCGTTCCGTTGTCGTCGAAGTGGAAGATGTGCGAGAGGCGCTGCTCGGCGTTCCCGATGTCCGAGACGTAGGAGACGAACGAGAGGGTGACGTTCCGGACGATGAGCGTCCCTCCCGACTCGACGGTGATGTTACCTCCCTGGTAGTAGACCGGGCCGGAGAGGGTGGGCTGGATGACGAACGTCTGTCCGCTGGTCACGACGAGGTCCCCGTGGGTGGCCGGGTCCTCGGCGGACCGAGGGGCCGAGGTCGCGGTCGGGGCGGGGGCCATCGCATGCCCCGGGGCCACGACGGCCAGGAGGCCCGCGGAGGCGGCGACCACGAGCAGGAGGACACCGACCACCAGCAGCGGGTAGGTGCGTTCGGAGGGTAGGTGGCGCGGTCCCCCGGGGCGGGAGGGGCGGCCCAGTGAACTATTCACGACCGAAGAAAGGCCGGGTTCTGGTATTTAAGAATGCCCACGCTCTTCGGCGACCGATTCGGTTTTTTCCGGTCCGGAAGGACGACCGGGTTCACTCGGTAGGTCCCGAGACGACGATCTTGCCGAACAGGTCCGGCGCCTCGAACCGCCGGAACGCCGCGGCCGCCTCCTCGAACGGCGAGACCGAGTCCACGACCGGTCGCAGCCGACCCGCGGCGAGGTGCTCGTAGACCTCGTCGAACTCGTGCCGCGAGGACATCGTGCTCCCGCGGACGGATGCCTGCCGCCAGAATAACGTCCGGACATCGAGTTCGACCTTCGGACCGGCGCTCGCGCCGATCACGACGGCCCGGCCGCCCCGGGCGAGCGAACGGACCGCCCGCGGGAGGGTCGGCGAGCCGACCGAATCCAGGATGGCGTCGACACCGTTCTTGCCGCTCCACTCCCAGAGCGAACGGTCGAGCGGCCGGTCGTCCGAGTAGGCGAAGAACGCGTCCGCCCCGAGCGCACGCACCTTCTCCTCCCGCGCCGCCGAGCGCGAGACGACCGCGACCGTTGCGCCGAGGAGCTTCGCCACCTGGACCGCCGCCGTCGGGATGCCTCCTCCGGCCCCGACCACCGCGACCCGGTCGCCCGCGTGGACCTCCCCGACGGTCGTGAACGCGCGCCAGGCCGTGAGGAACACGAGGGGGGCCGCCGCGCCGTCGGCGAAGGTCAACCGTTCCGGCAGCGGATGGACGTTCCGCCGCGGGACGACCGCGAACGGTGCCATCGACCCTTGCGTGTGCTCGCCCAGGATCCGGTAGCTCCGGCACAGGGCTTCCTTGCCGGCCCGGCACGCCGGGCAGGTTCCGTCCCAGATCCCGGGATTGATGAGGACCCGGGCTCCCGGAGCAAGGTCGGTGACCGCTGCCCCGATACGATCGACCGTGCCGGACCCGTCGGACCCGAGCACGTGCGGGAGCGGTATGGGAACCCCGGGGATACCTTCCAGGGTGAATCGGTCGAGCCGATTGAACGCAGCGGCGCGCATCCGGACGCGGACCTCGTCGGCCCCGGGTTCCGGGTCGGGAACTTCCACGTAGGCGAGCCGGTCAACGCCCCCGTGCGCCGCAAAACCAAAGCCCCGCATCCCGGCTCACCCGCTCTGCCTCGCGCGCCAGCGGGTGCCGGACGGCCCGTCCTCGAGCTCGACCCCCGCGGTCCGCAGCTCTTCCCGGATCCGGTCCGCTTCCGCGTAGTCGCCCCGGGCGCGGGCCCGTGCGCGGGCGGCGATCGCGACCGGCACGATGGCCGTCCATGCGCCGGCGGGTCCCGAGGGGGCGCGCACGAACAGCCCCAGCACCTCCTCGCCCCATCGGAACGGGGCGTAGAGCTCCTCGAGCGCGCTCCCCGAGTAGCGCTCCAGCGTGGGCAGCTCCTCCGCAAGGCGCCGCGTC
>Ga0187781_10004510_pt1 | contig 10375 bp, 9 predicted proteins | sample 0715_SJ02_MP02_2_FD_132447 | JGI IMG/M metagenome (GOLD analysis project Ga0187781, IMG submission 132447) | Tropical peat soil microbial communities from peatlands in Department of Meta, Colombia - 0715_SJ02_MP02_20_MG | ecosystem: Environmental > Terrestrial > Soil > Wetlands > Peat | place...
GACCAGTTAAGGGCACTGCTCGAGTTCTCGAAGGCCAAGATGGCCAGCCGACCCGTCCGCGCGAGTATCGCGCCGGTGATTGAACACGCGATTCACACCGTGAAAGCACGCCCGGCCTTCAGCGGAATCGAGGTGGTAACCTCATTTGAAGGCGGAAGCGAAGGCTGGTTCGATCCTGGGAGCCTGGAGCGCGTCTTTCACAATTTGCTGCTCAACGCCTGCGAAGCCGCGCCACCTGAGTCAGGCCGTGTTGAGGTGACCACCGATCAGACTCCGGCGGGGCTCGAGATCAGGGTTGCTGACAACGGCAGCGGCATCCCCATGGAAATTCGCGACAGGCTATTCCAGCCGTTTGTGACCAGCGGCAAGGACAATGGTATCGGGCTGGGGTTAGCCACGGTGTACAAGATCGTTCAGGAGAATCAAGGGCAGGTCACGGTAGAACGTACTGGCGCCGATGGAACCGTTCTGCGCATTCTGCTCCCCGAGGCCGCCGCGGAAAGTCAATTGGCTCGATAGTGTTGCGTGCGGGAATTGCGTTATCTGTAGCGCCCCGAGCTGTCGGGGCACGTGCCGACCCTTCGCTTTGCTCAGGCCGTCTGAGGGTTGGCGCCACACCAACTTGAGGTAAATCCGAAAACTAGCGCCGCTGCTCTCACCCAACACTAGACTTGTTGCTCACCGTTTGCCCCCTGGGGACAATCCCCGCAGAAAACCTTTTGCCCTCCCTTGACATATCGATGACATGTCTCCGCACCACGGTGGGTCACTTTGAAAATGCCTGGCCCACTTCGTGAAAAGAGCAAACGAAATCATCGACCAAAAAAGGGAGCAACAACATGGTACGTAAAATGACTTGAACGAAGCCGCCCAGGCGGCGGACGCTGCGCGTGCGTGAAAGTGGGCCGCAGTTCCTTGGTCAGGATATTGTCGGGTCATAAGGAGGATCCCTATGACCCGTTTACGCCAAATGATGCTGGAGGAACTCCAGCGTCGCAATTACGCTCCGGGCACCATCCGTTGTTACCTGCGTGACGTCGCTGATTTCGCCCGTTACTTCCACCGTTCTCCGGACCAGTTGCGCCCTCAGCACATCCGCGAATACCAAGCTTATCTGTTCCGCGAACGGAAACTGGATCCGAGCAGCGTGACCCAGAAGCTCGCCGCTCTACGCTTCTTCTTCATCAAGACACTCAAGAAACCTTGGAGCGTGGCCGAGACGCCCTACCCCAAACAGGTGCGTCGTCTGCCCACCATCCTCAGCCAGGAAGAAGTCGCGCGGCTGATTAACTCCGCCCGCAACCCTTTCGATCGGGTCCTGTTGATGACTCTTTACGCCACCGGGGCGCGTCGTGCCGAGGCAGCACGACTGCAAGTCGGCGATATCGACAGCCAGCGCATGGTCGTCCACATCCGCGGCGGCAAGGGCCGTGAAGATCGCGATGTGATGCTCAGCCCTGTCCTGCTGGAACCCTTACGCGAGCACTGGCGCCGAATCAAGCCGAAAGTGTAGCTTTTCCCCGCCGGCCGTCGGCATACGGCCCCGCTACCCCTCAACCTCAAAACCGTCTGGCGCGCTTGCCACTTAGCGGCCCAGCGTGCGGGACTCAACAAGTCCGTGCATGTGCACACGCTGCGCCACTATTCCGAGTCCCGGACTATTACCGAGTAATTTTTTCCCACCCTGTTTTTCAGCTCGTGATCTAGGTTGAATCGGCATAGTTTGGCTCCCGAAATCAATCTTCGTGAAGGAAGGGAGTCAACTATGAAGTATATCGTCGACGATCAGGTCGTTCTCTCACGGCCGTTGGAGGGTCCGCTGTCTGCGAACGTTGCTGGGTTCGCGAAGTGGGCACGTGATGAGGGTTACGCGTCCCCTTCCCGGTGGCGGAAGGTCTTCCTCGCCGCGGGTTTCAGCCGCTGGTTGGGACAGCAGGCAGTCAGCGTGCGCCGCATCTCCTCAGAGCATGTGGCTCGCTATCTGCGATCGCACGTGGGCCGCATGCAGATCCGGCGAGGTGATGCCGCTACCTTGAGACAGTTTATTGACTTGCTACGCCGTCAGGGCGTGGTTCCTCCAGAGAAGATCCTACCCTGCCGGCTAACCCCGGTTGAGCGAGCCGCGGACGCGTTCGCGCACTACTTGCGCAACGAGCGCGCGCTGGCGGAAGCAGCCGTCGTCAACTACGTACCCTTCGTCCGCCGGTTCCTCGCCGATCGGTTCGGCGATCGACCGGTACGACTGTCACGCCTGTGTGCTGACGACGTCGTACGATTTGTCCAGCGCCAGGCCCCACGCCTGCATCTGAAGCGCGCCAAACTCCTGACCACCGCGCTGCGATCCTTTTTGCGGTATGCGCGCTATCGCGGGGGCATCACCTGTGACTTAGCCGCCGCTGTTCCCACGGTCGCCAACTGGTCGATGGCCTCGATCCCGCGCGCCATTCCGGCCGAGGCAGTGCACCGACTTTTGGCTTCCATCAATCAGCGTACCGCGACGGGTCGCCGTGACTACGCCATTCTGCTGGTACTCGCACGGCTGGGATTACGAGCGGGTGAAGTGGTACGACTCGAACTGGAGGACATTGACTGGAACGCCGGATCGCTGAGCGTTCAGGGAAAAGGCGATCAACGCTGTGCCCTCCCATTGCCCGCAGAGGTCGGCGCTGCGATCGCCACCTACCTGCGCTACGGACGACCGCCGAGCAGCAGTCGTCGCGTCTTTTTGCGGGCCAAAGCGCCCATCCGCGGCTTGCAGGGTGCGCAGGCGATCAGTTCGCTCGTTCGGCATAACCTCATCCGGGCCGGCATCCAGGCACCCACCCATGGCGCACATCAATTTCGCCATGCGCTAGCCGTAAAAATGTTGGGTCACGGCGCTTCGCTGACCGAAATCGGCGAGGTCTTGCGGCATCGCAACCCCCAAACCACCATGCTCTACGCCAAGGTTGATTTCGACTCTTTGCGCACGCTGGCCCTGCCGTGGCCGGGAGGTGTGCGATGACCACGCTTCGTGAGGCCGTAAAGGAATACCTGACCCTGCGCCGCAGCTTGGGATTCAAACTACACGAAACCGGCAAGCTGTTGCCCGCCTTCGTCAGATTTCTGGAAGGGCACCGCACCACCTACATCACGACCCGGTTGGCGCTCGCCTGGGCCCAGCAACCCTCGACCGTGCAACCGGCGGAGTGGGCCCACCGCCTGAGTGTCGTGCGCACCTTCGCACGCCATCGGAGTGCGACCGATCCGCGCACGCAGATTCCACCGCCAGGTCTGTTACCCTTCCAACCGAAGCGAGCGCGACCTTATTTGTACTCCGAAGAAGAGATCCGCCGCTTGCTGCACGCCGCCCTCAAGATGCCCTATCGCTTGGAGCGCGGTAAGCTGCGGCCGCGGGTCTATTACTGTCTCTTCGGACTGCTGTACGTTTCCGGTCTACGCCTGGGTGAAGCACGCAACCTCGAGCTGCAAGATGTCGATCTGAAGGCGGGGGTGCTGACGATCCGCGGTGCCAAGTTCGGTAAGACTCGTCTGGTGCCTTTGCACGCTTCCACCTGCGCGGTGCTGGCGGACTATCTCGCCCGACGTCAGCGCCATTGGGCGGGACGAGTTGTGTCTTCCTATTTGTTTGTCTCCAGCTGGGGCAATCGGTTGGATGGCGGAGAGATTCATCGAACGTTCTATGCCTTGTCGCGGCAGATCGGACTGCGGGGCCCCTTCGACAGCCATGGCCCTCGTCTGCACGACATGCGGCATCGCTTTGCGACGAATACCCTCCTGCAGTGGTACCGGTCCGGTCAGGATCCCGAGCGCCGCCTACCACTGTTGTCCGCCTACCTCGGTCATGTCCACGTCAGCGATACGTTTTGGTACCTCAGCGCATGTCCGGAACTGATGCGCGAGGCGATGTCCCGCCTGGAGCGATGCTGGGAGGGACAGCCATGATCACCACGACTACCAGCCTCGCCCCTCTGTTGGAACGGTTCTTCACCCAGCGGCTCATGCAGCAGCGGCAAGCCAGCCCGCATACGATCAGCTCCTATCGCGATACCTTCCGCCTGTTGCTGAAGTTTACGCAACAGCGGTTACACACGCCGCCGGCGCGACTGGCCTTCGAGGCCCTCGATGCCCCCTTGATCATGGCATTTCTCGATCACCTGGAGAAGCATCGAGGTCTGAGTGCGCGAAGCCGGAATCTGCGGCTGACCGCCGTCCACTCCTTCTTTCGCTACGCCGCGTTTGAAACACCGGCCCATGCCGCTCAGATCCAACGCGTGCTGGCCATTCCCAGCAAGCGCTTCACGCGCACCCAGGTTCATTTTCTCACGCGTTCGGAAGTCGAGGCGTTGCTCGCCGTGCCTGACCTACATACATGGTTCGGCCGGCGCGACCACGCCTTCCTCTTGGTGGCCGTGCAGACGAGGCTCCGTCTGTCCGAAATGACCGGGCTGACACGCGACGATGTGACGCTGGGTACCGGTGCACATGTTCATGTGGTTGGGAAGGGCCGCAAAGAACGGTGTGTCCCGCTGGCCAAACCCACCGTCGCCGTGTTGAGAGCTTGGCTCCACGAACCACCGCGCGGCGACGGGCAGATCCTGTTCCCCAATGCCCGCGGCACTCGCCTCAGCCCCGACGGCGTCCATTACCTATTGGTCAAGCATGTCAAGGCCGCCGCCCAGGTCTGCCCTTCGTTGAAAGGGAAACGTGTCACCGCCCATCGCTTGCGCCACACAATGGCCCTCGATCTGTTGCAATCAGGCGTGGATCGCTCAGTTATTGCCCTGTGGCTCGGGCACGAATCGGTGGAAACAACTCAAATCTATCTGGAGGCCACCTTGGCGATGAAGGAGAAGGCGCTCGAGAAGACCCAACCGTTGAATGGCAAATTCAGACGCTTTCGACCCGGGGACCGACTCCTTGGCTTCCTCAATAGCCTGTAGAGCACGCGCCCATGCCGCTTCGCGGTACCCGGAAACTATGCCGAGTGATTGGCGGGCCGCCTGTCCTCGTTGACCAGCAATATCGGCCGCAGAGGGACTGGTGTCTCTGGTCACTCGGCATAGTCCGGCACACGGAATAGTGGCGAAGCTCGTGCCAGCGAGGGCGGTGGCCGCGGGAACCGAAGACCTTTGCGGCCTTCGCCAGTTTCTGGAAGGTTGGGTAGACATCCCGATATCGTAAGGGCCGACCATCCTCGGAGACGAACGCACGTTCGCCGCCGCGCTCTCGCCGGCGGGTCAGGTAACGATCGAGGGCGACGGTCGTAGTCTCGTGGAGTGGCACCCAACGCGTTTTCTGGAATTTGGTCTTGCGGACCAGCAGCCCTTGGGGTGTGACGTCGGAGAACTGCAGACCTAACGCTTCCGAGATCCGCAGTCCTGTGACCGCGAGCAGGCCAATCAGCGTTGCATAGGTGTGGGGCTGCAATGAGTCAGGCGGTCCAAGTTGCAAGGCGGCGTTGATCAAGCGCCGGATTTCCCCTGCGGAGTAGATGTGAGGAACGCGGCGGCAATTGCGATAGCCGAAGTGATTCGCGGGGGGTAGTTCATGCCGGGGGTCTTCAGAGCGGAGGTAACGGGCGAAAATGCAGATGGCCTTCAGCCGAGTGTGTCGTTGCGCGACGGAGGCAGTTTGGCTTGCCCAAGCGATGGCGCTTTCGGAGCGGATGCGGGTTTCGCTTCGCTGGGCAGCCCAACGCGCGAAGCTGCGCAACAGATACTCCGTATTCATGAGTTCAAAGCCGGCGGCACGGCGAACGGCGAGATACCTCTGGACAAGGGAAATCATACGTTCACCTCCGGCCAGGGCTGGGCCACTTTTTTGAGCAGTGCGACATCCACCTTGGCGTAATACGCGGTCATGTCGAGGCTACGATGGCGCAGAACCAATCCGATCTGCTGGAGGGGAACGCCGTGCCGCAACATTTCTGTGGCCGCGGTATGGCGGAGCAGGTGCGCACCTTTCGCCAGGGCTTTAATCCCGGCAAGTCGCAGCGCTCTCTTCACCACGTTCGACACACCATGGTTAGAGAGAAGCGGCTTAAAAGGAGCAATGTGTCGGACAAAAACACGATCCGAAGACTGGACAGGAAGCCGGCACTCCAGATAGCGAAGGATCGCATCCCCGGCGTCTTGGGGGAGAGGTAACCGGACTTCGTGGCGCCCCTTCCCGACCACGCGCAGAGTGCCGGACTGCCAATCAATATCAGACAGGCGAAGTTGGCTTACGTCGCTGGCGCGAAGCCCCAGCCGTACCAACACTAAGATGATGGCGCGATCACGCAGGCGGCGTGGAGAACTGCCCTCACAGGCAGCAATAAGGCGCCCTACCTCCTCGGCCGAAAGGCAGCGCGGCAATCTGGCTAAGCGCCAATGGGCGAACCCTGGGACAGCCTGATCGAGATCAGCGGAGCATAAGCCCCTAAAGTGGAGATAACGCAAGAAGGCCCGAAGAGAGGTGATCAGTTTTTGGGTGGTGTTGGCCCCGCAGTGGCGGGATCGGTCGAGCATGAATTCTCGTACCTGCACGGCTTTCCAACGGCGGGGGTCCGTACCTAGGGCGTCGGTCAGAGCGGCAGCGCCCCGGGCATACTGGCGCAAGGTGGGCTCAGCCGCACCACGGTGCTGTCGGAACCAATCGAGAAAAGAGACGATCAGTTCGTGTTCCGGCTGGTCGGCAACTGGGATGCTGCAGGGTTGGCTAACCCCTTTTCGGACCAGGTAGGTGTGAAACCGTTTCGCCCCGAAGCGGGTATGGTAGTTGTCGCTTCCGCGGTGTGGCGAACGGCAGTGGCAGCGAGGCAAGTGGCGATAGAAGGCGTCGAGCGTGCCCACATCAATCTCAGCGAGGGGGTGGCTCCGACGCTGCAAAAAACGGCCGAAATGCGCTGCCGCGCGTAGGTATTTTACGGCAGTCAGTGGCGAGTAGCTGTCCGCCTCGAGAGCCTCGGCAAAGCCGTCGATGTGCAGACCACTGAGACCTGACCGCAGACGAGCCAGGGTCTTAGGTGCAGAGAAGTATTTTTCTAACATGGAGTCCTCCTTGGAATGGGCCAGAAATGGCCACACACAGTTAATCAGAGGACATCCATTTTTATGGAGAGCTGAGTACTCGCCGAAGCTGCTTGCGCCCAGCTAAAACGTGATCATAGAGACGGCGCACTCCCCATTAGAAAAAACTTCCCATAAGACACGTAATGGAGTGCACTCCATTACGTGTCGGAATCGACACTGCCCCAAGTGTCAGGCTCCCGCTCGCGACCAGTGGCTGGAGGCGCGTCGCCAGGAACTCTTGCCGACTCGCTACGTCCATGTCGTCTTCACCCTTCCTCGCCGGCTCGCTCCTCTGGCCCTGCAGAACAAGAAGGTCATCTACGATCTCTTGTTCCGCACCTGCGCCCAGACCCTGCTCGAAGTCGCCCGTGATCCCCACCATCTGGGCGCCGAAATCGGCTTCTGCGGCGTGCTCCACAGTTGGAATCAGAAAATGGAACATCACGCCCATGTCCATTGCGTGGTCCCCGCCGGTGGCCTTTCCCCCGATCACCAGCGCTGGATCCACCCCCGCTATCGCTTCTTCCTCCCCAGAAAGGTGCTGGGTCGTGTTTTCCGCGGTAAGTTTGTCGCCGCTCTCCGGCAGGCCTTCGCGGATGGCCAACTCGGCTTCTACGGTGACTTAAAGCTTCTGGCGGAAGCCAAAACTTTCTCTTCCTTTCTCCGCCCGCTGTTCCGGCAGGACTGGGTGGTCTACTGCAAACCACCCTTCGATGGTCCCGAACACGTTCTCCGTTATCTCGGCCGCTACACCCACCGCGTGGCGATTTCCAATCATCGCTTGGTCTCCCTGCAGGAGGACCAAGTCACCTTTCGCTGGAGAGACTCCGCGCACGGCAACCAGCAGTGCCTGATGACTCTGGCGGTCGAGGAGTTCTTGCGCCGCTTCCTGCTCCACCTGCTTCCCACCGGCTTCGTGCGTATCCGATACTTCGGCTTTCTGGCCCACCGACGGCGAGCGGCTCTCTTGCCACTTTGCTTCCAGTTCCTGGGACGACCCACCGATTGGCCAGCCGCACTAGAACCACAACCCGGGGAGGAAGCTGGCTGCTCGACCCGACAGCCTTCCACATCTACATGGTCCTGCCCTCAGTGCGGCGGTCCGATGATCATCTTGGAGCGACTGACGGCGGCGGAGATGTACCTGCGTTCTCCACCCCGTTCCTCCGCGAGGTTCTCATGAAGCACCGCCCCCTCATGCCAAAAGACCGCGCGTGCCCGCCACGCACCCGCCTTGGTGTGCTCAGACACCTACCCACAACCCCTCCTGCCTTAGTTCAACAGCGCACACCACACCCGAACTACCACGGGCTCACTCTCCATCCCTGCTTCCTGGCCCCTACAAACCCACGCCGCCGGCTCACCCATTCAACCCGCCACTTCAGGTACGCCATTCAAATCCCATAGTTGCCGCGTCCGCCGCCTGGGCGGCTTCGTTGTGTGCTGGGCATGTTCAGCAGCTTGGAGGTGAAAGTCCTCTGGTCAACCTGATGGAGGTGAAGGCCTAGTGATGATGCAAGGGCTACCGTCGCGAGACGGGGTCCGAAGGAAGCATGGATCAAACGTGCGAGTCGATGGACAAAAACCGGATATAAGGCGCCAGCACCGGACGAGCGGGCAACGTACCGCGAAGTCCGTATCCATCAAGGTGCGAAGCGTAGATTCGGCGATTGTGCACGGAAGGCGGCTGAGCTTACCCCAGGAGATCTGCTCCGTGTCGCGTAGGCGACTGAGGCGGCCGCGAGGCAGTCTGATCGCGGAGCAGAAGTCAGCATCGGGCATAGTATCTGACTTCGGAGAAGGCCCGAACGAGAAGGAGTGGTGAGTAGGCCATGAGCCTCACGGACGACCAGCAGCAGAACATCCAGATGAAACTGGACTTCTCTTCTGCGCTGACGGGTGCAGCCCGAGGTGTCGCAGGAGAAGAGACTGAATCGTCCGCGGCGACGAATGGACCCGAAAGCCCAGCTAAAACCCAGCGACTGATGGAGGAGGTATGTGAGCGAGAAAACCTGAAGGAAGCATTGCGGCAGGTGAAGGCCAATAAGGGTAGTGCGGGCGTCGATGGCATGACCGTCGTAGCGCTATCGGACTATCTGAGGCAGCACTGGCCAGCCATCCGAGAACAACTGTTGAACGGGACCTACAAACCGCAGCCGGTGAGGCGGGTCGAAATCCCCAAGCCGGACGGAGGGGTGCGCAAGCTCGGCATCCCGACCGTACTGGATCGATTTATCCAGCAGGCGGTGATGCAGGTTCTGCAACGCCGGTGGGACCGGACGTTTTCCGAACACAGCTACGGGTTCCGACCGGGACGGTCGGCTCATCAGGCTGTGGCCCAGGCGCAGCACTATATCGCCCAGGGCTATGGTTGGTGCGTGGACCTCGACTTGGAGAAATTTTTCGATCGAGTTAATCACGACAAACTGATGGGTCAGATCGCCAAACGAATCGAGGACAAGCGGCTGTTGAAACTCATCCGGGCATTCTTGAATGCCGGGGTGATGGAGAACGGGTTGGTCAGCCCCAGCGTGGAAGGGACCCCGCAAGGGGGACCTCTTTCGCCTCTGCTAAGCAACCTCGTGCTTGACGAACTCGACCGAGAGTTGGAGCGCCGGGGACATCGCTTTGTTCGTTACGCGGATGACTGCAATATCTACGTTCGCAGCGCGCGGGCGGGTCAACGGGTGATGGAGAGCATTACGCGATTCATCACACAAAGGCTCAAGCTCAAGGTGAATGAGACGAAGAGTGCGGTGGCGCGACCGCAGGAGCGAAAGTTTCTCGGGTTCAGCTTTCGCGTTGGTCGGGAGGTCAAGCGCGTTATAGCGCCCAAGGCCTTGGACCGGTTTAAGCAACGAATCCGAGAGATCACGCGAAGGGCGAAGGGCGTCAGCATCGAGACGACGATAGAGGAGTTGGCCCCGTATCTGCGGGGCTGGCGTAGCTATTTCGGCTTCTGCGAAACACCCCAGGTGCTGATTGGCCTGAGCCGCTGGGTTCGGTTAAGACTTCGAAGCGCTCTGTGGCGGCAGTGGAAAACCCCACGTCGTCGGCGAGCCGCTTTGTTGCAACTGGGGGTTGGTCCGCGCTTGGCCAGTCACACGGCTGGCAGTGGACGGGGTCCCTGGTATCTTGCCCGCGCCAAAGCCCTCTCGGTAGGGCTTTCCAATGCATACTTCAAATCGCTCGGGCTTCCGACTCTGCTCGATGGGTATTAGCGCACCCAACTCGAACCGCCGTGTACGGACCCGTACGCACGGTGGTGTGGCAGGGGTCGGCGGGTGACCGCCGCCCCTATGCCGATCAAGTCCCCTTCC
>Ga0187781_10004513_pt1 | contig 10373 bp, 7 predicted proteins | sample 0715_SJ02_MP02_2_FD_132447 | JGI IMG/M metagenome (GOLD analysis project Ga0187781, IMG submission 132447) | Tropical peat soil microbial communities from peatlands in Department of Meta, Colombia - 0715_SJ02_MP02_20_MG | ecosystem: Environmental > Terrestrial > Soil > Wetlands > Peat | place...
CCGGTCGAGAAGACGTTTCGCAACTGGATGGCAAGCACCGAGAACTTGAAGCAATATCACCAGAAAACTCGCGAAAACATCCAAAAACTGTTCGCCTGGGTGGAGGCTGTCGAAGCGGCCCTCCCGGTCCAGCGCAGCGAATTATGGAGCGAGGGAGAAGACAATTTTGAGGCCCGCCTCGATGCCATCCTGGCGCAGCGCTAACTCGTCGTACCACGCCGGATACTCATCTGGCTTTTGTAGCGGCCGCCTTCTGAGGCGGGCGCCTTCCGGTGCGTCCGCAGCACTCCACGGTCCACCCGACTCGAAGAGTCCTAGCACGCGGGACGGCCAGCCGTTAGAATTGTGGTATTACGCGTTCGACTGGGCTGGGCCTGACATACCCCAAGTAATGGAAGTCCTTTGCACGACGGAAAAGGAGGGCCAGCCGGGGCGGGTGGTCGAGATAACGCTGGCGGCAACGAAGCGGCCATCTCAATAACGCCTGCTTTGGTAACGGCTTGCGGTCCAGCGCGTCTATTTCAGAAAGGATCTGGATGAATCGTTCCCTGTTGGGGTTTCTATCATATGGTCGCATCCTCTCCCAATGTCTGCACAGCTTCGCTCGTCGCAGTTGCCATGTGAGCTGTGTCGCACTTCTGGCGGCAGGTCTGATTCTGAGTGGCTGTGGCTCGGAAACTCCGAAGGAGCAGGCCAAGCCCACCGAGCCCCCTGTTCCCGAAGAGGTGCAAGCTGCCGCCAACGCCTTGTTGGGCGGCGAGACTACGGTTTTGTTGTTCGGTGACTTGGCCGTGAACGGGAAGCAAGAATTCCTGGCCGCGAACGTGGTGCCGAACACGCCCAAAAAGATGGTTGCAGGAACAGCCGTAACTCGCGCCGTCGTTGTGGAAAACCAAGACGGCAAATGGGTCGAACTCATGCGTGCTGATGAGCATCTGAAAAACCAGGCGGGCTATCTGGGCTTGACTCCGCTCAAACCCGTGAGTGGCTGGAAATTGCAATACGAAAACAGCCCTGCCAAGGGCATGTCTCTGTATTTCACTCCGATCACCACTGACACGAGCGTCAGAACCATCGCCGTGAAGTACAACCCGGCTACAAAGCGCTATCAGTCTCTGGATATCAACTACGAACATTTCCTCTTGGAAGCTCCCGCGCTGGAAAGCCCGAGGTCCATGCTGCGATGAGTACGTCGGCGACAACTCCGCGCGCGGGAACCGGGGCAAAGACTGCCCCGAGGCCCTCGGCCTGGCAGAACCTGCGCGGGTTGTTGCCCTATCTCGGCCGTTATAAGGGTGCGATTACCTTTGGATTGCTGACCCTTGCGCTGATGGGTCTAATCGGCAACATAGTCCCGCTGACGACCGGTATCATCACGGACTCCCTCACCGGAAGCGCCCGGCCGTTCCAGTCCAGCGGCCCAGACATGAGGGCCCATACGCTCGGCGGAGACTGGCTCGTCAATCTTATTCCCTACTACGCGCCGCACAGCCGCCGCACGGTTGGAATTTACTGCCTGATTCTCATCGCCTGTATCGCCTTAAAAGGCGTGATGTCCTTCGCCACACGCTGGATTCTGATTGGTATTTCTCGCGACATTGAGTTTGATATTCGCAATGACCTGTTGGATCGCTTGCTGGTGTTGGAGCCGGAGTTCTACGTGCGCAATCGCACCGGCGAACTGATGTCCCGTGCCACAAACGATCTCAACTCCGTGCGCATGGTGCTCGGCCCGGGCATCATGTACAGCGGCACGACCATTGTCACCATGGTTCTGGCCATCACCTTGATGCTGAAGCTTTCTCCCTCTCTGACCCTTTGGGTGCTGCTGCCCGTGCCGGTCGTGGCGGTCGCGGTTTGGTACTTCGGCAAAGTGATTCACGAGTTGTACGAAAAAATCCAGGCAGCGCTCGCAACCCTTTCCGCCAAGGTGCAGGAAAACCTCTCCGGCGTGCGTGTGATTCGCGCGTATGCGCAAGAGGCCGCCGAGATCAAAGGCTTCGACGAACCCAACCGCGAGTACGTCGCCAAGAATGTGCAGCTCATCCGAACCTGGAGCATGTTCATGCCCTCGCTGCAGGCCATGATCGGCACCACGTTTCTGATTGTCCTCTGGCAGGGCGGCTATCGCTTCCTGCACGGCCAGATGTCCCTCGGCGCCCTGATCACCTTCAATACCTATCTCAATTTTCTCGTATGGCCGATGGTCGCACTCGGCTGGGTGACCAACATCTTCCAGCGTGGAGCCGCTTCGATGGGCCGCCTGAATTACATTCTGAACGCGGAGCCACAAATCGATGATCGCTTTGCGACTCTTCCAACCGGGACGCCCCTTGGAGGCGAAATCGAATTTCGTAACCTGACGTTCACCTATCCAACGGCTGCATCAAATACAAATAATGGAAACAAAGGCGCGGACGGTCATGGCACTGAAGTACGTCCCGTCCTGAGGAACATCAACCTCACGATTCCCGCGGGCTCTACTCTAGCCATCGTGGGTCCAACCGGCAGCGGCAAAACCACGCTCGCATCGCTGATTGCGCGCCTCTGGGAAGCTCCGAACGGAGAGATCCTCATCGATGGCCATCCCATCCGCGAATGGCCTCTGGAAACGCTGCGCCGCGCTATCGGTTACGTTCCCCAGGACACTTATCTCTTCAGCGAAACCGTCCGCGAAAACATCGCCTTCGGCCTCGAAGCCCATAAGCAAGAGCAGGTCCTGGTGGCCGCAGAAATCGCCAGCCTGCACACGGACGTGCAGGACTTCACGAATCGTTACGAAACCCTTGTCGGCGAACGCGGCATTACTTTGTCCGGCGGCCAAAAGCAGCGTTCCGCCATCGCGCGCGCGGTCATCCGCGATCCCCGCATTCTGATTCTCGACGATTCCCTTTCTGCCGTAGATACGCAAACCGAAGAGAAAATACTTGGCCGGCTGCGCGGCGTGATGCGCGGACGCACCACGATCCTGATTGCACACCGCACCTCTACGGTGCGCGATGCCGACCAGATCGTGGTGTTGAAAGACGGCGCCATCATCGAGTGCGGCACTCACGACGAACTTCTGGCGCATGCCGGCTATTACGCGGATTTGTATCAGAAGCAACTCCTGGAAGAAGAGCTGGAACGGGCATGAGCGCAATGCACGAAGAAGAAGCACTGGGCAAGGCGTACGATTCACGCCTGATGAAGCGCCTGCTTCGCTACATGGCGCCGTACAAGTGGCATGTGTTCCTGGCCCTGGCCCTGGTTGCAGTCGTAACGCCGCTCGAACTCGCCCCGCCTAAGCTCTTTCAGTTGGCTATCGACAAGTACTTGGTGCCCGGCTCCCAAGGCTTGGCGAACCTCGCCAGCGCCTGGCATGGAATCATCCTCATCAGCATCGGGTATTTCGCCGTTTTAGTCTTCGACTTCCTCGCGCAATACGTCCAAATCCGCATTATGCAGCGCGTCGGCCAGCAGACCATGTACGACATGCGCACCGAGATTTTCGGCCACATGCAACGCCTGCCGATGAGCTATTTCGATCGCAACCCGGTCGGCCGCTTGATGACCCGCGTCACCACCGACGTGGATGCCCTAAACGATCTCTTCGCCGCCGGCGTCGTCACCATGATCAACGACTTCTTCCTGCTCGCCGTCATGGCGGGTCTGCTCTTCTGGATCGACAAGAAGCTGGCACTGGATGCTATCGCTGTTTTGCCCTTCATCCTTGTAGTCACCTTGGTTTTCCGGAAATATGTTCGCGACGCCAATCGCAAAATCCGTACTGCCATTGCCCGCATCAATGCGTTCCTTCAGGAATACATTTCCGGCATGTCCGTCGTGCAACTCTTCAATCGCGAGAGCAAGGCGCGCGCGGAGTTTGCGAAACGCAACAAAGACAACATGTTTGCCTGGCGCGACGCCATCCTGGCCTATGCCCTGTTCTATCCCGCGGTGGAGTTTCTCAGCTTTGCCACCATCGCGCTGATCTACTGGTCCGGGGGCAATCGCATTCTCAACAACGCCCTGACCCTCGGCGTGTTGATCGAGTTCACCATGTACGCGCAGCGTTTTTTCCGCCCTATCCAGGACTTGAGCGAAAAATTCAACATCCTCCAATCCGCCATGGCCGCTTCCGAGCGCATTTTCAAGCTGCTCGATGAGCCTATCACCATCGACTCCAACCCCAACGCGCAACAACTCGTCTCGCCGCGGGGCGAAATCGAATTCCGCAACGTGTGGTTCAGCTATAAACATACCGCCGAACCTGCCGACGAAGATTGGGTCCTGCGTGACGTCTCTTTCCGTGTTTCGCCGGGCGAGTCCTTCGCCATTGTCGGCCATACCGGCGCGGGCAAGACCACTTTGATCTCGCTTCTCCTGCGCTTCTACGATATTCAACGCGGCCAGATTCTCCTCGACGGCATCGACATCCGCTTCCTAAACCTGCAAGAATTGCGCAAGCAATTTGGCATCGTGCTTCAAGATCCCTTCCTGTTTACCGGCACCATCGAGTCAAACGTGCGTCTGGGCACGGCGGGGATCACGCCTGAAGACGTGCAGCGCGCCCTCTGGGAAGTAGGTCTCGGCAAGTATCTCGAGTCGCTCCCGCAGGGGATACGCACGGAAGTCAACGAGCGCGGCTCGACGCTCTCCGTGGGCCAGCGCCAATTAATCAGCTTCGCTCGTGCGTTGGCACACAATCCACGCTTCTTGATTCTTGACGAAGCCACCTCGAGCGTCGATACAAAAACAGAATTGCAGATTCGCGAAGCGGTGGAACGCCTGCTTGCGGGCAGAACTGCTGTCGTCATCGCGCACCGTCTGAGCACCATCCAACACGCCGACCGCATTCTCGTCTTTCACAAGGGGAGGTTGCGCGAGCAAGGCGCTCATCAGGAACTGCTGGCGCAGCGTGGCATCTATTTCCGCCTGTACCAGTTGCAATATAAAGAACAGGAACTCCCCGCTGGCAACGGAGTCCTCCCTGGAGCAGGCTCCGCCGAACTCCCGGCTCCTTCGCCCGCGGATTAAGCAGAATTCCTTCTTCCATGCCGCCGATTCCTCTACTCCTCTCTGCCGGTGAAGCTTCCGGGGACATGTACGCCGCGCGTCTCGCTGCCGCGTTGGCAAAACGGCTCGACGTGCAAATCTTCGGCATGGGTGGCCCACAAATGCGGGCGGCCGGCGTCGACATCGTCATGGACTACGAAGAAGTCTCGGTCGTCGGAATCACGGAAATCCTGAAGCACCTTCCGTCACTTCTGAAAGCCATGGAAAAAATCGTCGCCGAAGCGGAACAGCGTAAGCCCGCATTGGCGATACTTACCGATTTCCCTGGCTTTCACTTGCGTCTCGCCAGAAAATTGAAGTCTCGCGGCATTCGCAATGTGTATTACATCTGCCCGCAATTCTGGGCCTGGCGGCCCTGGCGCGTGAACCTGATCCGCCGCCGCTTCGAAAAAGCTCTGTGCATTTTTCCGTTCGAAAAAAAGTTCTTCAGCGACGCAGGAATTTCCACCGAGTGGATCGGCCATCCGCTGGTAGGCACGGTCATCGCCACAAAAAGCCGCAAGCAGCTCTGCGATGAGACTGGCCTGGCTCCCGGCACAACGCTCGTGACCGTATTGCCGGGGAGCCGTTCCGGCGAGTTGGCTCATCATTTGCCCGCGCTACAAGAAGCCTGTGCGCGCATTCACGCCAGAATGCCTGCGCAATTCATCGTCGCCGCTGCTCATCCACGCGATATCGAAATGCTCAAGTCGGGTTGGCCACATGGACTCAAAGTTCGCGTGCTTGCCGGCGAAACGTACAACGCTTTGGCCGCCTCCGATGCCGCCATCGTCTCCAGCGGAACAGCCACCGTTGAGGCCGCATTGCTCGACGCGCCCATGGTGGTCGTCTATCGTGTCTCGCCTCTGACGGCGACGCTCGCGAAACCCCTGGTTCGCACACCGTATTTCGCTATGGTGAATCTCATCGCCGAAAAGAGAGTGGTGCCCGAGCTGGTCCAGGACGACTTCACCCCCGACAAGGTGGCCGCGGAAACCCTGCGGCTGCTGCAGGACCCCAACGCACGATCCACGCTGAGAACAGGCTTGGCCGAGGTTCGGACCAGGCTCGGTCCCCCGGGCGCCGTGGACCGCGCCGCCGATTCCATCGCCCGGCTGCTCCAAGGGTATGCTGGCAACGCTTCCTGAGCCGCTGTTATCCTATATATGATCCAGTCGAGGCATGCTTTGAGAAGGATATCGATGACGCATCTTCAAAGGCGCTGGGCTTTCGCTCCCGCCGGCTTGTTCGTATTGCTCCTGTACTGTGTTTGTACGCCTTCCGCGAACGCACAAACCACGCGCCCTCTCAGTTTTCTTGCCGACAAGTATGAAGTGTCCGCGTACCTGGACACGGTAGCGCAAGGGATCAATGCCGTAGCGAAAGTGGAATTCCGAGCGCAAGAGGTGTCCTCCAACGTGCGCGTGGAACTCCACGAAAATCTCGAAATCCGCGAAGTCAAAGGCGCCGACGGCAAAACGCTGCCCTTCCAGCGCGAAAACGAAAATCCCATGTTCGTCTTGGTGACCCTTCCTACCCCCGTAGCCGCCGGACAAACCGTCACGCTGACATTCAACTACGGAGGCTTGCTGGCCAACGAAGAAAACAGCCCCGTGCCCAATACGCGCGTGGCCTCGGTGAATAAGGATTGGTCCTACTTGCTGCTGCCCGCAAGGTGGTTCCCGCTTACGGGCTTTCCCTCGAACCGTTACACCGCCACCTTTAGATTGAATGTGCCGGATAACGTTGCCGTCGCGGGCACCGGCAAAGCCGAAGCGCCTCAGCCCATGGCGGCGCGCGCTCCTGCCGAAGGCGGCCGTCTCATGTACACCTTCCGCTGCGACCAGTCCGCGCCAAACGGCTCCTTCGTCATTGGCCCGTTGCAGCTCAATCCCAAGCAGGCCGAAGGAATCAATGTCGCCGTCTATGCGCCCCCCGCGCAATCCGGCAAGGCGCAAGAATTTGCCAGCGCTGTCGCCCATCAAGAAGTGATTCTCTCCGACTTGTTCGGCGAACTGCCGGAACCCGACATTCAAGTAATCCAGTTGCCCGATGGCACCTTGCGGGATTTTGCCGGACCCGGCGTCGTTATGCTGAGCCATCGCATCTGGGACCCAAAAACCAGTGACCGCACTCTAGCTCGCCTTGTTGCCTCGCAGTGGTGGGGAAATCAGGTTCTTCCCGCAAGCTTGGCGGATGTGTGGATCAGCGACGGCTTGGCGCGATACTCCGAGGAGCTATACGCAGAACAGGCCATTGGCAAAGAAGCTGGTCTGCGCGCCATCGACGAATTTGCCGTCGGCGCGCTGATGTACGAGGACTCCGCACCGGTCGCCCAATCCGCGCGCTTGCTTCCGTACTCCGGCGAGTATCGCTCCGTGGTTATGAATAAAGGAGCAATGCTCTTCCACATGCTGCGCGCCCAGATGGGTGATTTCGCGTTTCGATCGGCCTTGCACCAGTTCTACGCCAAATACAAAGGCAAAACTGCGACCATCGCCGATTTCCAGGACATCGCCATTGCAGCCACGAACGCGAGCCTCAAGCCAGGTGAGGGCGCGCCCAATCTTCCGGGCTTCTTTGCGCAGTGGCTGAACTCCACGGGCATTCCGGAATTTACCCTGGAATACGTCGTGTACCGCACAAGAAAAGGCTTCCGCATCATCGGTAAAATCAAGCAGCCCCTCGACACCTTCAGCATGCCCACGCAGCTCCGCATCGAAACCGAAGGCAATCCAGAAACCAAATGGATTGATGTAACCGGCACTGAATCGGATTTCATGATCGAAACCTTTGGACGGCCGAAGGCCGGCGGAATCAAAATCGACCCGAACAACACGATTTTGAAGGGCACCCCCGCGCTGCGCGCCCGCGCAGCCATTGCTCGCGGCGAGGAGCTCGCAGAATTGGGCAAGTACTACGACGCCGTTCAGCAATACCAAAGAGCTTTGAGCATCCAGCCGAATCGTTCCTTGGCCAATTTCCGCATGGGAGAGGCCTTTTTCTATCAGAAGAATTACCAAGCCTCCGCCAATGCTTTTCGCGAAGCCGTAGCAACTGTGCCCGAGCCCTCCGAAAAGTGGACCGAGGTCTGGAGCCACATTTATCTAGGAATGATTTTTGACCTGCTCGGCCAGCGCGAACGCGCTTTGAATGAATACAACAAGGCTCGCCAAACCAACGACAACACCGGCGGCGCACAAGACCGTATCTTGGTTCTGATCAAGAAGCCTTACAACGAAAATCAGAATACCCAGACCACGACAACGACCACCGCCGACTCCACACCTGCGAAAAACGCACCTGCCGACCTTCCGCCTCCCAGCACCGGCGACAAACCCACCTTCAAGAAACCCAGTCCGTAAAACCGTGTAGCAGCGGCTTTATGCCGCTGCGGCGGTGGGATAAACCCGCCGCTACACTAAATGCCCTACGAGCTGCTCAATCCAGTAAGGTTGGCTCCCGGCACGCCTTTCTGCTGCACCAACACCTGAAACCGTTCCCCCATTCCTTCCGGAAAAATCAGCGTCTTCAACTGCAACCGCGCGCGAACGCGTTCCGTTTCATCCATGCCTTCGTCATACAAATCCGCAAACTCATTCGCCTGGCCCAGTGCCAGCAAAAACGCGGTCTGCGAAACCAATCCCAATGCCTCCAACCCGCTCCGCTCGCCCCACATCTTCAGCGCCGTGAAATTTACATGCGCGGTCAGGTCTTGCTGCCCCGGGGCCACGTAAAACTCCTCGCTAGTTCGGTGATTGGCATAGGCAAGCGCCGTTCCGGCCATGTGGTGCGCGTCAAACAGATCCTTCGCTTCGTGCCCGTAGTCAATCGTCAGCACGAATCCGCGCTCCAACCTCCGGCCAACCTCCATGATCCAATCGCAAGCCTCTAAGCCGGCCTCCGCGTGCTGCCCCTCGACGAGCGAAATCTGCTGCGCGGCAAAATACTCCGTGATGGCGCACGTGGAGAGCGCCATGGGAATATCTCGGAAACCTGCGCCATCGCAAATTACAAATATCTCCTGCTGCGTTCCATCTTGCTGCAAAACGCGGTGCGCCGGAAGCGCGTCTAACAGCTCATTCGAAAACACACAACCCACAGGAATTTTCGCGGGCATCTCGATGCTCGACGCGCAGCGCCCATCCGCGATGTGCGGCGCAAGCCGTGTCGCCATCTGGTCGCACCGCACCGGCGAGCGTTCCACTGCAAAATAACGCAAGGCTTGATAAAAATTCGGCAGCTTCACGCGCGCGAAATCCAGAATGTGCCCGGCAAGGCGCCCTGTCCCCGCCGCTGCTTCGACAAGCCGGAACTCACCGGGGCATCCCAGTTGCTCCCACATCTGCGCGAACTGACGCGCGAGCAAGCGGCCAAAAATCGGATGCACGTCAACGCTGGTGTAGTAATCCGCGAAACGCCGCACTTCGGGCTGGCTGTAGTAGCCGTGCACCGGGTGGTACAGGCACTCCCGCATGTACTCGGCAAACGTGATGGGACCGAACCGGCGGATTCGTTCGGCGAGCAATTCCGCAAGTGGGGTCACGCTCCCGCGGCCCCCACCGTCAGTTCTCGCTGCAATTTCTCCCATGTTCGCCGGAACGTATCGCGGCCCTTCGAATCGAAGAGCACGAAGTAAATCACTTCGAGCGAGGTTTCACTTTTCAAGTGCTGAATCGCCTCACCGAGCATGATCTGTGCGCACTCTTCCATCGGGAAACCCGAAACGCCTGTGCCGATCGCGGGAAATGCGATGCTCTTTAGCTTGTGCTCTGCCGCCAGGCGCAAGGAGTGCGCGGTCGAAGTCCGCAGTGTTTTTGACGTGGTGGGAACGTCCCCGAGTCCCATGCTGGCGGCGTGAATCACGTACCGCGCCTTCAGCTTCCCTCCTCCGGTGATCGCCGCATAGCCCACGGGAATGCTGCCAATCTCATTGCATTCTTCCTGGATGGAGGGACCGCCCTTGCGGAGAATTGCGCCAGCTACTCCGGCGCCCAGAATCAAGTCATTATTCGCCGCATTCACGATGGCGTCGGCGTCCATCTCCGTGATATCGCCCTGCTGAATGACAATGCGCTCAGTGAGAGGTTTCATGCCGCAATTCTAGACTATTTCCGCCAGTAGGTGCCTTTCACTTTTGCACTCTTCTACTCTTTCACTCTTTCACTCTTTCACTCTTCTACTTTTTCACTTTCCTATACGCATCCTCGTCGAAGCCAAAAATGATTTCCCCTCCGCGAACGAGCAATGGCCTCCGGATCAGATTGGGCTCCTTGGCCATCAATCTAATGGCTTCCGCGCGGGATGGTGGGTGTTCTTTCATCTTGCGTTTGCGA
>Ga0187781_10004514_pt1 | contig 10373 bp, 9 predicted proteins | sample 0715_SJ02_MP02_2_FD_132447 | JGI IMG/M metagenome (GOLD analysis project Ga0187781, IMG submission 132447) | Tropical peat soil microbial communities from peatlands in Department of Meta, Colombia - 0715_SJ02_MP02_20_MG | ecosystem: Environmental > Terrestrial > Soil > Wetlands > Peat | place...
ACCATCGCGAACTCGCCGCTGACCTGGTACGCCGCGACCGGCACCGGCGCGTTCTCCGCGACCCGCCGGATGACGTCCAGGTAGGCCAGGGCCGGCTTGACCATCACCATGTCGGCGCCCTCGTCGAGGTCCAGCGCCACCTCGCGCAGCGCCTCGGTCGCGTTGGCCGGATCCTGCTGGTGGCTGGCCCGGTCGCCGAACTTCGGCGCGCCCTCGGCCGCCTCACGGAACGGGCCGTAGAAGGCGGACGCGTACTTGGCTGAGTAGGCGCAGATGCCCACGTCGCCGTGCCCGGCGCCGTCCAGCGCGGCCCTGATCGCCGCCACCTGGCCGTCCATCATCCCGCTCGGCGCGACCAGGTGAGCGCCCGCGTCGGCCTGGGCCACCGCGACCGCGGCGTAACGCTCCAGGGTGGCGTCGTTGGCCACGTCACCGTCGGCGGTGAGCAGGCCGCAGTGCCCGTGGTCGGTGTACTCGCACAGGCACAGGTCGGCCAGGATGACGCAGTCACCGCCCACCTCGGCCCGCAGATCGGCCAGGGCCAGCTGGGAGATGCCGGCCGGGTCGTCGGCTCCCGAGCCGCGGCTGTCCTTGGCCGCGGGCACGCCGAACACGATCAGCCCGCCCACTCCCGCGCCGGCCGCTTCGGCCGCCGCCTTGCGCAGGCTGTCCCGGGTGTGCTGGACGACGCCGGGCATCGAGCCGACCGGCTGCGGCTCGCTGAGGCCCTCCTTGACGAACATGGGCAGGACCAGGCCCGCCGGGCGCAGCGCGGTCTCCGCCACCAAGGCGCGCAGGGCGGGTGTCCGGCGCAGCCGGCGAGGCCGGACCACGGGAAAGCCCGTGCTCATCTCAGGCTCCGGCGCCGGGCGCCGCGACGGCGCTCACTCGGCCTCCGGACCGGTTCTCCCGCCTCCTCGGCCGCGGCGCGCAGCGCCGCGCCGTACTCGGCCATCGCGTCGACCAGGGCGGTCATCGACGGCTTGGGCGCCGTCACATCCACCCGCAGCCCGAACTCGGCGGCCGTCTTGGCCGTCTGCGGGCCGATGACCGCGATCACCGTGACCGCGTGCGGCTTGCCCGCGATCCCGACCAGGTTCCTGACCGTCGAGGACGAGGTGAACAGCACGGCGTCGAAGCCGCCGCCCTTGATCGCCTCGCGGACCGGGGCGGGCGGCGGGGCCGCTCGCACCGTCCGGTACGCCGTGACGTCCTCGGCTTCCCAGCCCAGGTCGATCAGCCGGGCCAGCAGGGTCTCGGTGGCGATGTCGGCCCTGGGCAGCAGTACCCGGTTGATCGGGTCGAGCACGTCGTCGTACGGCGGCCAGATCGCGGCCAGGCCCTCCGCCGACTGGTCCTCCTCCGGCGCCAGGTCGGGCCGGATGCCGAAGTCGAGCAGCGCCGTCGAGGTCTGCTCGCCCACGGCGGCCACCTTGACCCCGGCGAACGCCCGGGCGTCCAGGCCGTACTCCTCGAACCGTTCCCGGACCGCGCGCACGGCGTTCACCGAGGTGAAGGCCACCCACTGGTACCGGCCGGTGACCAGTCCCTTGACCGCCCGCTCCATCTGCTGCGGCGTCCGCGGCGGCTCCACCGCGATCGTCGGCACCTCTTCGGGCACGGCGCCGTACTCACGCAGCCGTTGCGACACCACCGCGGCCTGCTCCTTGGTGCGAGGCACCAGCACCCGCCAGCCGAACAGCGGCTTGGTCTCGAACCAGGACAGCGTGCCACGCGCGGCCACCGCCTCGCCCACCACGGCGATGGCCGGGTCCCTGGTGTTGGCGAGGGAGACGCCGGCCGACTTGAGGTCGGGGCCGATACGGCCCAGGGTCGACGCCACGGTCTGCTGCGCGCTCGTGGTGCCATCCCAGGTGATGGCGAACGGCGTGGCTTCCGGCCAGCCCGCCGCGATCAGCATCTTGCTCAGCTCGGCCGGACCCGCGTCGGCGCCGAGCACGACGAGGGTGGCCGGGCTGTAGGCTACCCGGCTGACCTCCGCGGCATGGATCACCCTCAGCTCGGCGTTCGGGTCACTGGCCAGCGGGATGCCCGCGTAGGCGGGGACCGCGGTGGCCAGCGGCACGCCCGGTACGACCTCGAACCTGACCCCGGCCTGGGCGCACGCCGTCGCCTCTGCGGCGGCGCCGTTCAACATCGGATCGCCGCCGAACAGCCGGACCGCGAGCTGGCCGTCCCGCGCGGCCCGCACGAGCGTCCTGGCCGTCGCCGTCGCATCGGCGGGTTCGGCCAGCGATGCATCCGGGCTCAGGTAGCGCCGGGCGAGGCCGGCCAGCTCCGCAGGCGCGACGACCAGGTCCGCCTGGCCGAGCAACTCGGCCGCGCGCACGGTCAGCAGCCCCTCGTCGCCGGGACCGGCGCCGACCAGGGCGACCCAGCCCGCGCGCGGCCGCTCAACCGATGCTGTTTGCATGCTGGCGTTCACTGCACATCATTCCCGCTGCTGGTCGGACCGCTGATGACATCGGAGGCCCCACGACGCAGCAACTCCGCCGCGAGGTCTTGGCCGAGCCGGCGCGCGTCGGACGCGGGCGCGCTGCCGTGCGCCCGCAGCGCCCGCGTGCCGTCGGGGCTCAGCACGGCGGCACGCATGAGCAGCTGCCCGTGCCGGCCAGGGGGGACGACCCTGCTGTCCTGGGCGCCGGTGGCGCCGGGCCCGGACCCCCCCGCCGGGGCCACCACCGCGTACCCGCCGACCGGCGCGCTGCAGCCCACCGCGAGCGCTTCGAGCAGGCTGCGCTCGGCGACGGCAGCGGCCATGCTGGCCTCGTCGTTCACCGCCGTGAGCAGTGCGGCCAGCTCGGGCTCGCCGTCGCGGCACTCCACGGCCAGCGCGCCCTGGCCCGGCGCCGGCAGCATCTCGTCGAGGTCGAAGACCTGGGTGATCGCGCCCGCGTAGCCGATCCTGGCCAGCCCGGCGTAGGCGAGCACCACCCCGTCCAGCGTGCCGTCGGTCACCTGGCTCAACCTGGTGCCCGCGTTCCCGCGGATCGGCACGCACCGCAAACCACCTCGCAGCCCGAGCAGCTGCGCCGCCCGCCGCGGCGAGCCGGTCCCGATCCTGGCCCCCGCGGGGAGATCGGCGAGCTTGGCGCCGTCCCGCGCGACCAGCGCGTCCCGCGGGTCATCCCGCGGCGGCACCGCGGCCAGCACGATCCCCGCGGCGGGTCCGGCCGGCAGGTCCTTCAGGGAGTGCACGGCCAGGTCGACCTCGCCGCCGAGCAGGGCTTCGCGCAGCGCGCTGACGAAGACGCCGGTCCCGCCGATCTGGGTGAGCTGAGCCCGGCTCACGTCGCCCAGCGTGGTCACGCCGACGATCTCCACCTGGCGGCCGGTCCGTTCGGTGATCCGGTCAGCCACCTGGCGGGCCTGCGCGACGGCCATGGGGCTCTTGCGGCTGCCGAGCCGCAGCTTCACCGCGTTCACCGATACCTCCGCGCAGATATCCCCGCGCTCAGGCCGTTAATGAGGCGCCTACGGCGAGCCTCCTCGAAATTTACGAACATGTTTGCGATCCTGTGAAGATGAAGACCGCGTACCGGTGCCGGGCCTACCCCGATAGGTCGCAGCAGCAAGTGTTCTTGCGCACGTTCGGCTGCGTCCGCTTGGTATGGAACCGCACCTTGGCCGCCCGGCATGCCTGCTGGCAGGCGGAGCGCAAGGGCATATCCTACGCCGCGTCCGACCGGGCGCTGACCCTCATGAAGACCGATCCGGACCTGGCGTTCTTGAACCAGGTTTCCTCGGTCCCGATGCAGCAGACGCTGCGCCACCAGCACGCCGCGTTCCAGGCGTTCTTCGCCGGGCACGCCCGCTACCCCCGGTTCAAGTCCCGGCGCGGCCGCCAGTCCGCCACCTATACGCGGTCGGCGTTCCGCATGCGGGACAGGCAACTCTGGCTGGCGAAGACGGCCGGCCCGCTTCGGTTCATATGGACCTGGCCCGGTGTGGACATGACGGCGCTGGACCCCACGTCGGTCACAATGACCCGTGATGCGGCCGGGCGTTGGTTCGTGACTTTCCGCGTGGATGTCCCCGATCCTGCACCGCTTCCCGCCACGGGTAAGAGCGCGGGCGTGGATCTCGGCCTGACACACTTCGCGGTCCTGTCGACAGGTGAGAAGGTCCTGCATCCGAGGGATTGGGAACGATACCAGCGACGGCTCAAGCGGTACCAGCGGCGGCTGGCTCGCTGCCGGAAAGGCTCCGCGAACCGCACCGAAGCAAGGGTGAAGGTGGCACGCGCGCACGCCAAGGTGGCTGACGCGCGCCGGGACTTCCTGCACAAGTCCAGCACCGCCTTGGTGCGCCGATTCGAGTTGATTGCCGTGGAGGACCTGAACGTATCTAGCATGGTTCGCAACCGGAAGCTGGCCCGCGCCATCTCCTGCACAGGATGGAGCGAGTTCCGCACAATGCTCAAGTACAAGGCGCAACGCTACGGCCGGATGGTAGTCCCCGTAGATCGCTGGTATCCGTCGTCCAGGACCTGCTCGGCATGCGGGCACCTGTTTGCCGCTCTCAACCTGGGGATACGTTACTGGACCTGTCCCGGCTGCGGCACCCGGCACGACCGGGACATCAACGCCGCCAAGAACATCCTTGCCGCCGGGCTGGCGGCCAATGCCTGCGGAGGTGGCGTAAGACGGGCTGGGGCAACCCAGGCGCAGCCGCCAGTGAAACAGGAACCCCGACCCGTGAGGGAAGGAATCCCCGTCTCTTAGGGCGGGGAGGAATGTCAACGGGTGTCCTCCTGCTCTGTGGCGGCGCGGGTGACGGCCTCGACCGCGCGCGGGTCTAGGTCGAACAGGACTCGCAGCGCCGCAGCGTAGTCCTCGCCTCCCGGCGAGCCGGCGAGTTCCTTGACCCGGACCGTCGGCGCGTGCAATAGCTTGTCTACCACTCGGCGCATGGTCTGGGCTATTTCATCCAGCGCACGCACGCTCAGGCTGTCCGCGCTCAGCCGGCCGGCCAGCCTGGCCAGCTCGGCGTCGACCACGGTGGCCGCCTTGGCCCGCAGCGCGACCACGGTCGGCGCGACCCGGGCCGCGTCGATCGCGGACCGGTAGGCGGCCAGCTCGGCCTCGCAGATGGCCCGGACCGCGGCCGCGTCGTCGGCCCCGGCGGCGGTCTCGTGCTCACTGAGCCGGTCCATGCCGATCACGGCGACGCCGGGCAGGCCGGCCACCGTCGGCTCGACGTCGCGCGGCATGGCCAGGTCGAGTATCACCAGCGGGCTCCGGGCGGCCGGGCGCGACCGGGCGCCGAGCGCGGCGGCTACCAGGTCACGGGTGATGATGTGGCCGGCCGCGCCGGTGCAGGAGATGACCACGTCGGCGCCGGCCAGCGCGGGGCCGAGGTCGACGAGCCCGACCGCATCACCGCTGACCTTCGCGGCGAGGCGCTCCGCGTGCCGACGGGTCCGGTTCGCGACGGCGATGCCCGCCGCGCCGCTGCGGCTGGCCGTGGTGGCCGCGAGCGTGCTCATCGAGCCGGCGCCGACGATCACCACATGCCGGCCAGCCAGGCTCCCGGCGTCCCTGGCGCCGAGCCGGGCGGCGGCGAGCTCGATCGCCACGCTTACCAGGCTCTGGCCGGCCCGGTCGATGCCGGTCTCGCCCCGGGCCCGCTTGCCCGCCCGCAGCGCGAGCCGGCCGAGCTCGCCGAGCACGCGGCCGACCGTGCCGTGCTCTTCGGCGAGCTTGAGCGCGGAGCGCACCTGGCCGAGGATCTGCCCCTCGCCGACCACCACCGAGTCCAGCCCGCAGGCCACGGCCAGCAGGTGGGCTACCGCCCGGTCCTCGTAGTGCACGTACAGGTGCGGGGTGAGGTCCCGGGCCTCAACGCCGCAGTGGCGGGCGAGCAGCTCGCAGATGGCGGTCACGCCCGCGTGGAACCGGTCCACCTCGGCGTAGATCTCAACCCGGTTGCAGGTCGAGACCACGAAAGTCTCAGCCACCGAGTCCGCGAGCGCCACGTCGCGGAGCAGCTTGGCCAGGGTGTCTCCGCTCACCGCGGCCTGCTCCAGGATCGCGACCGGTGCGCTCTTGTGACTGAGGCCGACCACCAGTACGCTCACCGGGCCACCGCCTAGGCCTGCGCCGCGAGTTCCGAGGTCACGGGTGGCCTCGGGCCGGTGGCGCGCATCCCGTTGACCGTCCCGGGATGCCCGCCGCTGCGCTGTCCAGCGGGCTCGCCTTCGGGCCGACCGGCTGACCGGCGCTGGGCATGGAAGGCCAGGATCTGCAGCTCGATCGAGAGATCGACCTTCCGCACGTCCACTCCCTCCGGCACGGTCAGCACGAGCGGAGCGAAATTGAGGATGCTTGTGACGCCCGCCGCGACCAGCCGGTTGCATACCGCCTGAGCCGAGGAGGCCGGGGTCGCGATCACGCCGATCGCCACCTTGTGCCGAGCCACCACGGCTTCGAGCTCGTCGACGTGGCGGACGGTCAGCCTCGCGATCCTGCTGCCCACGATAGCCGGGTCGGAGTCGAGCATGGCGGAGATCGTGAAGCCGCGGGACACGAAGCCGCCGTAGTTGGCCAGGGCTCGCCCGAGATTCCCGGCTCCGACGATGACCACCGGCCAGTCCTGGGTCAGGCCCAGGGTCCGCGACACCTGATAGACGAGATAGTCGACGTCGTAGCCGACCCCCCGGATCCCGTAGGAGCCGAGGTGGGACAGGTCCTTGCGGAGCTTGGCCGAGTTGACGCCCGCGGCCGCGGCGAGTTCCTCGCTGGCCACGGTGCTGATACCCCGCTCGGCCAGGCCGTACAGCGCGCGCAGGTACACCGGCAGCCGGGCCACCGTGGCTTCAGGTATTCCGCCCGACGGGCCGCTGATCTCCGGCGGCATAACGTTACTGTGCATCGCGGCAGCGCTCCTGGGGTTGAGCTCCTGGTTCGGGCTCCTGAGGGTTCGGGCTCCCGGTACTGGCGGGGCAGGAAGAGCCGCGTCAGCCGACGTTGTTCCACGGTACGTCCATCCACGGTACGCCTTTGTGCACGCATTCACAAAGTTGCCGGGCGGCCCACCGCGGCTGGGCTATCCCGGGCTCGCACGGGACGGGCCTGGTCCAGGCGGCTGTCCGAGAGCCGCCCGCAGGCGGGTCTCGCTCACTCGCCAGAAGTCGATCTGCACGCCGTCGACCAGAGTCACCGGGATCTTGTCCCAGTACTCGCGCATGTCCTGTGGCGAGGCGGTGATGTCTCGCTCTTCCCAGCCGACGCCGAGGTCGCCGGCCACCCGCTCGATCACCGCCCGCGCGTCGTCGCAGAGATGGCAGCCCGGGCGGCCCAGCAGCGTGATGCGGTTCACACCGGGCCGTGCGGTTTCCACGTCAGCTCTCGCCGGAGCGGCGCTTGGCCGACGGCAGCCGCCGGTCCGGCCGGGGCGGCAGCGGCTCGAGCGCCTGAGGCCGCGGAGGTACCGGGGGCGGGCCCGGCGGCAGCTGGCCCGGCGGGAACTGGGCGCGCGGTGCCGCCGGGGCGGCCGGTCCGGCCGGACTGGACGGCCCGGCCGGGGTGTCCGGCCCGGCCGGACCGGACGGCTGCGGGTTGGGCAGCGGGGCGACCTTGGCGTATTTCAGTCTCAGCTCGATGACGTTGGTGGCCAGTACGCACGCCCTGCGGTCCGCCACGAACCGCTTCATGTACGGCTGGTTCTCATGGCTGTCGAACGCGGACCGGTCCCGGTAGATCTCATAGAAGATGCGCTGCATGGGCGCGTTCGGCACCAGGTGGATGACATAGACCAGGGTATCCGGCTCTCTGGTCCTGACCTCCTCCGCCGTTTGGCCGGCGAGGCGGTCGAAATCGGCGACCCGGTCGTCGAGCAGCGTGAAAATCAGGATCCGTCCGTACGGGGGGGCGGCCGGGACGTCCGGCTTGGCCGACGGGACGAATTCGGCCTCGGCGGCGCCCAGCGAGGCCGCCGCGCCGGGCCCGCTGGCGCTAGTCGGCTCGTGCGGCGCGAGCGGGCGGCCGTCGGGGCCGAGGCCAGCCGGGCCGCGCCCGCTCGGCCCCGGGACGGGACCGCCGCGGGGCCGGTCCGGCCGGGGCGCAGCCGACGGCCGGCGGCCGCTCTCTGCCCGGCCGGGGTCACCGAAGGCGCGGAGATCACCGGCGGCAGGCGGCCCGCGGTGGCCGTTTGTCGCGTCCGGGTCCTCGCCATCCCGGCCGGCCTGCTCCCGGATGGTATGTCCGCGGCCGGCCCGGCCACGGTCAGCCGCCCGGCCCCGGCCTGTCCCGGCTCGGCCTGTCCCGGCCCGGGCGGGCTGAGCCTCGAGCGTGGTAGCGCCGAACCAGGCCAGGGCGGCGGCCAGCAGGCAGAGCAGCGGGTAAAGCGATCGGGCCGGCAGCGAGAAGCGCAACCCGACGGTCATGAACACGGCCAGCCCGACCGCGGCCGTCCCGGGCAGCGCGCCGGGCCACGGCCCGTCGCTCCTGGCTCGCGCCGCGACCAGGCCGATGCTCGCCACCGCGAGGATAACGGCGACGGCCTGCCCCGCGTCCAGGGCGTAGTGCGAGGGGGGCTGGTAGTGCGGGCCAGCGGGCGGCCAGCCCTTGCCGAACGGCTCGGCGGTCAGCGGGTCGGTGGCCAGGATCACGCTCCCGACCACCGTCAGCGCGCCACACGCCAGCCTCGTGCCGAACCGGACCGTCTCGTTCGGCCAGACCCGCTCGACCAGGCCCCAGGCGAGCCACAGCGGGGCCAGCAGCAGCGCGAACAACTGCACGGCCCGGAACGTGGCCGACCCGAACCCGCTGGCGAAGCCCACACTCTGAGCGGCCAGCGCGACGGTCAGGGCCAGGGTCCCCGCCGTCCACACGATCGTGTCGGGTCTCGGATGGCGGACCGCCCGCCCGGCGAGCAGGCCGGTGGCCACGGCCGCGACCAGCACGCCCGCGAATCCGATCAGCGCAGGAAGTGACATCAGTCCCGCTGGTGTACGTGTCCCGGCCGCACCGCGATCAGGGCCGGGATCCGGTTACTTCTTGTTGCGGCGCTGGATACGCGTCTTCTTCAGCAGCTTGCGGTGCTTCTTCTTGGCCATGCGCTTGCGGCGCTTCTTGATGACAGAGCCCATGAGACCACCCTTCTCGGCCTTGCGGATGACGGGCACGCCAACACGCTCGCCCGGTCAGGGCGGCTGGACACACACCCAACGTAAGAGGTTACCCCCGATACGGCATGCTAGGGCGGCCGATCACGGTCATCGGCTCTCTTCCCCTGGACCCAGCCTTGTGGCCAGGCACGCCGTGCGGCTACCTGGCCACGCCGCAACCACTCGCGCCGCGGCCCGGTTCATCCCGGACCCGGCCACACCGTGATCCGCCTCAGGTGGCCCCCCAGGCCCCGGGGCCCGCTACCCGGCGCTTGCCGTGGTTCACGCGGTGCCGACGAAGGCAGCTCTCAGGTACTGATTGACTGCCTGCTCGGGGACCCGGAACGAACGCCCAACGCGGATCGCTTCCAGCTCGCCGGAGTGTACCAAGCGATACACGGTCATCTTTGACACGCGCATGATCAAGGCCACTTCGGCAACGGTGAGAAATCTTACGTCGCTTAGGGGGGTTTCGCCTGCCATGCAGTTGCCTCTTCCGCACGAAGCCGAGCACTTGACGGGATTCAGCGCACCAGTCACGTACGCCTCCAGCGTAAGTCCCGTACGAAAAAGAGCCAACCCCGTCTAGCGCCTCATTGTTATTACCGTTTGGCCGCAAGCGCCAACGACCCGGACGGCATAATGATCGTCAGCCTGACCGGACGGCCGTAAGCAGCACATTTGCCGACGGTCAGCTGACATCTGCCGCGAACCCGGGGCCGCATTGGCAAAAAGTGCCAGGAGATCTGCGGCGAGGCCCTTCAGGGACCGGCGTCACATCGGCGGCAGCAAGCCGTGCCAGGGGAAAGTGGCGCGGCATGTGTTGACAATCAAGGAGTCGACAAGATCGTCCGGATCGAGCCCCGCGGCGATCGGAATGTAGTCCGCTGACTCTCCGTCCGTCATCACCACGGGCGCCTCTTCTCCGACCCGGTCGGTGGCCAGGTCCCGCCAGCTGGCCGGCACCACCCGGGCGGGGTCGACCGGGTCGCCTGCCGCCACCGCCAGCAGGTGCGTCCACGATCTCGGCACGACCTGGACCAGCTCGTAGCCGCCGCCGCCGGTGAGCAGCCACCGGCCGTCGCAGACCTCATGCGCCAGGTCGTGCACCATGAGCGCGGCGCGGCGCTGTGCGTCGATGCTCAGCTCGAGGTGGGCCAGCGGGTCGAGCCGGTGGCTGTCGCAGCCGTGCTGGCTGACCAGCACGTCGGGCCGGAAGGCGCGCAGCAGCGGCGGGACCACC
>Ga0187781_10004517_pt1 | contig 10370 bp, 10 predicted proteins | sample 0715_SJ02_MP02_2_FD_132447 | JGI IMG/M metagenome (GOLD analysis project Ga0187781, IMG submission 132447) | Tropical peat soil microbial communities from peatlands in Department of Meta, Colombia - 0715_SJ02_MP02_20_MG | ecosystem: Environmental > Terrestrial > Soil > Wetlands > Peat | place...
GCTCGTCGTCGGCGGCCCCGGCCCGCAGCGGAGTCCGCAGATCGCTCTCGCTCGTGGCGAACAGGCAGTTGCGTAGCTGCCCGTCGGCGGTCAGCCGCACCCGGTCGCAGGCTCCGCAGAATGGCCTCGTCACCGAACCGATGATGCCCACGGTCTGCGGCCCGCCGTCCACCAGGAAGATCTCGGCCGGGGCTGAGCCGCGCTCCGCCGGGTCGGCCGGCGTCAGTCGGAATTCTGCCTGCAGCGCCGCCAGGATCTCGTCCGCGGTGACCATCTCCGCGCGCCGCCAGCCGTGCTGAGCGTCCAGCGGCATCTGCTCGATGAACCTCAGCTCGTAGCCGCCGCCGAGACAGAATCGAAGCAGATCCGCGGCCTCACGATCGTTGACGCCGCGCATCAGCACGGCGTTCACCTTGACTGGCGCGAGGCCCGTCTCCGCGGCTGCTACCAGGCCCTTGAGGACATCCCCCAGCCGATCCCGGCGGGCCAGCGCGACGAACGTCTCTGGCGACAGCGTGTCCAGCGACACGTTGATCCGGTCCAGGCCGGCGGCGTGCAGAGGTCCGGCCAGCTTGTCCAGGCCGATGCCGTTCGTGGTCATGGAGATCTGCGGCCGCGGCCGCAGTGCGGCCACCCGCTCGATGACTCCGGCCAGGCCGCGCCGCAGCAGCGGTTCGCCGCCGGTGAACCGCACCTCGGTGATGCCGAGCCGGGTAACCGCCAGCCTCACCAGGGCGACGAGCTCATCGTCGGTGAGCAGCTCCGGCCGGGGCAGCCAGTCGAGTCCCTCGGCCGGCATGCAGTACGCGCACCGGAGATTGCACCGGTCGGTCACCGAGACGCGCAGGTCGGTCGCCACCCGTCCATACGAATCGGTCAGCGCCACGATTTCCACCTTACGGCCCGTCCGTCCCAGGCGCACCAGCACCTGCCACGGGCGGGGCAGCAAAAGCCGGCGCCAGAATCGTTCCCGGCGCGGCCACCACGTTAGGGGAACGGGGCCGTTTCGGGCTAGGCGACCTGGTCGGCGCTCGCCGCGAGCGCGGACCAGCCCCGGTTCGCATAATCGGCGAAATCAGGCTGCCGTCGTTCATATCGCCGTGCGAACAGCGGCGAGGAGATCATGTAGTCGGCGCTCGACCGGTTGCACGCAACCGGGATGTTCCAGGCCACCGCGAGCCGTAGCAGCGCCTTGACGTCGGGATCATGCGGATGCGGCTCCAGCGGATCCCAGAAGAAGACGAGCATGTCCACCGTGCCGTCCGCGATCCGGGCGCCGATCTGCTGATCCCCGCCGAGCGGCCCGCTGCGCAGGCAGGTCACCGGAATACCCAGCTCCGCTCCCAGCAGCTGGCCGGTGGTTCCGGTCGCGACCAGGTCATGCTGCGCGAGCAGGGCGCGGTTGAACCTGGCCCACTCGGCGATGTCGCGCTTGCAGTTGTCGTGGGCGATCAGCGCGATCCTGCGGCGGACTGGATTCTCCGGATGGGCGCCCATGCTCCTAGCTTGCCGTCGCGGCGTTTCTCAGCCGGGAACGCAACGTTGCCGGCATGTTGCCGATTGGCCATCGTTTCTGGCAGCCCGGCCGGACCGCGCCAGGCCGGCCGACGTCGCGTCGCCTACGATGCACTCGGCAGCAGCAGGCGTCGTAGCCCGTTCGCCGACCCGGGATGTGGTGTCATGACGGTGACCGGCGCCATCTGGCGCGACCAGCTCAGCGCGGACGAGCGTGCTGTGCTCGGCCGCGCCGACGACGGCGTGCCGGGCTCGCGGCCGGATGTGCTCGTCGTGGGCGGCGGCATCGTGGGTGTCAGCACCGCATTCGCGTGCGCAGACGCCGGGCTCGGCGACGTGCTGCTGATCGAGACGGGCCGACTGGGTGCCGGCGCGACCGGCGGCGCCACCGGGCTGCTCATCCCCGAGCCGCACCAGTGGAGCGACCCGGCGCCCTTCGTCGACCTCGAGCGCGCGTCGCTGCAGCGGTGGCGTGACCTGCAGCAGACGCTGCCGGGCGGCGTTGGCCTCGTGGAGCTCGACTGGCTCGGGCTCGCACCGCACGCCGGCGGATTTGCCGCCCACCAGCCGCGCTACGTCGAGTGGCTCAATCCGGGCCAGGTCGCCGAGCTCGTGCCCGGCCTCGCGCGGCCCATGGAGGGCGCGCTCATCCGCCGCCAGGCCCGCGTCAACCCGCTCCGCGCGGTGGCCAGGCTCGCGACCCGGCTGCCTGCCGTGGCAACCGGAGTCGCCGCCACATCCGTCGACATCCGCGGTGACCGGATCGTCGGCGTCGGCACGTCCAGCGGCACGATTAGCCCCGGCGTGGTGGTATTCGCCACCGGCAGGCCGCCGGTGCTGGACGGGCTGCCGCTGCACATTCCCTCGGACCGGGTCAAGGGCCACCTGCTGGTGACCGAGCAAACGGAGGTAACGCTGCCGGGCATCGTCGCTCCGGTCGCCACCCAGATCGAGCACGGCCAGCTGCTGGCGGGCGGCACCTTCGACGCCGACGACGAGACCCCTGCGGTCCAGCCCGACGTGATCAACGCGATCTCCGCCAGCCTCGCCGCGGTTCTGCCGCGACTGCGCGGGATCGGGGTTGCCTATCAGTGGTGCTGCTTCCGGCCGCGGCACCCGGATCGCCGGCCCGTCATCGACAGGGTGCCCGGCCTCGGCAACGCCTGGCTGACGTCGGGGCACTTCCGGACCGGAATCCTCAACGCTCCGGCCACGGCGGCCGCGTTGTCCAGCTGGATCGCGACGGGCGTCCCCCCAGCCGACGCCCGCACGTGGTCCGCGACCCGCTTCGGCGGGCGCTAGCGGTCCGCCGCCGCCGACGCGTCGGCCGCGACCGGCGCGTCCGGCACGCGGGGCGGGGCCGGCGCTGGGTGCCGACCGGCCGCGGCCCGGAGCACCCTGCGGTCGTCGGCCAGCCGCTCGGTGATGCCTGCCGCGTCCAGGAACTCCAGCAGCGGAATCGCGGTCCGCCGGGTAGTACCGAGCGCCTGCCGCGCCTCCGCTGCCGTGAATGGCTGGTCGAGCCCGGACAGGATCGCCGCGGCCGCCTCGTCCGCGCCCGGTGCCAGCACCACCTGATCGCTGATGCGCAGCAGCTCTCCGGCCCGCACCGCGGCGGCGATGCCACGTGCGTCCAGCCCCAGCTTGCGCAGGCGACTGGCGTCCGGAGACGCAAACGGCGTGGCGGCGAGATCGGCGCGTAGCACCTGGATCGCGGCCAGCGCGGACTCCGGCAGCATCGGCCCGGCCGTCGACCCGGCCAGGCCGATCTGCACGGTGCCGCAGGAAATCCGGAACGGCGGCCTGGCCAGCGCCGTCACAAGGCGCCGGTCCGGCAGGTCAAGGGCCTCCCTGGCCACCTCGACCGGCAGGCCCGCGGCCAGCGGCTCGGCCGCGGCGTGACTCGCCAGCACCTCGCCCAGCTGGTGGGCAAGCGCCCGCCAGCGGTCAGGGTCGGCAAGCCACTCGCCGGTCACCGGCTCGGGCAGCTCCTGCACGCCCATCGCCAGCAGCGCGCTGCCGCGCAGCAGCCCGTGCCGGGCGAGCAACTCGGCCGCGGTCGGCCGGTCCGGCCAGCTGGCGAGCTGTCTCGCGGCCGCGGCGGCGGCCCCACGGCGAGCTAGCGGCGGCGGCGCGACATCGAGCACGACCGCCCCGCTCACCGGTGGCCACCAGTCGGGCCGCCGGGTGCCGGGATCGCGCAGCAACAGCCGGTCGCCGACATGGACCGGCAGCGGGTCGGCGAGGCCGAGCCGGGCCAGCCCGGGTCCCAGCGGGCGCACCCGGGCGATGACCCGGGCAGAACCGACATGAAGCGCGACCGACCGACCGAGCTGGTCGAGTGCAGCGGTCCCGGCGCCCCGCTCCCCAGCAGGGCCCCCGCCGTCCGCAGCGGGCGGCCGAGACACCGCCCCGATTCGTACGTCCAGCACGTCGGTGAGAGTCCACCGGCCGGGTTGCACGAGCGCGGTGCCGCGGTGCAGCGTGTCCCGGCCCACGCCGGGCAGGTGCAGCGCGACCCGGGCGGGGCCGGCCGCCGTGTCCACCGGCTTGCCGAGCACCTGGAGCTCGCGAACCCAGACCGGCCGCATGCCGGGAGTGAGCAGCAGCTGGTCGTCCTTGTGCACGGTGCCAGCCGGCAAGGTGCCCGTCACGACGGTGCCACCGGGGACGCTGAACGACCTGTCGACCCAGATCCGTGCCGCGGCGCCCGGATCGGGCGCAGGCTGCCCGGCGCACCACTGGTCAAGCACCGCGACGAGGTCAGGGATGCCCGCCCTGGTGGCGGAGCTGACCGCCACTGCCGGGACGGCGCCGAGCGGGCTGCCCGCGATCCGCGCCGCGGCCTCCGCCAGCGCCGGGCCCGGATCGGCAAGGTCGCTCTTGGTGACCACGAGCAGCCCCTGGCTGATGCGAAGCGCGCTCACGACCGCCAGGTGCTCCGCGGACTGGGGCATCCAGCCCTGGTCCGCGGCCACGATGAAGACGACGGCGGGCACCGGGCCAGCTCCGGCCAGCACGCTGGCGATGAAGCGCTCCGGGCCTGGTGCGTCGACAACACCCAGCTGCGCGCCTGAGGGCAGGGTGAGCCAGGCGAACCCCAGGTCGGCGGTGCCGCTGCGATGGGCGTCGGCTGGTCCGCCATCGCTCAGTGCGCCAGTGAGAGCGTGGACGAGCGCCGACTTACCGTGGCCGACGTGGCCGGCGGTGGCGACGATCAGCATGGCGGTCACTCCGGGGCCGCGCGCTAGCCCGCCGCAGCGGGACGCGGCTCAGCGAGGACGACCCCCGCGTGCCGGGGGAGCCTGCGGACGTCCACGAGCGCGACCATACCTGCCGGCTGCCGTGCCACGGCAGCGGCTGAACACCTCTTCCGACCCGATTTACCAGCACTTTGCCGAAGGAACCCGCCGCCGAGTGACGAGCGTGTGTAAGTCTTTAAACAACTGATTGCGCGGGGAAGTGGATGACATGAACCCTGAAGGCCGTATTCCGCGAGGGCGTGGTGCAGTCTGCGGGCTGCTGCTGATCTTGCTGGGCGTCTGGGGCGGCCTGGCACCGTTCGTGGGCCCGTACTTTCACTTCGGGTACACGCCGGACAAGACGTGGCTATACAACCCCGGCCGGCTCTACTACTCGATCATCCCCGGCGCCGCCGTGCTGCTCGGTGGCCTGTTCGTCGCGCTGACCAGGAACCGGGGCGTGGGCGTGTCCGCCGGGCTGCTCGCCGCGCTCGGCGGCGCGTGGTTCGGCCTGGGGCACGCCTTCACCACGATCGTGATCAAGAGGTCGATCGCAGTCGGCAACCCGATCCTGTGGGCAGGCGCGGGGCCGGGTTCGCTGCGCACGTACGTCGAGACGGTCACCCTGTTCACCGGGCTCGGCCTGCTGGTTGTCTTCGTGGGCGCGATCGCGATGGGCCGGCTGTCCATGCTCGCCGCGGGCGATCTCCCCGCCGAGGCAGACACCTACTACGGCGACTTCCCGGCGGCCCAGACGGCCGGCTTCCCGTCCGCAACGGGCCAGCTGCCGGACACGACAACGAACATCCGGCCGCCGGACCTGCTGACCTAGCCGCGGCAGGCCAGCCGGTTACGCCACCCGCCTGGCGGCCGGGCCGGGCAGCGGCGTGACGTCGCGCGCCGAGCCGAGGACGTGCCCGGCGGTGCACATCAGCTCCAGCCGGACCGGCGCGCCGCAGTCCCGGTGCGTCAGCAGCACCGGCGCTCCGTCGGGTCCGGCCGCGTACCTGTCGCCCCAGGTCAGCAGCGCGACGACGAGCGGGAACAGGTCCAGGCCCTTGTCAGTCAGCCGGTATTCCTCGCGCGGCCGCTGGCCCTCCTCCCGATAGGGCACCTTGCGCAGGATCCCGTCGCCAACCAGCCGTGCTAGCCGGTTGCTCAGTACCTGGCGCGGCATGCCGGTGCGCCGCTGCATGTCGTCGAATCGGCGCACGCCGTTAAACGCCTCGCGCAGCACCAGGAACATCGATCTCTCCCCTACGACCTCGAGCGCCGCGGCGATGGTGCAGCTGGCGGTGTCGTAGTCGAGAGCCCACGATCGTCTCATGCACGCAGGCTAGGTCCACTTGACAGACTTAGCAAGAGCGGACCATGCTGGGTCCATGAATCGAACCCCGGTCGCCGTGCTCCGGCGGGCTGGCCCTGACGACCTTCCTGGCATCCGCGCGTTCATGTGCGGCCTGTCGCGACGCTCGCAATACCTGCGGTTCTTCGCCGCGGTGGCGCCGCCGAGCGGCGGCCTCCTGCGCGCACTGGGCGGCGCCACCGGCGCAGACGTGCTGCTGGTCACCGACCGGCGGGGCACCGTGATCGGGCATGGAATGGCCGCCGACACGGCAGCCGGAGGCGGGACCGAGACCAGCATCGGCCTGGTCGTCGCCGACGAGTGGCAGTGCCGGGGCATCGGCACCCAGGTGCTGCGCACCCTCATGGACCGGGCTGCCCGGCGTGGCGTGGACACGCTCGTGCTCGAGGTGCTGCCGGAGAATCGGCTGATGCTGGGCATCATCGGCCGACGGTGGCCGGACGCGCCATCCGAGCGGACCCTCGACGCCATCGTGTTCCGGCCGCCGATCGGGCCAGCGGGCGAGCACTGGGCCGTCCCGCGCCCGCTCGCCCTCGGCAACCCCGGCAACCAGGGAGGTCATGGTGCACGACGCAGAACTGCGGCCTAGCGAGGCCGGCCGCCACGACGCGGCTCGCGACCGCACGTACAGCTGGGACGATCCGGCCGTCGCCGCCGGGGCGGCCGCCGACCTCGACGGTGTGGCGTTCCTGCAGGCCATCGTCGACGGCGCCCTGCCCGCCCCGCCGCTCGCGCGCACGCTGGACTTCGCGGCAGTCAGCGTGCGGCGCGGTGAGGTGACCTTCGAGTTCACGCCGGCGGAGTTTCACTACAACCCGATCGGCTCGGTGCACGGCGGAGTGCTGGCCGCGCTGTGCGACTCAGCCTGTGGCTGCGCGGTGCACAGCACGCTGCCGGCCGGGACCCACTACACGAGCCTGGACCTCAGCATCAAGTTCCTCCGGCCGGTGACGGCCGCCGTCGGCCCGATGAGGTGCGAGGGTGCCGTGACGCACGCGGGCCGCCGGTCCGCGCTCGCAGCGGCCCGGCTGACCGACTCCGCCGGCAAGCTGTATGCGGTCGCGACGAGCACGTGCCTGATCTTCCGGCCGGACGGCGGCCACGGCGCCGCGCCGCCCGGCTCGGCCGGGTCAGCTGCGGTACAGCCCGTCGATCACGTCGGCGTACTTGGCGTGCACGACGCGCCGCTTCAGCTTGAGCGTCGGGGTTAGCTCCGCGCTGTCGGCTGTCCACTCCACCGGGAGCAGCTCCCAGTACTTCACCTGCTGCACCCTGGCCAGCGCGGCGTTGGCCGCCTCGACGGCGCGGCCGACCTCGGCGAGCACCTCCGGATTGGCGGCCAGCTCGGCCAGCGAGGTCGCCTCGATGCCGTGGGCTCGCGCCCAGGCCGGCGCCACGCCGCTGTCGAGGGTCAGCAGCGCGACCAGGTACGGGCGTCGGTCACCGTAGGCCAGCGCCTGACCGATCAGCGGATGGGCGACGAGCAGGTTCTCCACCGCGGCTGGCGAGATGTTCTCGCCCCCGGCGGTGATGATCAGTTCCTTCTTCCGGTCCACCACGCTGACGAAGCCGTCGGCATCGACGCTGCCAACGTCACCGGTGTGCAGCCAGCCCTCGGCGTCGATCAGGTCGGCGGTCTGCTCCGGCAGGTTCAGGTAGCCGGGCGTCGTGAGCGGTCCGCGGGTGAGGATCTCGCCGTCGCCGGCGATCCGCACCTCCATGCCTGGCACCGGCTGGCCAACGGTGCCGAGCCGGAACGCCTGCGGCGTGTTGGCGGTGAACGCCCCGGTCGTCTCGCTCATCCCGTACACGTCGAAGACTTGCATGCCGAGCCCGGCGAAAAACGTCGCGACCTCCGGCGGGAACGGTGCCGCGCCGCTCGACAGCACCGCCTCGCCGAGGCCGAGCAGGGACCGGATCGGACCCAGCACCTGCTGGTCCGCCGCCGCGAACCGGTCGGCCAGCTCGCTGGTGGTGGTCTGGCCGAACTGCAGGCTGCGCACGTATTCAAGGCCGGTCGCCATCGCCTGCGCCACCGCCGCCCGCTTGTCCTCGTCTTGCTCGGCCGCGAGCAGCGCCTGGATGCCCGCCATGACCTTCTCGTAGATCCGCGGTACGCCGAAGAACGCCGTGGGCTTGGCGTCGGTCAGGGTCCCGACGAGCTGGCTCGCCGCGTCGCGACAGAAGTACACGTGCCGGGCGTGGCATACCCCGAGGTACACCGTGAGCATCCGCTCCGCGATGTGGGCGAGCGGCAGGTAGGAAACAGTCCGGGCGTGCATCGGGACGGCCCCGCCGGCCGCCAGAGCCGCCACCTCGTAGAGCACGTTGGCGTGGGTGATGCGGACGCCCTTCGGATTCGCCGTGGTGCCCGAGGTGTACAGTAGCGTGACCGAGTCGTTCGCTCGGATCGCGGCGATCCGAGCGAACACGACGTCCGGGCTGGCCGCGTGCCGGGTTGCGCCGAGCTCGGTCAGGGCGTCCCAGCTCAGGTACGGCGGTTCCGCCGGGCAGGCGGCCGCGTCCCTGACGATGACCGCCCGCACCGACGTCAGCCGCGCCAGCACCTGCTGCCAGCGGCCCAGCTCGCTAGCTCCGTCGAGGACGGCCATGGTGGCACCGCAGTTGGCGGCCACAAACTCGATCTGCTCCGGCGCGAGCGTCGCGTAGCAGGTGACCGGGATCCCGCCCGCGTGCAGCACCCCGAGGTCGGCCAGGACGTGTTCGAGCCGGTTCGGGAGCATGAGCGCGACATGATCGCCGGGCCGCAGCCCGAGTTCGATGAAGCCCGCGGCGAGCTCCAGGACCCGCTGTCTCGTCTCCGCCCAGGTGAGCGTCTGCCACGATCCGGTACCGTCGCGGTCGGACAGGGCCGGCCGCGAGCCGAATCGCCCGGCCGCCTCGGCCAGCGCGTCGCACACTGTCTTGCCCGCCCACTCCGCGCGCACGGCTGCCCGCTGCGCTGCGATCTCGCTCATCTCGGCGCCCGTCCTCCCGCCTGCAGTGCTGCCTGACGGTCATGCCACCACGGCGGTCGCAGATCCGCAAGGCGCAGCGCGCCGACCGGACCGGTGCGGTCAGGCGTACCGGCGAGTCGGGACGATCCGGGTGCCGAGCGGCAGCAGCGTGATCGGAATGATCTTGAAGCTGGCGAGGCCGAGCGGGATGCCGATGATCGTCAGGCACAGCGCGACGCCCGCGATCAAGTGGCCGAGGGCGAGCCACCAGCCGAACAGGATGATCCACAGGACGTTGCCGAGCACCGAGCCCACGCCGGCGTCCGGGCGGCGCTCAGCGGTGCGGCCGAACGGCCACAGCACGTAGCTCGCGATCCGGAACGCGGCTATGCCGAACGGGATCGTCACGATCAAAATGAAGCAAATCAGTCCAGCTATTACATACGCGATCGCCATCCAGATCCCTTCGAGCACCAGCCACACGATGTTCAGAAGTGCGTCGAGCATGGTCTCCCCGTTCCCCTTACCGGCCGATACCCAGCACTATCCCCCGCTCTGGTGGGTATCAGCTTCACTCTTGGCGGGTGATGACTGGCGACGCGGCAGAGCGCAGTGTCGCAGTAGACCGCCGCCAGCCGGGCAGCGGGCAGCGCACTGTTCGGGGGGGCACGTGAGCGTTTCCGGGTCTGGCAAGGCGGTCGACCGGGCCACCAGCGACAAGCTGGCGGCGCTGGCCATGGGTGATGCCGGCGTGCTCGGCGAGGCCGCCGACCTAAGAGAACAACTGCGGGCCGACAGCAGCCTGGATCCGAAGTCCTTCGCGCTGGTGAAGATCGCCGCGCTGGTTGCCATGGACGCGGCGCCCGCGTCCTACCTCTTCCAGGTAGGGGCCGCACTCGACGCCGGCGCGGCGCCGCGCGAGATTCTCGGCGTGCTGACGGCGGTGGCACCGCAGACCGGCATGGCCAGGGTCGTGTCGGCGGCCCCGGAGATCATGGTCGCGCTCGGCCTCGAGCTGCCCGCCGGCACCGACGGCTGACCGCGCCGGAGAGGGGACGACCATGTACGGAAGACCAGGGCTAGTGCGCCGTCGGCCGCTGCTGCGGGCGGCGGCGATCGGGGGCACCTTCGCGGCCGGGCGGGCGACCGGCCGCCGCGCGGCGGAGCAAGCCGACGCCGCTGCCTACCAGGACGACAGCCGCGGGCAGCAGTACGGGCAGCCGGCGCAGGCGGCCGAGGCCGTCCAAGGCGGCGACACCGCATCGGCCTCGCCTGCGGACCAGCTCAGCC
>Ga0187781_10004518_pt1 | contig 10367 bp, 7 predicted proteins | sample 0715_SJ02_MP02_2_FD_132447 | JGI IMG/M metagenome (GOLD analysis project Ga0187781, IMG submission 132447) | Tropical peat soil microbial communities from peatlands in Department of Meta, Colombia - 0715_SJ02_MP02_20_MG | ecosystem: Environmental > Terrestrial > Soil > Wetlands > Peat | place...
CGTCCGAGCTCGGAGAGCGAGGCGTAGGGGCGGCTGGTCGCTAGGATCCAGAGCGGGCGGTTCTGCAGCTGGTTCGCCAGGAACTCGACCGCGGCGACGGACGACTCGTCGGCCCGGTGAAGGTCCTCGAGGACGAGGACCATCGGGCCGTGGCGGGTGAACTCGAGGAATTGCTCAGCGATGCCCGACCAGACGCGCTCGCGGGACGATTCCCCGCGTTCGTCCGTCTCCTGTAGGGCCTCGAGTAGCCGCTCCTCGAGCCCGGTCGGCGCGGGAAACATCGGCTCTCCGATGCGGGGCGCGAAACCGATCAGGAACGCGTCGCCTCCGAGCTTCGGCGTCTCGTCACCGCGCAGCGTCGGGTCGTCCCGGGCGCTCTGGATCGCCGAACGGAGCAACGAGAACGGCGGCGGGTCGTCGAGGGCAAGCGCCCGGCCGACGAGGACCCGGACCCCCCGGGCCCGGACGTCCCGGACGAGGTCGGCGACCAGCGCCGACTTTCCGACCCCCGTGCCCCCTACGAGTAGGGTCACGCCGCCGGTGCCGGCCCGGGCGTCTTCGAATCGACGGTGCAGCGCCTCGACCGTCTCCACCCGGCCGATGAACGGGCGACGGGACCCGGCTTCGGCCGCCATCGTTCCTTGTCGGGTAGATGGGAAGGTCCACCTATTTACGTGCGCGGCCGAGCCGATTTGAGGAACGGCAGCGGCACGACCCGGCCCGGCGCCTCGCGGCCCCGGATATCGAGGGTGAGGGAGGTCCCCGGCGGCGTGAGCTCCGGGGGAAGGTAGGCGAGGGCGATCCCCTTTCCGAGCGACGGGGAGAGACCCCCGCTGGTCGTCTCCGTGACGGGCTTACCCTCCGCACGGACCGGGGTCCCGTGCCGGGGGATCGCCCCGGTCTCCGTGACCTCGATTCCGACCAATCGCTGCTTCGGTCCCTCGGCCCGCTGCTTCTCGAGCACCGGGCTCCCCACGAACGTATGGTCGAAATCGACGAACCGTTCCTGCCCCGCTTCGATCGGCGTGCGATCGCGATGGAACTCCTGGCCGCTGAGGAGGTACCCCTTCTCGAGACGCAGGGTGTCCCGGCAACCGAGCCCGCACGGCACGACCCCGGCGGCGAGAAGACGTTCCGCGAGCGGCTCCGCTTCGCTCGCCGGCACGAACACCTCGTAGCCGAGCTCACCGGTGTAGCCGGTCCGGCTCACGAGCAGATGGTCGGAGAGCGCGTCGGGAAGGTGGAGGCCGAGGCGGCCTGTGCGCGGCCCCGTGCCTTCCTTCTTGGGGAAGAAGCGCACGTGGTAGAAGGCCAGCCCGGAGAGGTCCCAGGGGAAGAGCGATTCGAGGACCGCTCGGGATTTCGGTCCCTGGACGGCGATCAGCGCCACCGGCCCGTTCCACCGGCCGATCGTCGTGTCGGGCCCACGGTGCTGGCGCAGAATCTCCTCGATCTCGTCCGCTCGGCTCGCGTTCGGCACGGTGAGGAACGACCGGCTGAGCTCTTCGCCCGTGTCGAGACGGCTGATGAGCAGGTCGTCGACGATGAACCCGGTCGATTCGAGGAGGAACGAGTAGCGGACCTGCTCCGGGGCGACCGACGGTACGTTCGTGGTGGTACGGCGGCCCAGAAGGTCGCCGGCGTGCGCGCCGTCGAGCGTGAGAATGCCCATGTGCGAGACGTCGAACATCCCGACCGTCTCGCGGACCGCACGGTGCTCGGCGATGATGCTCGAGTAGTAGAGCGGCATCTCCCAGCCGGCGAACGGCACGATGTGTCCGCCGTGGCGGCGGTGGAACTCGTAGAGCGCGGTGCGGCGGAGCGGTGCGGCGTTCGGAGGGCTCGGGTCGGTCATGTGACGATCTCCGCGAGGCGGCCGGCCTCGCTCGCGCGGCGAATCTCGAGCGCGACGCGGCGCCCGCTGCTCATCGGTCCCCGGTATAGGGCGTTGCCGTACGGGTGCCCCAGCGCGAGGTGAACGTTCGTCCCCCCTCCGATCCGGGCCGCCACGTCGAACACCACCGGGTGACCCGCCCGGCCGATGCATGTCTGCAGGCAGAACGGTCCGAGGATGCCCGGCGGGTACTGCGTGCGCGCCGCGTCGACAAATTTCTCGCCCATGCGGAACACCTCCTCGAGGATGGATTCCCGCACCGTAAGCGTTCCGTGCCCGACCACGAGATACTCGGGAATCCGGTCGGCGTCGTTCAGCTCGAGCTGCTGCGCTGCGGGCAGGCGCACGAGCCCATCGAGATTGCTCTCGCGGCGCTCGTCCACGCCGAGCAGCTCGAGGCCCTCCGCGCGCGGAACGAGCGGGGAGAAGAAGAAGTTGAAATTGAACACGGGCCCGAGGACATACTCCTCGATCCGCGCGGTCGCCAGGTCGGCCGGCGCGACCGTACCGCGCGCGACCAGGTGACCGACCTTGGTGCGGTACTCGGCCGGGCTCGTGACGGTGAAGAAACCGCGCTCGAGTCGGCGCGTCGCATGGGGCAGCTTCACGATCGCCAGACCGTCGATCGCTTCCGGGTTCGCGATCTTGCGCGGCGCGCGGATCCCGGCCTTCTCCAGGAGGGTGTAATAGTTCTCCCGTTCGCTCCGTTCCTCAATTCTCAAGAGAGCACGCGAGCCGACGATCGGCACACGGAAGTCGTTCTCGATCGCTTCGAGAGGAACATAGGAGCTGAACGCCCGGTTCGGGACCAGCACGACGCCTGTGGAACGCAGCCGTTCCTGCACCGCCGGAGCGACGATCTCCGCGAACTTCGGGAAGGTCCACACGTCGTCCACGCAGCCTCGAAGCCGGGACCCGTCCGGTCCACGCACCGACCGGAAGTAGCGCGTGTAGGTCGCGTCGCGGCCCGACTCGGCGAGCACGAGGCTCTTAAGTCCCTCGGTCACGGCCCCGTCGGCCACATCGATCGCCGAGTGCGAACCGACCGTCCCCACTACCGGCGGTTTCGGATAATGGGCCACCAGCGCCCGGATTTCATCGAGCGGCAGCGTCATGGCCGGCAGCACCGTCCACGGAGCTTAAGCGCTCGCGCCACCCGCTCCGATGAGAGCGGCCGCTCGGTGACGTGCACCCGCCTCGCGCCTCGAATGAGGAGGCCGACCACCACCCCGATGCTCGATGGCAGGACGGGCTCGGACGAGGGGGCCGGCGCGGGGCGGACACGCCTTCTTTTTTATCCAATGAGCGGCTTTGGCAACCGGTCGGCATGCCATTCGAACTCGCGTTGCGTTACAGCACTCCCCTGACCCCCATCGCCGACCTGGATGAGGTGCTGCGCGAATTCCTGCGTCTCGTGGGGTATCTGCCCGAGGGGGAAGAAGGCCGGGGGTCGGAAGGGCCGGTCGCCCAGAGCCTCGCCTACCGCCTGGTCCGGGACTGCCTCCTCAAGGACCCGACGCGGGCGTGGTACGTGGACGAGCTGACCGCGGTCCTCAAGACGTCGAAGCCGACGGTCTACCGCCATGTCAACAAGCTCAAGGCGCTCGACCTTCTGGAGGAGGCTGGTGGCGCCACGGACGGCAAGGGCCGCAAAGGGTACCGCCTACGCTACGGCAACCTCGCCCGGGCGTGGGATTTCACCGAGGCCAACGCCCAGAACGCGCTACGCCGATATCGGGAGACGGTGAACCACTTGCAGACATTGATCGAAAAGCATGCCTTGGAGATGACCACGAAACCGCCGACCGCTCCACGCACCGGTGGGCGGGATCGCGGAGGCGCGCGATGAGTGAGCCGACCGGCAGTGGAAAGCGACCGGCGATCGCGCTCACGGCAGGCTCGCGCGTGAAGGTCCGGTCGGCGGGCACCGAAACAGAGGCGATCGTCTCCACGGGGACGTTCCGGGGCCTCGTCTCGATCAGCGGGGACAACGCCCTCGCGATCGAGCTGGACGGCTCGGGCGGCGAGGAGCGGGGGCTCATCCGGATCGTGCCGGTGCCCGCCATCCTCGCAATCGACATCCTCGAGGCAGCCAAGGCCGACGAGGAGAAGCGCAGCGAGCCGCCGCAGTCACCGGGCTACTTCCGCTGAACCCCCGCGGCGGGCCCCCGCACGCGGGAACGGGCTTGCTGGGAGTCTCGCCGCGGAACCGGGACGCCGTTCCGCGATTTCGAACCCAGGTCGCTGGCTCCGAAGGCCAGCAGGATAGTCCAGACTACCCCACAAGCCCGCCGACCTTCCACGGGACGGCAGCTATTTGGACGTTCCGGAGTCGGGGTCCACCGCGACCGCAAGGTCGTCCGGGCCGGGTGGCGAGGGGCCCGTGGCGGCCGTGGAGCCGGCCGTGTCCTCGCGACGGAACCGGTCCAGGGTCGTCTGCGCCGTCGCACCGGGGAACAACGTCGCGATCGAGTCGGCCAGCAGCTGGATGCGCTGGCGTACGTACGGAGTGATCCCTTCCATCGCTCCGAGGCGCTGGGCGAGGAAGAGATACTTGCGGACCGACGCCTCGTAGACCGTCGACAAGAGCTCGCCGTCGCAGCGGCCGCCGGGCCGGCTGGCGTCGCACCGCCCCGAGAGCGGAGGACGGCGGTACGCGGTCTCACAGACCTTGCACCGGAACGTCTGGGTCGCATAGCTGCGCAGGTTTCCCATGACGTCGGGGAGGAAGTGCGCGTTCAGCAGGAGCGTGACCGACTCGGCGACGTCGACGGCTCGGATCTGGGCCGCGAGGACGATGGACCGTTCGACCAGCTCCGTCATCGAGCGGCCCTCGCGGTAGGCGGACCGGGACGGACCGCCCGCGATCCGGTGGGTATCGTGCGTGAAGCCGTACTCGCCGAGGGACCGCGGGGACCCGAGCCGGTGCCCGACGAGGTCGAGCATCGGTTCGACCTCCTTGGGGTTCTTCCGCTCGGATGCCGCGTGGTAGAACGCGAGCGGGTACCGGCTCGAGACGTCGACATTGTGGGCCTCCTTGTCGACCTCGGTCGTCTCGAGTCGTGTAGTCAGCACGAGCGGCTTGTCCATGAGCGCGCCGCGGCTCTCGGGAAGGTACGCCCGCGAGAAATTCAGGAGCGCGTCCAGGAGGAGCGTCACCGAGTCCTCGTCGCCGTCGCAGTTGCGGCGCTTCGCCGCATGGAACACCGGGTGGGCGAAGCACGCCTCGGCGTTCGTGAACCCGATGAGACGACCAGCCACCCCGCCCGACGTGTGAGGGGCGAGCGCCACCACGAGTTGCCCGATCAGCCCCTCCGGACGGTCGGCGCGGTAGTACGGCTCGACCTCGTAGAGGCGGACCAGCTCGTCGTCGACAAACTGCGCGAGGCGGGTGAGATAGACTCCGCACGACCGCGCGACGATGAGGTCCTGCGGGAGGAGCTCCACGAGCTGCTCGGCGTCGGCGAGCGGCGCCCCGGACCAGTCGTGGGTGTACCCGAGACGGTGGAGGGTCGCGATGTCCGTCCCGATCTCCGCGGGTCGGAAGTGCGTGAGCGGCAGGTCGGTGAGGTCGAACCGGGCGGTCCCGTCCTGGTAGACCGATATCCCATGGGACGCCCGGAGGATCCCCTTCTCGATCGGCTCCGGCACCTTGCCGGGGGAGGTGAGACCCTTGACACCCTTCACCACGGGAGGTTGGCTCAAGTGGAGGCGGTCGACCGCGTCGCTCCACAACCGCGCGACCGGGAGCGGTTCGGCGACCGTGCGCCCGGTCGGCTCGGTGTGCGTCCCGCAAGGGCACCGCGTCCATACGGTCGTACGGCCGCAGGCGGGACAATTCCGAACGCCCAAGTCGACCTTCACGCCCTCGCGCATCGTCCGTCGAGCGGCCTCGGGGAGGGAGCGCGTCGGACCCCCGGCGGCGCCGACGGGGAAGAGACCGTGCACGTTCGGCGACATGCTCCGGTGATACGCCTTCTCGGGTCGGCCCACGCGACCGCCGACCCGGGAGGGTCCCCGGGCGCGGATGGGCACCCCGGCGAGCCGACTCACGTACGCGAGCGCGTCCTCCTCGACCGGGTCGAGAGGTGCATGACGGACCAGGATCCCCCCTTCGGGGGCGAGGCCGAGGCCGCCCACCAGCGCCGCGGAGGCGTCCGGCTCACCCCGGAGGTCGTCCCCTTCGACCGGCGTGAACAGGAACCCGAGTCGGACGAGCGGCTCGCGCCACTGGGGGTCCGCGGGCAGCACGAGCCCCCCGGCGACCCATCGTCCGCTCCGCTCGACGAACTCCCCGAGCGCCCGCACCTCCGCCGGCGTGAGGTCGTGCCAGAAGAGGAGCCAGCGTGGATGGAGCGGTACGCGGTATGTCTGAGCGAAGCGGACCGCCTGGTCGTAGGAGGCGACCCCGAGGGCCTCCAGCTCGGGCGCGCCGGCGGCGCGGAGTTCCTCGAGGTGCCAGTCGAGCGAATAACCGGGGGGCACGAGCGGTTGGTTGTTCTCGAGGAACTCGCCGACAGAGACCAAGATCTCTCCGAGGTCGATGATCCGGCGCACCCGCGAACGGAGCGCCTCGGCCCGCGCGAGGTCATGGACGGCGGTCACCGTCCCGTCGTCGAGCTCGACGATCGGCCCCTCGATCGTGTCGCAGACTCCCATCGCGGCCGCCTTGCCCGGATACTCGAGCTTCACCTGGGTCCCAATCGCCACGAAGTTCTGGAGCAGCACCATCGTCGCCGGGTTCACCGCGCACGCGGCGAGCCCGGTGGTGCGCGCCCGGCCGTAGACGAGACGGAAGCCGCCGGGATGGTTCGGGTGGGCCAGCACCGGCCGACCTCCGACCGAGTCCTGGAGGTACTTCGGGGTTCGGCCCTCATCGGCCTCATCATCGGTGCGGTGGCCGAGCTCGGAGAGGAACTCCCAGCCGTCGAGACCGAGCTTCTCGACGATCTTCCGGACCTTCGCGGCTTTCTGGCAGAGACCCTCGGCGATGACAAGGCACGCCCCGCCGCGGATGCCGTTCGTGCGAACACGTTCGAGGTTGCGGAACGCGCTCACCTCCGCGTCCCCTTCCGTCGCCTCACCCGAAATCGCCACCGGAACATTTCGGACGACGAGGTCGATCTCCTCGGGGGTCGGCACGTACTGGAGGTGTTGGAGCGATTTGTAGAGGGGAATCTCCTCCTTGTACCGACCGACCTCGTCCGGCTCCGGACGGAACGCGGCGAGTCCTAGGTCCCGCCGCACGACGTCCGCGAGCAGGACGCTCAACGCCTGAGCGGTCGCGCCCGCCGCCCGGATCGGGCCCGCGTAGTACAGTTCGATGTACGGAGCGTGGTCCCGGCCCTCCATCACGTGGACCTCGGCGAGCCCTTCGAGCGGCGCTACGAGAATCCCTTCGGTCAGGATTGCGAGCCCGACGCGGAGCGCGGCATCCACGCGTTCCGCCGTCGATTGCCCGCGTGAGGGGTCGCGGGCGATCCGACGCGCGATCGTCAGTGCGACCTCTTCGCGGGGAAGGGTCGCAGCGAGGGTTCGAATCTCGGTGGAGATCCCCGCGATGCCGAGGTGGGCGAGGAGCTTCTCGACCCGCATCGCCATGTCCTGGGCGCGGGGGATTTCGGGGACGACTTCGGGGTCGTACCCTACGTGACGCGCCTTCTCCGCGGCCTCGTACGCGCGGTCGACCTCGGACTCAATCGTCCGAAAATACAAGTCCACGGCCGGGCGAGCATGCGGTCGGACATAAACTCGCGCGCTCGCGTCGCGTCTCCGCGGGCCCAATCGGTGCGCGCCGGTCCGCCGGTTCACTCCTTGACGAGCTTCCAGATCGTTTCGAGCGGCCAGGAACGCGCCCACGCGATGTCCCGGCGGGAAAGGTACGTCGACCGCTGCCGAGACTTCGGGCGCGTCTCAAGGAGACGCTCGACCCGAAGGCCGTTCGCCCGAAAGATGTCGACCCATACGCCGTACGGCGGATGAAACTCGACCGCTGAGTCGCCGGGATACACGACGCGACGAGCACCGAAGTAGGGTCGCAGCAAACGTCGCACCTGTCCTTCGCGACGCACATCGTACGTGGGGAAGCGGAACGGGCTCGCGGTGGCGAACACGAACGTTCCACCCGGGCAGAGTACTCGCGCCACCTCCGGCACGGAACGCACCGGGTCGCTGAACGTCATTGCCCCCCAGTCGCAGAAGACGGTGTCGAACGACGCCGACCGGAACGGCAGGCGCTCGGCGCTCCCTCGCACGAGCGGCACACGATTGCCGGCCTGCCGAACGAGGTCACGCGCCAAGGTCAGTTGGGCGGCGGAGAGGTCCAAACCGACCGACCGTGCTCCCTTTTTCGCGAGAGCGATCGACCAGCGGGCGGCCCCACAGCCGAGCTCCAGCACCCGCTTGCCGCGAACCGGGCCGAGGAGACGGAGCTGGCGTTCGGAGTGCCGAAACTCCCCCCACGACGCGGCGTGGCGTCCCCCGAGGGTTGGGCCATGTCGGTGGTCGTACCAGGCGCTCACCCGGTCCCAGACGGCCCGGTTGTGCCGTATGTGACCAGCCCCTCGCCGGGACCGACGACGCGCGGCCTTAGCCCGAGGGGTCATCGAGAGGCTATCCCGTGAGGTGAGAAGATAACCGTCGCGGTCCCGGAAGGAGACCGTGCTGTGCCGTCACCGGCACGGGAACACAGGCTGGAAGGTGGAATCGGGCAGACCTGTTATACGACGAACGAATGGGGGTAGCTGGCCTGATCATGACCGGAATTCGAGATGCCGGCACGAGTTTGCTGGGCAAGCGGAGGTTTCGACTTGCGGTCCCCGTAGGCACGGTCGCGGTCATCGCGGTGCTTCTGTTCGGAGCGGGCGCGGCGTCCGCATGTTCCCATCCACCGTCCGCGAACCCTCCGTACACTGTACTAGATACCATACCCCTCGTCGATGCAATCGCCGCGAACACGACGATGGTGTTTGCCCAGGGCGTGGCGCACTGCTCGCTGATCTGGGGAATCACTACGTCGGACCACGTTTTCCTCTACGCCAAGGTTCCGGTGAAGAACGCCGACTGCAGCGAGGGCGGGCTCGTCCTCGCGCCGAACACGACCTACACCGGGCCTCCGAGCTCGGGTTCCGGCTCCGGCGGTCTCCTAGGTTCTCCGGTACAACCTGCCGGAGAGTGGTACCACCCCAAGTGTCACTGTTCCGAAGCGCCAACCAACACGACGCTGTTCGACGTCGTGGCGGGTCACCTGTTCGCGATCACCGACCAAGGAAAGACCGTCCGGTACGTGGCGAACTTCTCGGTCCCTCTGAGCGAACGGCTGAACATGGGCCTCGCGTACGACCAAGTGGGCGAGTTCAACCACAGCTTGATTGTAACCAGCAGCGCCGGAGGGAAGGTCTGGCTCGTGAACTCTACCGGCGGGGTCAAGCTGCTCGCCTCGCTCCACACCTACATCGGCGGCCCCGCCGTGGCGCCGCTCAGTTTCGGCGCGTTCGGCGGAGACATCATCATCGCCGAGAAGTGGCTCGGTTCGATCGTCGCGATTTCGCCTTCGGGGACCGTCTCCCACGTCGGAGACTGGTCGAAGGCGAACGCGGTCACCTTCCCCTCGTACTACGGCGGGGGCCACCGCTGCCACCATCACGGTGGTGGCTGGCGGTCCATGGACGGATTCGCGGACTGGGGACACGGCCACGAGCGCGGATGCGGCTCGCAGTGTAGTTTCGGACCCCAGCACTTCGTCCTCTTCGTCGCGAACTATAGTTCGGGCGCGGTGGAGGCGTTCCCGGCAAAGGACCTCCGCGGATTCGCGGGGGACGGCTTCGTCGCGGGCGGACTGAACCAGGGGATCGGTGCGTTCACGGCCCACGACACGACCTCCTATTTCGCCACGCAAACGGAGCGGCTCTCCGACATCGCGTCGGTCTACTGCCCGCTCCCGCCGTGCAGCGGGGGCCACGACGGAACGTGGGGCGACTAGCCGGAACGTCGGGGTTGAAACCGGTCCGTCGCGACGCGTGAACGCGCGTTCGTCGGTGAGAACGTTGGACGTTCGGAGAAGTGTCGTCGAGGCGCGCGTCGGCGTTCCGGGCGTTCTCACCGGGGAGAAATCGCCGGTAGCTTCCGCTCTACGCAAACGTTTATGTACGATTCTCCCGAGTGCATCTGCAGAGCGTATGACGCTCGTCCGACAAACGCAGCGGAGATAAAACGATGAAGTCCATCATCCAGGAAGCGATCGCGAAACACCAGGAAAACCAGACCCTGGTCGAAGAGAAGAAGCCGACCGCGCCAGTTTACGGCAGCCAGGATGACGCTGAGCTGGCGAAGCTGGCCGAGACCCTCAAGGTCAACATCCGGATCGTCGGATGCGGCGGTGGCGGCTCGAACACGATCAACCGCTGCGTCGAGGAAGGCATCCAGGGCGCCGAGATGTGCGCCATCAACACGGATGCGAAACACCTCCTGACGA
>Ga0187781_10004521_pt1 | contig 10359 bp, 7 predicted proteins | sample 0715_SJ02_MP02_2_FD_132447 | JGI IMG/M metagenome (GOLD analysis project Ga0187781, IMG submission 132447) | Tropical peat soil microbial communities from peatlands in Department of Meta, Colombia - 0715_SJ02_MP02_20_MG | ecosystem: Environmental > Terrestrial > Soil > Wetlands > Peat | place...
AAGCACGCGCCGAAGCCGCAGGCCATCGGGCTCTCGAGCGACAACCAGCACGGCACGCCCGCGGCGCTGCAGATGCGGGCGGCGGCGTGCATCATTGGCTCGGGCCCACAACAGTAAACGGCATCCGGCCGATCGCCCTCCGTGAGCGATTCAGACAGCAGGTCGGTAACAAAGCCTCGATGGCCGCGCGTGCCGTCGTCGGTCGCGAGCCGCATTTCCAGACCGATTTGGGAGAAATCCTCGAGCCCCGCCAGGTATTCCGCCGAGCGGACCCCGTAGCAGCAGGTCACCTTGCGGGGCCGCTGCGAGAGCACTCGCGGCGGCTGTCCATATTTCCTCAGCCCCAGCGCTTCGCGAGCGACCGCCAGAAATGGCGTCTGGCCAATTCCGCCCGCCACAAGCATGAGGTGTCCGCCGGCCGGCAGTGGGAATCCGTTGCCCAGCGGCCCCCAAATCTCGACGAGGTCGCCGGCACGCCACGATGGCATCAAGCCCGTGAGTTTTCCGACCACCGTGTATCCGAATTCGACGCCCACGGGCCGGCCGTCTTTGATCACCGTGTCGTACAGCGCGAATGGCCGCCCAAGCAGCGGCTCCACGTTCCCGACGGCCCGCACCATGAAAAACTGGCCGGGCAGAATCGCGGCTGCAATCTGCGGCGTTTCCAGAGCCAGCGCATACGTGTCGCGGGCCAATTGTCGCTGAGCGAGCACGCGGACTTGCTGCTGGATTGCTGATCGATTCGGCGCGGGTGATTCCGACCGCGGCGGGCAAATTGCGGATTGCGGGTCAGGCATTTCTGTGGCGACGCTTCCGCTGGCCGCGAGAGCCCTGTTCGTTCGAGCTGCGCGCTTTTTGCGAAATGCCCGGGCGATGCCGAGCCCGGCGCTTCGCGCCCTGCAACGACCCCGACCGCTCCGAGCGATGGCCGTCGCGCGTTGTTGAGCGCCGAAACCGGCCGCGCTCCCGCTCCGTGCGAAAACGAGGTGCTACTTCAGCTCGATCCTGGCGCCGGCGTTGGGGACCGGCAGCAAAATGCTCCTCGTGCTCCAAGCCCGAAGCAGATTTCTTGGGCATTTTTTCACGGCGGCCGCGGCGCCGGTTGGAAGCCAGTTCGCGCAGGGCCGACAGCTCCGTCGCGGTCAGCGGACGGAACCGCCCCTCGGCCAGGCGTCCCAACGCGAGCGGACCGAACGCCACGCGTCGCAAGCGCATCACCTTATGTCCAAGGCGGGCAAACAGCCGGCGAATCTCGCGGTTATGGCCGTGAGTGAGTCCCACCTCGAGGAACGTGCTGTTTCCCCTGGTGCCAACGCGCCTCACCCAGCGGACGCGAAACCGCCCCTCTTGAAAATAAAGCCCCTCTTTGAGTGCGGCAAAGGTCTCGGCCGTGGGGCGCCCGGCCACTTGCAGCGCGTAAGTGCGCGGCACCTGGAACCTCGGATGGGCCAGCCGGTGAGCCAACTCGCCGTCATTCGTCACCAGGACCAGGCCTTCGCTGCTTTCGTCGAGCCGGCCGACGGTGAACAGCCGCAGCTTGCCCGCCGGCACCAGGTCGATCGCGCGGGGGCGGCCTGCCGGATCGCTGCTGGTGCACAAGTAGCTGCGCGGCTTGTTCAGCAAAAAGTAGCGCAGTGGATCGCGGTGAACGAGTTCTCCGTCGACGCGGACCTCTTGCGATTGGGGGTCGACGCGCGTTCCCAAATCGCGGACGACCTGACTGTCTACGCTGACCCGGCCGGCCACGATGAATTCTTCGCATTTACGGCGCGAGCCGAGCCCCGTGGCGGCAAGAAATCTCTGCAGCCGCATCCCGGCCTGAGCCGGCGCGTTTTCGGAGGAAGACCTGCGATCGTCAGGGTGAGCAGACATGAGAGTCCTCGACGCGACCAGCCGATATGTCCCAACCCGCAGCGCGCGCCGACGTTGTGAGTTTAGTCCTGGCCGAAGATCCCCGCCACCCGTCGAGCCGGGAATTCTCCGGATGTCGAGCACCGGCGGCGGCGTTCCGCCTCGCATTCGGCCGATCGCTCGGACGCGAAGCATTTCGGGCGAGGCGACAGCCGAAAAGAGAACACGGCGGCCGTCGGTCGCGGAGCGGTCGCTGACTGGGCGCTTCGATCCGCATTCCCTATTCTTCGTGAGCTGCAGCCATGTTTGTAGTGGGCCGCGCTAAAAGGACGGCGGGAAAAGTTTCCCCAAGCCGCGTCCGTGCCAGATTCCGCGCCCGCGACGGGCCTGCCTGCGAATTGCGTTGAACCACCGCCGATCCTTTGGTGCCGCATGATTGTCAAGTTCGTCGAAACGAGCGGGCCAAGACGCCAGCAAAGTCTGCCGAGGGCGCAGGGCAGGGTGGCTCGCCAGGCCGAAGGATCGAATTGGTCTCGACGGGTTCTGTCAGCAAACTAGAAGGAGCACTGCATGCACAAATGTCTGATCGGGTTTGCCTCACTTGCCGGAGCGTTGATCGGCGCCGCGACACTGGTAGCCGATGAGCGGCCTTGGGACCGGTCCCCGAGCCAGAATCTGTGGCAACAGCCAACGATTCCCTCGATTTCCGGGACGGTCCCGATGGCCGATGCGGAAGGGCTCGAAGCGCCTCCGCCCGCTCCGGGCATCGAGGGAGCGGTTCCGCCGGGGCCGATGCCCGCGCCATCTCAGCCGCTGCCCCCCTCGGTGCAGCCGGTCCCCGCAACGGGACCGGCGGCGGCCGGAGGTCCGCCGGTCGTGATGGCTCCGGGAGTCGCGCTCTACCCCCGGGTCCGGTATCACGACAAGCGTCATATTGCGCCGTGTGCCGTGCCGATGGTCGTTGCCGTGCGCGATCCGTGCGCGGGGAAGGATCCCTGTTCATCGTGCGGTCCGCCAAAATGCGTGCTGGTCGAGATCTGCGTGCCGCCCTGCGGCTGCCCGAAGATCTGCGTCAAGCACGACGGCGCGAAGGTTCGCTACGACTACGGCAAATACGCGGTGAACATCACGTCGAGACATGGCGTCGTCGTGGTGCATTATGACGGTTGAGAGCGAGCGCTAGCGCAAAACTGCCGTGAAGCGAAACGGCCGAGGATCTTCTCCTCGGCCGTTTTGTTTTCCCGCCGGCGGCGCCGCAGTTCAGGCGGCGCGCGACCGGACGGTTGATTCCGCCGGCTCGCGACGCCCCGCACTTTCCGGCTTGTGAAGCTGATAAAGCACTGGCGGCGGAGCGAGCGTCACGGGATCGTCGCTCGACGGCTCACGGTCGTTCCACGCGCCCACAAGCGTTAGCCGCGCGGCGGCCGCCAGGCCGCGCAACGATCCGAACGTCTGCGACACGGCCGTCGGCTCGTAGCCACAGTGGACCATGCAGTCCTGGCACTTGGCGTTTCCGCTCTGGCGGCCGTACGCGCTCCAGTCGGTCGTCTCGAGCAGCTCCTGATATGTGCTGCAGTAGCTCTCCTGCTGCAGATAGCAGGGTCGCTGCCAGCCGAAGATGTTGTACGTGGGGTTGCCCCACGGCGTGCATTCCAGCTCCCAGTTCCCCTTGAGGAACTCGATGAACAGCGGAGACTGATTGAAGACCCAGCGGCGTTTGGGCCGCGCGAGCGTGCGGCGAAAGAGCTCGATCGTCTGATTTCGATGTAGGAAGTGCTCTTGATCCGGCGCCTTTTCGTAGGGGTAGCCGGGCGAGATCATCATTCCCTCGACCCCCAAATCGGTGAGTCTGTCGAACATCTCGCGCATCCGCCGCGGATGTGCCGTGTTGAACATCGTCGTATTGGTCGTCACGCGGAAACCGGCCGCGACCGCCGCGCGGATCGCGCGCACGGCGACGTCGAAGACTCCTTCGCGGCAGACCGCGACGTCATGCTCTTCGCGGGGCCCGTCGACGTGCACCGAGAAACTGAGGTACTTCGATGGCTTGAAGTGCTCGAGGTTTTTCTCCAAGAGCAAGGCGTTGGTGCACAGATAAACGTATTTCTTGCGAGCGACGATCCCTGCGACGATCTCGTCGATTTGCGGATGCAAGAGGGGCTCGCCCCCCGGAATCGACACCATCGGCGCGCCGCATTCATCGACCGCGTGAAAGCACTCTTGGGGAGAGAGCTGCTTTTTGAGGATTTCGGCCGGGTACTGGATCTTGCCGCAGCCCGCGCAGGCCAGGTTGCAGCGGAAGAGGGGCTCGAGCATCAGCACGAGGGGATACCGCTTTTCGCCGCGGAGCCTCTTGGCGATCACATATCGTGCGACCGTCAGCATTTGCGATACGGGAACGCCCATCCATGTCTCCCGGTTGGGTCAATCTCTGAATGCAAGATTATTGGCAAGGATACGCGGCAGCCGTGCCGCGAGCGGGGTTCATAACAAGTTCGGTGCCCCGTGTCAGCCCCAGAGCCGGAGCGTACGATCCGGGTCAGGAGACCCGCAAAGTCTCGCTCATTTCGCCGCTTTGCGCGATTTCATGCGAAGCCGGAATGCGAACAAGCTTCCCGGATTGCCTGCACAGATTGTTTGGCCGCGCGCCGCCGCTCCCTACGCGGTTTCACGCCCTTTTAAAGGCCAGTCGCGCCTCTCTGGTCGAAGATAGAGGGCGCGACAGTTGAAGCGATTGTCATGATCGCGGTTCGGCGTCGGATTGTGCTGGGACGTGTTCGACGGCAGTTTTGCTCCCAAGCTGCGAGCGTGCATGAGCCATCCGAGGGGCAATGTCTTCGTGGCGGACGGGACCCGCAAGCGGCGGCATTCGTCCAACCGGGTGAAACGTCAGTGGTACGCGCGGCACCGCGCGATCCGATTCGCTCGCCGGCTCATCGCGCGCTCGATCGCCTGAGCGCGGGCGACTCGGCCGCGACAACAGCCGATGGGTCCAACCATCGTTCTTCATAGAACCCACGGAGGGGATCGCCCCGCCGTGGGTTTCCCTGTGCGCTCCTTGCGGCGTTTGTGCGGGCCGGGTTAGATCCGCCCGATGGCGCCGGCGTCGATGCGGCCTTTGACGAGCATTCTCACTGTGACCAGAACAACGAGTGACACTACGATCATCACCAGCGAGACGGCCACGGCCCCCTCGACATTGCCGATGGTCAGCTCTAAATAGACGCTCACCGGCAGAACCTCGGTCCGCTGCCGCGTCGCTCCCGCGAAGACCAGCACCGGGCCGAATTCTCCGAATGCCCGAGCCCAGGCCAGGGTCCCGGCGGCAAGCAGCCCGTAACGTGCCTCGGGAAGCACTACCAGCCAAAAGGCCTGGGCGCGCCCGCAGCCGAGCGTCAGGGCGACTTGCTCCTGCCGCGGCGAAATCTCGTCGAAGGTCGCCCGCAGCGTGCGGACCGCAAACGCGCTCACCACGGCGAATTGGGCCAGGATGACGGCGGGGACGTGGAACACCACGGGCCAGCGATCGTCGAAGGCCCGCAACGGCGTCTGGCGAAAAAGAATCAGCAGACACAGCCCCACGACCAGGGGCGGCAGCACAATCGGGACATCGACGATCGCGTCCACCAGTTGCTTCCCGCGAAAATCGCTGCGCGACATCAAATAGGCGATCGGCACGCTGACCCAAAGCGCCAGGATCGTGGTGATTGTCGAGGAGATTACGCTCAGCCGCACCGCGTAGCGAATGTTCTCGTCGGCGAAGATACGAGCGAAATCCCCGAACCGCGCGTAGCCAAGCTCTGCCGCGACCATCCCCACGATCAACAGGATGTAGCTTCCCCCGAGGATTGCGAGCGCCGTGTAAAAGGGGACGTCCGACTTGGGGGCGGAGGGAGAACGTGAGGCCATGACGGGCTCCCGTGCCAGGCTCAGACCGGTCAGAATCTCGACGAACAGTGGCCGTGCTCAGCGCGGCACTGGTGCTTTGGTCACCGCGACCTCGTACCCATGCCTGGCAAAGACTTTCAGCCCCTCGTCCGGATTTGTGAGATAGCGGAGGAATTCCTGTGCCGCTTGCGGATCCTTTGACGACTTCAGCAGTCCGGCGGCAATCTCGCTTTTGGCGCTATCGAATTCGGGGACCCGCACCACTTCCAGGTCGGGGACTTGCGCGGCTGTCGTATTCCAAACGATGCCCGCGTCGGCCCCCCCCAGCTTGACGTTGGTGGCGACTTCATTGACCGTTGCTGTATGAGTCACGGCTTTCTTCCAAAGCGGCTCCCAGCGGTCGTCTTTCTCCAGCAAGTCGCCCACGGCCCTGCCGATCGCCGCACGCTGCGGATCGGCCAGTGAGACGCGCACCTGGGGCTTCAGCAAGTCTTTGAGTGCGGAAATCCGTTTCGGATTGCCCTTGTGCACCACGATCACGGGAAACTGGTATGCGACGGGAACAATCAGCGGAGCGAGATTTTTTTGCGAGGCCTCGTCCAAATAGAACCTGTCGGCGGCCAGAAACACGTCTCCTCCACTGACAAGAATCTGGCTCAACAGCGTGCCCGAGCCTCCGACCTCGGTTTCGACATGAACGTGATGCGACGCTTCGTAGGCCGTCGTAATTTCGTTGACCGGCGCCTGCAGCCCGGCTGCGTAGTAAAGCGTCAGCGTCTTCTCCTGCTGATTGGCCGAGCCGGCCGTGGGCGACTCCGAAGAATTTGACGAAATGGTCGGTCGGTTGGACATCAAGAGCCAAACGAGCCCCGCGACAACGACTGCCGAGGCTGCCATCAATTTCCCAAACCCAATTCGCATTTCACCGCTTCCGATAGAGGATTTGCCGCCGATGCGCGGCTTCGTAAAATCGTTATTGTAGCCGCAACCGACGAGCACACGCACGCAGCGGTTCGGAAACAATCGGGCCGGCAGGACAGAGAATCGAGGCGGAAGCCTTGGCGAAAGACGAAAAACCAACCGTGTCGAGCGGAATCACGCGGCTCGCCTCGCTGTTCCACCGAGTTCGCGACGGACATCTCTCCGTAGAAGCAGCCGTCGAGCAGGCTGCCGGCGACGTCGCCCCGATCACTGTCGACATCGAGGAAGCGCACGTCGACCTCGATCGCCGCCGCCGCTGCGGATTTCCGGAGGTTGTCTACAGCGAGGGGAAGTCGGCCGAGGCCGTCGTTGCCATTCTCGAGGCGCAAGCCCTGCACGGCGAACGGGGTTTTGCCACGCGAGTTTCTCCGGAACAAGCCGCGGCCCTGCTGCGGCGATTTCCCGCCGCCATTCATAATCCGATCGCGCGCACGGTCCGCATTCCCTGGTCTACGCCCAAGCCGCCGGTCGGTTCCGTCTTTGTCATCACCGCCGGCACGAGCGACCGTCCCGTGGCCGAAGAAGCGCTCGAGACGTTGCGCTGGATGGGCTGCGGAGCCGAGCTGATTGTGGACATCGGCGTTGCCGGACCGCAGCGGCTCCTGCTGCAAAAGCATCGCTTCGACTCGGCTGACGCTGTGGTGGTCGTCGCGGGCATGGAGGGAGCGCTCCCCTCGGTGGTGGGGGGCTGGGTCAGCTGCCCGGTTGTCGCGGTGCCGACCAGCGTCGGCTACGGCGCGAATTTCGGCGGCATCGCGGCGCTACTGGGCATGCTTAATAGCTGTGCCTCGAACGTCTGCGTCGTGAACATCGACGCGGGCTTCAAGGGGGGCTACCTCGCCGGCGTCATTTCGCGGCGAATACATGAGCGCGGGACGTAGGCCTCAGCGACTCGGCTTGCTCGCTTCTGATTTCATGAGGCGCCCTCACACTCCGGGCAGATTGCCCGAAAACCCGACCGCAAAAGTGGCTGCAGCTGAGCGTTGGCCACCGTGCCGTGCGAAATCTGCTCACTTCGTGCGCGAAACTTCAATCAAAAAGCCTTCGACTAGGCAACCTTGTGCGGTTCTGACGCTCGAATGCCCGGGTTCTCATTACGACCGAAAAGTCTGGACGATCTCCCATTGTCCGCATTTTCGGTGCGATGCGCACGCCGTTGAAAACCGCCATGCCCGGATTAGTCACCGCAAGTTGCCCAGACGAAGTTCATCACGCGCCCTGAGTCGGATTTGCGAGGGGGTTGGTCCATGTCGATCCGCGAGTTGCTCGCCTGTTGCGTCATCGTGTCGCTGAGCGGGTGCTTGTATCACGCCCGCGAACGCACCGACGGGACGGTTGCCAACCTGGTGTCTCATCCCTACGACGTGATGCCTGCGGGAGCGCTCCCACCTGCAGCCGCGCCGCCCGCTGCGGCTCCCGCTGCCGAGTCGCCCGTCCCAGCGCCGCAAGGCACGGCTCCGGCCCCGGCAGCGTCGCCGTCTGATGGGAAGGCGCCGGCCAGCGGTGCCAAGTCGCAATCCTCCGCCCAGCTCGATGTAAAGACCTCGAAGCTCCTGCAGGCGTCCTACGAAGAGGACCTGGCACAGGAGCTGGCGCAGCAGCAGCCGAAGAAGTTTGAACCGAAGATTCCGCCCGAACTGCCCGGATCCGAAGCCAAGGCCATTGTGATTCCAAAGGAGCCGGAGGCCAAAGAACGCGCGATCGACAAGATCTTTCCCAAGCTTCCGCCGCTGGCTGTGGAACCGGTCGCCCTGCAGAGCCCCGAGGGGCGCGCTTATTCCCTTTCCGATCTGCAGTTCATTGCCGCCGGCAACAGTCCCGAGTTGCGGCAAGCCGCGTCCGACGTCGAAGCCGCTCGCGGTGCCCTGATCCAGGCGCGGGCCTATCCGAACCCGAACACCGGCTGGCAGATCACGCCGTCCAACGACGGCAGCGTGCCCAGTGCGCAGGGTCCGTTCATCGACCAGACAATTAAAACCGCCGGAAAGCTCAAGCTCGCCTCGGCCTCGGCGGAGATGGATTTGCAGAACGCCGAACTGGCGTTGCGGCGGGCTCGCAGCGATCTGGCGACGCGTGTTCGTCAGGCCTACTACGCGCTGTTAGTGGCAAAGGAGACGGTTCGAGTGAACAGGGCGCTCGCCAAGTTCACCGACGAGGTCTACGTCCTGCACACGGGCTTGTTGCAGGCGGGCAACGCTGCCTCGTACGAGCCGATGGCCCTGCGGGCGCAGGCCTACTCGGCCCGCCTCTCCTATGACCAGTCGATCCAGAACTACCTCTATGCCTGGAAGCAGGTCGTCACCACCATCGGCCAACGGCAACTGCCGTTGACTCAGGTCGAGGGGCGGATCGACGCCGTCATCCCGTATTTCGATTACGACACCGTCCTCAACTACGTGCTGAAGAATCACACGGACGTGCTCACCGCGCGCAACGGCCTCGACAAGGCCAAATACCAGCTCAAGCTCGCGCAAGTCACGCCAATCCCGGATTTCGATTTCAACATTGCGCTCTTGAAGGACTACGAGGTCCCGCCGAAAGCGCTGGTGCCCACCGCCACGATCACCTTCCCCTTGCCGATTTGGGACCAGAACAAGGGCAATATCATGTCGGCCGAAGCGGCGCTCGTGCGCGCCACCGAGGAGTCGCATCGTGTCGAGATGGCTCTCACCAACGCGCTGGCCACGAACTTCAACGGCTACAAAACAAACCTCCAGGCGCTCGATTACTATCGCAACCACATTCTGCCCGACCAGGTTCGCGCCTATCGTGGTGTGCTCGAACGCCGACAGCTCGATCCGAGCGCCGCGTTCAGCGATCTGTTCGGCGCCCAGCAGACTCTGGCCGGTTTCGTCACGACTTACCTGGGCGTGCTCAGCAGTCTCTGGACATCGGCGGTCAGCGTGGCCGACGTGCTGCAATCGGACGACATCTTCCAGTTGGCCGATCCGCAAGCGGTCCCGGCACTGCCCGATCTGGGCGTTCTGTTGCCGTTCCCCTGCTGCCATCCGAGCGCGCCCGGCGAGCCGCTGATCCACTTCGAGACATCCTCGAACGCGCCTCGATCGCTCGCCGCTGCTTCGACGGCGACTCCGCGACAACAGATGGTCGCGGCGGTTCCCAAGGCGGCGCCCGTGCAACCTGGCACGTCGGCGGTCGGTCGCGTGCTTGTCAACGGCGTCCAACCCGGGAGTGTCGCAAAGTCCACTAACCCCTCTCCCACCGCGGTCGGGGGAGTGGTGAACGCCGCGGGCAACTCCGCCACGGCGGGCAATTCAATCGTGCCGGCGTCGGCTCAGAGCGTCGACAAACCGTTTGTGCCTCTCACCTTTGACACGCATTCGGCCAACTAGGCCCAACACCGTTCGGGACGAGCGAGCATCTGCGAAGCATCAGACAACATCTGCCACAGAGGTCGGACATGATTCCCCAAAACGAAATCCTCGCACGCCAAAGCCGCTCCGCGCGATCGCGCAACAACCCGCGCGCGTCGCAGAAGCCCTGTGGGCGCAGCGGCTGGGTCCGAGCGGCCGTGCCGCTGTGCGTTCTGACGGTGCTACTCGCGGACGCGGCAGGAGCCTCGGCTCAACAGCCCGGCTGGGTGTCGATGGCGCCTCCGGCGCCCACTTCCGGGCCGAC
>Ga0187781_10004522_pt1 | contig 10356 bp, 9 predicted proteins | sample 0715_SJ02_MP02_2_FD_132447 | JGI IMG/M metagenome (GOLD analysis project Ga0187781, IMG submission 132447) | Tropical peat soil microbial communities from peatlands in Department of Meta, Colombia - 0715_SJ02_MP02_20_MG | ecosystem: Environmental > Terrestrial > Soil > Wetlands > Peat | place...
TAGGGCTCCAGGTCTGCGAATTCGGCGGGCAGCTTGGTTGGAGTGGCCTTATTAATTGTGGCCATTGTGGCTGTACTCCTTCACGTAGTCACCGGTCACTTTGTGCAGATGCCGGAGCAGGATCTCCTGATCGCACAGCAGAAAGTCCTTGACGACCTTGGTGCCGATCATGGTCTGGGTCGCTTCCAGGGTGTTGGCGTCCTGCAGCGCGTACTCCTTGAACGTTACTGCGGCCAACTCATGGGCGAGCCGTTCCCGCGCGTTCCGCGGCGGAACGAAATACAGCGTGCACTCGAAGATGTGCTTGTCGACCGCAGTCGGCCAGTAGTGGTAGGTCAGGAACCAGCCGGGCTCCCAGATCAGCAGCATGAAGTTGGGGAAGAAGTGCCACGAATCAATACCCCACTGCGGCACCCTCTTTGGGTTGACGCCCGGAGGCAGCTCAGCAAGCTTCTCGATGACCTCCGGCTTGTCCCACGGCCCGAACAACCCGCTACGCAGCACCTGGTCCATGGGCTTGACCATGGACAGGTCCGCGGGCGGCGCCTGACCGCCCCAGGTTGAGATCATCCCGTGCGGGCTCGCCAGCTCGTAGTAGAGCGCCTCGAAGCCGTACTTCATGATCTTGGCGGCTTCTTCCTTGGTGTACTGGCCCTGGTGCAAGACCGGCGCGTGGTAGAACTCGGCGAATGCGTCGATGAACAGCTTCCAGTTGCTACCGACCTCCGCCCGATACGAGTAGCACTCGGTCATCTCGTGGAACGGGTAGCCCTCGATTCCCTTGGCGAGCGGCCCCAGGTAGTCGACAAGCGGCTTGGCGTTCTGGTCGAGGTTGATGAAGATGAACCCTTCCCACACCTCGCACCGAACCGGCACCAAGCCGTATAGGCTCTTGTCGACGTCGAAGAACTCGTCCTCCTGCTGGATGAAGGTCAGATCGCCGTCCAGGCTGTAGCGCCAGGCGTGATACTTGCAGGTGAACTGCCGGCAGGTGCCCGAGGTCTCCTCGTGCGGGAAGTCGTTCCACACCAGCTTGTTTCCGCGATGCCGGCAGACGTTGTGAAACGCCTTGATGGCACCGTCCTTGGTCTTGACGACGATCACCGACATGCCCGGGCCGGCCGACGGCAGCTCCTTGGTGAAGTAGCTGCCGGTGCGGGGCAGCCGCTCCACCCGACCGACGTTGAGCCACGTCCGTTTGAAGATCGCATCGCGCTCGGTTTCGAAGAATGCCGGATCGATCGAGTCGGTGTAATCGACCGGTGCGGTTCCCAGTTCGGGATAGTTTTCCGTCCAGCTGCCGGCATCCGGCTTGGTGAAGTGTGGCAAGGTTCTACCTCTCTGTCCGGGCTTTCTGGTCGTGCTCGACCTCGACGCCAAAGGTGTTCAGGGCCATCGCAAGTGCGGCGTAGCCACCGGTCGTGAAGATAAAATCCATCCGCTGCCGCTCGTCCAGCCGCTCACCGAGGGCTGCCCACGTCTGGTCCGACAGGTTGCTTTTCTCCTCGAGCTCATCGACGGCGTCTAGGACTGCGCGGTCGAACTCGTCGGTCGGGTCGCCGGATTTGATCGCGGTGATCTCGGCGTCGGACAGGCCTGCCTTTTTGCCGATGGTGACGTGGTGTGTCCACTCGTAGTCGCAACTGCGCCGATGTGCGACCCGCAGGATGACCTGCTCGCGGATGCGCGGCGGCAGCGTGGAGCCGGACAGCAGATAGACGCTGAAGCGGAGGAACGCGCGGGTTAGCTCCGGGTGGTGTACCAGGGTGCCGAGTAGGTTGCCCGCGTCGCGAGGATTTCGCCGCTCTTCGGGCAGCATCCCGGCGACCGCATGCCGGGCAGCGTCGTCCCACTGGTCCGCCGGCAATGGGGACAGACGCATGCGACCTCCTCAGTTGCGAGAATCATATTCTCATATTTGATCAATAGGTTTCCACGAACTCGCGGATTGGTCAATGTTTTGTACTCGACCTGCGGAAACGTCATCCTCAGGTGCGGGCTGTGCTGCTGCGGAGACCTTGACCCCAACCATGGTCGGGGTAGCGTGAAGATGTTGATTCTCGCGATCTGAGAAGATAATTTTCATACTCGAGAGAACGGGCCGCCGAACGACCCCCGACGGAGAGGAACGGCCAGTGAACAAAGACGACATGATTTTGATCAGCGTCGACGACCACACCGTCGAGCCACCGGACATGTTCAAGAACCACCTGTCGAAGAAGTACGCCGATGACGCGCCGCGTTTGGTGCACAACGCGGACGGCTCGGACACCTGGCAGTTCCGCGACACCGTGATCCCCAACGTCGCGCTCAACGCGGTGGCCGGACGCCCGAAAGAGGAGTACGGGCTGGAACCGCAGGGCCTGGACGAGATTCGGCCGGGCTGCTACAACGTCGACGAGCGGATCAAGGACATGAACGCCGGAGGCATCCTGGCCTCGATCTGTTTCCCGTCGTTCCCCGGGTTCGCCGGGCGCCTGTTCGCCACCGAGGATCCAGAGTTCTCGGTGGCGTTGGTGCAGGCCTACAACGACTGGCACATCGACGAGTGGTGTGGTGCCTACCCGGCACGGTTCATCCCGATGGCGATACCCGTGATCTGGGATGCCGAAGAGTGCGCCAAAGAGGTGCGGCGGGTGGCCAAGAAGGGCGTGCACGCACTGACGTTCACCGAGAACCCCGCGGCGATGGGTTATCCGAGTTTCCACAACGAATACTGGAACCCGCTGTGGAAAGCGTTGTGCGACACCAACACCGTGATGAACGTGCACATCGGGTCCTCAGGCAGGCTGGCGATCACCGCACCCGATGCACCGATGGACGTGATGATCACCCTGCAGCCGATGAACATCGTGCAGGCTGCCGCAGATCTGTTGTGGTCGCGGCCGATCAAGGAATACCCGGATCTCAAGATCGCACTATCCGAGGGCGGTACCGGCTGGATCCCCTACTTCCTCGAGCGCGCCGACCGGACCTACGAGATGCACTCCACCTGGACGCACCAGAACTTCGGCGGCAAGCTGCCCAGCGAAGTCTTCCGCGAGCACTTCCTCACCTGCTTCATCAGCGACAAGGTGGGTGTGGCGTTGCGCAACATGATCGGCATCGACAACATCTGCTGGGAAGCCGACTATCCGCACAGCGACTCGATGTGGCCGGGCGCGCCCGAGGAGCTGTGGGAGGTCTTGTCCGTCAACAACGTGCCGGACGATGAGATCAATAAGATGGCCTACCAGAACGCCATGCGTTGGTACTCCTTCGACCCGTTCAGCCACATCACTCACGCGCAGGCATCCGTGGGTGCGCTGCGCAAGGCCGCTGAGGGCCACGACGTTTCGATCCGGGCGCTGAGCCACCACAAGGACACCAGGTCGGGTTCGTCGTTCGCGGACTTCGCCGCCAACGCGAAAGAGCTGACCGGCAACAAGGACTGACGCGCCACCGGAATGCACGCGCGCCGGTGGCGGTCGCAAGCGCGGCGAAGCCGGGCGCAGCGGGCTGACACCGAAAGCCGGTGCCTGAACTGATCGAAGGAGATTTACCAGTGCCCGGCGGTGGGATGAACTTCGAGCTGACCGACGACCAAGTGCTGATCCGCAAGTCGGTCGCTGAGCTGGCGTCGAAGTTCGATGACCACTACTGGATGGAAAAAGATCAGGCGCACGAGTTTCCGCACGAGTTCTATCAGGCGATCGCCGGCGGCGGCTGGCTGGGTATGACGATCCCGGAGCAGTACGGCGGTCACGGCCTCGGCATTACCGAAGCCACGCTGCTGGCGGAAGAAGTGGCCAGATCGGGCGGTGGAATGAACGCCGCTAGCTCCATTCACCTGTCGATCTTCGGCATGCACCCGGTGGTGGTGCACGGCTCCGATGAGCTCAAGGCGCGCACGCTGCCGCGGGTCGCGACGGGAGAACTGCACGTGTGCTTCGGGGTCACCGAACCCGGTGCGGGCCTGGACACTTCGCGCATCACGACGTTCGCCAAGCGCAACGGTGACCACTACGTCGTCAACGGCCGAAAGGTATGGATTTCCAAGGCGCTCGAGTCGCAGAAGATTCTCCTACTGACCAGAACCCGGCGGTATGACGAGGTCACCAAGAAGACCGATGGGCTGACGCTGTTCCTCACCGACCTGGACCGTAGCCGGGTGGAAGTTCGGCCGATCCGCAAGATGGGCCGCAACGCCGTCAGCTCCAACGAGTTGTTCATCGACGACCTGCACATCCCGGTCGAAGATCGAGTTGGTGAGGAAGGCAAGGGCTTTCAATACATCCTCGACGGCCTCAACCCGGAACGGATGCTGATCGCCGCCGAAGCGCTGGGTATCGGCCGGGTCGCCCTGGAGAAGGCGGTGAAGTACGGCAACGAACGCCATGTCTTCGACCGGCCGATCGGGATGAACCAGGGCATTCAGTTCCCGCTGGCCGATTCGCTTGCCCGGCTGGACGCCGCCGAATTGATGCTGCGCAAAGCCACCTGGCTCTATGACAACGGCAAACCGTGCGGACGCGAGGCCAACACCGCGAAATACCTCTGTGCCGACGCCGGTTTCACCGCCGCCGACCGGGCACTGCAAACGCATGGCGGCATGGGCTATTCCGAGGAGTACCACGTGTCCCGGTACTTCCGGGAAGCCCGCCTGATGAAGATTGCGCCGGTCAGTCAGGAGATGATCCTGAACTTCCTCGGGTCGCATGTGCTGAAACTGCCGAGGAGTTACTGATGACCAACTCCCTGTTCGACCTGGCCGGACGATCGGCGTTGGTCACCGGATCCGGTAGTGGGATCGGAGCGGCCGTCGCCCAGGCGTTGGCCACCGCCGGCGCAGCGGTACTCGTCAGCGACGTGGACGCTGACGCTGCTTCGGCGGTCGCCCAACGCATTTGCTCGGGCGGCGGCAAGGCTGAAGGTGTCGCGCTGGATGTGCGAGACCGTGCGGCCGCAGACGCTGCGGCGGCACAGGCCGCCGGGCTCACCGAGGGTGTGCTGCACATCCTGGTCAACAACGCCGGGGTGACGGCGCCGGCGATGTTCGCCGACCTCACCGACGAAAGCTTTCAGCGGGTGCTCGACATCCATCTGATGGGAGCCGTTCACTGCGCTCAGGCCGCGCTGAAGCTTATGCCCACCGATGGCACCGGCCGCATCATCAACGTGGTCTCGTCAGCGGGGATCACGGGCACGCTCGGCCAGGTGAACTACTCGGCGGCCAAGGCCAGTATCATCGGGTTCACGAAATCGTTGGCCCGTGAGATGGCGCGCAACAACATCCTGGTCAACGCGCTCGCTCCGCTTGCGGCGACCCGGATGACGGAGACCATTCGGACCAACGAGAAATTCGCGGCCAACATGATGGCCCGGATTCCGTTGAAGCGCTGGGCCGAACCGGAGGAGGTCGCGGGTGCGTTCGTCTTTCTCGCCTCCGACGCCGCCTCCTACATCACCGGTCAGGTGTTGCCGGTGGACGGCGGCATGGTGATGTGATGACGGCAACCGGGGGGCCGCTGGCGGGAATCACCGTGGTGGCCTTGGAGCAGGCGGTCTCCGCTCCGATGTGCACACGGGTGCTCGCCGACTTCGGTGCACGCGTCATCAAAGTGGAAAACCCCAACGGGGGAGACTTCGCCCGGCACTACGACGACGTCGTCAACGGGCTTGCCGCGCACTTCGTTTGGGCCAACCGCGGCAAGGAGTCGGTCACGCTCAACCTGAAAGCCGCAGCCGGACTTGCCGTTCTGGATCAGCTTCTCGACCGGGCCGATGTACTGGTTTCCAACCTCGCCCCAGGATCCACTGCCAGGCTGGGCATCGCGCCGACGGATCTGGCGGAAAGCCACCCGGACGTGATCGCGGTCGAAATCGACGGGTACGGCCCTGGCGGACCGCTTTCGCACAAACGTGCCTACGACCTACTCGCGCAAGCGGAATCCGGTGCATGCGCTGTCACCGGCCATCCCGGCGCGCCGGCCAAGCCCGGGCCTCCGATGGCGGACATCAGCACCGGGCTGTATTCGGCACTGTCGATTTTGGCTCTGCTGTATTCACGCGACGCCGGGTCGGCCCCCGGCGGCCGCGGCACCACTGTCGCGGTGAGTTTGTTCGACACCATGACCGATCTGATGGGCTACCCGCTCACCTTCGCCCAGCATTCCGGTATCGACCAGCAGCCATTGGGAATGAGTTCGCCTGCGGTGGCGCCGTATGGCGCCTACCATACCGCCGACGGCCAGACCGTCGTGCTGGGCACGACGAACGATAATGAATGGCAACGGCTTTCGCGCCAAATCCTGAAGCGCGACGACCTTGCCGACGACCCGAGGTTTGCCAACAACGCCGGTCGCTGCGCGCACCGGGACATCCTGGACGAGGCCGTCGGCGCCTGGTGCGCAGCGCACGACTTGGAACATGTGCAGAAGACCGCGGACGCCGCGGGGATCGGCAATGCGCGGTACAACCTGCCCAGCGAGGTTCTGGTGCACCCGCAACTGACGGCCCGGGACCGGTGGCGGCAGATCGACACGCCGGCCGGCCCGATTCCGGCTTTGCTACCGCCTCCGGTGATCGCCGGCTATCAGCCGGCCATGGGCGCGGTGCCCGGGCTCGGGCAGCATACCGATGCGGTGCTCTCCGAGCTCGGCATGTCGCAGAACGAGATTGACGCTTTGCGGGTGCAAGGCGCTATCGGGCCGGCCTACCCCTGATGTCCCGCGCCGGCGACGATGCAGAGCGAAGCGATGAGGTGGGGGCACCTCCCGCTAGCGGGGGCGAGCGGCGCTGATGGGCGAGGAATCCGTGCTGCTGTGCAGTGACCGCAACGGTGTGCGGACGCTGACGCTGAACCGACCGCATTGGAAGAACGCGATAAACCGTGACTTGTGGATCGCACTGGCCGACGCGCTGACCGCCGCCGGCAAAGAACGCGGGGTGCGCGCGGTGGTGATCACCGGTGCCGGCGGTGCGTTTTGTTCCGGTGCCGACATCTCGACGCCGGACGACAGCCATCCCGTCCACAAGTTGCAACGGCTGACCGACGTGGCGCTGGCGCTGCACGAGCTGCCGAAGCCGACAATCGCCAAGGTGACCGGTGTGGCCGTCGGTGCCGGCTGGAATCTGGCGTTGGGCTGCGATCTGGTCGCGGCCACCCCGGAATCGACGTTCTCGCAGATCTTCGTCAAGCGTGGATTGTCGCTGGATCTGGGCGGCTCCTGGCTGCTGCCGAAAATCGTTGGCCTGCAACAGGCCAAGCGGCTGGCGCTGCTGGCCGAGACCATCGACGCCGCCGAGGCTCAGGCGCTGAACTTGGTCACCTGGGTGGTGTCCGCCAGGGAGATCGACAGTTTCGTCACCGACATCGCCGACCGGCTGGCGGCCGGCCCGACGATTGCACTGGCGCAAAGCAAGGCGTTGCTGAACGAGGGCGCCGACCGGACCTTACGTGATGCGCTGGCCAACGAAGCCCGCGCGCAGGGCGTCAATTTCGCCACCGACGATGCACGCGAGGCGTATGCCGCGTTCGCAGAGCGGCGAGAGCCGTCGTTTACTGGTCGGTGGGCGGTATCGAGATCGGAGCAGACAAATGCGTGAAACAGTCATCGTCGAAGCGGTGCGCACACCGGTCGGCAAGCGCAACGGCGGGCTGTCCGGCATGCACGCCGCCGACCTGTCGGGTCTCGTGCTCAACGAGCTGCTGCAGCGCACCGGCATCGGCCCGGAGATCATCGACGACGTCGTCTGGGGTTGCGTGTCGCAGGTCGGGGATCAGTCGAGCAATATCGGTCGCTACGCGGTGCTCGCCGCTGGCTGGCCCGAGACCATCCCGGGCACGACGATCAATCGGGCATGCGGTTCCAGCCAGCAGGCCCTCGACTTCGCGGTGCAGGCGGTGATGTCGGGCCAGCAGGACGTGGTCGTGGCCGGCGGTGTGGAGGTGATGAGCCGGGTGCCGCTGGGTTCGGCCAGGGCCACCGGAATGCCCTACGGACCCAAAGTGCTTGCCCGCTATGGCGATTTCTCCTTCAACCAAGGGCTATCCGCCGAGATGATCGCCAAGAAGTGGGGGTTTTCCCGTACCCGGCTCGATGAATACTCCGCGCTGTCCCACGAACGGGCTGCCGCGGCCCAGGACAACCGGGCCTTCGACGAGCAGATCGTCCCGGTTTTTATCGACGAGACCGCAGTCACCGCCGACGAGGGCGTCCGGCGGGGGACCACCGTCGAGAAACTTGCCGGGCTCAAGCCCGCCTTCGTCGACGACGGGGTCATTCACGCCGGCAACTCCTCGCAGATTTCCGATGGCGCGGCAGCGTTGTTGGTGATGACGTCGCAAACCGCGCTCGAGCTCGGATTGACGCCGCTGGTGCGGTACCGGGCCGGCGCGGTGACCGGAGCGGACCCGGTGCTGATGCTCACCGGTCCCATTCCTGCCACCGAGAAGGTGCTGACCAAGGCGGGTGTCTCGCTGGACGAGGTCGGTGTGTTCGAGGTCAACGAGGCGTTCGCCCCGGTGCCGCTCGCCTGGCTGGCCGAAACCGGCGCCGACCCGGACCGGGTCAATCCGCTGGGCGGCGCCATCGCGCTCGGTCACCCGCTCGGCGCGTCGGGCGCCGTCTTGATGACCCGGATGGCACATCATATGCGCGACAACGGTATTCGTTACGGATTGCAGACCATGTGTGAAGGCGGTGGCACAGCCAACGCCACGCTCGTGGAACTGGTTGCCTGACAGGGGAATTCATGCGTCGAGACCTGTTCGCCGAAGATCACGAGGCATTCCGGGAGCTGGCCCGCGAATTCGTGGAGAAAGCGACGCACCGCACTACGCCGAATGGGAGAAGGCCGGCAAGATGCCGCGAGAGGTCTTTGAAACGCTCGGCAGGCTCGGGATGATCGGCATGGCCATCCCGGGCAGTATGGCGGCTCCGGGTTCCCCGACTAAGTCAGTTGCAGCCGTGGTCTCCCATCTCGATCCACCAGACGGGAATTCGGACCTTGCGGCCCTCACGCAGAACGGGGCAGCGACCTCCCTTGATCAGCCACCACACCGTGCCCACGTCTACCTTAAGCGCCTGGGCCGTCTCGCCAATCGTGAAGGGGTCCGCGAACACCGACATCACGGTGTCGAACCGGTGGTCGGGCAACCGAACGGTCTGTACGTGGTGTAGGCGCTCAGCCATTTCGGCCAGTGATGCCAGCTTGTCCGCCTCGCAGTCGGGACAGAGCAACGATAGTTGCCCTCCGCGGGGCTCGATGCGTTCCGTCGGGTAACCGATAAGTGCCAGCCAGGGACGTTCGTCTGCGTCGATCTGCAGGCCGCATTGGCCGTTGCAGTACGGCACGGTACTGACCATGATTCCTTCCCAATGTCCGACATCCGCAGTCCGTCGCAGAAGTTCTAGCACTACTCATCCCAGTTTGGCGAAACCGACACGCCTGCCGCGCCTTTGTGACGCACTCAACACAGTTGGGGATACCCCACACCTGACACAAGTAAACGCCCAGCGCGTCCTTCTAACTGTGACGTAGCCAACACAGGCGTTGTCTCTGCACGGCCCAGCCGTTTCGTTTGTCCGCGTTCGGCGTCACATCCGGACCTCCCGGTGGCTGACCAGATCCACCCGAATCGACAACCCCGCCCGCAAACGACTAGCGATACTGCCAGGCCGCCACAAAATGCCCAATTTGCCACAACCACCATCCGCAGCAATGGGTCGGGCTGCAGTTTGCGCCGAGCCTTATAGCGCAAAAAGTGCCGAAGCGTTAAAAAAGCGGCGAAAAGTGATGAACACCACAGTCAATTTGTGCCATGATCATCTTGGGAAACTCGCGGGTCGGGACACGACCGCATGTCTCGGCCCTCATCGATAGGGCAGGAGGCAAGATGGTCGAAAAGTCATCGGGTTCGCCCAAACCGTTCCTGAACGTCGTCGACGACGTCGTGGAGCGCCCCTACACCGTGCAGCGGCTCGTCGAAAAACCAGTAGAGAAGGTTGTCGACAAACCGGTCACGATGGAGCGGGTGGTGGAGCGCTTGGTGGTCGACACCGTCGACAAGGTGGTCGACAAGCCGGCGACCGTCAGCCGCTTGGTCGAGAAACCGGTCGTGACGGTGGTCGACAACGTGGTGGACAAGCCGATTCAGGTCCGGCGTACGGTGGAACGACCCGTCGTCAGCGTGCATGACAACGTCGTAGCCAAACCGGTGACCATCGGACGGCTGGTCGAGAAGCCGGCGGTCAACATCGTCGACAACGTGAAAGACAAGCCGGTGGACATCCCGCGGCTGGTCGAGCATCCGGTGGTCAACATCGTCGACAACGTGAAAGACAAGCCGGTGGACATCCCGCGGCTGGTCGA
>Ga0187781_10004523_pt1 | contig 10356 bp, 12 predicted proteins | sample 0715_SJ02_MP02_2_FD_132447 | JGI IMG/M metagenome (GOLD analysis project Ga0187781, IMG submission 132447) | Tropical peat soil microbial communities from peatlands in Department of Meta, Colombia - 0715_SJ02_MP02_20_MG | ecosystem: Environmental > Terrestrial > Soil > Wetlands > Peat | place...
CTTGAACCCGCGGCCACTTGACTGCCAGAGACTTCTGGCGGGTTCGGGGCGGTTCGGGGAAGTTCGCAAAGTCCTTCCGAACTGGGCACTTTCTTTCGAGCGGTTCAGAGCCGTTCAGCTCGGTCCGATCCCAGCTACAAGTTTGGCTACGGAAATATGACCTATACTGACAGTTCTACTGTCATCACATTTGGTCGGAGGTGACCGAGTGGACAGCTGCTAGGCGCGAGCGCTCATACTGTCTCGGCTAAAGCAAGTGGCCCGTGCTGTCGATGACTGATCGAGAGCCATCCAGGAGGCACGGTGCCAACAGCAGACGACTTCGAGACCGACACGCTCGGGGCTCCAAGCGTCACCGTCAAGATCATGCGGCTCCGCTACGCAGGAATCTGCTCGAAGTGTGGCTTGGCGCTCCCGAAGGGCGGGAAAGCAGAGTGGACCAAGGCAACACGAAGTATTACCTGCCTCGCATGCCTGGGTGCAGGCCAGCTCAGGGCGGATGAGGAAGTTGAAGACGTTCCCTATGCTCCCGTCGGGCCGAGCGCGACGGCGCCTCCACATCCTCACCCTGGTGATGCCGGTGCTTCAGCCCGCCGCGAGTACGAGCGGCGCCACCAACAGCGCGAGGAACGAATCGATGCGAGGTGGGGCTGGCTTGCCCCGGTCGTCAAGTTCCTCGGGGACGACCCGCAGTCGACGACAGCCTGGGCGAAGGGTTCCGATGGCGAACGACGTCTTGCCGCTCACCTTCAGCGCGTTCTTGGCGAACGCGCGGTGCTCCTCCATGACCGAAAGGTGCCAAAGACTCGGGGGAACATCGATCACCTGGCGATCGCGGCGTCCGGCGTGTGGGTGATAGACGCCAAGAACTACGAGGGCAAGGTCGAGCGCCGAGATGTCGGTGGATGGTTCAGCACCGACTTCCGGCTCTATGTCGGTGGACGGAACCGGACGCGGCTCGTCGAAGGACTGGACTGGCAGATCAGGGCCGTGGAGTCCGCTGTCCGCGACGCGGGCGTTTCAGTCAACGCCGCATTGTGCTTCACGGACGCGACGTGGAAGCTGTTTGCAGAGCCGTTTCAGATCGGCGAGATCTGGGTGACGTGGGCAAACTGCCTCGCCGAACTGATAGCTGCGCCGGGTCCGCTCGAGAGAAGTGACGTCGTGAGGATCGCGACGGAGCTCAGTGAGGCATTGCCACCAGCGGTCCCGTCCGCACCGCTTTGAGGCTCGGACCGGTACAGGAGTTCGGCCGGGAAAATCATGCACCTCGACGCCGGGCGTGTGTACCGTCGGGTGCGAGGGCAAAGAATTAGCTACACGTATTACACCAGCCAACAATGTGATACATCGATGCCATGAGAAGCCTTCGCTTGAATCCCGTGCTCGAGGACAAGGTGCAGCGCGCCGCCGCCATCAGGGGCGAGTCTGTGTCTGAGTTCATCCGACGCGCCGCCGCTGACCGTGCCGACGAGACCCTAGGCTCGCGGCCTACCGATCGCTTCGACGATGTCGCTGGCGTCGTCCATGGTGGCGGCGGCAGGGCTCGTCACACGGGGGAAGCCTTCCGCGACGCCCTGGAGCATCATCACTCCCGCCGGTGACCCTCACTGACGCCGGGCCGCTCATCGCGATCATCGATGCCGATGAACCCGACCACGACGGCGTGCCTCGACGCGCTCGACCACCTCGCCCTGCCCTTGGTCACGACGTGGCCGGCATTCACCGTGGCGATGTACCTGCTGGGGAGAGCCGGGGGTTTACTCGGCCAGCGCACCCCCGCCGGCTCGTTCAGAGCGGACGCTTGGTTATCGAAGATCTGTCGTCGGAGGCTGTCGAGCGCAGCGCACGGTTGATGGATCAGTACGCGGATCGGCCGATGGATCTCGCTGACGCCACCCTGGTTGCCCTCGCCGAGGAGCGCGGCCATCGGAGGATTTCACGGAGGATTTTCACGCTTGACGCCGACTTCCACATCTACCGGATTCGCGGACGACAACGCTTCGAAACAATTCCGCCCTTCTAATCTGATCGGCAAGGTGGCGGGTTCAACCGGTCCCAGCCCACGTGGAATGTGACACGGGTCGGGATCGAACCGAACATACCGGGGTGTTGGAGGCCTTCGTCTCGTCCGTGGACACCAGCCGACTGTTCTTCTGGTTCGGCGGAGTGTGGGGCAAGGTGGGATCGCATGCGCACATGGCCAGAGCGCCTGAGAACGAGCCGAGCTTGCACGAGAACTTCCAGGCGTGGTGCTGGGCACAACGCGCCGGCGCGCTCGCGAGAGTGATCGGCTGCGGCGCCGCGGCGGCCGTCTGGCTCTCTCAGTAGCCTAGGCGCGAACGCCCCTCGAGATCCTGGAGGATGACTGAGCATGCAGCCGGAGGCCCCGCTCCGTCGTGTCGGTCTCATCGTTCCGAGCTCGAACGTCACGATGGAGACGGAGCTGCCCGAGCTGATGCGGCGGCACGCCGACAAGTTCGGCGGCAGCTTCACGTTTCACTCGAGTCGGGCGGTGCTCCACCGGGTGGACGCTGCCTCCCTGCGGAAAATGGTCGGCGAGGCGAGCCGGTGTGCCGGCGAGCTCGCCGACGCCCAGGTCGACGTCGTCGCCTACGCCTGTCTCATCGCCGTGATGGCCGAGGGCGCCGGAGCTCACGAAGAGGCCGAGGCCCGCCTTGCCTCCCAGCTGCAGGCACGCGGTGGCTCGGAGCCCGTGACGAGCAGTGCCGGTGCGCTCGTCCGCACGCTGCAGCGCCTCGGAGCGAGCAGGGTGGCCATCGTCGCCCCCTACGTGCAAGAGCTCACTCGGGTAGTGATCAACTACCTGGCCGGGTATGGCATCGGGGTCGTGGATGCCGTCAGCCTGGAGGTGGCAGACAATGTCGAGGTGGGACGTCTCGACCCAGCCGACCTCATCCGCCACGCCTCCCGTCTCGACCGGCGCGGAGTCGACGCCGTCGTCCTCTCTGCATGTGTTCAGATGCCGTCGCTTCCCGCCATCGCCGAAGCCGAGGCGACCCTCGCTGTACCGGTCGTGTCGGCGGCGACAGCCACGGCAGCGGAGATCCTGGCATTGCTCGGTGAGCAGCCCGTTGCAGAGGGAGCGGGAGCCGCCCTGGCGCCCGACCGTTGAGTTGGGGCCGAGACCTCAGTCGTCGGCGAGGTAACGCTCCACGGCGTTGACGATGAACTCGTAGCCGGTGCAGCGGCACATGACTCCGGCCAGCTCCTCTCGCAGCTCGGCACGGCTCACGCGACGCCCTTCCCGGCTGAGCGCCGTGGCCGTCATGAGGAACGCAGGCGTGCAGAAGCCGCACTGCAGGCCGTGCTCGTCTTGAAACGCCTGCTGCAGCGGACTCAGGGCGTCACCGGGGGCGAGCGACTCGACGGTCTCGACCCTGCTCCCCTCGAGCTGGGCCGCGAGCATGAGGCAGGACTTCACTGCCTGCCCGTCGATGATCACTGTGCACATCCCGCACACACCTTGCTCGCAACCGACGTGCGTGCCCGTGAGCCCGACTTTTTGCCGGAGGAAGTCGGCGACGTGGAGGCGGATGGGCACTTGCTCGACGACCCGGCGGCCGTTCACCTCGCACGAGACGACGACACTCGGTTCCGAGAGGCCGAGATCGCTCATGGCTTCGCCGGCCGGAGGTCCGAGGCGGCGAGCCTGTCGCGCCTGGCGCGCCCGAGCGTCCGGAGGATCGCAACGATCGAGAGCACCGCCGACACGACGCTGAGGACGGCGGCGAGACGCACCCATGGGTCCGGCCCACCGCTCGGGGCGACGGAGGCAGGCCGCTCGCCGAAGGTTTCGACGGCGGCCGGCGGCCGCAGGGGCGGGCGGAACTCTTCGCCGCGCAGCGAACGCTCGAGGTTACGGGCGAACTCGGCGGTGACCTTGCTCGCCTGCTTGGCGACGACCTTCTGTCCGACACTCCCCAGCGCGCCTGCCAGCGCCACGTCCCCGTCGATCACGACCTTGGTCGAGCCGTTCAAGGGGACGAGGCGCACCACGTTCATGGTGCGGAGGTTGCCGGCGGCGCCTCGTATGCTCTGCCCGATCGCTTGGAAGCGGATCAGCTCGTTCGGGATCCGCTCGAGGACGGTGACTTTGGCGTCGAACGTCGCGCTCATCGGACCGATGCTTTGTGTTGCCCGCACCTCCACGTTGTCGTCGTCGATCACCTCGACGCCTTCGATGCCCGGCATGCAACTCGACACCTTCTCCGGGTGCTCGAAAAACGACCAGATCGCCTCGGGTGGCTGGTCGACGTCGAACTCCTCGTGCAGCTTCACGCCAAGTCCTTTCCCTCGATCCCAGCCCCGCCTTCGGTTGCGGCGCGAAGGGCCCTGAGTACCCGGCGGACGTAGATGGGGACAAGATGGCGCCGGTATTCGGCCGTCGCCCTGATGTCGTCCGGCGGATCGATCGCCTCGAGGCAGAGCAGGCCGGCCTGCTCCAGGTCGGCCTCGTCGAGCATCGTGCCGGACAACGCCGTCTCGGCCGCCGTGGCGCGGACGGGGGTCTCGGCCACTCCGCCGAGCCCGATGCGAACGTCGTTCCAGGTCCCCGAGGTGGTGCGACTCCCCGCGCAGGCGACGCTGATGACGGCGAAGTCGTTGTGACGCCTGCACATCTCGGCGAAGGCGTGATGACCCGGGCTCTTTGCGAAGCGGACGCTCGTCAGCACCTCGCAGGGTTCGAGGACCGTGGTGTACGAGCCGAGGTAGAGCGTGCTGAGCGGGATGGACCTCGTGCCGGCGGGGCCTGTGACGGACACGATGGCGTCGAGCACGAGGCAGGCGAGCGGGATCTCGCCGGTGGCGTCGCCCTGGCAGAGGCTGCCTCCGATCGTCCCCCTGTTGCGGACCTGGCGGTCGCCGATGTGCGTGACGACGCTGCGAAGCAGCGGGAGGCGCTCGGCGATCTCGACAGCCGTCTCGATCGTCGAGTAACGGACGAGGGCACCGAGGATGGTGTCGTCCCCTGCAACCTCGACGGTGGACAGTCGGCGGAGCCGGTTGATGTCGACGAGGGCGTCCGGCCGGACGAGTCGCATGTTCAGCATCGGGACGAGGCTCTGTCCGCCCGCGAGGATCCGGGCAGAACCCTCGTAGGCCTCGAGCAAGCTGACGGCGTCGTCGACGGACGCCGCCTGGTGGTATCCGAATTGGGAGGGTTTCATCGGGCCATCGGCTCCTCTGGCGGGCGGATTGTATACAGGAATACAATGCCCCGTCGAGGGGGAGGAGTCACAGGTGAGGAAGCCGAGCCTGCACGGCGAGCGCACTGCCGACCTGGTGGCCCGCAGGATCAGCCGGGCCATACTCGGTGGTGAGCTACCGCTCGGTGCACGCCTGCGGGAAGAGAGCCTGGCGGTCACGTACGCCGTGAGCAGGACCCCGATCCGAGAGGCCCTCATCCAACTGAGCGCCACGGGCCTCGTCGAGCTGACGCCGAACCGAGGCGCCACGGTATTGGAGCTCACGCTCGACGACGTGGCCGAGGTGTACCACGTGCGGGGCGTCCTCGAGGGAGAGGCGGCCAGCCTGGCGGCAAAGACGATCACCCCCGAGGTCGTGGCCCTCCTGGAGAAGTCGTGCGAGCAACTCGGGCAACTGCACGACGCCGCCCCCATCGATCAGCTGGCGGCCGACACGGAGTTTCACTACCGCATCGCAGACTCCTCGGGCAACGGGCGCCTGGCGGCGGCGATCCGGCAGGTCTCCGCCATCCCGGAGGCCTACCGCTCCACAATCGCCTATACGAGCGAGGACATGACCGAAGCCGAGCGCCAGCATCGGGCCATCGCCGGCGAGCTGGCGCGCCACCGCTCGGCCAGGGCGGGCAAGTTGATGCGTTTTCACGTTCACTGGGCCGGCGAGCTGGCCGTGCAGCGACTGGCGGTGCGGCTCCCCCGATGAGCCGAGCCCTGGCCGAAAGCGGTCGTCTCCCTGTCGCCGGCGGGCACGACACCGAGTCGATCCACGCCGTCGCCACGGCCCTCGACCTGCTCGACCTCCTCGCCACCGAGCCCGAGCTCGGAGTGGCGGCCATCGGCCGGCGCCTCGGGGTCGCGAAGTCGACCGCCCATCGCATGGTGACGACGCTGTGCGCCAAGGGGTACGTGCAGAAGGTGCCGGAGACGAAGTGCTACCGGCTCGGCTTGCGCATCCACAAGCTGGGCGAGCTCGTCGCCAGTCGCTCACAGCTGCGTGACAAGGCCCTCCCTTTGCTGGAGTCGCTGCGTGCCCAGACGGGGGAGACGGTCCACGTTTCCGTCCCAGAGGCCGGACACATGTTCTACGTGGAGCGACTCGAGAGTTATACGGGTGTGCGTTTCTCGTCGAGGGTCTCCCGCGTGGGCCTCATCCACCTGACGTCGTCGGGCAAAGCTGTGGCCGCATTCAACGAGGAGGTCGCCGGGGCGGCTATAGCCGTGGGCTTCGAGGTGCGGACGCCGCGGACGATCCGGACGAAGGCCGAGTTCCTGAAGTGTCTCGCCGAAACCCGTGAGCGCGGGTATGCCTACTCCATCGAGGAGAGCAAGCTCGGGCTCGCCTCCGTCGCCGCCCCGGTGCTCGATCACACGCGGACGGCCCGGGCGGCCATCTCGGTGGCGGGGTCGGTGCCTCGCCTGACCGGCGACAACCTCGCCCTCACGGCCCGGCGTGTGCAGGCGGCGGCCAACCAGCTCGCCAACATCGAAGCCGTGTGGTGGAACGGGTCCGACTACCGGTGAGCGGCACGAGCCGGCGGGTTTCTTTCTCTGGCGGATAAGTGTTCCGCCTGGCGGAACACTTCGCTTCCAATTCACCCGGCCGTCAGGGAGGATTCATTTGAGGCGAGCGCCAATCCCCACGATGCTCGCAAGACGCAGGCGCTGCTTGAGGACCTGCAGGAACGTGAGGTCTTCGTTGTCAACCGGGTATGTCGTTGCCACCGCCGAGTGCGACCTCGATGACCTCAACCACGTCGGGGGAAAGGCGGTCGGCCTCGGGCGCCTGATCCGGGCTGGCCAGCGGGTGCCGAACTCGTTCGTCGTCTCGTCCGATGCCTACCTGGACTACGCCCGAACCCTCACCCCGGATCTCGAGGGCTCGATGCCCGAGGCGATGGTCAAGGAGATCGCCGCTGGCTACACAGCCCTCTGCGAGGCGCAAGGCACCGCACGGCTCGCCGTGGCCGTGCGATCCAGCGCCACGATCGAGGACTCCACCGAGGCCAGCTGTGCCGGCCAGTTCCGCACATTCCTCGGTGCCACAGGCGCCGAAGAGGTCGTCCGCGAGGTCGAACGCTGCTTCATGTCAGCCTTCGAGCCCCACATCGACGCGTACCGGTCGGAGCGCAACATCGGGGCCGACGACGAGGGTGTGGCCGTCATCGTGCAGGAGCTCGTACGTGCCAGAGCTTCCGGGGTCATGTTCACGCGTCACCCCCGCACCGGCGACCGTTCCCTCGTCGTCATCGAGTCGAGCTACGGGCTGGGCGAGGCCGTCGTCGGTGGCGAGGTCACGCCGGATCTGCTCGAGGTGAACAAGATCACCGGCGACGTCCACGCGCGCATGCTCGGCTCGAAGGCGATCGAGCACGATCTCGCAGCCGACGGCCGCTCGGTGGAGACGCGGGCCGTCGACGAGGAACGCCGTGGCGCCTGGTCGATCAGCGACCCCGAGATCGCAGCCCTCCTCGGCGTGGCGGGCGTCCTGGAGCAGGAGATCGGACGGGGTCTCGACATCGAGTGGGCGATCGGCTCGACCGTGGGGAGCGAAGGAGCGGAGGAGCTGTTCATGCTTCAGGTGCGCCCGATCACCGTGGACCCGAGGCACGCCAACGCCGGCGTCGTCGTCGCCCCGAACGGACGGGTGCACAACCCCATCGACGTCGTGCTCGGACGGCTGGCCCGACGCGACGAGGCGGGTGCTCCCCGTTGAGCTCGACCCGTCTCCTCGCCTCGGCCGAGGATCCCACGGCCGTCGCCGCCATCCGCGACGTCGCCACCGGCGCCCGCACCGTCTCCGAGATCGCCTCCACCGCCCTCGCCCGGGCAGCCGACGTGGAGAGCCAGATCCTCGCCTTCAGCAGCCTGAACGGCGTCTCCGTCGAACGCCGGGCGAAGGAGCTCGACGCCGCCCCGGCGGGCCCGCTTCGCGGCGTCGCCGTCGGCGTGAAGGACGTCATCGACACGGCGGACAGTCCCACCGGCTACGGCTCGCCGCTCTTCTCCGGCCACCAGCCGGCCGTCGATGCCGACGTGGTGGCACGCCTCCGGGCGCTCGGGGCGATTGTCTTCGGGAAGACCGAGTCGACCGAGTTCGCCATGTTCGAGCCGACGCGGACTCGCAACCCGGCCGATGTCACCCGCACGCCGGGCGGGTCCTCGAGCGGTTCGGCGGCGGCGGTGGCGGCCGGGATCGTGCCCATCGCCCTCGGAACACAGACGGCCGGCTCGGTCGTGCGACCCGGGGCCTACTGCGGTGTGTACGCCTTCAAACCCTCGAAGGGCTGGACCTCGACGAAGGGTGTCTGGCTCCTTGCCGAGTCCTTCGATACCCTCGGCCTGTTCGCCCGCACGGCGGCGGATCTGGGCGTCGTCTACCGGGCGCTCCGCTCTCCCGGGTTCACGCAGACCTCCAGGCAACGTCCCGTCACACCGTCGGCTGCCCTGCTGAGGGCGACAGAGTGGGCGGAGGTGCACGACGACGTCCTCTCTGCCCTCGACGAGGTGGCGGCGCACCTGAGCGACTCCGGCTGGAAGGTCGTCGAGATGCGCATGCCGGAGGAGTGGCGGCGGCTGCCCCAGCACCACACCACCGTCATGGCGGTCGAAGTGGCCAAAAACATGCGAGCCGGCCTCGGCGAACGAGTCGAGCTGATCTCCGAGAAGGCACGGCGAATCGTCGCCGATGGTGACGACACCACCGCCGTCTCCTACCTGACGGCGAGGGCGGCAGCAGAGGATGCCCTCGGCGTTCTCCCAGCGCTGGCGGAGACGGTCGACGTCATCCTCGCCCCGAGCGCTCTCGGCGTGGCGCCGATCGGGCTCGCCAACACCGGCGACCCGGTCATGTGCCGGCCCTGGACCCTGCTCGGCCTCCCGGCGTCGAACGTGCCGGCGATCCGCCGGGCCGACGGTTTGCCCGTCGGGGTCCAAGCGGTGAGCACCACCTTCGACGACCTGGCGTTCCTGGACATGCTGGCCTCGATAGAGGCGGCCTGCAGAGAGAGGCAGTGACATGAACTACGACTTCGTCAACGTCTGCCGAGAGGAATTGCGGCTGTGCGGCGTCCACGAGGGGGAGGCGGTGGCCATCCTCAGCTCGGACTCGGCCGACGAGCTCCTGGGTCACGCCGGCGCCTTCATGCAAGCGGCCAAGGAGCTCGGCGCCCTCCCCTACCACGTACGCGTGCCCGCCAAGCGTGGCAAGGGTGCCGCCACCTGGGAGGTGGGCACCACGCCCCTCACCGGCCACGCCCCTGCCATGGCGGCGTTAAAGGAGGCCGACATCGTCATCGACCTCGTCTTCATGCTCTTCTCCAAGGAGCAGCTCGAGATCCAGGCCTCCGGCACACGGATCCTGCTTGCCGTCGAGCCCGTTGACGTCCTCACAAGGCTGCTCCCCGACCAGGCGCTGCGCGAGCGGGTCGAGTTCGCTGGCGAGTTGCTCACGGCCGCCGAGAGCCTTCGCGTCGAGCACGACAATGGGACGAACCTCACCTACCGGCTCGGCCGCTACCCGGTGATCACGGAATACGGCTACACCGACGAGCCCGGCCGCTGGGACCACTGGCCGTCCGGCTTCCTGTTCACCGGCGCCCACGACGACGGGGTCGACGGGACGATAGTGCTCGCCCCGGGCAGCATCATCTACCCCTTCAAGTCCTATGTACGCACGCCCATCCACCTCCGTGTGGAGGCGGGCCGCATCACCGACATCTCCGGTGACCTCGACGCCGATCTGATGCAGGAGTACATGCGCCAGTTCGAGGATCCGGACGGCTTTGCCATCAGCCACATCGGTTGGGGGTTGAACGAGAAGGCGCTCTGGTCGGGGCCTGTCATGGACACGCGGGGCATCGGGCAGGAGGGCCGTTCCTTCTACGGCAACGTGCTGTTCGCGACGGGCCCGAACCAGGAGCTCGGGGGCACGAACGCCTCACCCTGCCACCTCGACATCCCGCTGCACGGCTATTCGCTCTACCTCGACGACCGCCAGATCATCGACCGGGGCGACGTGCTCGTCGCGGAGATGCGGCCACGCAGCTGACGACCGAGGCGCATCGCACAGCATCCACGGCACACGACAAGGGAGGGGACCATGGAGAACTTGGAGGCGGGTGCGGCAATC
>Ga0187781_10004524_pt1 | contig 10356 bp, 19 predicted proteins | sample 0715_SJ02_MP02_2_FD_132447 | JGI IMG/M metagenome (GOLD analysis project Ga0187781, IMG submission 132447) | Tropical peat soil microbial communities from peatlands in Department of Meta, Colombia - 0715_SJ02_MP02_20_MG | ecosystem: Environmental > Terrestrial > Soil > Wetlands > Peat | place...
ACCGCTTACGAAGATGCACTGCGCGCCTTGCACGTCGTTAATCGCGCCGACCCCATTACGGTGGTCATCGCCAGGCGGATCATCGACGCAGCCAAGACTGGGGTGCGCGACTCGAACGAGCTTCGCACGTTGGCGATCAAAGGCCTCCAAACTCCGAGCGTTCGATAGTCGCGCGGCATGAAAAAGGCCCCGGTGCTGAGGGTCACCGGGACCTAAGTTCGCGTCATGAAATGCCACCGTCCCAGCCCCGGATCCGACAGCAAGAGAGAGTATGCCGAATCTGGCGGTCCTTTCAGCTATCGCCCCACAGTGACCTGGATATTTTCGGTAGCGGTGACAGAAATGCCACACCTTCGGATTTTTAGCTGTGGATTTCTCAATTGTCTGTTGATGTGCGCAACGTCGTCACCCTTGAGCCACGTTCGTGCGGAGTGCTGGGCGTGAGGCGAGCCTTGACTACTGCGACTGCAACTCGGGATTTCCGCTGTGACATTCGGGCATATCCGCAAATTTCTGCTTCGGTCGCGGCATGACCGCGGGCTAGATCAGAAACGACCGCGCACAGCGCAGATCGCCGAGCAGATTGCTTGGTGGCGTGCCTTTCGCATGATCCTCCCTGAGTTGCGTCAAAAGCCGATCTTCACAATGGTCGGCGAGCACCTTGGGCTCAGCCGTTCAGAGGTGTGCGACGCACTTCGCAGGATTGACGCGGAGCAATGGAAGCAGCTTCGTGCAAACGCGGATGCTCTCGCGAAGGAATGGGCCGACGCTCGTCGGCGCACCAATGCGGCTCGTCGCCGCTATGCCAACACAGTTCGCCGGACGTCACAAAGTGGCGGTTTTGATGCCCGGATGTAGGCTTTCTTCCGACCCAATCCGTGGATGGTATCCGACTTTGGGCGAGGACGTTTTTCAGCAGCCCCCAAGCCCTGGAGGCGTCCTCGTCTAAGCCCCGTTCTCCAAGGCGGGGCTTTCTCTTCTCAAGCCGCAACGCAGGGCCATGATCTCACGGCGATTGCGGCGCAGGATGGGGAATCGTTTTAGCCTCTTATCGTTGTTCCGCGTCGATGGAGGATGAAATGCGACAAATTGAGCAATACAAGAGGATAGCTGCTGAAAATGAACGCATGGCACTAGTGGCTTGTGATGAAGCGCTTCGGACGATGTATTCCAAATTTGCTCGACAGTGGTACGAAGCCGCCCAACAGGCAGAGGTTGCCGGTCCTGGTTCGCATCATCTCAACTCAGGACCGTCCCCGTGAAACGATAAGCTGCGGACTGTGTCGCATGAAAAGTGCCAGGCGCTGAGGGTCACCACGAGGTCTTAGTGGCTCGTGAACGCTACCGCCCCGCATCCCAGTGTCCAAAGGACCGGGTTCGGCGGCGCATCGATCATATCACGCGGCCGCTGTTTGTGATAAGTTCAAGCCCGGCCGCAGCGGCTGACCTCCGATTTTGCCATCTGGGCCATTGCAGCGAATCCCCGCAGTTTCCTTGCCTGGCGGCAGCCGGGACGCCCCAACCCTCGGCCACCTGTCGACCACGCGCGACGCTGCCAGGTGGTCCACCCGCTACGCGGTGGCCGCCGCTAACCCGCATCATTAAAGCAAGAGGCGGCTAAGCCCAAGATCATCAGGAGAAAGAATGTTACCTCGAAACTCTTTAATTCGGAGAAATCTGACTCGTAGACGGATACGGATGCGCAAAGCCGGAACAGCGCCCACGCGAGCGCGATGACGATTAGAAAGACAGTCCAAAAGAACCGCATATTTTTTTACGAACAACCTAGTCGCTTTCCCGGAACCGCCGCAATCTCGGCCTTGATACGCCGGGCCTCGTCCAAAGAGTTATGAAGCGGCTCGATCACTGGGCTATCGGGGGCCGTGTAGCATCGCGATCGAGCCGCCCGGCCACCTAGTCTGCATTAGCGGCCTGCGCACACACATCATCAAAACCGAGCTAACCAAGCGTTGCCAAATAACGGCGGAGCGTTGGCATTTGTCGGGTCCTTCCGCGAGCAGTTCTTGACGCCGTCGAGAACCACCGCGGGAGCGCGACGAGTGTTCGATGGCCCGTCTCATCTCTTCTAGCGGTCCGTCAATTGATCACCGAAGGATCTGACAAATGCCAACCTGCCTGCCGCAATTTCCGTAACGTACCGTCATGCCGCTTGTGACACTGACAGCGAGCCTTAGCTGAGGGGGAGTACAGTTCGGTTGTGTCGATCACTAGGGGGCGCACCTATTATCTCACGCATAATCGCTTTCGCCTTGTCTCTCAGTTGCTATACAGAAACTCTCGTCTTTGCAGCTGGTCCAATGGGCTCAATAAATATCGGCCGCTGGAAAGGCGGTGCCTTCGCCAACGACAAAAGCGGTTTGTTTTCGCACTGCGCGACGACTGCCGCTTACGAAGGTGGGTTTCTATTAACGATTGGGCGGAACTCAGAGAAAACATGGCTCCTAGCGATCGCCAACCCGAATTGGAATTTGACGCTTCGGGAAAAACTTTCCATTGATCTGAACCTTTGACGAGCAGGTCAAATTTCAATTTGTGGCGGCCGCCAATAGCAAGATGCAAATAGGCGGCCCTTTTGAAATGCTGTCGCCGAGCGGATGCGTCAATCACATCTGATGATCGCCTCCGGCAGACTCCAAGCGGTTCCCTTCTTGCTGAACGATCTTGATGAGGTGATGCCGGTCATTGCACTGTGCGTGGATTACATAAGGGCAAACGGCTTGGCCAGTGCCGTAGATTTTGCTGCTCTAGCGAAGGCATCGGTGGCGCTGCGATCTGAAAAGGTTTCAATCGCGGCAGAGACCGAAAAACTTCTAGCGCCCAAACTATTTGACCGAACGGGCATCGGATTTTGGGCAACGCCTCCGCTGCCCAGACCACGGCCGTTGAGCTAGCGCCAGCAGCCATTGCGCCCAACAGATCGCCTGTGTCGATTCCAGATTGATCACCGTTCACCCGCCGGGTGCCCTAGCGCTTCGACCACTTCTCGACCGCACGCGGCCTGCTGCAGAATCAGATAGCGGGGCGGGAGGGTCAAATCTAACTGCCGCGTCGAACATATCCTGCGCATGGTCAAGCCGATTGCCGACGCAAGGGTGCCGGCACGCGCTGGCTGAGGTTCGGCAACTCGGAGTCTGTACCGTCGTCCTATATTATTGGACTCACGGCGATCTGCACGTTGAGCGGATGCTATACGCGCCTGTAGGGTCAAAAGGCCAACGGTGCTCAGAAAGCGGATTGATAGAATCGGGTTCAAGCGCCCTCGCGGCTAAACGGGATGCTGCGGCAACGCAGCAGTGAAAAGCAATCGCTGTCATCGTCTCCCCAATGCAGCCGGTTTGACATCGATCGTGCGTCTAAATATGGCGTTGTGGCGGTGCGGTCGAAGTCCTGCTTAATGGCGAGCCGGCTGTAATTGCGCTCACGATCGCTCGGGCCGTTATCACGGGCCAAACTTCCATCTTTGTCTTCCGCCCGCGTTATCGCCCCAACGCAATCATGCAGCCTCGGGCGGGTCGTCATCGTGGCTCGGAGCCACCTGGTCTATCTCACTGGCCACTTCTGCGGTCCTTGGCTCTTGCGAGGGAACCCCCGGCATATGCTCCAGTAACCAATTGGCGACCTGCTCCAAGAGCAATCGCCGCTCAGCGTCCGCGAGCCCGTCGACAGCCTCGAACGCTGATTGGAATCGTCGAACAGCCATTCGGTATTTCCATGCTTTACTAAAGGCTCGCCTATCGTCATCCATATTCATGTCCTAAAACTCACCCAATCCATGCCGCCGGTATGTGGCCGATCTTCGTCCCAGATGTTCCTGAATTGCTAAGCGACTTGTCCTGCAAGCCGACCGTCGGCGCGCGGTCGGCGGGGCTCGTTAGTTATTGCGGGTGCAGTATCACCCATCTCGCATTCTCAATGGCGGAGCGAACTTGGCCGCGGCAGCGTCCGCGTCCTCCCGCCCATCGAAGCCACCGATGGTGACGACCGGTCGACTGCCCGGCTCGGTGACGATGTTGAAGCCGTGGCCGGAGATGCCGCCCAGCGTCATAGCGACGACTGCATCTACCTTGTACAACGCCACGTTCGCCCTTCCTCCTGGCACGGTTCCGGTACCCCTAGCCGGTGATTGGCGCAAGGCACGTCTTTGTGCCGCTCGTCACATTCTTATGCGGATCGCTAGGGCAATTTCTCATAGGGCTGCAAATAAACCGAGGAAACCCATGACTGTCACCGAGTTGAGGGATGCCCTGCGGGTCGATGCGGCAGTATGGTGGCATCGCTTCTGGCCGCTGACAGCGCTGGCGGTCGCGGTGCTCATCGATGCGGCCTGGGTCGCACTCCTGAGTTACGGGCTGGTGAGGCTGTTTTAGGTGAGCTCATGATCGCGCGGCGCGCCAACTGGGAGCGTTGCCAATCAGAGAACAGCCGCGCGCGTTTCGTTCTTTAGCCTCCAAAGCAGCCCAGCGATGCCGAGGTCGTGGCGTTTGGCCGAGCTGCCAAGTTAGAAAGCGACGCGTTGACCTTGGCACTCAGCTCGAGCGCGTTGCTCGCCTCAAGGCTCCGAACCAAATCCACTGGCCCCTGGCGTTGCACCGCATAAGCCTTACCATCCAACAAGACCAAGAGCGCCGAGTTTGCCAGCATGCTGGTCTCGCGCATATGGAGTTTTAGTGCCTCACATCCGCAGCTTGAGGACTCGTTTCTGTCTCGAGAACTTTTACGTCGCTCTGCGGGTGCTGTTGTCTGAGCTTCAGGCCCACCTTTAATGCTTCGACGAAGCCTAGATGCTCCGACGCTGTTATTCCATCGATCTGGACCAGATATTCGTCGTGGGGAACGCCATTGACGAGGCTGTTCTTCATGAGAAGGCACCTCTTTGAGTCGGCTGTTTGTGCGATTAAAGCAGCACGCCGGATAGCTGTCCCCAGCGTGTAAAAATTTAGATTAATTTTGCGTTAATGAACGCTTCCCCGCCGTCTGAATTTGCAAGGGCAAACGCAATCTTGGCAGCCAAAGCGACACTTCCCGCCCAGCCGCCAAACTAACCGCAGGGGCTGGTTCGGCGAGACGATCTGTTCCGTCCCCGGCGGCTGGTGCTTTCCGACCGAGGACCGACTGAGGCAGCCAAACGAAAGGCTGGGGCATTCGGAGGAGCTAACCCCTTAGGGGTAAGCACCGTGAGGGTAAGCACCGTGGAGAAATGGACCGTATGGGTAAGGCCCGTAAGGGGTAACGGGAATGAATTCGCCGCCCACGAACTTATCAGCCGGGCCGCCAAGGCCCCAGCCACCGCGAATCCAGCCATCATAACCCCAAAAATTGGGATTACGCCAAGGATCAATCCGGTGGTGGTAGAACTGATGAGCCGCCGCGCCGCCAACGGTCGTTAGCGTCGTCCCTGAGATTGCCATAGCTGCGATAAGTGCAGCGAAGACCTTGTTCATGGAAGCGCCTCTCAAGATTTGATCAGCGTCCATTCTGACCCGAAATCGCTGAATGAGTGGGAAACAGGCAGGATCAAGAAACAGTGAAGCTTTGCCAACGGTTATCGGCCACTCAAGCAGCTATGCCCCGCCTTGATGAGAAACATGACGGGACTAGCCAATGGCAATCGCCCTTCGAGTAAACGACAAGCCAACTCACTATATTCAGGCTTTAAACGGTTTCCGTTAGCTCGACTACGCGGCTATCGGTGTAGTTGGCAGAAAAAAACTGCACTGCGTCGTCGGCAAATTCAATTGGGTCCTTTACACCCTTTTGGGCCGTTTCGGTTACGCGTTTTGCAAGCACTTCACGCATGGCGCGGGCATAACCTGGTCGCGCAAACCGGCTGCCCGATTTTTCAATCCTGTTCCACGCATCATCCAAAGCCGATGCCATCACATCAATCAACTCAGGATCGAAAACGGTTGCCGCTTGTTCAAATTTCAGGACTCGCACCATCGCACACCCCCGTGTTTGCGACGTGCCGGGAGAAGGCGCAGTTGGACATCGAACTCCAAGCACGGCATTTCAGCCGGCGCGGAGGTTCGCTACTCGGATAGCTGATCAAGCAGACGCGATATCGGATAAAAAATGGACCAGCATTGCAATGGCAACCGTCACTAGCCAGGCGATTGCCATTTGCCAGTCCGGCAATTTGCCGGACCAACCCCCCATACGCTCCCCCTGCACGTAAATTGCGACAGCGGTGACCGCTCGCTGGAAAGCGACCGATGAGACCGGCACACTGATCTCTCAAGTTTTCTTCGCCTGCGGACGCTGTAGAATCTTATCTCGGTCATCTTCTGCCGGAATGGCATGATCAGCGCAATCAAGTTCTTATAGTTCAGGTTGCTGGCGACAGTCAGCGAATTACCGCCGGCCCCCATGTATGGGTCGCCAGATTTTGTGATCTGCCGGCCGACTTCATCGCGCACGACCACCGGCGGGCGGTGCTGCTCCGCGTCCGTCGATTCACCTGTGCGAGCACAGGCCAGTTGCGCTGCTCCCTGTGGAACATGCCGCGCCGTCAGCAGCACCTGACGAGCAGACGACCGACACCAATACTTCATCGTCATTACAAGTAACTGGCCCGCTCGAGCTGGTCACGACGCGAAACTGCGACGAGCCCGCCGGCCCTGCTGGGCCTGCTGGGCCGACTTCACCTTGGGGGCCCTGAGTACCTTGAGGACCCGGAGGCCCGGCGGGCCCCGGCGCACCGGCCTCACCCTTTGATCCCGCTGGTCCCTGGGGCCCTGCCAGACCTGCCGCACCGGCTTCGCCTTTTGGTCCTGCGGGTCCCGGAGGTCCCGCCTGACCTTGCGGCCCCTGGGGACCCGAGCAGGAAGCCAGCACTAAACCCAGCAACGCTACACTCCCGAAAGCGATTTTCATCATGTACCCCCACTCTGCTATCGCTGCCGCCCACGCGCTCAAGCATAGTGCGGTTTGCTGGCAACTTCTATCGGCGCCCAATCCCCCAAGCACCGTAGGGTGATCAGGAATGAATTCAGTCCGTCGCCATTGCCGCCACAGAACAAGAAGACCCCGAGGTCCTAGGGACAGCGCTCGAGGGTGCTTCAAGTCTGGGCTGCGCGGGCCGTTGCCATAATAGAATGATCCAATGTAATAAAAGGCTTGCGCCTAATTGGTCCGCTGTCGCACTCCACTGTGCCTCAGTTGGGAGAACCTATACGTCGGTATGGTAGACGCCTTCATTGCGTGGGCGTGGCTACATCGCCCGTTGATGGAGCTAACTGACGTGGCGAGAAGCGCGCGTTTAATTCAACGGCCATGTCTTCGAAAGACTAGCATCTTTATTCGAGCGCGCTCATCGCCACATTGACCGGCGAATTGCGAGCCTGCGCGTTTAGTCGCGCTGAGCGGAGCTCCATCATGAATGCCGAGCGTGCCAACAGCGCCGCGCCTAAGCGGCCGAAGTGCCCAAGCTGCGCTCAACAAATGCGACTGATCCGCAGAACGCAGCGTTTCGCGGGATTGCCCGACCTCTGCACGTTCGGATGTGAAGCATGCGGCGTCTTCCATATCGAAGAATGCGAGCAGTCTCTGCGCGTCGATAGGCCTCGTCATCCATTCAAGGCTGCGTGAGGAGTGCGTGAGACGTGAAGGCCTATTACTGGTATCTGATTGGCCTGGAAATTTCCCTTCGGGAGATGGTCGAGTTGGCGCAGGCGAACTGGACTTCCGCTCGTTTGTCTGCCGCGGACAATCCTCGACATAAAGATTTGATAAGTCTCACCGATCAGCTTCTCGAAGACGCGACGAAAATGAAGGTCTGTTGGACCATCGCCGGCCTCTGCGCTCGCGCCTTGAGCGAAGCTAGCCGAGCGACAAGGTAATGGCATTCAGGATGAACACTGCGCCCACGGCACTGCCAGCCCTTGATCTTTAAACGCGATTGTCCCACTTATCGAACTTCGCGGCCGTTTCGCGAGCCGAAGGTTTTCGAATGTCACATATGCGGAACCTTTTTTCGACTGTATGATCGACTGAGCAAACCGCGGAGGTCGACAATGCCCTCTCGTTTCGGAGCTCGATCAAATGCAGAACGCCAGGTCTGATGATTGCGCCGCTGGCGGCCTCGGTGCTTGTCCAATCGCGTGGCGGCGCAAAGCGGATCGCAGCCGGAGCCGCTGCAGAGGTAGCGGACGCACCCAACTAGAATCCCTCACATGCGTCTGCCGGGCGCTCAATGGCGGTCGCGACCTGCAATGACGTTTGATTAGGTTTGCTCCAGAAAAACTTAACAATGCCGGCGAAACCCCCGATGTCGCGTACGGTGTGCTGGATATTACGATGGTGCGCTGCGTTTAATTGGCTGATTAGAATGTTGCGCTCTGAGGGGCGCATAGCCGCTTAGTTAGGTTCCGTTCCCGCACCCACTGGTCCGATCGCTAGTTATCCAGCTCGTAGCATCGACACGAGCCTCGAACGTATCAACACGCTCGATTGTGCCGTCGGGCCATTCCGCCTCGACGGACCATCGATCACCGTCAGCTATAACAATACAGAAAATGGGCTTTGCTGCGACCTTCAACGTTGCCGTTTTTGGTCTCTATCGGTGACACCCACTAACATGAACTGACCGACTGGCCATTATCACGAGAACGTGTTCTCCGATTGTACAAACAGATAACAAACAAAGAAACAAATGGGCTTTAGTCACTTTTTAGCCGCAATTGGCTGTCGCACTTTTGTGGTGGAATTGGCGAGCCCGATATTGGCCAACGGAGAATTGAGGTTGCGTCATGAGTACAGCAAAGTCGACCGGGCTGATGCGGAGTAACAAACCAGGCGAAATCGAGGAAGTTGTCTGGAATGTGGAAAACCAGGGCACCGTTCGGCAGCCCGAGGACGTCGGCAAAAGGGTGGCCACGTTAGTGCGTCAGATTTCACTTGCGTCAACGAGCGAAATCGACCGCCTGACTAATGATCTGACAGACTTGCGCAAAAAATTAGAAAACCGGGGTAGTCGCATACAAAACGATATCGTCGAATACGCACAGTTAAGTCAGTCGGCTGTTCAACTGACAAAGATAGTTTCAGACAGCGTGGCGCATGTAAAAAGGACATCGCACGCTCCAAGCGCCAACACTGAAGTAGCTCCTCCAATGATCCCTGTGCCTGATGAGCATACGTAAGCCGCGGCGCGCCGTTTTTTGGGAGCGCGCGTCTCTGAATGCTAGAGGGCAATGATTGTGTCGCAGCGAGCCATCGCCGAAAGTCGGCGCTTGACGTTAGCTCTCGTCATGATTGCGGCGCTTGATATGCTTTTCGGTTGCGCGACGAACAATCCCGAAATGGCTTGGGTGAGAACCGATGGTCGAAAAATCGCGGACGATCCAGGGCTGCTCCAGCAAGGCAGGACCGACATAGCCCTTTGCCGCGCCGATCTTGATACGGGCCCTGTAGATGAAAAGGCGCGCGCATGCATGAGCTGGAAAGGATACGCTTTTGTGCGCAAGGATCGGGCCGAGGAAGTGCGGTCTGCGTATGCCGCAGCGGCGGGCGAACGCGGAGCCACACCAACTGCTACAGGCCAGTAGTGGTAAACCCATTCCAGTGGGCGTCCATATTGGCAGACGTGCTTACAGGCACGAGCGTTGCGGCATGCGACAGTGGTCCGCCGACGATGGCGGCCCACCAGCAAGTCGCGCCCAATACCAAAATGGTCATAGGTCCTTGGCATATCGACGAGTAGGGCAACCAACCCGTGAAATAACGGCAAGAGACCAGCGCGCTAGGCCTCGGCGGCGCGGTGCCCGCCGTCCGGTCACCCTAATCGTCATCTCCCGACACTATGCCGGCCGCCGGGTTTACAAGGTGGGATTGCGTGCACATCAGGCAAGTGACGGTCTTATACGAGCTCTCATCGTCTGATGTCTGCTCGGGCGAGTAGCCTTGAACCTCACAGCCGGCGCTCGGGCAGCGGTAGAGAAAGAGCCCCGAGGTGAGGCTATCTCGGGGCTCCCGCATCCGGGCGGCGGAGCTGTCGGGGACGAGTGCCACCCAGGACACTCTCCCCCGACGGCCAGTCGGGCACAGTCGAGAAACCGGGTCATCTCCTCAAATGCAGCGGGCGTCTGAATATGGTTAACGCCGCGCGCGTCATCCTTTGCTCGTCAAATTGCAAACCAGATAAACGTTAATCGCTGATCGCGATGGCGGCGTCGGCCTGCGCGTGCTCCGATCAATGGCGGGCAGCGCGTCTCACACTGCCGTATCACCGCTGCCTTGGCCCCAAGCGTGTGCCTCCGTTTGGGGTTCCTAATGAGGATCGCGCGCGGCGACAGTCTTGTGGAACGCAATTTTTACGTCGCGCGAAGCCAATCTGGA
>Ga0187781_10004525_pt1 | contig 10355 bp, 6 predicted proteins | sample 0715_SJ02_MP02_2_FD_132447 | JGI IMG/M metagenome (GOLD analysis project Ga0187781, IMG submission 132447) | Tropical peat soil microbial communities from peatlands in Department of Meta, Colombia - 0715_SJ02_MP02_20_MG | ecosystem: Environmental > Terrestrial > Soil > Wetlands > Peat | place...
CTGGGACTAGAGTGCCATCCAGCTGGGCCTTTACATGACCTCGCCGAGAAACTCCTGTACCAGCCGTTTTGGGGCCTGTGTCAGCCACGCCTCGATGATCAGCTCACGCAGACCCAGCTCGTCGATCTCGAGCAGTTTGACCAGCACTGCCGGATAGCCGTCGAAGTGCGGAGTGGTGAAATACACATCCGGTTCGTCGGCGATCAACGCGAACTTGATGCCTTCGTCGGCCACCCGTACGCCGAGGATATCGCCCTCAGGGGGTTCAATCCCCAAGGCGGCCAACGCTTCCCGATCGGACTTACGCAGCGGCCGCTCCCAGGCGATCAGCTTCTTGCCGACCCGCCATTCGTGCGGTGACCTCTCCTCAGTGAGCTGCAGCTCGCCGACGATGCTGGCGACGTTGTCCCACGTGGCCATGACTCATTGTGCTCCCATACTGCGTGGCCAGCGCCGATCGCAGCGCAGCGTTGTTCAGCCGTCGCGGCAGCCCGGGGCTGGCTAGTGTTTACAGCTGTGGCCGATCTCGTGCTTCCCGACGAGCCGCTCGCGCCGGGTCAGCACCCGCCGGGCCCGGGGGCCCGCTACCGGATCACCCACCGCACCGAATACCGCTACTCCGACGTGGTGACCAGTTCCTACGGGCGGGGCTTCCTGACCCCCCGTGACCTGGCCCGGCAGCGCTGCCTGTTCCACGAGCTGCGGATCTCACCGCCCCCCGCCGACAGCTCAACAAGCCGTGACACCTACGGCAATGTCAGCTCGTATTTCCACGTCACCGAGCCGCACCAGAGCCTGACCATCACCAGCGAGTCGATCGTCGAGGTGTATCCGTCGCCGCCCGAGCGTTGGGCGAGCGGACCGGCGCAGGCCCCGTGGGAGCAGGCCCGTCCGATGGGAATGCGGGGCGCGTTGGCCACCGAGTTCGCGCTGGACCTGGATCCGCCCGAGATCACCGATGCGGTACGCGAGTACGCCGCCGCCAGCTTTGCGCCCGGACGACCGCTGATCGAGGTGCTGCGCGATCTCACATCACGGATCCACGCCGACTTCGCCTACCGGACCGGGTCGACGACGATTTCCACCGGAGTCAATGAGGTTCTGATGGCCCGAGAAGGGGTATGTCAAGACTTCGCTCGGCTGGCGATCGCCTGCCTGCGAGCCAACGGGTTGGCGGCCGGCTACGTTTCCGGATACCTGGCCACCGATCCACCACCGGGAAAGGATCGAATGATCGGTGTCGACGCAACTCATGCCTGGGCCACGGTGTGGACCCCGCAACCGCCCGGGCGGTTCGAGTGGCTCGGGATAGACCCCACCAATGACCAGCTTGTCGACGAGCGCTATATCGTCGTCGGGCGGGGCCGTGACTACGCCGACGTCCCGCCGCTGCGCGGGATCATCTACACCAACTCCGAGAACAGCGTGATCGACGTGGCCGTCGACGTCGTGCCGTACGAAGGTGACGAGCTGTATGCGTGATTTCCACTGTCCTAACTGCGGCCAGCGTCTGACGTTCGAGAACTCGGCGTGTCTGTCGTGCGGCAGTGCCCTGGGCTTCTCCCTCGAGGAGATGGCCCTGCTGGTGATCGCCAGGGGCGGCGACAGCGAGCACGCCGGCGCGGTCGATGCCAGCGAGTATGAGCTGTGCGCCAATCTGCATCTCGCCGAGTGCAACTGGCTTGTCCGCGTCGACGAGCCCGGCGGGCTCTGTGCGTCGTGCGCGCTGACCATCGAACGGCCCAACGACAACGACACCGCCGGTCTGGCGGATTTCGCCCGCGCCGAGGCCGCAAAGCGCAGGCTGGTCGCCGAGCTGCATGAGCTGAAATTGCCGATCGTCGGACACGAGCAGGACCCGGACTACGGATTGGCCTTCCGGTTGCTGTCCAGTGCCCACGAGAAGGTGCTGACCGGACACGAAAATGGGGTCATCACAATCGATTTGGCCGAGGGTGACGACGTACACCGCGAGCAGCTGCGCGTCGAGATGGACGAGCCGTATCGCACCCTGTTGGGGCACTTCCGCCACGAGGTTGGGCACTACTACTTCTATCGGCTGATCACCCCGTCGAGCGAGTATGCGGAGCGGTTCAACGAGCTGTTCGGCGACCCGGACGCCGACTACCAGGAGGCGCTGGACCGGCACTACAGCGAGGGCACGCCCGAGGGTTGGGAAGAAAGGTACGTGTCGTCGTACGCGACCATGCATGCCGCCGAGGATTGGGCCGAGACGTTCGCCCACTACCTGCACATCCGCGACACCCTCGACACGTCGGCCTGGTGCGGTCTGGCGCCGGCGTCAGCGACATTCGACCGGCCGGCGCTGGGCCCCAGCGCTTTTCAGACCACCATCGACATGTGGCTGCCGTTGTCGTGGTCGCTGAACATGGTGAACCGGTCGATGGGCCACGACGACCTGTACCCGTTCGTGCTGCCGGTCGCGGTGCTGGAGAAGATGAAGTTCATTCACACGGTGATCGACGAAGTGACGTCGGCTTCAAGCAGGCCCGCGGCGGTCAACGAATAGCTGCGGCGGTACCGGTCACGGCATCACCCGACGCTCGTCGGGCCCCCACAACGGCTGCATTCCGCCGGGCAGTGCGAGCTGTGTCGCTGTGATGACGTCGGCCAGTTCGCGCAACGCGGTATGCACGGCGGTCAGCAGGTCGGCCAACTCGGCGCGGCGCCCGTCGACGGAGACCTGTTCCAACTCGGCCGGATCGGACCGGCGCAGCAGCGTGCTGATCTCGGCGACCATCCGCTCCGGCCGCGACGAGCCCGACGATCCGGGCAGGTCCCCGAGGTCGGCCCGCAGTCGCTCTAGCTGATACACCAACGACCGCGGGTTGGTCGCGTCGAAGAGCATCAGTTCGGCCAGGGCGGCGACGCTGACCTTGCCCACCGTACGGCGGCGGTAAATGACCGACGATTCGCACGCGACCAGGGTCGACTCGATGATCGTTTGCTCGGCGGCGGCGGCGCGCACGGTCGTCAGAGTGGCGCCCAGCAACGCGGTCAGACTCAGGCCGCGTTCGATACGTTTGCCGATGTCCATCATGGTCCAGCCGATGTCCTGCACCATCGACTCGCTGGCCACCCCGGCCAAGGTCAGCATCCCGAGCAACGTCTGCGACTGGGCCGAGGCGAGCGCGGCGTCGGCCTCGACGAGCGAGTCGGGTGGTTCGGAACCGTGCGCCAGCGTGCGCTCGACTCCGGCCAGCACCACCCAAGTGTCATTGGACAACTGGTCACGAACCGCCCTGGCGGCAAGCGCGAGCCGGTCAACCGACTGCACCAGAGAGCCCGGCCGGCTGCGATCCATGGTGAGCGACCACAGCGTCGATGGCGCGATGGCGATGGTCTCGGCGTGGTCATCCGACCCGGTTCCGGTACCGGTGATCCAGTCCAGCGCGGCCATCAGCACCGGCACGCATTCGCTTTCCGCGGTGTGCTGGCGGTGCCGGTATTCGTAATACCGCTGACGGGCCACGATCAGCAATCGGGCCATGTTCTCGGCGCGTTCGCCGTAGCGCCCCATCCAGAACAGGTCGGACAACACGCGTGGCGAGCTGACTGCCAGGGTGCCCGCACCGGTCTTCACCGGTGCCTCGGGCACCGGCAGGGTTATCCTCTCAGCACGCGCACGCTCGGTGGGACGGACCCAGACATCTTTCCCTACAACGGTTTTCAGCGTGTATGCGGCGGGACCTGCGGCCAGCACGTAACCGAGGCCGCCGATCATCGGCGCGTAGCCGCCGGGTTGAGCCACCGTGAACAATCGCATCCCCACTCCGGCCGAAGAGAATTCGCCGACGTAATTGGTTGGTGCCGAAGAGAATTGCGGTAGCTCCTGGCCGACCCACTGCCAGGGTGTGGCCGTGATGCGGGCTGCGAGTTCGGCTAGCTGCGCAGAGGAAAGTGTTTGCCCGACAAGCGTTCGCCCGCCGACGGTGGGCTTGATCAACAGCGACGACAGGCGCGCCAGCAGGTGCGAGCGTTCGCTGTCGATGCCGCCCCAGTAGCATGGCGCGGTGGCCAGTAGCGGTGTTTCACCGAGCAACTGCTCGGCCAACTCGGGCAGGAACCGTAGCAGCCCAGCGCTTTCCAGGATGCCGCTGCCGAGGGTGTTGACTACGGTCACCGTTCCACGGTGTTGGGCCTCCACCAAACCGACGACGCCCAACCTCGAATCGGCACGCAGATCCAGTGGGTCGGCGTACGCCGCGTCGACGCGGCGGAACACGACGTCGACGCGTTTGAGCGTGCCCAGTGAGCGCATCCACACCTTGCCGTCGCGCACCACCAGATCCGCGCTCTCCACCAACGGAAAGCCCAACAGCGTCGCGAGATACGCCTGATCGAATGCGGTTTCGGAGTAGATGCCCGGGCTGAGCACAACCACCACCGGGTCTTGGACACCGTCGGGTGCCGCGTCGATCAGGGCCAACCGCAGCGCCTGCGCGAACGGTGTCGTCGGGTGGGGCGCGACTTTTTCGTAGAGGTCAGGCATCGCGTGTGCGACCACCCGTCGGTCCGCCAGCGCGTAACCGGCGCCCGAAGGTGCCTGAGTCCAGTCGGCGTTGACCTGGAAACTGCCGCCGGGCAGTCGGCTGACATCGCAGGCGTGCATGAACAGTTGATGGTGCCCGGGTACCTCGATGCCGGCGGCGGCGCGCACGTAACCGGGGTGGGCGAAAAGCAATTCGGGCGGCAGCAGGCCATCCTTGAGCGAACGGCGGGGCCCGTACAGATCGGCGAGCACGGCGTCGAGCACCCGCGACCGCTGGACCAGCCCGGCCTCGAGTACCTCCCAATCCGCCGCGGAGACCAATAGCGGCAGTGAGTCCAGGCGCCAGGGCCGGGGCTCACTGCCGTGGCCGTCGACGGTCAGCCCCTTGCCGGGTTCGATTCCGGTGTAGGTGATGTCATCGTTGTCGACAAGTTGGTGCACTGCCGAGCGCAGCCGATTCAGCCCGGCCCTTCCGCGCTCTCCGACGGCGTCGGCAAGCTCGGTCCAGGCGGGCCGCACATTTCCGGCTTCATCGACGAATTCGTCGTAGCCGATTACCGGGCCTGCTGCGCCGGGCGTGCGTAGATCGAACAGGGCTTCCTGCGCCCGCGCCGTGCGATATGCGGCCAGTAGCCGGTCGACGTCGGAGCGGTAGCGAAAAGTCGCCGACGGCTCGCTGGAGTGTAATGCCATTTCAGCCGATGCCATTACCGCAGCACAGTACGCACGCGCGGCAGGTCGAGGATGCCCGGCGCGCCGATGTCTGTGGAAATTCGGGCCTGCTTTTCCCGGATGTCGGACAGGTCGAGTTTGCCCGGGGTGAAGCCGGTGGCCTCGAAGCGGCGAGCGCGGCGCGACTCGGCCACGACGGCGTTGATGGGTGGCTCGTCGTAGGCAAGGCCGCCGGGATGGGCGACATGGTAGGTGCAGCCGCCTCGCGATGTCCCGGTGGCCAGGTCGACGAGCTCGAACTGCAACGGGCCGTCGACCGTGATGCTCGGGTGCAGCGCGCTGGGTGGCTGCCAGGCCCGGAACCGCACACCACCCACGCGGACGTCGGGGTTGTTGGTGGCCAGCAACGGCACCGGGTAGCCGTTGCACGTCACCACGTAGCGGTCGCGGTCGGCGCCGAGGATGCGGACCTGGATGCGCTCGACCGACGAGTCGACGTAGCGGGCCGTGCCGGTGGCGGTGGCCTCCTCGCCGAGCGTGTTCCACGGCTCGATCGCCCCGCGCAGCTCGATCTCCACGCCCTCGAAGACGGCGGTGCCGATGCGCGGGAAGCGGAATTCGGTAAACGGGTCCAGCCAGCTGGTCTCGAAGGCGATGCCGTGCGCGCGCAGGTCGGCGGCCACGTCGGCGATGTCTTGGATCAGGAAGTGCGGCAACAGGTATCGCCCGTGCAAGTTCGAGCCGTGGCGGACCAGTGGGGCGCGCAGCGGTTCATCCCAGAACCACGCCACCAGGGAGCGCACCAGCAGGGACTGCACCATCGCCATGCGCAGATGTGGCGGCATCTCGAACCCGCGCAACTCCACCAAGCCCAGCCTGCCGCGCGGGCTGTCCGGGTTGTAGAGCTTGTCGATGCAGAACTCGGCGCGGTGGGTGTTGCCGGTGATGTCGGTGAGCAAGTGCCGCAGCGCGCGGTCGGTTACCCATGGTTGTGGCGCGCCGCCCTTGGAAGACGAAGCCAGCCGGGCGATTTCAGCAAACGCGATCTCGAGTTCGTAGAGCGCCTCGTCGCGGCCCTCGTCCACCCGCGGTGCCTGCGACGTGGTGCCGACGAACCGACCGGCGAACAGGTAGGACAGCGACGGGTGCCGCTGCCAGTAGGTCAGCAGCGAGACCAGCAAGTCGGGACGGCGCAGCAGCGGTGAGTCCGCGGGCGTGACACCGCCGAGCGTGATGTGATTACCGCCCCCGGTGCCGCCGTGGGTGCCGTCGACGTCGAACGACTCCGTGCACAGGCGGGCCAGCCGGGCCTGTTCGTACAGGGTCTCCAGCTGCTGGCTTTGCTCAGCGAAACTGGCGGTGGGCGCGATGTTGACTTCGATGACGCCGGGGTCGGGGGTGATCGTCGTCGACTTCAGCCGCGGGTCCGGCGGCGGTTCGTAGCCTTCGAACACGACCCGGCAGCCGACCTTCGTCGCTGCGGCCTCGACCCGGGCAATGAGGTCGACGAAGTGTTCGAGCGCCTCGGTGGGCGGCATGAAGATGTAGAGCAGCCCGCCGCGAACCTCGGCGACCATCGCGGTGATCGGCGTGGTCGCTGACTCATCCAGGTCCTCCAGCAGCGTCTCGCCGTCAGACAGGCTCAGTGTGTCGCCGACGGCGGTCGGGTCGGCGACGAAGGACATCCGTGGCGGCTTCCAGCTGATCGAATCCAGCGGCAGCCGCAGACCCGCCGGCGAATCCCCATCCAGCAGCACGATGCGGCCGCGGCGCAGCCGCCAGTCGGCGCTGGCCCAGCCGAGGTCGTTGTCGCGGCGGTGCAGCGGCAGCACGAACGCCGCCGCAGACGTGGTGGCTTCGTCGAGGCGCGCCAGCAGCGCGGCGCGGCCCGCGGCGGTGTCGTCAGCGAGGTCGTCGTCGGATGCCACCGGATCGCCGTCGGGCTGGCGGACTTTGGCCGTCAGCCGCGATAGCGGGTCCTCGTAGGCCGGCCGCACCTGTGAGAGCGGCAGTCCCAGGCCGTCGGCCATGCCGGCGAGCAGCTTGTAGGCCGCCTCGCTATCTGCGGGCGGCCTGTTCGAGTCGGTACCCCAGGGGTCGGCCAGCAGCGCGTCGTCGGTCCATAGCGGCTGCCCGTCGGCGCGCCAGTACAGCGCAATCTGCCAGCGCGGCAACGGCTCTCCCGGATACCACCTGCCCTGGCCGCGCTGGATCAGCCCCCGCGGGGCCCAAGCCGTCTTGAGCCGCGCGGCCAGATCGGATGCCCGCCGGCGCTTGTGCGGGCCGTCGGCGGCCGTGGTCCACTCCTCGTCGACCTGGTTGTCCACCGATACGAACGTGGGCTCGCCGCCGACGGTGAGCCGGACATCACCGGCGGCCAGCCGCTCGTCGACGCGCCGGCCGACCTCACAGATCGCCTGCCAGGCCGCGTCGGTGTAGGGCAGCGTGACGCGTGGGTCCTCGTGGATGCGGGTAACGGTGTTGGAGAACTCCAGCACCGATTCGCAGGGCTCGGTGCCGCCGCTGATCGGAGCCGCGGTCGCTGGGTGCGGCGTGGCCGCCAGCGGGATATGGCCCTCGCCGGCGAACAGCCCCGACGTCGGGTCCAGCCCGATCCAGCCCGCACCGGGGATGTACACCTCGGCCCATGCGTGCAGGTCGGTGAAGTCGGCGGCCGGCCCCGACGGCCCGTCGAGCGCCTCGACGTCGGATGCCAGCTGTACCAGGTAGCCGGACACGAACCGGGCGGCCAGCCCGAACTGACGCAGGATCGACACCAGCAGCCACGCGGAGTCCCGGCACGAGCCGATGCCGGTGCGCAGCGTGGAATCCGGCGTCTGCACGCCGGGTTCCATCCGCACGGTGTAGCCGACATCGGCGCTGATCGCCTGGTTGAGCGCGACCAGAAAGTCGATGGTGCGGGTGCCGTCCGGGACGGAGAAGTTACGCACCCACTCGGTCACCAGTTCACCGGGCCCGGACCCGTCGCCGTCTTCGTCGACCGGCCGCATGTACGGTTCCAGGTCGTCGGCGAGCGCCTTGGGATACCTCAGGCCACCGCCAGGCGCTAGAGGCCACGTCTCGGCCCAGTCCTCGATGAAGAAGTCGAACGGGTTGATCACCTTGAGGTCGGCGATGAGCCCGACGGTGATGGTCAGCCGGCGCATGGGATTCGGAAACACCAGCCGGGCAAGGAAATTGCCCAGCGCGTCCTGTTGCCAGTTGATGAAGTGGTCGGCCGGCTCGATCCGCAGCGAGTAGGCCTCGATGGGCGTGCGTGAGTGGGGCGCCGGGCGCAGCCGCACGATGTGCGGATGCACCCGGACCAGCCGGTCAAAGGTATAGCTGGTGCGATGCTCCAGCGCAACTTTGATGGTCATAATCGCTGATCCCATCACAACAGCCAGAAAGCCGCAGCGCAGCCCGATTCAAACTCGGCCGAGTCGCGTAACCGGGTTTTACACGTTCGCGCACACGCCGGTGGCCGGGCATCCGTTCATCGACATCTGGCAAGCCGTCGAACCGGCCCGGCTGCTCAGGGGGTCAGCGGCGCGACCGGGCCGCCGGAGAGCCGACGGTAGGTATAGACCTGGATCAGCAGCGCCAGCGGGCCGCCCACGAGGATCCCGACGCCGCAGGCGAGGAGGCCGAGCAGCACGCAAAGGCCTTGCACCAAGAAAGACAGCAGCGTGTCGCCGACATGCGAACGCACTGTGGCGAAGCTGGCCTTCAGGGCGCCGATCGGCGAAAGGCCGCGATCGGTAGCGAAGGCGATCGTGAACAGCGCGAAGAAGGTGAAGACGAGGATCGCCACGAACGACAACAACGCGAAGATGAAGTTGGGCGGCAGCGACAGCAAATCCAAGGCCGCGGTGATCACGCTGAGCAGTGCGCCGGCGAGAACGACATTGCCGAAGTTGCGCGGCTTGAAGAACGAGCCGATGCGCACCGGCCTGCCGTCGGCGAGGTCAAGCGCCCCGGACAAGAACGCGGCCTGCACGAAAATGCCGAATACGAACGACACGATCGACAGCACGAGCGTGCCGCCGGTGCCCAAACCCGCCGTAAACGATGCGCCGTAACCGTTTTCGATGTCGGCGGTATTGGCGTTGGCGCCGCCCATCAACACGAACACCAGCCCGTGCACGGCCAACCCGATCGCGCCGTAGATCAACATCGCAATTATCAGCGGCAGCGCGTTCTTAGCGAACTTGTTCCACGCCCAGGTGAACGCGTCGCCGATGTTGAACCCCTGCCCGGGCGGTGGCGGGTAGCCGGGAGGAGGCGGATAGCCGGCCGGGGCAGGGTAGCCGAGCTGCGGAGGTCCGTAGCCCGGAGGCGGTGGGGGCGTGCCATATCCCGGTGGGGGCGGGCCGTATCCCGGAGGCGGTCCATAGCCTGGCGGCGGTCCCGGAGGCGGGCCGTATCCCGGTGGCGGTCCGGGAGGTGGTCCTGGAGGCGGGCCATAGCCGGGTGGCGGGTAGTCGCCGGGATTGGGGTTACCGCCCCAAGGATCACTCGGGCCGTCGGGGTGTTCTGGGGGTCGGCTCATAGCCGCTCCTGCCTCGTGGTGGAGTTGTGGAGGCTGATGCCTCGCGCCCCCGCGAACCTTAGCAAGTATTCGACGGCTCCGTCGGGACCCGAACATTGCCGTGTCATGTCGAGGCGACGTGGTATGCCTGAAACCGTGTCCGACGGTCTGTTCGACGTCCCTGACGCGACCAGCGTGACCGAACGCGCGCAGGGCGGTTCGGCCGCTGCGCCGTTGGCCGTGCGGATGCGTCCGGCCAGCCTCGACGAGGTGGTCGGGCAGGACCACCTGTTGCAACCAGGCTCGCCGTTGCGGCGTTTGGTCGAGGGCTCGGGCGTGGCGTCGGTGATCCTCTACGGCCCACCCGGCAGCGGCAAGACCACGCTGGCCGCCCTGATCTCGCAAGCCACCGGCCGACGGTTCGAGGCGCTGTCGGCATTGTCGGCCGGGGTCAAGGAAGTCCGTGCGGTAATCGACGTGGCCCGTCGCGCCGCCGCCCACGGCGAACAGACCGTGCTGTTCATCGACGAAGTCCATCGGTTCTCCAAAACCCAGCAGGACGCGCTGCTGTCCGCAGTGGAAAACCGGGTGGTGCTGCTGGTGGCGGCCACCACCGAGAACCCGTCGTTCTCGGTCGTC
>Ga0187781_10004526_pt1 | contig 10355 bp, 8 predicted proteins | sample 0715_SJ02_MP02_2_FD_132447 | JGI IMG/M metagenome (GOLD analysis project Ga0187781, IMG submission 132447) | Tropical peat soil microbial communities from peatlands in Department of Meta, Colombia - 0715_SJ02_MP02_20_MG | ecosystem: Environmental > Terrestrial > Soil > Wetlands > Peat | place...
TCCAATTCCCCGTTGGGAGCCAAGCGCACTTGGAACCAGGGAAGGCGTTTCGGCGCAGGCCCTCCGGTTACGTTTCCATCCTGGTCGTAACGCGAACCGTGGCAGGGGCAGGAGAATCCCGTCTCGGATGTGGCCACGATGCAACCCAGGTGCGTGCAAGTCGTGGAGATGGCTGCCATGCGATCGCCGTCACGCACCACGCAGATGCGCCGCACGTCCAGCGTCATTCGCGAACCCGCGGGATAGTCTTCCGGCTTGCCGATCGAAAAGCGATTCGGCTGGCCATAGGTGGCCCGGGGTTTAATGAAAATAAAATTGGAAAACGCGCTCACCAGCACCGACCCGAACACGCCCATGCCGGTCAGCCACGACAGCAGCTTCCTTCGCGTGATCGCTTCACCGCTTTCTTCCGCGCTCGGCGTCACAGGCTCCTTCGCCATCGCTTTTCTCCTCCTGCGCTTCATCAATCATTTCTTCCAGATCGCCCCAGAACACTTGGTATTTCGTGTCTTCCAGGTTTTGAAAGTGGTTTCTTTTCGCGGCAAACACAAAAATCAGCGCAGTCCCGATGCCCATGGCCAGGCTTGCCAGGATTGCGAGCCACGTCATGTCCATGAAGTCTTGCTCCCCTGCCCCGCGAAATACTGCCCCTCGACGGGTGGCGTTATCGGGGTCTAGTCCTCGGGCGGCTGCAGTCCGGCACCTTTGCTCAAATTCGCTGCCGTCTCTTGGGCAAGCTGCGCGATGGACACTCCATCCAGCACCGAGGTGAGTGCCGACTGCGCACTTCGCCAAACCGGGTGAACTCCACACCACGATTTGCGTTCGCAACTCGGGCCTTTCTTGAGGCAGACATTTAACTGCGTGGTGCCCTCCATGGACTCGATCACTCGCAGAAGCGTGACCCGCTCTGGCAGCGCCTTCAGGCAGAAGCCGCCACCCGTCCCTCGATGCGAGCTGACCAGTCCCTGGTGCACCAGACGCTGCAGGATCTTCGAGAGAAAAGTCCCACGAACCCCGGTAAGTTTGGCCAGCGTGTTCAACTGCATTTTCTGGCCTTCGGGAACGGTAGCCAGCTGCACCATGACTCGCACGGCGTAATCGGTTGCGCGTGTAATCTGCATTTCGGAAACTGGACTCTAGATGTCCAGTTGTGTTCTCCATAAGGCGGCAATGACGGATTAATTGCAGTGATAAGAATCCCTCCTTAATGTGACCGCCGACACGTCAATCCCTTCCCCGGTTTCTCCTCCTTAAACGCTCGGGTTTGGCTGCGCCGGCGCCAGCCGGCCGCTTGAAGCACACGCCATCCAGATCCTCACATGGCGAGCTACATGGTCTAAGCGATGAAGGTCCGAGCGTTGCTTCTCGGATCTTTCGATTTCTTGCGTTTCATTGGCACCGTGCTCGCGAGCTGCGCAAATGCCCCACAACAATGCGCAAGTGGTGCTTGACACGGGAGGAAAAAGAAAGTAACAGACATAAATCGAAAGTCGGTAGAAATGAGATTTTCCTCGAAGCAGGCAACAGTATTCCGTATGCGAGCTCTTCCCGGGATTCCTTATGGTCTTTTGGGGTCTTTGGCTTCCTCATTTCGTCTTCACTGTGCCGGCCGTGGGGCACGCGGTGCGACAGGTTTTCGTCAGAAACTCAATAAAGTCGGCAGCCTCATGCTGCGCCCCACAAGCGGGTTGAACGTCTCCGATGAAAGTGGCGGCTGAGGATATGAAACATTCGACTATCTTCGCCTGTTTGCTTCTTGCGCAAGTCGCATTCGCTCTGCCGCCGGTAGAACGCGGGGCAGCAATATGCGTTCCGGGAAAGGGTGGGGCGCACCCGTGATCACAAAAGCCAACGCAAACTTCCCCACAGCTGCCAGCGCCGCGCGCAGGCTGCTTCAGATTCTGCGGGAGAATCATGCCGGCCGGCCAGTTGGCGTTTTTCCCATCTGTTCGGCAAACCCCTACGTTTTGGAAGCGGCAATGGTGCAGGCTCGAAGCACAGAAAGGCTGCTGCTGATCGAGTCCACTTCCAATCAGGTGAATCAGTTTGGCGGCTATGCCGGACAAACACCACGGGAATTCGTCGCCTTTGTCCACGAACTGGCCCGCGAAAACAATCTCCCTGCCGAGCGAATTCTCTTGGGTGGCGATCATCTCGGCCCGCACGTATGGCGCAACGAATCGGCAGCCAGCGCTATGGAAAAAGGGTGCGTCTTGGTGCGGGATTATGTCGGTGCGGGTTACGCAAAAATTCATCTGGACGCGAGCATGCACTGCGCAGACGATGCGGTCGGTCAGCCACTTTCAGACGAAGTGATAAGCGCTCGTGCTGCAGTCCTTTGCGAAGCTGCGGAAGCTGCGTACAAGCAATGCCTGGATGATTCGCCCGCGCCGCTGTATGTGGTGGGGACGGAAGTGCCGATCCCAGGTGGAGGGCAATCCGAGACAAAGGCGCCCGAAACCACGCGGCCGGAGGATATGGCGCGCACTCTTCAATTGACCGAGAGCGCGTTCCATTCGCGAGGACTCGATGCCGCATGGGAACGCATAATTGCCGTAGTGGTTCAACCAGGGGTCGAGTTCGGCGATTCCATCGTTTCTCCTTACAATTCAAATAAAGCTCAGGCGCTCTCTAAATACCTTGAGACGCAGTGGACCGGTGTGTACGAGGCGCATTCGACCGACTATCAAACCACCGTGGCGTTGCAGCAGATGGTTCGCGACCACTTTGCTATTCTGAAAGTGGGGCCTTGGCTGACGTTCGCGTTTCGCGAAGCGGTATTCGCCTTGGCACAAGTAGAAGAGGAATGGCTGGCGAACCGCGCGGCAATAAGACTCTCGTGCGTGCGTGAAGCTCTGGAGCGGGCCATGCTGGAAAACCCGATCCACTGGAAGGCGCACTATCAGGGAAATGAGGACGCCCTGCGCTTTGCGCGCAAATACAGTTTGAGTGACCGGGCCCGCTATTATTGGTCGCAGCAGGAAGTGTCTGAGGCGCTTCATCATCTCATATTCAATTTGACAGCCCACCCCGCCCCCCTTTCGGTGCTGGCTCAATTTCTTCCGGTTCAGTGTGAGGAGTTGCGGGCTGGCATGCTGACAAACCATCCACGGGATTTGATTCGCAGCAAGATAACGCAGGTTCTGGACTACTACGCAGTAGCGTGTGGGATCGAGGCCCATGACTAACGGTGACACGAATTTTCAGCGGTTCAACACGTGGAACGAGATTCTTTCCCAAGGCAGCAGTTGGCTGGCAGTCCTGAAAGAGCACTTGCGACGTACGTGCGATCTGCTGATTGAGATGAAAATGGAGGGGAGCGAACTCGCGCTGCTGGCACCGTACGTTGTCCCGTGCCAGTTATTGGGATTCTTCACCGGTCTGGCCAAGGGACTCAACCCTGATTTGCCCAAGAATCTGTCGCGCGTTGTAATTCTGGATTGAAGCCCAAAGTAGCGGCTGTGGCTACGTCTGACGTCAGTGTGATCGGTGAGCTCAATCTGGATCTGATCCTGTATGGCTTGCCGCAGGAACTTATTCTGGAGCACGAACATTTGGCCAAAGATCTGAGCATCACCCTGGGGAGCTCCTCGGCGATTTTTGCTCACAACCTGGCGCTGCTGGGAAACAAGGTGAGCTTTAGTTCAAGTATCGGGAGCGATCCCTTCGGCGAAATCTGCTTGAAACGCCTTGGTGAAAGCGGGGTGGACCTCTCCCGCGTGCGCCGCATGCCCGGGAAAACAACGGGACTGACCGTGATTTTGCCGCAACGCAAGCAGCGCTTCATCCTGACGTACCCAGGCACGATGTTCGAAATGAGCGGACGCGACCTGGATCTGAGCTACGTCTTCAGCGCCAAGCACCTGCACGTTTCTTCTTATTTTCTACAGAAAAGCTTGCGCGCTTCGCTGCTCGACATCTTTCGCAAAGCCAAGGAAGCCGGGCTGACCACTTCCCTCGATACCAACGACGATCCGGAGAATCGCTGGTCTTCCGAGATCCAATTACTCCTGAAATATACCGATATTCTCCTACCCAACGAGCGCGAGGCCTGCAAAATTGCTCAAACGGAAGACATAAATCGCGCCGCGGAAATACTCTCCCAGAAAGTGCCGATCCTGGTCATCAAGCGCGGGTCGCAAGGGGCAATTGCCCGCGCCTCTAAGGAGACCTACAGCGCGTTTCCGCCTATGGTTGACGTCGCGGATCCTGTCGGCGCGGGAGACAGTTTCGACGCCGGCTTTATTCATCAATTTGTTCGCGGAGCAAAAGTGGAGGATTGCCTGAAATTTGCGAACGTCGCAGGCTCCCTCTCGGTGACTCGGCCGGGCGGGACAGAGGCATTCCGCGACACCAACCATCGCAAGTCTTTCCTCCGCAAACACTGGACTGCTGGAGGCACGCGCAACCCTGCACCTATAGGGAGCTAGGGCGTCGCTTGCATCTGCTTTACGGCGTGGGCGCCGCTTCCAAAAGCAGGTTATCGGTAAAATCCGCTTGAAGCCGCGCGGTGGGTCCGCGGACCGTGCCGAAATCTTTGTGATGAACGTACTCCGTAACGCGATAGCTTTTTTCTGCGAGTCCCCGCAGTTCTATCTGTCCGCTCCAGTGCCTTGACCCGGCCTGATTTTTGTCCTTCGATGGCCCGGGCGCGTAAAACGCGTAATACATGTGCCCGTCCTTTTCTATGGCATACGCTTCTGGAAAATCGAACCCGTAGACGTACAGATTCTGGAAGTTCCCCTTCGACAACATCTTCTCGTTATACCGGCTGATCCACTCTCTCCACTGCGCTTCTTTCTCCGCTCCCAGGTAGACATCTTTGAATTTCGGACCATAATCCGGCCAAGTAAATTTCGTTCCGAGAACTCCACCCGTGCCCAGCGTGGACGCAAAGTCGGTACCCAGATCCTCTTCATTATCGGCAGCAGCATTGGCAATGCGGGTCAATTCAACGTGGTCGCCATAAACAGCCGCTCGCGGGCCGAGTAGCGCTTTATACATCTTGACGCGGCGGCGCACTTGAATGGATCCGACGGGATCCGCAGTAACCGCCTGGTCCAGGTAGCGGAACCACGCCACGCTTGGCGGCGTGCCGCAGGGGCAGCTTTGCGTGACGCTGTCCGGCTTCAGCGCGCGGGTGGTTTCGAAGATGGTCTTGTATACATCACCCATGGCGTAAACGGAATCTCTAGGTGATTTGTGGTGGTGCTTGGGGTTGTAGCAGAGTGGCGTCGTGTAGATATTGTCGAGCTTATGCCCATCAAAGCCCCAGTCGCGGATGAAGCGTTCGGTCAGTTGTTTGTAGTACGCTTGGACCCCTGGTAATGCCGGACACAGTGCGGCAAGATTGCGAGCCATGCGTGCAGGTTTGCCCTGCTGGTCGAGGATCAGCCAGTCAGGATGTTCCTTCACTATATCGGAAACGACAAATTTGTGGTTCTCGTAGCCGTATTTGCCATCCTCCACAGCCAGCGGCAGCCACCAGAGTTGTACCTTGATTCCCTGTTCGTGGAATTTCTTGACCATGTCCTGCATGGCGGCACCGCCAAAATCCTTCTCCCGCGGTTGCCAGTCGCCGTAGTTATTGAACCAGCCGTCGTCCAAAGTCGCCCAGTGGATGCCGAGTTCCTTCAGCTTGGGAATGGTATCCAGCATCTGCTTTGGCGTGACGCCGAATTCATAGCCCCAGCCGCACCATGCCACGGCATAGTTCTCGTCATTATTGGCGGGTCTGCTCAGGCCTTCCTTTTCGATCGCCTCCGACCACATCTTCAACGGCTCGTAAAAATCACCGGAAAACACGGCCAAAAAAGTGCGCGGCGTCGAGAAGATGTCCCCCGGCTTGAGAACCGTTTCGCCCGGAACGCTGACGCCAGCTTCGACACGCCCGTCTTTTGTAGTTTTTACGGGTATCGAAAGAATCAAAGGCAGTGTCTCGATGTGTCCAATGGCTTCGCCGACGTTGCGCGACCAAAACGCCACCACCGGAATGCCCCCGCCAACATGCCCTAGGTCATCTTTCGAAGCGACCGGCGCCCCAAACGGATTTTCCTGCGAAAACTTGACAGGAACCGCGAAAATTTCATCCTTGCCCCAATGTAGGCTCGCGCCCTCAAATGTCCACAGAGGTTCCGCCTGCTGATTGGGAATTGTTGGAGAGGCAAAACTGTGGCGCTGCATCACAACCTTGTCGAGGGCGATCTCCGTTTGCCCCGAGTTTTTGAGTTGCAGAGAGAGCAGCGCGAGATTTGGAAACGCGTCATACACTTCAATGGTCAGCGTCTCGTCGAGATCCGTTCCCGGTATCTTTCCGCTGACCTCGATGTGTTTTCCCGCGCCGCCGAGTTTTCCCGATGCTTCTCGAACGCTGGCATTCGCGGTGTCGAGAGAAGCGCCCGGATAATCCGTTTTGCCGATGGCGACTGTCTGCGCGGTTTCCAGTGAACTCGCATCCAGCGTGGCAGATTCTGACCCTCTCCGCAGCGATCCCATGAGAGCACCCTTCGGCGACAGCACGAATTCACTTCCCGGCGTTCGCACCACGATTCCTTGCGGGCTGGCTTTCACATCGATGACAGAGTTCGACGCCGCTGGAGATGCCGCGGTCTTTGGAGTCTGCTTGTTCTTGCAACCTGCCAGACAAAACATTCCTAGCGACGCAGCGCTGGCGACGCCAATCAGAAGAACTTTCTTGGGTGTGGCAGGGCAACGCAGGTCACGCGTTTTGCGAAATTCCTCGTTGGCATTTCTCATTCCGATTAGTCCCTCGAACCGAGCGAAACCCATTCCAGTATTCTCGGGGCATGCCTCCTTCCGAAGAACGTCTCAAATTCCATCAGCGAAACGCTATTGCAAAGGCACAGCCTCAAGGGTCAACACTTGAAACGGCTGGAGCCTGAATCTGTGCGATTTACCTGAGAACAGCGTCATCACCTTTTCTTCCTTATCCGTCTTCCACGGCGAATGAGCCTCGAACCTTTGCGGCGCATCAGCAGCAAGTTCAAACGCTTGAGCCGGATCGATCGCAATGCTCTGCACTCGATCTTTTGGATTCCTCAGCGTCAGAATCCCTTTTTCGCGTGACCACGCCGCCCAACCATACACCTGCAACTTCCCCGGATCGCCGCCCACCCAATGCGTGTCTGCAAGCACCGCGGCATTCTGCCGGGCCCAGTTTGCAGCCTCCGCGAGATCGTCCCAATTCGATCCGGACAACAGAGCCGGTGTGATGTACATCTCCTGGAGCTGCGTACCACTGCCGAAATACGAATGCACTTCGTGCACGAGTACGTTGTCGGCATCATCATTCAAATGCTCCGCGTGCCGCGCGTAAAGAATTCCGTGCAGCATCAGCGAATTCAGCGGGAACAAAGGGCCCTTCTGCACCACGCCTGCATAGGTGTTCGCATCACGATAAGTGATCCAGCGCTCTCGCCACGGTCCCACCCCGGCAAAGCTGTGGTCCTCCCCGCCGCGCCAGATGGAATCCGCGTAGCGCAGCCAAAACGGCGAAGGATAGGTGCCGGTCGTGAGATTCACGAAAATATCCGGACGCAACTCCCGCCATTCGCCGATCAGGCTGATCGCCGCGTGAAAGTCGCTGTCGAACTCGCTGTGAGGAAACACACTGTTCACGTTGCCCGTGCCGTCGATCTTGAACTGGTTGATGCCGTACTTACGGATAAACTCCAGCGTGACCTCGCGGAATCGCGCAAAATACTTCGCACCGGAAAGAGCGAACCCCCCTTCATTCGTTTCATACCCCTGTTGCGCGCCATATTTCAGGCGTTCTTCCTTCGCTTTCTCGTACCCTCCCCAAGGAGACAGCCAGATGCCCGGTGCGGCCGTGTATTCAGCAGCAGCCGCCTTCAGCGGCGTGAAACCTTCGGGGAAGCCGGCGTTGAAGCTCCACAAGGTGTGCGGATCGTCCCAGCCATCGTCAAACAGAAACGAATCCAGTTTTACGTGTCGCTTGACAGTAAGTTCCTCGCCGAACGCATGAATCGCGTTCAATGCCGCTGCCTGATCGTATGAATTCCCGTAGCCGATGTCGTACCAAGAGTTGTAATGAAGAAAAGGACGGTACGAATGCGCTCGTTCGCGCTCGAGATAATTCAGGAACGCCCGGCGCATCTGTCCTGCGGGCGAAATTCCAATTACCGAAGAATAAGTTATTCGCTGACCAGCCTTCATCGGCAGTTCCCGAAGAATTGCACAACGCACCCGTCCGGCGTTGGCTGTGCAGTCTGAGAGCGGGTGTTCAAAACCAAAGAACACATTTCCGGCCGTCACCGGCGATCCCTTCACGCTTCCTCTTACTAGTGCCGATGGCAGCGAAAAATCGAAAAGGCGAACCTCGCGAATGGATTCATCCTTAGAAACGGAAAACGAAATCTCCTGACGAAGGAAGTTGTCGCCATCGCGAAGAATCGCAGACCATTCAGCGATTAGGCCGCTTTCGGGGTCCGCGAGACTCAACACAACGCGCTTGCCCGCAAAATGTTCCTCGCTTCGGGAGGCCTCCGCGTTTGCCAGGAGCTCCTCAATCCGTGGCCCATCCGTCACGCGCATGGCGCTAGATCCAAGTACCCGGCCATCCTTGAACAACAGCACGAAAGCATTTTCAGGAAAGGACATCGGCGAACTTGTCAGCAAAACCCTGAAGGAAAGGCCGCGCAGTTTGTTGCCGGCGATCGACCAGCGTCCCATTAGGACATCGTTCCCCAGCGAAACCACGCCGTTTTCCACGGTGGCTTGAGGTTTGCCTGGCCGCAAACCGTAGAGATACTCTCCCTGCCCGGCGGCCGCGCCATGCCAGCCGTACAGGAGAAGCGCGAGGAGACATGAACGATTTATCCGCATCTTTGCTCCTGAGAGCTCCGTCCGCGTTGCTGAACCTCGCTACTCTTATAGCACAGAAACCGAAAGAAAACGAAGACAAACGAAGCTGTCCTCTGCCATCATGTTTCTGTTGAATTTTCCGCCATTTTCTCGTTACTTTTGCACTGTGCGGAGACTGCGCCTGCGCTCACGCCTTCTCGCCTGTACGCGCAATCTGATTCTCGAGACAACCCGAGGCCCTCATGACCGATACGCCATCGAATAAAGACCCTTTCGTGGCCATGGTGACCGCGCGCGCCGAAGTGCATCTCCGCTTGGGCGACTTCCAGCCGCGTTCCATGCTCTGCGCAACCGTTCACGAAGTGAGCCGTCCCAAGTTTCCGGCCATTGACTACCACAATCATCTGGACGCTCAAGAACCCCGCGACGTGTTGCAGATCATGGACCAGTGTGGCATCGAGAAGATCGTGAACATCACCATGTTAACGGGCCATGCGGCCCTCGAGATGATCCGCAAATACCACACCGCAGCTCCCGGCCGCTTCGCTACCTATGGCTGGATGGATTGGAGCGACGTGCAGTCTCCCGGATTTTTCCAGCGCAGCGTCGAGCGGCTCGAGCGGCTCGTCGAACACGGCGCTTGCGGGCTGAAAATCTGGAAGGATCTGGGGACCACAGTAAAGTATGCGGACGGCACTCTGCTGCGGATCGATGACCCGCGTCTCGATTCGCTTTATGAAAAGGCCGCTGAACTCTCCGTTCCCATCATGTATCACATCGCCGATCCCGACGCGTTTTTCCTGCCCATCGACGCGGCTAACGAACGGTACGAAGAACTCGCGGCACATCCCGAATGGAGCTATTACGGATCCCATTACGGCAAGCGCGACCTCCTAGCACAGCGCGATCGCGTTATTGCCCGCCATCCTAAAACGACCTTCGTTGGCGCCCACGTCGCGGAGCATCCCGAGGATCTGGCCTACGTGAGCAATCTGCTTGACAAGAACCCGAACCTGCAGGTGGACATCAGTGCGCGGTGCGCCGAACTTGGCAGGCAGCCGTACACAGCGCGTGAATTCTTTCTCAAATATGCCGACCGCATTCTTTTCGGCACCGATTTAATCCCCGAGGTCCAGATGTACCGCCTGCACTACCGTTTTCTGGAGACCCGGGATGAATACTTCGAGTATCCCTCGCACGCCTCCCGGCAAGGCCGGTGGAACATCTACGGCTTGTTTCTGCCCGATGACGTCCTGCGCAAGGTCTATCGCAACAACGCCTTGCGCCTGCTTGCAAAGCACTAGTGCGCAGTTAGTGGCCAAACTGCCAGCGCGTTCCTTACACGCTTCGAAACGGGACTGGTGCCGCGCTCTGCGGCCCTGCGCGAATCCCTCCACTTTTACGGCGAGCAGTTCAGCGACATCGTCTTCCCGATTTGACTAACAGCATGGAAATTCGGACCGTCTTGGGAATTGTTCAGCGTGACGCCTATCACGGGATGGTTTGAA
>Ga0187781_10004527_pt1 | contig 10354 bp, 7 predicted proteins | sample 0715_SJ02_MP02_2_FD_132447 | JGI IMG/M metagenome (GOLD analysis project Ga0187781, IMG submission 132447) | Tropical peat soil microbial communities from peatlands in Department of Meta, Colombia - 0715_SJ02_MP02_20_MG | ecosystem: Environmental > Terrestrial > Soil > Wetlands > Peat | place...
GCGTCTTCCGGAGTCCACCAGTCGCGCAGATTGCCGTCAGCGTCGAACTTGCGGCCTTCATCGTCAAACCCGTGAGTCATCTCGTGACCGATCACCGCACCCATGCCGCCGTAGTTGGACGCGTCGTCGGCCTTAGGATCGAAGAACGGCGGCTGCAGGATTCCGGCCGGGAACACGATCTCATTCCGCTCCGGACTGTAGTAGGCGTTCACCGTGGGCGGCGACATGCCCCATTCGCCGCGATCCACGGGCTTGCCGATCTTTTTCATCTGGCGATTGAATTCAAACTCGCGGCCGCGGAGGGAATTCAGCACGTAAGGGCCGCGGTTTACGTTGAAGGCGGAGTAGTCGCGCCACTTGTCGGGATAACCGATCTTGCGCGTGAATGCCGAAAGCTTCTTGAGCGCCTGCTCGCGGGTTGGCTCGCTCATCCAAGGCAGCGTTTGAAGATCGTCGTGCAGCGCCGAAACCAGATTGGCCACCATCTCCTGCGCGCGCGCCTTGGCCTCAGGCGGAAAGTATTCCTTCACGTAGTCCTGGCCGAGCGCCTCGCCAAGCTGGCGATCGGTCGCCTGCACGCAGCGCTTCCAGCGCGGCAGCAATTCCTTGGTTCCCTGCAGAGTGCGCCCCTGGAAATTGAAGTTTTCTTCCACGAAAGGCTGCGAAAGCTCCGCCGCGTAAGCGTCCACCAGATGCCAGCGCAGGTAGACCTTCCAGGCGGCGATCGGAACTGCCTTCAAATCGTCGTTCATCGCCTGGAAGAACTTCGGCACCGCGACGTCCACCGCCTCGATGTTGGGGTAGCCGAGGTCCTGGAAATAGCCGTCCCATGAGAAATCCGGCGTCAAGGTCTTCAGTTCGCTGCGATCCATCTTGTGATAGAGCTTCACGGGATCGCGGCGCTCGACGCGCGTCAGTGAGGCCTGGGCGAGCTTGGTTTCGATGTCCATTACCGTCTGGGCGTTCCCGGACGCCTGGGCCTGGTCGTCGCCCAGCAGTTGGAACATCTTGATGGCGTGGTCCACGTACTGCACGCGGATCTTGGCGTTCTTCTCGTCCACTTCCTTCTTGCCGGTCTCGAGATAATAGTCGCGGTCGGGCATGCCGAGTCCGCCCTGGTCGGCGCCGCCGATCACCTGTGAGCTGTCTTTGGCATCCTGCGTGGACCGGAAGCGGAACAGCGCGTTCACTCCGATGCTCTGCAGGTGGGCGATCTCGCTTTCGAGCGCCGGGATGCCATCCACGGCTTCAATCTTCTGGAACTCCGACTCGAGCGGCTTCGCTCCCTCGGCGTTAATCTGCGTCTCGTTCATGCAGCTCGTGTAGAAATCGCCGATCTTCTGATCGTTCGACCCGGGCGCGGCACTGCTCGTCTCCGCCTTCTCCAGGATCTCTTTCAAGTGCGTCTGATTGCGCTCCTGGAGGGAGCTGAAGCTGTTCCACGAGGGATAGGCCGGCGGTATGGGATTCTTCTTCAGCCAGTCGCCATTGGCATAATGATAGAAATCCTGGCAGGGCTTGCAGGTCTTGTCGATGGAAGTCAATTGCACGCCGTGATCTTGCTCCTCCCCGGAACTCTCCTGGTGCGCCCGAGGGACCTGAGCCAGGCCAGTTGGCCCGGACATCAGGGCCGCCGCCGTGAGGATCGCAAAGCCAAGACGAAAGCGCTGACCGATTGAAATCATGATTCGCTCCCGATCTGAAAAGTCAGGGCAAGCCGGTGCGGCGAACTCCTTCCCGACGTCATTCCCGCGGGAATCCAGCAGGAACCCTCCGGTCTCGCAGAGAAAGCTATTGTAGACCCGTTTTGCCGGCCGCGGCTCGTTTCGGTGGTGGCCCAATTTCGGTCTCTGCGCACTCTGTGATTCCTCCGTGGCCTCTGTGTTAAAAGCTTTCAACACAGAGAGCACGGAGTCCCCTACGTCGAAATATAGGACACCAGCCCCGTTTTCCCAGGTGGCGCCAGCCTAATTCGCGGACTGCACAATTGCACATTTTGGGGAAAGCGCAATCTGCCTGCGAACACGCCATAGATCATTGATTCCAGCCAGGTTGTTTGGCGACGTTCACTGCGAGGTAAACCTGCAAATTTCAGCCTTGGCGCTAGCCCCAGATTTGGGGAATCGGGGCGCGGGAAATGGTTGTGATTGGGCCGGATTGTAATACGATGTGAATATACATTGTGCGCTACGAATGGGACGAAGAAAAGAACCGGCGGAACCAGCGGAAGCATCATGGCATCTCATTCGAGCTGGCGGCACTGGCCTTCGAAGACGAACGGTGACTCATCGGTTTTGACCGTGTGGACGAAACGGGTGAACAGCGATGGCACGCCATCGGAGCCGTTCAGATCGAGCCCGAATGCTCTGCCGTGCTGCTCGTGGTCCACGCATACAGGGAGAACTATCATGGCGAAGAGGTCATCCGGATCATCTCGGCAAGGCGGGCCGAGCAGCATGAAGTCCGAAGATATCAGGAACAGGCGGTGGATTGAAAAGGAGCGGCGGGCGCTGCGCCAGGCGGCGAAGCGCCAGGCCTCGGGCAATGACTCGGACATTGACTTCCGGGATATCCCGCGTCTCAGCGAGGAGCAGTTGGCCCATTTAGTGCGCTTACGCGACGTCAGACGCAAAGTGGCGGTGAGCGTCCGGTTGGACCCGCAGGTTGTCGAGTGGCTGAAATCAAAGGGCGAAGGCCACCTGACGCGCATCAACGACATCCTTTCCAATGTGATGGAGGCAGAGCGCGGACGACGCTCCGGCCGATAGACCTGGTCTCGTTGTGGGGACGGTGTCCTGCTCGTGCCACAGCGTGGCGCTGCGGGTGCTGCGCCGGCAGGAGCCGTGGTGTCAGAGACACACCCGGCGGGCAATTCCGCAACACAAGTCGTTTAGGGGCAATAAAAATACCAAAAGTGGTAGGTCTTATTCCTCATTTTGTAGGCGCGCTCCACAAAACCGAAGCGCCGCCGTTAACCCTTTGATTACAATGGCGCTGTTCTTCAGTAGAACGTGGTAAACTTGGTACGCAGCTTGCACATCGAGCCCTTCGGAGAATTCCGCCCGGTGGCGACTCTATCCAATCCGGTGACCGCGTCGCGACCTTCATTGCGGTTCAGGACCCTGCTGGCGACGGTGCTCAGCCTCGGCCTGGTCGTCTGCGGTTATTTCAGCATCCGACAGCAGATTTCTTACCGGCTGCCGAGCGACGGCGTGGCCTGGGTAGATTCCGGCTCCAGGGTGCGTGCCTGGCTGGTTACACCCGGCGGCGCGGGCGACTTGGCTGGGCTTCGCCCGGGCGACGTACTCAAGGCGGTGAATGACGCACCTGTCTCGAACGCGGACGCGGCGACGCGAAGGGTCTTTGAGAGCGGGATCGGCGCTCGCCTGACCTATGATCTTGAGCGCAACGGGCAAGCGTTCGAGACCAATGTCACCGTCGAGCGCGAACATCATCCCGGCTCGCCCCGCAAGTATCTCGACGCCGTCGGGCTAATCTATCTGTTTGTCGGCGGCTTCATCCTGTTCCGGCGCTGGAGCGCCGCCAAGAGCCTGCACTTTTACTTTTTTTGCCTCACGTCCTTCGTTCTCTTCGTCTTTCACTACACCGGCAAGCTGAACGGGTTCGACCAGATGGTTTACTGGTTGAACGTGGCCGCCACGCTGCTCCAGCCCGCCATTTTCCTGCATTTCTGCCTTACGTTCCCGAAACCGGTCGGTTTTCTGAGGCCGCGAAGATGGCTCGCGTGGCTGGTGTATCTGCCCGCTATCGGGCTCGCCGGTTTTCACGTTCTGGCCATGGCGGGCGCCTGGGGCGATGTGCGCTCGGCGCTGTGGCTCGCCGACCGGGTGGAGTCGATCTATCTGGCGGGACTATTTATCCTCGGCGGCGCCGTGCTCGAGCATTCGTATCGCACCAGCCGGATGCCGCTGCGCAAGCAGCAACTGAAGTGGGTGACGCGCGGCACTTACGTGGCCGTGGTTCCTTACGCGGTGCTCTACGCTGTGCCCTACTTCCTTGGGATTGTGCCTGCTCCCTGGATGCAGCTTTCGGCGCTGGCCCTGATTTTCCTGCCGATCACCTTCGGTTACGCCCTGGTGCGCTATCGCCTGATGGACGTCGACATCATCTTCCGCCGGGGCATGGCTTACACGCTGGCGACGGCCGTGATCGTGGGCGTTTACTTCGCCCTGATCGGTTTGTTCGCCGACTTCTTCCGCAGCCAGGTGCGCGATCTCGGGCGCGGCGGCTGGATCGTGGCGCTGATGGTGACGGCGGTGCTCTTCCAGCCCTTCGTGAACTGGATTCAGGCGCACCTGGACCGGTTCTTCAATCCTGAGCGCTACGATTACCGGCGGACGCTCTTGGAGTTTGCCCGCGAGCTTACGGCGGAGCTGCGCGTCGATCGCCTGCTCGACCAGGTGACGCAGCGCCTGGCGGAAACGCTGGGCGTGGAGCGCGTGGCCGTGATTCTGGCACCGGCGGAAGCCGCAGCCGATGGCCGCCAATTCACATCCGGCTTGAGGTTGGCGGCGGCGCGCGGCTTCAGTGCCCCGCGCAACCCGGATTGGAGCTTTCTCGATCCCGGCCGTCCCGAGTTCGACAAGGGTTACCTGTTCTACGAGAACGTTCGCCGCGTCCCCGACGCTTCGCCGGCGGCGGCCGCCACCATTGAAGAGCTCGATCTCCACTACTATCTGCCTTTCAGGATCAAGGACCGGACGCTCGGCTACCTGGGCCTTGGCAAGACGCGCCAGGGCGATTATCTTTCCAGTGAAGACGTTGACCTGCTGAAGACCATCGTCAGCTACGTGAGCATCGCGCTCGAAAACGCGCGCCTGTACGGATCGCTCGAGCGTCATGCCGAGGAGCAGCGCGCACTGCACGACTTCAGTGAAAGCATCATTGAATCGATCAGCGCCGGCGTGCTCTCCATCGATCTCGAGGGCAGGATTGGCTCCTGGAACTCGGCGCTGGAGAAGTTGTACGGCTTGTCGCGCGCGGAGGCGGTGGGCAGGCCGCTCGGCGACATTCTGCCGCCCGAATTGCTGGTCGAACTGCCGACGCGTCCGGACGATGCCGAGTCGCGCTCGCTTTACAAGTTCCGCCTGGTGACGCCGGGAAGCAGGGAAGTGGTGGCCAACATTTCCGCCACGCCGCTCGTCGATCAGAGTGGCAAGGTGATCGGGCGGCTCGTGATCTTCAACGATCTCACGGAGCGCGTAAGTCTGGAAGATCAGCTCGTGCAGGCGGAGAAGCTCTCCTCGATTGGACTGCTGGCCGCCGGCGTCGCCCACGAGGTGAACACGCCTCTGGCCGTGATTGCGTCGCAGGGGCAGATGCTGCTGCGCCAGCTCTCGCCCGAGGACGCGCAGGCGCGCACGCTCGAGCGCATCGTCAAGCAGGCGTTCCGGGCTTCCGACATCGTCAACAGCCTGCTGAAATTTTCGCGGGTCAGCGGCAGCGAATTCAGCGAATTAGACATCAATAAAGTTATCCAGGAAACCTTGGCGCTCGTCGAGCCGATGCTGAAGGCTTCCAAAGTTTCGCTGAATCTGCAGCTGGGGTCCGACTTGCCCGCCGTCTGGGGCAACTCCGGCAAGCTGCAACAGGTATTTATGAATCTGCTAGTGAATGCCCGCGATGCCATGCCGAAGGGCGGCGAATTGACCGTCGCCACCGAGCGCGAAAACGGCTCGGTGCGTGTGGAAGTATGCGACACCGGCGTGGGAATCGCGCCGGACCATCTGGGCAAGATCTTCGATCCTTTCTTCACCACCAAGGCCAAGAGCCGCGGAACGGGTCTCGGCTTGGCGGTGAGCTACGGGATTATCCGGGAGCATTCGGGCAACGTGGAAGTGGAAAGCCGTCCGGGCCAGGGCAGCACCTTCCGCCTGGAATTCCCAGCCCTCAGGAAAGCTGCGCATGCCGTCTAAGGGTTCCATTCTGATCATCGACGACGAGCAGGACGTCCGCGAGAGTCTCGAGGAGTTGCTCGGCTCCGAGGGCTACGCGCTCGACTCCGCCGGCACGGCCGAGGAAGGCTTGAAGCAGGCGGGCGAGCGGCCTTATGACCTGGCGCTTGTGGATGTCAACCTGCCCGATTCGAGCGGCATCGAGGTGCTGAAGGTCCTGAAGCGCGAGAGTCCCGACACCGGCGTCATCATGATCACCGCGTACGACTCCAGCCAGACAGCGTTTCAGGCTTCGAAGGAAGGCGCCGAGAGCTACGTCACCAAGCCCTGGGACAACGACAAGCTGCTGCTCGAAGTCGAGAGTCTGCTGGACCGGTCGCGACTGCGGGCGGAGAACGTTCAGTGGCGCCGCGCTCTCAAGCAGTACGGCTTGCCTGGCATCGTGGGCAAAAGCCAGGCCATGCAGAAGGTCTTCGACCTGATCATGCAGGTTGCGCCCAGCCGCGCCACGGTCCTCATACAGGGCGAGAGCGGCACCGGAAAAGAGCTGGTCGCCAAGACAATCCACGCCACCAGCCCGCGCGCCGACCGTCCTTTCGTTCCGGTGAACACCGGCTCGCTGCCCGTGGACCTGCTCGAAAGCACGCTGTTTGGCCACGTCCGGGGCGCCTTCACCTCCGCCGTGGCCTCCAAGCGGGGCCTGTTCGAGGTCGCCGACCAGGGCACGATTTTCTTTGACGAAATCGGCACCATCGGCGTGGAGACCCAGACCAAGCTACTGCGCGTGATCCAGGAGCGCGAATTCATGCGCCTGGGCGGCACTGAGACGGTGAAAGTCGACGTGCGCATCGTGGCCGCGACGAACGTCGATCTGCGCCGGCTGGTGGCGGAAAACAAATTCCGTGAGGACCTGTTCTATCGCCTGAACGTAATCGCTATTACGCTGCCTCCGCTGCGCGACCGCAAGGAAGACATTCCGCTGCTGCTCGATCATTTTCTGGCGCGCTTCGCCCGCGAGAACGGACGTGGCGATCTGCGCTTTTCTCCGGAGGCGTTGAAGCTTCTGCTCGACTACGACTGGCCCGGCAACGTGCGCGAGCTCGAAAACGCCGTGGAGCGCGCCGTGGTCCTCTCGTCGGGAGCTTTGCTGCAGCCGGCGCTGTTGCCCGAACAGATCTCCCCAAACGGGAACCATCGCCAGCGCGCGGTCGTCGCGGGTTTCCAGGAGCTCGACGGGCGATCGTTGTTTGACGTTATGGAGAGTTATGAGCGCGGGGTGATCGTGGAGATGCTTTCGCGCAGCAACTGGAACCAGACCGAGGCCGCTGAGCGTTTGCGCATCCCGCTCTCGACTCTCAACCAGAAGATCAAGCGCCTGCAAATCGATGTAAAGAGGCGCCGGAATTCCGAGCCGGGCGCGGAGTGAGTTGTGGAGTCACTGTAAGCTGTAGGATTCAAGGCGGATAGCCCCGTCGCGAGCGTGAGGGTCGGCGAGGTCGGAGTACTCGGAGTATTACCCAAGATCACACTTGCATGCGCGGACGCGGGCAGCGTATACTCGCCAGTTGTGTCTGGAGTAAGTTAGCGAGGAGCACGGCAGGATGAGCAAGTCGGTTCGAAGATTGGTGGCGTTCGTGGCTGCAGCGATCTGCGCGGGGGTGCTGGCGCCCGGACTCTTGCGGGCTCAAGGCAGCACTTCCAACCAGCAGAATAGAGTGAACAATCAGGGAAATGTGCCGAGTCAGCAGACGGCTGCCGGAGAAGAGCAGCAGAATCCGCTGTCGAGCCCCCTACCTCCGAATCCGGAGGGTGATTTGCCTTATATGTTGGCGCCAGGCCCACCTCCGCCGCTCGTCAACCCCCCGAGCTACGAGGACCAGTACACTAATCAGCTGTTCAATCCGTATGAGGATCAAGAAGAGAGCCAGATCATAGACCAGGAAGAGGGTCCGAGCCAGGGTGGCGGTGGACCCGGGTTATCGCCGGGCCAGGAGACGGGCGGCGCACAGGAAGGCCCCGACTACATAGGACCGGACGGGATAATCAATAACACTCCCCCGTGCCAGAAGCAGAGTCAGCATCAGGATTGCGGTCAATCAGAGCGCGGGGCACCGCCGGTCTGAACTTGCGCTTACGGGTCGGACGCTGAGGTCCGGCCGGAGTGGCTGCGCTTCGAGGCCCTTCCAAAGAGAATACCGAAGCGGCAGTCGCTTCGGTTCGAGTAACCTGCCGTGGCCCTCAAAGGGCAACTCCAGCATCAAACCGCTATCACGCCTGACATCCCGCTGCTGCGCTTTAGCGCAGGGCGTCGCATGCCAACCCAATTTCAAATCATAGGAGAGGAATATGGGAACTGCTGCGTTTGAGTACTACCACACCAACCAGGGTGTGTTTCTCGAAGGATTGAAGGACCTGCTGCGCATCCCCAGCATCAGCACGCTGCCCGAGCATCGGACCGACATTCAGCGCGCGGCCGATTTTCTGGCCTCAGAGCTGAAGGGCATGGAGATGCAGCAGGTGCAGTTGATCGAAGGCACCAACGGCCAGAATCCGCTGGTGTATGCCGAATGGATGGGTGCGCCCGGAAAGCCTACGGTGCTGCTTTACGGACACTACGACGTGCAGCCGCCCGATCCGCTCGACGAATGGAAGTCGCCGCCGTTCGAGCCCGACGTCCGCAATGAGAACATCTACGCGCGCGGTGCGGTCGACGACAAGGGCCAGGTCTATCTGCTGGTGAAGGCCGTCGAAGGATTTCTGAAGGGCTCGGGCAAGCTGCCCATCAACATCAAGTTCCTGGTGGAAGGCGAGGAGGAGGTCGGCGGCGAACACATCGAGGCCTACGTCAAAGGCCGTCCGGCGCTCATCAAGTGCGACGCGGCCGTGATCTGCGATACCGAGATGTTTGCTCCCGGGCTGCCCACCATCACCACCGGGCTGCGCGGCCTGGTCTACACCGAGGTCGAGGCGCGCGGTGCCGAGCACGATCTGCATTCGGGCATGTACGGTGGCGCAGCGCCGAATCCGATGCACGCCCTGGCCGAGATCATCATGGGACTCAAAGGCGCCGACCAGAAGATCCGCATCCCCGGCTTCTACAAGCGCGTCACCAAGCCCAGCAAGGCGGAACTTGCGGCCTGGAAGCGGCTGCCGTTCAACGAGAAGAAGTTCATGAAGGGCGAAATGGGGGCAACGGCGCTGATCGGCGAGAAAGGCCCGAGCGTGCTCGAACGCCTCTGGTCGCGGCCCACGCTCGAAGTCCACGGCATTCGCGGCGGATTCACCGGCGAAGGCGCCAAGACCGTGATCCCGGCGGCCGCGACGGCCAAGATCAGCATGCGCCTGGTGCCGGAGATGGACCCCAAAGAAGTGATCAAGCAATTCACCGCCTACGTGAAGAAGCTGACGCCTAAAGGGATCGCGACTAAGGTCCGCGTGATCAGCTCCGCGCCGGCGTCGGTGGTCTCAACCGAGAACCGCTTCATCGAGGCGGCCGCCGAAGCCATGCAGCAGGTGTTCAAGAAGAAGACTGTCTTTATGCGCTCCGGCGGATCGATCCCCATCGCCGGACTTTTGCATGAAGAGCTCGGCATCCCGGTGGTCATGATGGGATTCGGCCTGCCGGACGATAATCTGCACGCGCCCAATGAGAAGTTCCATCTGCCGAATTTCTATCGGGGAATTGAGGCGATGGGACGGTACTTCGAGCTGCTGGGGCAGTAGCGCTTTGTGGTGCAGGCATCTTGCCTGCGAGCCTAGCTGGGAGCGCGGGCATCCTTGCCCGCTCTTGGATCCGGACGACGCATCTATTATCCGGCCAGAGAAAGCGGCCAGGGACGGCCGCGCTCCCAGGCTCTGCGACCGGTTAGTCCTTCGAAGAATACTCCCCGGATTGACGAACCCCTGCCCGACTTGTACAATTTGTACAAGGACTTTATCTATGCCGAGACGGTTGAACAGCAGCGAAGCTCGCGCCGGCTTTGCCGAGGCGGTGAACCGCGCCCGGTTTGCCGGCGAACGCACCATCATCCGGCGGCACGGCAAGGAAGTCGCGGCGGTAGTTTCAATTGAAGATCTGAGGGCGCTTGAGGAACTCGAGGACCGCCTCGACCTTGAAGACGCTCGCCGGATCATGAAAAAGCCGGGCCGCCTGATCCCATGGGAAAAGGTCAAGGCTGATCTGAACCTCTGACCCATGCTCGATGCCCTATTCAATCCACTTTACCGCGCGCGCCCTGCGCGACCTCTCGAGTTTGGATCGGCCGATTCAGCAACGCGTACGGCGGCATATCGATCTTCTCGCGCAAGACCCTTTCCCACCCGGCGTCAAGAAACTACACATGGAGGAGTCTTACTATCGGATTCGCGTCGGAGACTACCGCGTCGTCTATCTGGCCGAGGCCCAGCAGCTTCGCGTTGTGATCGTGAAGATCGGTCAC
>Ga0187781_10004528_pt1 | contig 10354 bp, 12 predicted proteins | sample 0715_SJ02_MP02_2_FD_132447 | JGI IMG/M metagenome (GOLD analysis project Ga0187781, IMG submission 132447) | Tropical peat soil microbial communities from peatlands in Department of Meta, Colombia - 0715_SJ02_MP02_20_MG | ecosystem: Environmental > Terrestrial > Soil > Wetlands > Peat | place...
GGACAAGTCCAAGGAAGGGCAAGCAGCGGAAGCCGCCCCCGGGCCAATCCCTGCGGATGCGACGGCCAAGAAAAATCCCGTGAAACCTACGCCTGAAGGCTTAGCCGAAGCACGGAAGTTGTACGGCTACCACTGCGCGATGTGCCACGGCAAAGACGGCGATGGAAAGGGCGATCTTGGCGTCGATATGAAGCTGGATCTGAAAAACTGGCGTGATCCCGGCTCGATTTCCAAATACACGGACGGCGACCTGTTTTACATCATCACGAACGGCCGTGGCAAAATGGTGGGTGGCGAGGGCGACCGGACCAAGGAAGAAGTGCGCTGGAACCTGGTGAATCTGGTGCGCTCGTTTGCACAGAAGTCCACTGCGGACGCTGCCAAGCCCTGACCACGAATTTCTTCCTCGAGAGAATCAGTGGCGCCCCGAGTCCTTCGGGGCGTCTTTTTTGTGCGCTGCGCTATGATGGGTCTTTCAAAGCAGGGAGGACAAATGCAACATTCGCCGAAGTTCCTGTCGCTGGTTAACGATGCAAAGAAGCGTGTGAAGGAAACGAACGTCGCCGACGTCAAACGGCGAATCGATGCCCACGAGAAGTTTGTATTGGTTGATGTCCGGGAAGAAAGCGAATGGGCGAACGGTCATCTGCCCGGCGCGATTCACTTGGGCAAGGGAATCATCGAGCGGGATGTCGAACAGCGGATTCCAGCGACCGATACGAAGCTTGTCCTCTATTGTGGCGGCGGTTTCCGTTCCGCTCTGGCCGCGGACAATCTGCAGAAAATGGGTTACCGCAATGTCGAATCCATGGATGGCGGCTGGAAAGGCTGGCTCGCCGCAGGATATCCCACGCAAAAAGGCTGAAGAACGGTCCTGAGGCTACCTCGTTTGAAGGCAAGTGGGAATACTTCTGGCCTCCTCGATCCACAGCATATATCCTTCCTGCCTCCAGAAATCGAGGGCCGTTCCGGAGGAGGCGAATAGCTACGCCACCCGGCGCAGAGCATCTAGACCGATGAGAGAGTCGCCAGGCCGACGGGAAGATTGTGGCCAAAGCGTCTTAGGCGTCTTAGCCATCGTGTCTTAGCCATCGTTGACCGCACCTGAGGACATGGCTAAGATGTCCACATTTCATCCAGGACCCCGAGGAGACAAAGGTATGTGGCGCCCTGCAGTGATCATGCTCCTAGTCTGCGCCACGCTCGCGGCAGCACCAGCGGATGATTCCGTCAGCGGAGTCTGGCGAAGCACAATCCACATCCCCGGTGGGGACTATCGCATTGTTTTGCACATCGGCGGCGGAGCCAATGGCAGTCCCGCGGTACTCGACAGTCCAGATACCGGCAAGCTGGCAGTTCCTCTTACGTCCCTGCAAGCCGATGCGGATTCGGTCGCTTTCGAGATGCATGATCCTGAAGTTTCGTTTAAGGGCAAGCTCAGTGCCGACCGCGCCACGCTCGAAGGCGAATGGAAGCAGAACGACAAGACCATTCCGGTCACTTTCGAGCGCCTGGGAGAAGCGCCACAGTTCGACACGGACGGTTCCTTCCTTTTCCACTCACGCTGCGCCTCTTGTCATGAGCTGTTCAATGCGATGAGGGCGCCTTGGCCCTCCACCCTGAAGCAGATGCAGCAAACTGCAATCCTCAACGCGCTTGAACAGGGCAAGATGCGTGCCGTCGGCTCGGCCATGACCGAGCAGCAGCGCGTCGCCATTGCAAACTATCTCGGCCGACCGGCGACACAGCAAAACGTTCCCGCCAATCTTTGTGGAACGCGAGCGCAGAAGAACACCAATTTACCTTTGTGGAATGGCTGGGGGGGTGACCTCTCGAACAGCCGCTTTCAACCCGCTGCATCGGCCGGTCTCGGCAAATCCGAGATCGTGGGTCTGCGGTTGAGATGGGCCTTCGCTTATGAAGGTGCGACCAGCGCCGGCGGCCCGCCTACCGTCATCGGCGACCGCATCTTCGTTGCCGGAGGCGACGGCAAAATCTATTCCCTCGATATGCGCTCCGGATGCATCTACTGGACGTTCCTGCCCTCCGCCCCGGCGCGCACGGCCATCAGCGTCGATCCCGATGGCAGCATGGCCTATTTCGGCGACATGCAAGCGCGCGCTTATGCCATTGACACGTCCACCGGCGCGCTTGTGTGGAAGACCGAGCTCGAACAGCATCCTTTCGCCATGGTCACTGGCGCGCCGAAACTCTTTGCCGGGCACCTGTATGTCCCGGTCTCTTCCGCGGAAGAGCTGGGCGCCGCAAATCCGAAGTATCCCTGCTGTACCTTCCGCGGAAGCGTCAATGCGTTGGACGCCAAGACTGGAAAGCTTCAGTGGAAAACGTACACCATCGCTACTCCCGCGCAGCCAGGATCTGCAAATGCCTCGACGATGCTCGGCCCTTCGGGCGCTGCGGTCTGGAATTCACCGACTATCGATCCCATTCGCCACGCGCTCTACATCGGCACGGGGGACAACTACTCCGATCCCGCCACTGCCACCAGTGACGCCGTCATAGCCCTGGACCTTGAAGACGGAAAGATCCTCTGGGTGAAGCAGCTTACTGCCGACGATCGCTACAACATCGGCTGCTTCATGCCGGACAAATCCAACTGTCCCAAAGACCCCGGCGGAGATTTCGATATCGGCGCCTCGCCGATCCTGCGCACTTTGGAGAACGGAAAAAGCCTTCTGGTGGTTGGGCAGAAATCCGGCGTGGCGTATGCTCTGGATCTTGATGCCGAGGGCAAGATTGTCTGGGAATCACGCATCGGTAAGGGTGGCGTACTCGGCGGCATCGAGTTCGGTGGCGCCGCGAATGACAACGCTGTCTATTTCCCGCTCTCCGACTGGACGCTGGATCCGAAAACGGGCGGCGGCATGTTCGCACTGAATATCGCTACCGGAGAGAAGATCTGGTCTGCCACACCGCCCGTGCCGGATTGCCTCAAAAGAGCGGGATGCAGCGCTGCGCAACCGGCTCCGGCCACGGCTATTCAAGGTGCTGTCTTCGAGGGCTCGCTCGATGGACACATCCGGGCCTACGACGCAATCGACGGGAAAGTTATCTGGGATTTCGACACCGCAAAGGATTTTCAAGCCGTGAATAAGATCGAAGCGCACGGCGGTTCGATCAACTACGCGGGCACCGTTGTTGCAGGAGGCATGGTCTTCGTGACCTCCGGCTATTCGATTAATACGGGCATGCCGGGTAACGTTCTGCTTGCCTTCAGCGAAGACGAAAAATAATCCTGCGGCTCTTTCACCGCACGCACGCGTCGCCTTCCGCTGTTCTGCGATCAAGACTGACGGCCTACCCAGTTCTGGAGCTTGAGACCAGGCACACGCACAAGAGTGAGCCCTACGGATTTGGCATGAGCTGCAATCCAGAGATCATTACCACCGATCATCTCACCGCGAGCCTCTAGCGCCCGGACATTCTAGCCGAACGAAATGGATGCGTTTCGCAAAACTTCTACCTGTACTTGACGCCGTTTCAAATGATATGTATCATTGGTATGTATCATGGAGGCGCGATGAAAACCAAGAAGGCCAGAGTCTTTTGGACGGGAAGGAGCCAGGCGGTCCGCTTGCCCAAGGAATTTCGCTTCGAGACCGACATCGTGCTCGTGCATCGCCAAGGGCGAGCAGTGGTAATGACGCCAGCCCACGAGTGGCCTGAGGGATACGCCGAATCGTTTGCTGGGGTGGCGGACGACTTCGCGCGGCCGCCGCAGGGCGAAGTTGAAAAGCGGACTTCGCTGCGATGAAATTCCTCCTCGACACCGATACCTGCATCTATGCCCTCAAACAGAATCTCGCCGTTTTGAAAAACCTGCTCGCTCGGGCCCCGGAAGACATTGCAGTGAGCGTCATTACTGAAGCCGAATTGCGGACCGGCGCGGCCAAGAGCTCTTCGGCAGCGAAGACTTTGCGGCGGGTAGAAAATTTACTACAACCCATTGCCATCTTGGAATTCACTTCAAGTGACGCAGCTTCGTATGCTCAAGTTCGGGCGAAGCTCGAGCGTGCCGGCATACCCATTGGTCCGCTGGATACGCTGATCGCGGCACAGGCAGTCGCTCGCAAATTGGTCCTTGTTTCCAATAATCAACGCGAGTTCGGCCGGGTTGCGGGCCTGCGTATTCAGAACTGGGCAAATTAGTGCCAGACACCCAGCCGCTCATTCGCCCAGCGTACAGTTGATCATCAAGCGGTTGTAGGCCTAAAACATTCGACCACTCCGGCCGACTCTATTTGCGGGAGGTTTGGCTGGGGCGGAAGGATTCGAATTCACATCCTAAAGATTCTAAGTCTCACCGCTTGAAGGCGTTACCATCCGCCAGTCCAATCTAATTGCTAGAAGCTGTTTGAAATCTGCCGCCTGGGCGTTCACGAATAGGAAGGCATAGGAGGTTGCTCCATGGGTGAGAACGAGAATTTCCTGATCGGCCGCTTCCGGCGCTTATCGCCGGTGCGGCGCGGGCTGTTGACGTGCTGGCGCTGTCTTCGCAAGCGGAATCCTGAGGTGGTGCCTTTTTCTGAGCCCTATCATATAATCCGCAGCTAACAATGGCTTTTGCTCTACTACCTGCGATGAGTAGGCAGGACTGGTCCGAACTGTGTGGCTTCATGAGCCTTGGGTGTTCATCATTCTTTTGGGCTGCACACTTGCTTCGGTCAATAGTTGAGGTCCCGTATTTTGAATTGTCGTTTTATTTTTTTCAGGGACAATGGGCCTTTGCAGTCGTGCTGGCGTTTATTGCGGCGGCTTTAGGCTCGTCTCGCTGGGCCTATGCTGCCCTCTTTCCCATTCTCAATTGGTGGGTGTCCTATTACCTGGTTGGTGGCTGAGATACAAAGAAGAATGCTGCCTCGCCGGATGTTCGGTTTCCGAAGGTCTGAGAAGTAGCATAAACTGGAGCACGTTAGCCAAGCAGCCTAGAAACAATTTACTTCTGTAGCGTGATCTATGCCTTTCGAAGGCTGACATAGTCAGTGCAAGGAGGTTGCCCGTGGCTTACATCATCGCCGAACCCTGTATCGGAACCAAAGATACTGCCTGTGTGGACGTGTGCCCGGTGGATTGTATCCATCCGGCAAAGGGCCGAACCTATGACGACGGCCGCCCGGTGTTCGATGACGTACCGCAGTTGTATATCGATCCTACTGAGTGCATTGATTGTGGCGCCTGTGTACCGGTCTGTCCAGTGACGGCTATTTTCGTGATGGATGATCTGCCGGAGAAGTGGCGTGCGTACATCGAGATCAACAAAAATTACGTTGACGGCGGTAAGTTTCAGCCTGGCAAATATCAGAACGTGAGTGGCTGATGGCCACCTCAGCCCTCACCCGGTGTGCTGCTCAAGAAACATTTATGAAAATGTTCACTACTGCGTCGTAGGGTAAAGGACATGCAGTAAAGAGTTATCTGAACCTCGCCAAGAGCCCTGGGTCGCCCGGTTGTCCGACTTCTATGATTAGGTCCAGTGGAAAAAGATCATGAGAACCGAGGGTCGTTTTCCGCAACGGTACGAGAGTCAGCAGGATTAAGCGATGGGTAAAATACACTCGCGAGCCGCGCTTCGACTCACCTTGGTGTGGTGCCGGCATGAGCCGCCTCGCGAGGCACGGCAACTACCGTTGTTGGGCCCACGCGGATTTCGTTCGGGAGAGCAGCCGTAGTAGTTGGCGTCGTACCAATCATCACACCATTCATGTACGTTGTCACCCAGATTATGAATGCCGTAATCGTTTGGTGGATACAGCCCCCACCAGCTCGGGCCCGCTCTTCCAACGCTCGGCGTAATCGGGAACCAGCCCGGGAGGCGCATCTCCCCAAGAGTACAGCAAGAGTTCGGCGCCACCGCGAGCGGCGCGTTCCCACTCGGCTTCGCTAGCAAAGCGATAGGACTTGAGGCGACGAGTTCACTGCACGACGAGCTCAAGGAACTTCAAGTCTGGCGTGAGTTCTGTGGAACGAAGGTGGTGAGGGTCAGTGAGGTCCCCTTGACAGTTAAGCACTGGAGATAGAGACTGACCAAATGAAAGAACTGGTGTCACGGATATTCCAGGCTGATTTTCTGAAGGGAATGGGCGTCACGTTCAAGACGCAATTACCCAGCAACATCTACACAGAGCAGTACCCCTTGGAACGGCCCATGGTGGCGGAACGCTACCGCGGGGCGCCCAGGCTCAACAAGAACCCGGAGACGGGGGAGACACTCTGCATCGCATGCAATCTGTGTGCGCTGGCGTGCCCGGAAAACCTGATTGTGGTCGGCTGGGAACGGGATGACGCCACGCGGCGAAAGGTGTTGACGTTTTTCACGTATGACACCTCGCGCTGCATGTTCTGCGGACTGTGCGAGGATGCCTGCCCCACCGATGCGCTGGAACTGACCCAGGATTTTGAGATGGCCTACTATGGGCGGGAAGGCGCGATCTGGGACCGCCACCGGCTCGAAGAAGGTCCCACCCCAACGCGTTATACGCGATAGACAATTCTCAGTTCAGCCCACAATAACCGTTCATGACACTACCTACGCGTCGCGTGTCCGATTGACGCTAGTTTTCTGGCGGAGTGGCCTCGTAGACGAAGCTAGATCAGGGCGAGCAGCTTGGATAGAGCTAACCCGGCGTGCGCATTCTCTCTTTCGCACCTCGTAATCGCCAAGTCTGAATGTCCTCATCACGCGCTTGCCGGTTTCCTCTGTTTCTTGCCACTGTCCGAACCCATGAGATTTCCGATCAAGCCAAACCCCTCCGCGCTGCACGCGAGAGGGGTAGCGGCTGAAACAAAAAGCCCGTTGTCCGGTCGCCAAGATAAACGCGGTGCGTGTTTGCCGCGAGCTTCCCAATGAGGAACTGGGTTGCGGTGCTGATAGACTAGCCTGAGCTTGCATGGGAGCCACTCCTCTTATGTGAGTTAGGGGCGCGTTCTCTGTTTGAGCAACCGAGGCGCGTCCCGCTTCTTACTCTCTACCGAGACCGGCCCGGACAACGGCCGCGATAATGGATTCTATGAACGCTATGCCAAAGCCAAGGGCTAGAACTGCTCCCGCGAAGAAATCTCGCGCAACGATTCCGGGACGGGCACTCCAATTTCTTTGGGAGCCACACAAACGCCGCGAAAGTTGCGAGAGCAAAGAAGCACGTGCGCAGCGCGGTGGCGCCACTCAGCACCGAATAGACAGCAAACACCGCGATGCAAATCAGGGCCAACAACAGGCCCGCTAGAAACTGTTTGAAATCTGCCGTCTGGGCGTTCACCACATTCTTGTAGGCATTTTGTTCTACGGGTAGCGGGCTCTCGTTGATGAGCAGCTTCGGTGAAGGTGCGGATGGTTGGGTAAGAAACGGAGAGCCGATACCTTCGTTATCAGGCCATCAGTGCCTCCTTTGTAGGTGACTTTGCCGCTTGACTCCTACGGCTGAGCATCCTCTTGCGTTTCGTTCTTCGTTCCTGCCACAGTCGGCAAAGGACCATTTGGCCACCGGCTTGTGGGGACGACTTCGGTTTGCTTTTCGGTCTTCTTGGCGTCCTTCCGGAACGCTGTTTGCAGGGTGGGTCAATCGGCCTTCATCATTTTGAGGCTTTCGGCAGCGCGTTTGGTGACGGCGTCAGCAAGGCGGGCAATGATGGGGTGTTTCAGACCTTCTTTTGTCATCTGCCGCTTTATGCCGGAAACCTCGTCAGCAAGTCGGGCAGCAAAATCGGAGACGCGGTTGATTGTGGCGTCCGGATCGAGCTTCAGTTCGGCGGCAAGCTTGCGCCAGTGGTAGGGGCGGATGTTGCGTAATCTGTATTCTCCGCCGATCCTCATCGAAACTTTTACCTTGTCGATGTTGATGCCGGGGTATGGCAGGACGCTGGCCATATCGTAGAGGGGAGCGAGGCGGACTTGTCCGGCCGAACCGATGAGGAGTGCGTAGTTCTTTGCGTGCGCGTCGGTTCCTGCGATCAGCCAGTTGTAGGCTACTGAATCGAGGAATGTCGTGACGTCGTCTCCGGGCCTGCTCGAATTCGCATTGAGCAAGCCGGCGATGTCCCGGATGCCCGGACCTCCCTCGTTTTGGTATTTGCGCGTCGGCGGAATGCCGAGAGCCTGGCAGATATCCTCCTGATGGACGCGGTGCAGTGTTCCGGAGATGCGAATGCGGTCGTAGCGTTCGAGGACAATCGCGATCTCGCCCTTGAAATGCATGATGCGCGAATCCACGACAGGCAGACCGAGCGAGCGCGCGAGTTCCAGGCAGAAATGCTCGTTCTCCGCGTGGCCGTCGAATTCGCTGGAAGGCGGCTTGAGAATGTGGGTCGTCGGAACGCGGCCAGACGGCACGCCCCATTTTTTGTTGTCGAACAGGAGAGCCGTTTTAGGCTGCGCTCCTGCGAGGCTGAACTGACCGGTATCGCCTGGAGCGCGCCATGCGGACTGGTCTTCGCGCAACGCGCGCAACCGCCCGGCGATTTCCGCTTCGTCCAGCCATTCGATGGGAGGCGCTGCCGCGCCGATGATGGCGTCGAGCCTTTCGGGCTGAACGAACTGGACGGCTCCGGCGCAATCCTCGCCGACACAGGCGATGAGGCTGAAGGCGTTTCTCGGAGAGACATGGAATTTGCGCGCCCAGTTGCCAAGGACGATCTCGTTGTCAGGAAGCAGTCCCCAGAGGAAAGGGTCAACCTTGGCGTTGGGATGCTCCGTCAGCGCAAGCGGCATCGATAGCGAGAGCGGGTAGGCGGTGTCCGCGTTGCGCCATTGCTCGTCATAGGTAAATGCAAGCTTGCCGTGGTTGTCTCGGACAACCCGGCCAGTCTCCTTCCCGTCGAGCAGGGCCATAAGTGTTTTGGTCATTTCTTTTTCTTCCGGGCGCCGGAAACGATGGCGTTGATGTCGACGTAGGCGCCCGTCGCTTGCGATTTGGCTTTGTCTTTTGCGGCGATGAGAGTTTCGTTCTGCGCGTCGAGGACGATGCCGAGGGCCTCCATGGTGCGAAGAACTAGGCCGAGAGGTGCTCCGGATTTTCCTTTCTCGACCTCTACGATCCACTGGCGACTGACACCAACCTTCTCGGCGAGGGATTTCTGGTCTAGTTTAAGGCGCGTGCGGTAGTCTCGAATGAGCGCCCCGAGTTCGGATGGTGTTCTGACGCGCATGTTTTCCCTCCCCGCCAGATGTCAGCGTTCGATGACATGTTAGCAAAGTCAGCGATTGGCGACAAGAAGAAAAGTCAGCGATTGGCGACATTGGCGAATGTCGGCAATCGGCGACACGGAAGAAGCGTCGGTTTTAGTCGTCCAATTGTCCTTCCACCACTCGCGAACGAAAAGCTCCTTCGTTTCCGAACGGATGTCATTCCAGCGAAAGTGTGCGACCTCGTCCTCCCGGCATCCGGTGTAATAGAAAAGAGCTAGCATCAACAACTCGCGAAGATTTTTGCACGCTGCGAACATCACATCTGCGACAGACCGGGGATAGTAGTCTTTGATTTTCTTGTTCACCTTCGGGAAATCAGCGCGGGTCAACACCAGTGTGTTGGGGATTACTGCCGTAGCCTTCGCAATCGTTGTTTCCTGCTCGTTTCGTACCACGATCACGACTCGACCGGTGCTGCGGAGGAATTGCGTGAAGTGCTTGAGATAGTTTTTCCGCGTGCGAGGAGCCAAGCACTCCTTATTGACAGCTGGGCGCAGCTTTGTCAGATGTGCTGCAAAGGCATGAAAGTCCTCGCGCTGAAAGTCGGCTGGGTCTTAACTTCGATTTGCTGAGTTTGACGGTCACCGCAGCGCCCCCTCTTGCACAACTTTTACCGTGTCCCGGAATGGACAGGTACGCACTCATCGCGGCGGCGGACTAGGCCTCAGTCCGGTAGCGCTTGCCTTCGATCATCTTGAGACGATACTTGTGGTACTGCTGGATGGAGCGGGGTGAACGATCACGTCCACAGAAAATCGTTTTCAGATCGGCATCCGCGCACGCGAGCCACTGAAGCTCTTGCCACCATTCGTTAGTCGAGAAGCGTGCGCTACCGCCGTTGGCTCGGGTGAAATTTTTCGCCGACCGCACAAATTCAGCCACGGCTCGTTCAACTTGCTCGGGCGTCGGAGGAGGAAGCTCGACCTCTCCTTCCACCTTACCGTCCGAGTGGATCGAAGTGCTAATAATCTCATCCAACATTATTCCTCCTCATCGTGGCAGCGAATTGTCAGCGGTCTCGCCGCGCAAACGACCTTGTCACCCACGGCTGCACCATGCGAGGGCGAGCAGCACCGGCGCGTACGCGGCAAGCGGCAGCAGGCGCAGCGCGGTCGGGGACCGGGGCAGCAAGAGGATGACGGCGAACTCGAA
>Ga0187781_10004529_pt1 | contig 10354 bp, 9 predicted proteins | sample 0715_SJ02_MP02_2_FD_132447 | JGI IMG/M metagenome (GOLD analysis project Ga0187781, IMG submission 132447) | Tropical peat soil microbial communities from peatlands in Department of Meta, Colombia - 0715_SJ02_MP02_20_MG | ecosystem: Environmental > Terrestrial > Soil > Wetlands > Peat | place...
ACGACTGCCGACGAAGCGCGCCTGAGGCGCAGGCAGTATTTCCGAGAGCTGTTCAAACTGCAGGCTGAACTAGTAAAGCTGCAAGACTGGGTCGTCGCCGCCGGCCAAAAGGTCGTAATCGTTTTTGAAGGTCGTGATGCAGCCGGCAAAGGGAGCGTTATCAAGCGCATCACCCAGCGCCTTAACCCAAGAGTGTGTCGCGTTGTGGCGTTGCCCGCACCTAACGACCGCGAGCGTACGCAATGGTACTTCCAGCGCTATGTACCGCACTTGCCCGCGGCCGGAGAAATCGTGCTCTTTGATCGCAGTTGGTACAACCGCGCGGGAGTCGAGCGCGTAATGGGATTTTGTTCCGAGGAGGAGGTCGAGGAATTTTTTCGATCGGTGCCAGAGTTCGAACGCATGTTGGTACGCTCGGGGATCCGGCTAATCAAATACTGGTTTTCAATCACGGACGAAGAACAGCATTTGCGCTTCCTGAGTCGGATTCACGATCCACTCAAACAATGGAAGCTGAGTCCTATGGATCTTGAGTCCCGCCGACGTTGGGAGGCCTACACGAAAGCCAAGGAAGCGATGTTTGAGCGGACACATATTCCGGAGGCACCATGGTGGCAGGTTCACGCGGTGGACAAAAAGCCGGCCCGACTAAATTGCATTCATCATCTGCTCAGCTTGTTCAATTACCACGAGATCGAGCATCCAGTCATTGAACTGCCAAAGCGGGAGCGCAATCCCGACTACATGCGTCACCCCATTGCCGAGGCGATGATCGTCCCCGAGCTGTACTGACTTGCCGGCAAACGAGTTTGGATCGGCCTCAGTAGGGTTCTTGGTGTGAATTGGGGAGGCACTGCGAGCGCAAGTACTGCTTGGGCATTGCCGGCTCGGAATGTCGCAAAGCAAACGCTCTGCGAACTTCCGAGCGTTGGGCGCGAAGGCCCCCAAGGGGAAAAGACCGGGGCGATCGCAAGGATTGGCTAACCGCCACGGCGCGATGGCAGGGTCCACCTAAGTGAGTTTGATTTAGCCGGCATTCGGAGCAAGCGCTGTAAGCGTGCAATGGCGCGGCGGGCCTTGCCGACGCCGCGGCTTAGGTGACTTGCCGCGCCCGGTGGTCTTAAGCTGCCGTGCGCGGGCGCGGCACATACGCTCAGGCCGGCATAAGATGCAACAAAGGGGGTGCGGGCGAGCCGAGACGTCCAGGAACCGCCGGACGGAAATTGCATCGCAGAGCGCATGCCATTGCCTTGCGGATAAAATGGCGCGGACGCAAATTCAAACCCTCCGAGGAATGCGAGGGAACTTAACAAGAAGGCTTCAACGGAGCTTGGTCCAGTGACTTCCCCAACAAAAACCGAAGCCGATAGCGCGCACGCCGCTGCACAATCCGTCGCTGCTGAGCAGCACGCAGGCAATCAAGCGCGGCCCCAGATTAGTGGCACTTTGGGCGCACTTGTCGTGGGCGCATTGGGTGTCGTCTACGGTGACATCGGCACAAGTCCCCTCTATACGCTGAAGACCGCCTACGAATGGGCAGGGAGCAAGGCCCCGGATGTTGCCCTTGGATTGCTCTCGCTGATCGTATGGACTTTGATCATCACGACGTCGATTAAGTACGTTGCGCTGGTAATGCGCGCGGACAACCAGGGTGAAGGCGGCATTCTGGCTTTGATGGCGCGCCTGGGCATGAGGGATCGAGAAGGAAAGGGGAAGGATCGTCCTGCGATTATTGCGCTCGGAATCCTAGGAGCCGCATTGCTCTATGGTGATGGCGCGATTACGCCAGCGATTTCAGTATTGAGCGCGCTCGAGGGCTTGAAACTGCCTGCCCCGGCCGTAGCCCCGTACGTGTTGCCACTGTCCGTCGTTATTTTGCTTGGCTTGTTTATATTGCAACACAAAGGCACCGCCGTAATTGGCGGACTCTTCGGGCCGGTCATGGCCCTATGGTTTGGGGCCATTGGAATCCTTGGTTTTCTTGCTGTCATCGGTCATCCGTCCGTTGTTTTGGCACTGGACCCGCGATATGGGGTGCACTACCTCACGACGCACGGCTTCGGAGGATTTACGGTCCTAGGCGCCGTATTTTTGAGTGCGACCGGCGCTGAGGCCCTATATGCGGACATGGGGCACTTTGGACCGCGGCCGATCCGCGTTGGCTGGTATGGCATGGTGCTGCCGTCATTGCTTTTAAATTACGCGGGGCAAACTGCATTGGTCGTTGATGGTCAGGTGCCGGCCGACGCCAACCCATTCTTCTTGCTCGGCCCCGATTGGCTGCATCTTCCCATGGTCCTTCTGGCAACAGTTGCAACGGTAATCGCGAGCCAATCGATCATCAGTGGTGTGTTTTCCATGACGCGACAGGCGATTCAGCTCGGTCTATGCCCGCGCCTAGAGATCACACAGACCTCGGCAATCGGCTACGGCCAGATCTATGTTGGGCCTATTAATTGGCTGCTGATGACTTTCACGCTGGGACTGACCCTGGGTTTTGGTTCCTCGGACAACCTGGCCGCGGCTTTCGGAATCGCGGTGGCAACAACAATGCTGCTGACGACATTTTTGCTATTTCGAATGATGCGCGAGCAATGGCACTGGCGCCTCACTACTTCGCTGGCGGTTGCCGGTGCGCTTGTCGTCGTCGATGGCGCTTTTGTTTGTGCGAATTTGACCAAAGTGATGGAGGGCGGTTGGGTGCCACTGGTCGCGGCCGCTCTGATTTTTCTGCTTATGAGCGCCTGGCACAGCGGGCGCGCCGCGTTGCTGCACGAGTTGGAAATCAATTCCCTGCCAATGAAGGATTTTCTTGAGTCGATGGTTGGCGTGACACGGGTGCCAGGGACGGCGGTTTACCTTTCCCGACGAGCCGATGTAGTCCCGCGCGCGATGCTGCACAGTTTGAAGCATTACAAGGTACTTCACGAGCGCAACGTTATCGTTCATATCGAGACAGAACAGGTGCCAAGAATTGCGCCCAGTGATCGAATTGCGATCGAAACCTTGGGTCCGAAGTTCTACCGGCTCGTGCTCCGATACGGCTTCATGGAGCATCCGGATATACCTGCCGCGCTCTCGCGGTGTGTTTTGGAGGGAGAGCGTTTGGACATGATGGACACGACGTTTTTCATGTCGCGAGATTCCGTCCGGCTGGCCAAGCGACCTCGAATGAACCCGTTAATTCGACGTGTTTTTGTCTGGATATATCACAACGCGTCGGATGCGACTGAGTTCTTCCGCATGCCACCGAATCGCATCGTTGAACTCGGAGCGCGTATCGAACTTTGACTTGATTTCGAACCTTCAGGCCGTCCTTTTTTTCGATGCCAAAACGAAGCCAGCCGGCAGCGAGGATGGATGGCCGGCGACTCTTCGTTCTACGGCAACCTGCCGCGCGTCGTTCCGAGCGGCACTTTGGCATAGCGGCCCCACGCGAGGCGGGCGGAATTTGGCGGCATCGGTCGGGTGAGGGCTGTGAGGCCAGGTGCGCAGATGTCAGACTAAAGCGCGCCTCGTGGGGTGTGAAATTGGCATGATCGCCACGATGCCAAATACACCTCATGCAGTTGGCAGATTCCGTCGTCAGCACGTGTGGCGCCATACGCCGAACCCAAGGCGCTCCATCCCGGAAAGGATCGCTCAAGGTAAGCGGGGTGATTTCGGAAGTGATTGCAGGTCTGGCAGCTGTCTTTCGGGTTTGGGATGTTCATGTTTTTTGCCCTGTGCCCATCGCGCGTGGCCGAGAAGGAAAACGCGCTTTCTCGGATCAGGACCGCGAGAGCGTGGCCCAATAGGAACCAAAGACTAGCGTTGAAAGTGCAAATCCAAGTATTACGTTCACCGCGACGCCGGCCGTAAAGGCCCAAAACGGCTTTGTACCCGCGCGGGCAAGTTCGCGAAACCGGGTAGTAAGTCCGATGCTGAAGAAGCAAAATATGAACGCCCAAGTACGTAGGTCCTTGATCGGCCCGATCAATTTGGGTGTGACGATCTTGTTGAAATCAGCAAAGGAGTATTGGGCCGAAACTACCGTCAGCAAAAGTGAAGCGAGCGCGAAGCCAATCACGAATTTGGGAAAACGCCACCAAATCTCCGCGGCGTTGGGCCTATTGCCTGAAGAAAGCTCCCAGCGCGCGGTCGCAACGATCGCCATGACGAATGCCCAAATGCCGATCCAGATATCTCGGCCGACAACCTTCATCAAAGTGAAAGCCCAAACGGCATCGTCTGGTTTGCCGGCGATGCCGCTGATCTCCCCGACATAGTTTCCATAAGCCTGAGCCGCCGCCAAGCCCGCGGCATCGGCAAATTCCGATGTTCCGATCCAGGCACCAGCGATACCAGCCGGGGCACTTAGCGCCCGGCAGATGATCGGAAGAACAAAGATCATTACGATCGCCCAAAAAATAACCATCGTGATTGCGATGGGCGCGTGCTCCTTCTTGGCTCCTACAGCGCCCGCGATGGCAATTGATGCCGATACCCCGCAGACGGCCCCTCCCGCGCCAAGTGTTGCGCACAGGCGCCGGTCAAGACCCAGCCGTTTGCCAGTGAAGTAGATAACCAAAAACGTGATAATCGAGACGATAGAGGCCTGGGTAATAGCGACCGGTCCGGCCCAGAGGATCAGTGTAAATGGCAGCGTCGCTCCCAGAAGTACGATACCTGTCTTGATGTAGTACTCCACGCGAAATCCTGCGTCCATCCATCTTGGCAGCCCGATTAGGTTCGAAATGATCAGGCCAAGTGCCAGTGCAACGAGGGGCGGTTCGAGGTTGTAGTACGACGCCTCCTGCCACGCGCCGATCATGATGATGATCATCGATGCGACGTAGACGAAAACAAACGCCGGAATAAAGTGAGCCAGCTTATGACCCATGGCGCGCGTGCTAACGGCAAAGATGGTCAGCCAGAGAAAGAATTGCGCCAGGTATTGACCAAAATGCGCCACAAACTCCGACACCAGTTCGTTCAGGGACGACCACTTCTTTGGTGTGATCGCAATCCACTTTACGGTCGAACCGTTTGCAAAGAAGACCCAGGCGACAAGAACAATTCCAATGCCTAGCCAAATCGCCCACCAGTCCTCCTTCAGATAGAGCTCACGCCATCCCAGACTTCGGGTGGCGATGTTGGTATCCTCAGCAGCGTTGTCGATCGTTGGCATCGTTGAACCTTCTCGCATCGCGCCGCATGCGCTCGAGACCAACGATACCGTATTCTCTTATGATTGACGTAACCCGTTATATACGGCTTCGATATAAGAGTTGCTCTTGCCTGCCGCGGTGCGAAATTCGAATTCGAATGATCATGAAATGGCGAGGTACGCTAAATATTGGGAGACCGTAGGAAAGCGCGCATGCGAGTTCTTCGGGTGCTTTAGGTGATAGCCTTTCACCAGTAGCAAATCGCCCTGCTGTTCTTTCGTTAGCGCGGTGGGGATAGTCCGCATATGGCGTAAACGCCTCGCGCTAGCTGCATACTTGGTTTGCACGGAACCGCGGTGAGCACTTTTCGCGTAGCGCGACGCAAGCGCAAAGGCTAGTGCCGGGAACCTGTAGTGCGGCCGAGTCCGCGCTCGTAACGAGCTGGAAGCGAAGGCAGGCAAATGTCCGCAAATTTGTTTAAGGTTGGACGGCCGATCACACCCGAGCAGTTCGAACAACTCAGCGACGAGCAGCTGGCGCGAATTGTCCCCCGTGTGTACCGAGAGTTTTTTCCGGGAAAGGATTTTTGCGCCGGCGGATTTTTTTATTTACACGATGGAACAGCCTGGTCCTTCTTCAAGGGCGGCCTTGTCGATGAGTAGAGCGCTATGTTGCGCGCGGCCTCACCGCAGGCGTGTTTAAATCTGCCGATCGGCGGCCCGCCAGTAACGCTCCAGATTGTCGATCAGCTGCTCGCTTCGATGGCACCAACCTTGTTCGCGCGCATACAGCGCCATGTAAGCGCGAAAGGTGTCCAGTGGCTCAGCTTGCACTCTCAGTGCCTTGCGATTGCCTGCTGCGCTGACCATTCCGGAGCCAAGCGCATTTCGGACGCAATCCTCAAGCGCGCTGTCGAGTTGGTCGCGCGGTCGCACCTCATTGACCAGCGCGCGTGTCTCAGGTGCATCAACGTAGAACGTTCGATCGAACATGATCGCTTCCCTCGCCGCGCGTTCACCCATGCAACGAGGCAATCGCAAGTTTGCGCAGCCGGGAATGATGCCCTCCTTACGCGCTGGCAGACTGCAAAACGCACCGTTTTCCGCAATTACATAATCCATGACGAGCAGCAATTGACACCCTCCACCGATTGCGAAGCCGTCAACGACTGCAATCCACGGTTTTTCGTGGGTCTGCTCAATTTCCTCTGAAAGTTCTGCCTTTCCCTGCATGGCCCCGGCGGAAATAATGCCACGATAAAATTTGTTGACGAGAGCAAGGTCACGGGTCAGATAGAACATATAACTGAGTTTGCCGTGATACAGCCGCGTCAAGTTCAGACCAGCGGAAAAAATACGCCGGCCACGGTAGCGGGGATGATCGACAACATCGCCACGCAGAACGCCGATTCGCAATTTGGGGTGCAAGAGAATCAAGTCGCAAGCCGTCTCTTGTGCCGCCAGTGTTTCGTCGTCTTCCGCATTTAGATAACGAAGATGTCGAAAGTAAAGATAGCCGACTTCACCTTTTGCTTCGATTCGCACGGGGCCTAGGTCCAGTACCCCGTTGCGCTGGAACTCCGCCAAGCGCTCAATCGAACTTCGTGTCGGCTGCAGCATCGCCGAGCACAGATGCAAGCCGATTGCGGGATCGGTGAGCAGCTGTGCAAAGAAAAGCGCCTGATGCAGTTCGAGCCCGTCCTTGTCCTTGAGCATGCGTTGACGATCCTGGGCGAGTTCCTTGGCGTCGGGTAGCACACCGGGTAGGAGCTCAGCGCCGGCCGACGCGAGTTCCTCCACGCGCAGGGCGCGTCGCCGGGAGTCGGTCAAGCGATCGTAAATCTGGATTCGTCGAGCGCCGAAGAACCGCCAGCAGGGTTCCGCCATTGCGCGAACAATCGACTCACCGGCGAACTGCTCGCTTGGCGATCGTTGCGATCGCGGGGGAAGGCGATCAAGCAACGTGCGAGCCGTTCGACAAAAGCGTCCGATGCTGGCGACTTCCCTTTCAAAGGAATCCGCCTTCGTGCTAGATGCGATCGCAGCATGCGCTTCGGAGAAATTGCGCAGATCGGATAAGGCGAAGCCGCATGCCAGAAGGTCGCCCTGAAGATCGTCCGTGGTAAACATTGCCGTCATCGGGGTTTTTCTCCATTTTCGACAGGACTTTTGCCATGCGTTGGATCGTAACCCAAGTGTATGTCGCGCACCGAGCGCCGAACGTTTGAGTCTTCGGTAACGTCATCCGTTTTGCGATCGCTTTCACCAGACCGCGGCGGCCGGAGGAAGCGGGCGCATGCAGTGATCACGCCCGGCCGCGCAAAGCAAGAGATCGGCAGTGACAGCGCCTCTGGACTCTTTTCAAGCGCCAGCGGCTAGAAACAAGCGCAAGAAGCGGCCGTCGGCGAAGAGGGGAATCATTGAGATGAGCTGCGCACGGCGTCAGCGTTGGAAAGGTCTGTCTAGTTTTGTTGCCGACGCGGGCTGCGTAACGAGTCGGTGGCCACGGCCCGTCTGCGGATGAACCAACGCGCTCGCGACCGACGCGCTTTTGGTATTTGGGGGCAACGTCCCATTCAGCATTGGTTCATGCTGGTTGGTCAAACTGTACCTGTGGCCGCGAGTGGTACGCCGCAGTGTGTCGGTAACGGCGTTGCGCATCTTTTGCAACGCGGTGGGCGGCACCGGACACTTAGGAGGAGAAGTTTTTCAGATCGCGGCCGAACCGGTAGTGCAACGGACGTAATTCTTCACCTTGATTTCGCGCAGTAATCGGCCGCTCGATGTCCAAGGGTGGCGGACGATCAGTTTGTCCGATGTCGGATGCGCAGGCGGGTGCATCGAAGGGCCGTGCTTAAGCGAAGGCGTTACCCTGGCATCAACGGTCGGGACGGACGAGAGGGGAATGCATATGCAGATTCAGGAAGTGTCGGTCAGCAACGATCTTGGTTTGCATGCACGCGCATGCGCAAAGATTGTTCAGGTTGCTTCTCGATTTCCCTGCGACTTTTGGATCGTCGCCAAGGGCCGCCGCGCCAGTGCGCGCAACATACTTGCGGTGATGCTATTGTCGGCATCGGTGGGAACGGCGGTGCGTTTGGAAGCCGACGGTCCGGGGGAGATCGGTGCGATACGCGAAATCACCGCGCTTTTCCAAGATGGCTTCGGAGAAGCCTCCTAACGTACTAGGCGCGTAAATCAAAAGGCCAGGCGATCGACTTTTTTAGTGCACGCCATGGTTGGCGCGTCCTCGGTTTTTAGCGCGGCGAACTGTCGGCATTTCATCGTTCCACTCGTTGGAACTCAGTCATTAAAATCAAGCGGCAAGCCGACGTAATTTTCTGCGATCGTACGTGCACCTGCTTCAGACTTGAACAGATAGTCCAATTCGGCGTCTTGGAATTTTGCGGAAATCGGTGTGTCGCCAGGAAAGCGGTGCATCAAGGTCGTAAACCACCAGGAAAAACGCTCCGCTTTCCAAATTCGCGCCAAGCAGCGCTTGGAGTAGTTGTCGATCCCGTTTTGGGACTTTTCGCTGTAGTACTCGGTGAGAGCCTGTGAGAGATATTTGACATCCGTGGCCGCGAGGTTTAAGCCCTTTGCACCCGTGGGTGGCACGATATGGCCTGCGTCGCCAGCGAGGAACATTCGTCCGAACCGCAGTGGCTCGGCGACAAAGCTGCGTAGAGGCGCGATGCTTTTTTCCAGAGAAGGGCCGGTGACGAGCCGCTCGCGCCCTTTCTCGTCGAGTCGATTGCGCAGTTCCTGCCAAAAGGCATCATCGCTCCAATCCTCCGCTTTATCGGCCAGAGGAACCTGCAGGTAGTAGCGACTGCGAGTCTTGCTGCGTTGCGAACATAGGCTAAATCCCCGTGCGCTGTTCACGTAGATGAGTTCTTCGGAAACGGGGGGCGTATCGGCGAGTAATCCCAACCACCCGATGGGATAGACTTTTTCATATTCCGAGATTGCTTGAGGTGGGATGCTGGCCCTGCAGACGCCGTGGTAGCCGTCACAGCCCGCAATAAAGTCACAGTCGACACGATGCGATTGGCCGTCCTTTTCATATGTGACGTGCGGCGTTGTACCGTCAAAATCAACGACCGCAACATTGTGCGCATCGTAGACGGTGGGCAAAGCGGCAGACCTGCGCGCCTCCATTAGGTCCCGCGTAAGTTCGGTCTGGCCGTAGACCATGACGCTCTTGCCGCCAGTCAACCCGTGCAGGTCGACGCGATGGCGCTTGCCACCCCATAGCATTTCGAAACCGCGATGAACCAGACCCTCTCGATGAAGTCGCATGCCAAGTCCAACTTCGTCAAGCAGATCAACCGTGACTTGTTCCAGCACGCCAGCGCGGATTCGTCCGAGGACGTGTTCAGCGGTCTGCCGTTCGAGAATGATGTTCTCGATGCCCGATTTGTGGAGCAATTGTCCGAGGAGAAGCCCGGAAGGACCAGCCCCGATGATTGCAACTTGCATACGCATGCGGTTCACACCTTTTTTTCGGGACCGGGCTGTTGCAAGAAGAACCCGGAGTCGCCGATGCGGACAAGGGCGCGAAGTTCGAGAGTGACTTCAAGCGTCCCGGAGCAGTGGTAGTTTCGAAGCGGGAAGGAACTTCGCGAATCCACTTTACAGCCGGCAATATCCAATGGAGCGCGACTTTTGGTGCAGAGTGGTTTGCAATGCACGAAGTGCGGTCGAACGTCGGTCGGATTTCGTTGGCCAATGCTGCGACGTTCTTTGGCAGCGCGCGCGACGATTGGCGCGACGAAGGTAATTGGCATCCCAAGGGACCCGTTGGAGTTCAAGCGTAGGGGGCGGTTTCGAAAAAGTAAATTTGTCGCAGTTTGCGCCTGCGAGCCCTTTTTTTCAATGCAATCGCGTGAGCGAGGGCGGAACTTGTCTGCCGCGTTTGCAGACGCCCTGGATTTGGACGAGCAGGCACGAGCTTCGCGCGCACGGACCCGTGCAATGGCATAGTGTCGTTGCCCGTCGCCGGGATCGCTCAAATTCGTCTGCTTAGCTGACTGACTGCCGCATGGCAAGAAGATCAAACCAGGCGGCCGGAGTGGCGCCTGCTCCTTGCACTAAGTCCGCTTAACGGGATTTGGGTAGCCAGACGCTACCGTTTGATGTTGGCGCAAGTGATAAGTGAACGCGACCCAGCAGCGCGCGGCGCCAGGATCATTTGCATAGTGC
>Ga0187781_10004530_pt1 | contig 10352 bp, 6 predicted proteins | sample 0715_SJ02_MP02_2_FD_132447 | JGI IMG/M metagenome (GOLD analysis project Ga0187781, IMG submission 132447) | Tropical peat soil microbial communities from peatlands in Department of Meta, Colombia - 0715_SJ02_MP02_20_MG | ecosystem: Environmental > Terrestrial > Soil > Wetlands > Peat | place...
CGTCTCGGTGCTGGTCACGCCGTGGAACTTCCCGGCCGCGATGGCCACCCGCAAGATCGGCCCGGCGCTGGCGGCCGGCTGCACGGTGGTGCTCAAGCCGGCCTCGGAGACGCCCCTGACCGCGTTGTACATCGCCGAGCTGCTGGCCCGGGCGGGTGTGCCCGACGGCGTGGTCAACGTGCTGCCCTCGCGGAAGTCCGGCGCGGTGGTGTCGGCGATGCTGAACGACCCGCGGGTCCGCAAGCTGTCTTTCACCGGGTCGACCGAGGTGGGCCGGATCCTGCTGCGCGAGGCCGCCGACACGGTGGTGAACTGCTCGATGGAACTGGGCGGGAACGCGCCGTTCATCATCTTCGACGACGCGGACATCGAGGCCGCCGTCGAGGGGGCGCTGATCGCCAAGATGCGCAACGGCGGCGAGGCCTGCACCGCGGCCAACCGCTTCTACGTGCACGAGGCAGTCGCCGACGAGTTCAGCCGGGCGTTCGCGGCCCGCCTGGACCGCATGGTCGTCGGCCCGGGCCTGGAGGAGGGCACCGACGTCGGTCCGCTGGTCAACGAGCCGACCCGGACGAAGGTGGCCGAGCTCGTCTCCTCCGCCACGGCGGACGGCGGCACGGTGGTCACCGGTGGGCGGGTGCCGGACCGGCGCGGCTACTTCTACACTCCGACGGTGATCGACCGGGTCCCGGCGGATGCGGGCATCCTCGGCACCGAGATCTTCGGCCCGGTGGCGCCCGTGGTCAGGTTCACCGCCGAGGCCGACGCCGTCAACTGGGCCAATGACACCGAATTCGGGCTCGTCTCCTACGTCTACACCCGGGACCTGAGCCGCGGCCTGCGGGTGTCCGAAGCGCTCGAGGCCGGCATGGTCGGCCTCAACCGCGGCCTGGTCTCGGACCCGGCGGCCCCGTTCGGCGGCGTCAAGCAGTCCGGCATCGGCCGTGAGGGCGCGCACGAAGGGCTCCTGGAGTTCACCGAGACCAAGTACATCGCGACCAACTGGTGACCTCCGGCGCGCGAGTCATTACGACCCGACCAGCCTGCGCTGCGTGACCACGAGGAGAGCCGGGATCACCAACGCCGCGAGGGCGGGGAGTAGCCACGAGCGGAGGTGTCGCCTGGGTGCGCCCAGGAGGATGATCGCGGCCATCAGGTACACCTCGACGAAGGACCGCAGGTCGGCGTCGAGGCTGTACCAGGTGCTCGGCGAGACGACGCAGATCTGGATCAGGTAGAGGACGAACGCCAGCCGCTCATGCACCGGCGCGTTCGTGGACCGCAGGGAGAGCAGCGCGGCGACCGCGAACCGGGCGATGATAGCCAGCTGCAGGAACCACAGGTCGTACTGTTCGAACTGGTGCAGATTGACATGCCCGAGATTGTGTTCTACCGCCTTGAGCGGCGTGATGAACGGTGGTCCGGTGTTATCGCCGTCATCGACCAGCAGCGGGAATTTCCCGACAGCCATCTTCACCACGACCTGCCAGGCGACGAAGGCCGCGGCCGGGAAGGCCCAGGCCAGGTCGTCGCGTCCGGGCCGGGCGGAGCGCCGGCCGCGGATGACGCCGATGGCCTGAACGATGGCCACGGCGGCCACGGCGATCATCACCGATTCCCTGGTCAGTGCGCCATAGGCGAGGACCAGCCCGGCTAGCAACAGGCGGCGGGCCCGGATGGCGAGGAGCCCGGCCAGCAGGCAGACGGCGGCGAGCGGCTCGGCCGTGTCCCTGAAAAGGCTGGTGATCAGGCCGAAGTAGGCCGGCAGGATCAGTCCGGCCAGCGCGTGCCAGCCGCCCTGCCGGGCGAACACCCCGCCGAGATAGCCGATGGCCCCGATGGCGGCGACGGTGATCACGACGAGCACGACGGGCACCAGGACATGCTGGCCGAAGGAGACCAGCCAGGCCAGCCAGGGATAGCCGATCCGCATGTACCGGTAGGGCTGGTCGACCCTGATGCCGTACGCGATGTGGCTGAGGTTGACGGGGTTGAGCGCCAGCCGGTAGAAGAACTGGCCGTCGTAGCCGTAGGTCGGCGCGAGAGGTATGCCGTGCGGCAGCTGAGACGGCGTCGCGAAATGCCGCCCGACCAGGATGAACCGGCCGATGTCCCCCTTGGCCCAGATATGCCAGCGAGCCAACACGAAGGCCAGGGCGGCCGCCAAGGCGATCAGGCCCGGAATGATGGGCCTGTCCAGGCGCGTCAGGAGCGGCCCGGGCCCGGGCCGGCCGCCTTCTCCCGGTGTGTCAGCGTGGGCCACCACAAGCTCCTGACCAGGCATTGTCCATTCCTTTGGGGAAGGGCGGGCCAGGCCAGGACACACCGCCGCTGTGCTGGCGAGACTGTACTGCGTGCGGCGCGTTCGCGGTGGTGAGAAGACTGGGGCTAGTGTGTGGACTCCCAGTGAAAGTGATGTCAGCACGCCGAACGGCCCGCTCGCCGTCAGCGGGCGAGCCGGCCGTGCGTCGGCTGTTGAGCTACACTCCCGGTTCCATGGGCGTGCTCCGCGCGGGACCCGAGACGGAACCCCCGTCCGACGAGGCGGCCGGGCCCGCTAGCACGCGATCGGGGTGGTCGGCCCGGCGTCGGCGCTGGGTTGAGGGCGTGGCGTTCGTCGTGGCCGCGGCGGCGCTGTTCACGGTGTACCTGAGGCTGTCGCGGACCGTGCCGGAAAACTCCGACCAGGCCAACATCCTGCTCGCCGCGTCGGACATGCTGCACGGCAACCTGCTGCTGCACGGCTGGTACCTGACCGACGTGTCGTTCTACACCACCGAGCTCCCGCAGTACGCCCTGCTGGAGATCTTCTTCGGCGTGCACGCCAACACCGCTCACATCGCGGCGGCGATGACCTACACGCTGGTGGTCTTGCTCGCCGTGCTGCTGGCCCGGGGCGGGTTCACCAGCAGGACGGCGGTGATCAGGCTCCTGATCGCGGCCGGGATCCTGCTCGCGCCGCAGCTCGGCGTCGGCGTGACCGCCCTGATCCTGACCGTCGGCCACATCGGCACCGCGGTCCCGGTCCTGCTCATCTGGCTGCTGCTGGATCGAGCCCCGGCGCGCTGGTGGGTTGCGGTACTGACCGCGCTAGCCCTGACCTGGGTCCTCGTCGCCGACCAGCTCGTCCTCGTGGTCGCGGCGGTGCCACTGGCCGTGGTCTGCGCCCTGCGGGTGGCCGAGGCGGCGGTGCGGGAGCGCAGCCTGTCCCGCGGCGTCGCCGCGCGCTCCTACGAGCTGTCCCTGATCGCGGCGGCCGGGGTGGCGGCCGGGCTCGCCTGGGTCGCCGAGCGGGTGCTCCGGGCTCTCGGCGGCTACATCCTGAACCCGGTCCCGTTCAAGTTCACCGTGCACGACATCCCGGCCAACCTGCATTCCCTCTGGGCCGTGCCGCAGATCTTCGGCGCCGACTACCGCGGGCTGGCCGGCGGTCCTTACTACACCGCCCTGCTCCACATGGTGAGCCTGGCCCTGGTCGGCCTGGCGCTACTCCTGGCCGCCCGCCGGTTCTTCTCCGGCGCCGCGCTGGTGGACCAGGTCCTGGCCGTGGCCATCGTGCTCAACCTCGCGCTGTTCGTGGTGACCAGCGCCGGTTCCGAGGGCCCGCACGAGATCGCCGTGGTCGCGCCGTTCGGGGCGGCGCTGGCCGCGCGGATGCTGGTCGGCCAGGCCCGCCCGCAAGCAGCCGGAGCCCGGGCGGACCGCCCGCTCGCCCGCCGGGCACGAGCCGCCGCCGCCATGGCCGGCCTGGTTGTCCTGCTCGGCTACCTGGGAGGTCTCGCGCACGACGTGGTCCAGCCCGCCTCGCCCCCGGCCTTCGCGCGGGTCGCGTCCTGGCTGCAGGCCCATCACCTGCGCTACGGCCTGGGCGGCTACTGGGAGAGCAGCATCGTCACCGTCCAGACTGGCGGGCAGGTCGAGGTCAGGGCGCTGCTGAAGCCCACGCTGCGGCCAGACCTGTGGCTGGCCAAGCCCGCGTGGTACGACCCGGCCGCCCAGGAGGCCAACTTCGTCGTGCTGTCCAACGTGCCGGGCTTCATGAATAACTGGGAGCCGCGCGCGCTGATCAGCAAGTACTTCGGCCGCCCGGCGCACGTGTACGATTTCGGTCCCTACACCGTCATGGTGTGGGACAGGAACATCCTGGCCAGCATCCCGCGCTGAGCGAGCTCAGCACTGGATCGGGCCATGCGGGGCCTCCATGGCCAGGTCCGGAAGCAGGTTCTTGTCCCAGACCAGGATGACGAACCCGGCCACCCGGTAGGTCCCGGACGGCGGGCCGAACGTGGCCCGCGCGGCAGCCTCCCACCCGGCCGGCGTGCCCGGCGAGCATACGTCGGCCGGACCGGGGGTGACCAGGAAGGTGGCGTCGTGCCGCGCCGGGTCATACCAGGAGCTTTCTGACTCCCAGGGCCGCTGGACAAGCCGGTCGCCGATCCGGCTGACGTACCTGACCTGGACGTGGTTACCGCTGTCTACCGTCATGGCGTTGGCGTTCCAGTAGTCGGCCAGCCCGTAACTGAGGTGATGGGCCGCCAGCCACGCCGCGACCTGGGCGTTGGGATCGGCCGGACGCGGCTGGACAGCATTGTGCACTTCGATCCCGGCGTAACAGCCCAGGACCAGCGCCAGCGCCGGGATGAGCAGCCGTCCGCGCGCTAGCGTCCCGGCCAGGAGCCGGCCCGCCAGCACCGCTCCGATCGGCAGCACCCCGGCGATCTCGTGCGTACTGCCGGCCACGTTCGGGTTCCCCCGCACCACGTACGCCGCCAGCAGGACGATCAGCGTCACGGTCAGCACCTGCACGACCAGGTCCTGGGTGCCGAACCGGCGCAGAGCCCGCCCTGTCGCCCAGGCCGCCAGCGCGACCCCGGCCAGGTGCACCAGCGCGAGGCCGATGTGCGCGCCGTTCTGCCCGCCGGAGAAATCCGCGCCGAACAGCAGCAGCACGCTCCGCACTGCGACCCACACGTTGGCGGGCAGGTGAGTGATGTGGGCCAACGCCACAGCCGGCGGCCGGACCTCGAACCCGCCGAGCTGGTGGATGAGCTTGAGCGCGAGCCACGCGACGCCGGCCGAGACGATCGCCCCGCCCGCCAGGGCCAGCTCGTACCAGTTGTCCGCCAGCGTGCCGCGCCGTCGGTATATCCGGATCGTGCACACCAGCACCAGCGGCACGACCCCCTCGTACAGCACCAGCGGATCGCCGACCTGCACCCAGGCCAGCAATGCGGTCACCACGACGATCGGGACCCACCCAGCGGGGGCCGAGGGGGTCTGCGGGGAACGGTTTCCCCCCGGGAGCGGGAGGGGTTTGGGGGGGGTCGTCCTCCCCGGGCCAACCCGGTCCAGGATCAGCCAGATCGCCAGCATCGGCACCGCAGTGCCCGTGTGGTCGGGGTTCGACAGCAGCGTGACGGTGCCGGTCCCGAGCGACGGCGCGAGCATGATCCCGGCGGCGACCAGCATCCGGACGGCGCCCTCGCGCCCGGACGCGTGACCTCGGGCCAGCAGCGCCGCGCCGAGTACCAGCAGCGTGTAGCTCATCGCCGCGGCGATGTGCACCACGTCGGCGTTCACGCCGTGGGCCAGCACCACCAGCATGTACTGCGGTATCTCGGTGGTGTAGAACGAGACGTCCGACATCGTCCAGCCCCGCAGCAGCACGTTGCCGTGCAGCAGGTCCCAGGCCTGGAGCGTGTTGGAGGCTCCGTCCGACATGACCGGAACGGTCTGCGCCTGCCGCAGGTAGGCGGCGAACAGGGCCAGACCCGCCGCGGCGAACAGGAAAGGCCAGGTCCAGCGGCGGGACCAGGGCGCAGCTGGCCGCGGGTGCGACGGCGGCGTGGTCTCGTCCGCGGTGACGGGCGTTTCCACCTCGGATCCACCCATCGTGCGCTCCTCGTTCTGCCAGCGGACTTCATTACTGCTGACCGAGGTTAGCAGCGGGGCGGTTCCCGCTACTCTTGTACGGCTCACTGGCTTGCTCGCGGCCCGGGGCCGACGCTGAAGAAACGTTGGCGGCACAAGGGTAGCGGTAAGGTGGGGCGTCAGGCGGGTGCCAGGCCACCCGGCAGGGCCTAAATTCGGAAGGCACACGATGACGGAAACGTCGGTATTCGGCCACTTTGACCGCCAGGTCGTCGTTATCGGCGGCTGCGGCCACGTTGGCCTGCCGCTGGCCATCGCCTTCGCCGATCGCGGCGCACGAGTAGGTATCTACGACGTGAGCAAGTCTGCGGTCGAGACGGTGAACGCGGGCCGGATGCCGTTCGCCGAGCCGGGCGCGGATGAGGCCCTGCAGCGCGTGCTGGCCGCCGGTCGGCTGGAAGCATCGACGGACCCGGCGATCGTCAGCACGGCCGAGCACGTCGTGGTCGTGATCGGCACGCCGGTTGACGAGCACCTGAATCCCGACCAGGCCGCGATCCCGAACGCGCTGGGCGGCTGCACCGCGTACCTGCGCGACGGCCAGCTGCTGATCCTGCGCAGCACCGTCTACCCAGGCGTGACCGCCCTGGTGGAGAAGATGGTGGCCGGGTTCGGCGCGCAGATCGAGGTCGCGTTCTGCCCGGAGCGGATCGCCGAGGGCAAGGCCATGACCGAGCTGTTCGAGCTGCCGCAGATCATCTCCGCGCGCTCGGCAGCCGCGCTGAAGCGTGCCTCGGCGCTGTTCGGGATGCTGACCAGCAAACTGGTGCCGATGTCGCCCGAAGAGGCCGAGCTGGCCAAGCTGTTCACCAACGTGTGGCGGTACATCAAGTTCGCCACCGCCAATCAGCTCTACATGATGGCCAACGACCGCGGGCTCGACTTCGAGCGGATCCGGCAGGGGCTCGCCGCGGACTACCCGCGGGCGGCGGACATGCCGGCCGCCGGCTTCGCCGCCGGGCCCTGCCTGTTCAAGGACACGATGCAGCTCGCGGCGTTCAACCACAACAACTTCGCGCTGGGCCACACCGCGATGGCGATCAACGAGGGCCTGCCGCTGTACATGGTGCACCGGCTCGAGCAGCGATATGACCTGGCCTCGATGACGGTAGGCATCCTGGGCATGGCGTTCAAGGGGGGCTCGGACGACATCAGGTCGAGCCTGTCGTACAAGCTCAAGCGGATCCTGGCCTTCAAGGCCGGCGCGGTGCTGTGCACCGATCCGTACGTGACCGTCGACCCCGGACTGCGGCCGCTGGACGAGGTGATATCCCGGTCGGACCTGCTGGTCATCGGGGCGCCGCACCCCGAGTACCGCGCGCTGGCCACGGCCAAGCCGATCGCCGACATCTGGAACGTGCTCGGACAGGGTGTCAGGGTATGAGCGAGTCGGAGGGCCGCACCCCCGCTACCCCCCACGAGCCAAAGGGCACGGCGCCGGCTGGACAGTCTTTGTCCCCGCGGACCCACCCCAGGGGCGACGAAGAAGCGACGGGGGCCCGCCGCCGCAGGCGGCCAAGCCAGCAAGGAGGCGCGTCAAGAGCGCCCGGAGGCGAGTGGGAAGAACGAGCGAGCGGGCTGATCCGGCCTCGGGTATCGATCGTGGTGCCCGCGTACAACGAGGGCGACCAGATCGTGCCCGTGCTTGACCGGCTGTTCGAGTCGGTCCGCCTGCAGTGCGAGGTTCTCATCGTCGTCGACGACGAGAACGACACCACGGTCCCGGTGGTGACGGAGTACGCGCGTAAGGAGCCGCGCATCCGCTGCCTGGTGAACACGTACGGGCCAGGACCCGCCAACGCGATCAGGTTCGGCATCGACGCCGCCGCCGCACCGGTCACGGTGGTGACGATGGCCGATGGCTGCGACGATCCCCTGCAGATCGACGATCTGGCCCGGCTGGTCGACCGCGGGGTGGCGGTAGCCGCCGCCTCCCGGTACATGCCCGGCGGCCAGCAGGTGGGCGGCCCGGTGATAAAGGGCTTCCTCTCCCGGACAGCCGGCCGGTCGCTGCGGATCCTGGCCCATACCGGCACGCGGGACGCGACCAACTCGTTCAAGGCCTATTCGACCAGCTTCGTGCGGCAGGTCGGCATCGACTCGCGGCACGGCTTCGAGATCGGCATCGAGCTGACCGCCAAGGCCAAGCGGATGGGCCTGCCGGTCGCCGAGATCCCCACCATCTGGCTGGACCGGCAAGCCGGCGTATCCAACTTCCGGGTCGCCAGCTGGATTCCGAGGTACCTGCGCTGGTACCGGTTCGCCTTCGGGCCAAAGCTGACCGCCGAGCAGATCCGGTCCCGGGGCGAGGCGGCCAGGAAGACACCGTGAAGGCCCCGAACTCCTGAAGGGCCGTGAATGTTATTCAGAGCCGGCCGCGAGTACGGGCTTGTGAGCCCGTGCGAGTGGTCGGTGCACGTAAGGTACGGCGAGGACCACGGCATGGGTCTGAATAACATGAGCTCTTGAAGGGACAGTGATGCAGAAGGTTCTGGTCAGCGGCTCTGCGGGATTCATCGGCGGGTACGTCGTCGAGGAGCTGCTCCGACGCGGGTACGCGGTGGTCGGGCTGGACAACTTCTCCAAGTACGGGCAGGTGCGCAAGTCCTACGACGCTGACCCGCGCTATCAGCTCGTCGAGGGCGACGCGCGAGACGTGGAGCTGATGACGCGGCTGCTGGCCGACTGTGATCAGTTCATCGCCGGGGCGGCGATGATCGGAGGCATCTCCTACTTCCATACCTACGCGTATGACCTGCTCGCCACCAACGAGCGGATCATCGCGGCATCCTGCGACGCCGCGATCGCCGCGCACCGGCATGGCCGGCTGCGCAAGGTCACTTACCTGTCCTCGTCGATGGTGTTCGAGACCGCGGACGAGTGGCCCTCGTTCGAAGGGCAGCAGCGGCAGATACCGCCCCCCCTGTCGTCCTACGGGTTCCAGAAGCTGGCCGTGGAGTACTTCGCCCGGGCCGCCTGGGACCAGTACGGCCTCCCGTACACCCTGGTCCGGCCGTTCAACTGCGTGGGTATCGGAGAAAGCCGGGCCTTGGGGGATGAGGAGGTCCTGTCCGGGAACGTCCGGCTCGCGATGAGCCACGTGGTTCCCGACCTGGTGCAGAAGGTGCTCAAGGGTCAGGACCCGCTGCACATCCTCGGCTCGGGTGACCAGGTGCGGCACTACACCTACGGCGGCGACCTCGCCGTCGGCGTGGTGACCGCGATGGAGCACGAGGACGCCCTCAACGAGGACTTCAACCTGTCCACCTCGGAGAGCACGACGGTCCGGCAGCTGGCCGAGGCCATCTGGCGCAAGGTCAAGGGGGACGGGGTTCCGCTGCGGCTGGTCCATGACGATCCGTTCGAATACGACGTCCAGCGCCGCGTCCCCGACACGGAGAAGGCCAAGAAGGTCCTCGGCTTCGAGGCCACCACCACTCTTGACGAGATGCTGGACGAGGTCATCCCCTGGATCGACGAGGCCATCAAGCACGGCACCATCTGAACGCTGGCGGTACCACCATGGGCGGGCAGGACACGACGACCGCGCGGGCGGCGATGGCGCCCGGTCGGGGCCGCCGGCCGGTCAGCGGCTCCCGTTCGCCCGGTCCGTCGCCGCGGCCAGCCAGCGGCCGCCGGCCCTGGTGGATCTGGGCCGCGCCGTTCGCGCTCGTGCTGGCGGTGCTCGTCGTCCGCAGCCGGTTCCTGTTCACCGCCCGCTTCTACGAGCAGGGCGACGCCGGGGCGAACTCCATCCTGATCCAGCAGGCGATGCACGGCACGCTGCTCATCGGCAACTACTCCCGGGAGGGCTTCAACCATCCCGGGCCCGCCTACATGTACGCGCAGGCCGCGGGGCAGTGGCTGTTCCTGTACGTGCTGCACCTGGTGCCCACCGCGTGGAACGCGCACGTGCTCGCGGTATTCGCGCTGAACAGCGCGTTCGTGGCGATGATCACCGGCGTGGTGTACGGCTGGACGCGATCGCTGCGCGGCGCGGCTGTCTGCCTGGCGGTGCTCCTCGGTTGCGTCGCGACCGAACCATGGATCCTCAGCTACGACTGGATGCCGTGGATGTACGTCCCGGCGTACATCACCTTCCTGGTCGCGGCGGCGTCGGTGGCGGCCGGCGGGTCGCGGGATCTGTGGATCCTGACCCTGACCGGCTGGTTCCTGATCCACGGGCACGCCAGTTTCCTGTTCTTGGTGCCGGTGATCCTGGCCGCGACGGCGGCCGCAGTGGTATGGCAGCACGGGACGCGCGCCAGCCTCAGGGCCTTCTTCCGCCCGCGGCTCTGGGTTCCGGTGGCGGTCATCAGCGCGGTCTTCGCGCTGCCGATCGCGGTCAACCTGGCCCTGCACTGGCCCGGCGACTTCGGCAAGTACTTCTCGTACACCTCCTCCTCCCGGGCCGGCGGGCA
>Ga0187781_10004531_pt1 | contig 10351 bp, 9 predicted proteins | sample 0715_SJ02_MP02_2_FD_132447 | JGI IMG/M metagenome (GOLD analysis project Ga0187781, IMG submission 132447) | Tropical peat soil microbial communities from peatlands in Department of Meta, Colombia - 0715_SJ02_MP02_20_MG | ecosystem: Environmental > Terrestrial > Soil > Wetlands > Peat | place...
CGAGCGAAGACCATTGGCGGCGCTGACGGCGCAACTGCTACTGGTGGAAACACTGATGGCAACAGGCAGGACCGATGACGCCAATGCCATGTTGCCGCGTGTCGCGGCGCGGTGCAATGAACGCGGACTGTCCCGTTTGCTCATAGACGCTGGACTTTAGAGCAGTCTCGCTTGCTCGGGCTGCGGCTCGGCGGGCTCGAGTAGCTCGGGCCCGTTGTTACGCACGTTGTTGACCAGCGTCGAGATCTCACGCATCTCGATGCCGCGCACGTCGGGCGGGTTGGCCAGTAATTCAAGATCGGCTGGGGCGTCGGGATTCAGCCAGCGATCCCAGTCATGTTCGGCCACGATCAACGGCATCCGGTCGTGGATCTCGGCGAGCTCGCCGACCGCATCGGTGGTGATGATGGTGCAGCTCAGCAGCGGGGTGGCATCTTTCGCCGGCTTCCACACCGACCACAGGCCCGCCATGAACAGCATCTCGCCATCGGCGCGATACATGAAGAACGGCGTCTTGCGGGCTTTCTTGCCGGCTTCGGTCGCGGGGTTGGCCCGCCATTCGTAGTAGCCGTCCATCGGGACCAGGCAGCGTTTGGATTTGGCGCTCGCGCGAAACGCCGGCGATGTAGTGACCTTGTCGGCCCGGGCGTTGATCAGTTGCGGGCCTTTGGACTCCGGCGCGCCATCGGATCCCGCCTTGACCCACGGCGGTATCAGCCCCCAGCGCATCAGCCGCACCCGTCGGGTGGGTTCGTCGTCGGGTTCGTCATGCCGCCGGACCACCGTGGTGATGGTCGTGGTGGGCGCCACGTTGTAGTTGGGTCCGGAAGCGGACTCTGCCGAGCGGGCCTCGTTGATCGCCTGGATCTTCTCGGCCAGCGCGGCCGGATCTGTCGTGACCGCGAATCGTCCACACATAACCCCATGGTGCCTGGTACGCCATGATGGAGCACGTGAGCACCTGGACCGCACCCCACGCGCATCGACCGGTGTGTGCGACGGTGACGGTACCGGGCTCGAAGTCCCAGACCAACCGGGCGCTGGTGCTCTCGGCGCTGGCGGCCGCGAACGGCGGCGTTTCGACGATCAGCGGGGCGCTGCGCAGCCGCGATACCGATCTGATGATGGGCGCGCTGGTTGGGTTGGGCCTGCATGTCGAGGGGTCGGGAACAGAACTGACGGTCAGCGGGAAGATCTCCCCGGCAGCCGACGCCCGGATCGATTGCGGTTTGGCCGGCACAGTGTTGCGTTTCGTCCCGCCGCTGGCCGCGCTGGGTGTCGCCGCGGTGACCTTCGACGGTGACGAGCAGGCCCGGGTCCGGCCGATCGCGCCGTTGCTGGACGCACTGCGCGGCCTGGGCGTCGACATCGACGGCGACCGGTTGCCGTTCCGGGTGCGGGGCGCCGGATCGGTCGCCGGCGGGGCCGTGGACATAGACGCCTCGGCGTCGTCGCAGTTCGTCTCCGGCCTGCTGCTGTCCGGTGCGTCGTTCACCAAGGGCCTGATCGTGCAGCACACGGGTCCGGCGCTGCCGTCAGCACCGCACATCGCCATGACGGTGGCGATGCTGCGGCAAGCCGGCGTCCTGGTCGAGGACGCCACACCCAACCGCTGGCAGGTGCGACCAGGCCCCGTGACGGCCCGGCACTGGCACATCGAACCGGACTTGTCCAATGCCGTCCCGTTCATCGCGGCGGCCGTCGTCAGCGCGGGGACGGTGCGCATCACCGGCTGGCCGGCCGACAGCATCCAACCCGCCGACGCGATTCTGAGTATCTTAGGGCAACTGAATTCTGTTGTGAAGCAGTCAGATTCGTATCTCGAGGTGCGGGGGCCGCAATCCTACGGCGGGTTCGACGTAAACCTGCGCGACGTCGGTGAACTCACCCCGGCGGTGGCGGTGCTCGCGGCGCTGGCCAGCCCGGGCTCGGTGTCAAGGCTGACCGGCATCGCCCATCTTCGCGGTCATGAAACCGACCGTCTGGCCGCGCTGAGCACCGAAATCAACCGGCTGGGCGGCAGTTGCTCGGAAACCGCCGACGGCCTGGAGATCACCGCGACGCCGCTGCGGCCGGGGACCTGGCAGTCGTACGCCGATCACCGGATGGCGATGGCCGGCGCGATCGTCGGGCTACGGGTCGCCGATGTCGAAGTGGGCGACATCGAGACCACCGCCAAGACGTTGCCGCAGTTTGCGCGGCTGTGGACGGACATGGTCGGGGAGTCCAGCGGTTGAGGCCGGGCGACTACGACGAGTCCGACGTCAAGGTCCGCTCGGGACGCGGTTCGCGACCGCGGACCAAGACCCGGCCCGACCACGCCGACGCAAAACCGGCCATGGTGGTCAGCGTCGACCGCGGGCGCTGGGGATGTGTGCTCGACGGCGACCCCGATCGCCGGGTCACCGCGATGCGGGCACGGGAACTGGGCCGCACCCCGATCGTCGTCGGCGACGTCGTCGACGTGGTCGGCGATCTTTCCGGGCAGCCGAATACCTTGGCCCGCATCGTGCGGCGTGGCCCGCGGCGAACGGTGTTGCGGCGCACCGCCGATGACACCGATCCCACCGAGCGGGTCGTCGTCGCCAACGCGGATCAACTGCTGGTCGTGGTGGCCCTGGCCGACCCGCCGCCGCGCACCGGCCTGGTCGATCGAGCGCTGATCGCGGCCTATGCCGGCGGCCTGCTACCGATCCTGTGCCTGACCAAGACCGATCTGGCACCCGCTGCGCCGTTCGCCGAGCAGTTCGCCGACCTCGATCTCACCGTGGTCAGCGCGGGCCGCGACGACCCGCTGGACGCCGTCGCCCACCTGCTGGTCGGGAAAATCACGGTGCTGCTCGGTCATTCCGGGGTGGGCAAGTCAACTTTGGTGAATCGGCTTGTGCCGGAAGCGGATCGAGCAGTCGGCGAGGTCACCGAGATCGGCAGGGGGCGGCACACCTCGACGCAATCCGTGGCGCTGCCGTTCCAGGCTGGTGGCTGGGTGATCGACACCCCGGGGATTCGCTCGTTCGGGCTGGCCCACATCGAGTCCGACGATGTGGTGCTGGCGTTCTCCGACCTGGCCGAGGCGATCAAAGACTGTCCGCGCGGCTGCGGGCATATGGGACCACCCGCGGATCCCGAATGCGCGCTGGACACCCTGACCGGACCGGCCGCCCGTCGCGTCGCCGCAGCACGGCGTCTGCTGGCCGCGCTACGGGAGGGCTGACCTCAGCCCTCGGCCTGCGACCGAATCTGTTCGAGGTTGGCCTGCATGTTCTCCTGCCATTCGGCAAGTCGCCGGGAGACGATCCTGGCCTCCTTCTCCGGTTGGGCGACGATCGCCGGGGTCAGTCCCGACGGTCCCGGCCCCATCCGAGCCCACTGTCGGACCAGCACGCCGTCGCTGGCCGGTTCGACCTCGAACGCCCACGTCGCACTGACCCCCTCGGGTCCGATGACGTTGTACACCCAACGGCGTTCGTCCTCGACTTCGACCACCTCGCAGACCGTCGCCCAATCGCCGAACGCGGCGTGCTTGTTGCGACCGCGGAACCGCGCACCGACTTCGACCGCTTCGGCCCCATCAAGCCACTCGACAGCTTCTAGTTCCGAGGAACACCGCGCAGGCAGGCCGATGTCCGTCACCAAGTCCCATGCCGTACGCACGTCACACCGAACACGCTGTGTTACTTCCACTGTGGGTTGATCGCGATAACGCATTGTTCGTCCTTCTCGGCGGCCGCCGGTGCAGGTGCCGGCCCTTTTGCAATAGTGGCTAGCATGCCAGCCATGAAGGTTGGCGCCATGATCGAACCCCGCCTGCCGGGCGCCGCAGAGTTCGCGGCCGCCGCCGAGCGCATCGGTGTCACGTCGCTGTGGGTGCCCGAGATCTGGGGTTACGACGCACTGACCGGGCTGGCCTACCTGGCCGCCAAGACGTCGTCGGTGCAGCTCGGAACGTTTGTCGTGCAATTGGGCTCGCGCAGCCCGGCGCTCTTGGCGACGTCTGCGCTGAGCGTGCAGGAGCTCTCCGCAGGCCGCTTCATCTTGGGCATCGGCACCTCGGGGCCACGGGTGATGGAGGGCTGGCACGGCGTCCGGTTCCGCAAACCGGTGCAGACCACGAGGGAGACCATCGAAATCATCCGCACGGTCAGCCGCGGCGAGCGGCTCGAGCACGCCGGCGAGGTCTACCCGCTGCCACTGCCGGACAGCCGCGGCGCCGCGCTACGCCCCCTGGTCCGGCCCGACCATGTCCCGGTCTACGTGGCGGCGATGGGCCCGCAGAACCTGCGACTGACCGGCGAGATGGCCGACGGCTGGCTGGGCAACGCCTTCATCCCCGAAGCCGCGGAGGTGTTCTTCGGCCCGTTGCGCCAAGGAGCGCAGCGGGCCGGCCGCACCCTCGACCAGCTCGACCTGGTCGCCCCCGTCGCCGTCGAGTTCCACGACGATCAGGCCGCCGCCGACGCCGCCGCGCGCCGCCACGCCGACGGCTACGCGTTCACGATCGGCGCCATGGGCGCGAGCGGTTCGGGTGGCCGCAATTTCTACAACGACGCGTTCACCCGGCTGGGTTACGGGACCGAAGTCGACACCGTCGCGGGACTATGGCAAGCCGGGAAGCACGACGAGGCGCGCAGCGCGGTGCCCCTGGACCTCGGCCGCCTGACGAATCTGCTCGGCACAGCCGACACCATCGCCGACCGGGTGGGCCGCTACCGGGTGGCCGGCATCACGACGCTGCTGGCGAAACTCGAAGGCGACCTCGACCAGCAGCTGGCGACATTGCAACGGCTGGTCGCCATCGCCGATGCAGCGTGAGTGGCGTGCGCCAGCTGGGATCACCCCGAATTCGTCGGCATATTGCGCGGCGAGGTCGGCCGACGGTGTGAGGTAGTCGAAGGCACGGGCGGTCCAGATGCCCAGATCGTTGAGAGCTCGGCGCGGCTAGGCGGCCAAGTCGTCCCGCCAAGTCGGTCGCGCCTTCCCGCCAACCCGTTTGGCTCGCTTGTCGCGGCGCCAACCTCGCACGGTGGCGATTGCAGTCTTCAGCCCGCGGCGGCGCCCGGTTGCCGGATCGGTGCCGGCGAAACCCGGCTCCAGCACGGCGAACATCGACTCGCTGCGGGTCTCCGGTGCGTTGTCCGCGGTGTCGCGCAGGTATTTATCCGGCAACGACAGCTTGGCGATGGTCCGCCACGTCTTTGCGTACTGCAACAGGAAAGAGCCTGTGGTGTAAGGCAAGTCGTACTTGTCGCAGAGCTCGCGCACCCGCACCGATATCTCAGCGAGCCGGTTGCTCGGCAGATCCGGGTACAGGTGGTGCTCGATCTGATGGCACAGGTTGCCGCTCATGAACCGCATCGTCGGCCCGGCGTTGAAGTTGGCACTGCCCAGCATCTGCCGCAGATACCACTGGCCCTTGGTCTCGCCGATCATGTCGGTCTTGGTGAATTTCTCGGCGCCGTCGGGGAAGTGGCCGCAGAAGATCACAGCGTTGGCCCATAGATTGCGGATCACGTTGGCGACCGCGTTGGCCTTCAGCGTCGACTTGTACGTGGCGCCGGGTGACAGCGCGGTCACCGCCGGGAACGCGACATAGTCCTTGAACACCTGGCGACCGGACTTGGCCAAGAACTCGTCGACCCGCTGCCGGGCTTCCTCGTGACCCATCCGCTTCTTGACGATCCTGCCGATCTCGACATGCTGCAACCCGACGCCCCATTCGAAGCCGATCGCGAGCAGGGTGTTGAACAGCAAGTTGAAGAGATTGAACCGCTTCCAGGGCTGGTCGCGGGTGACGCGCAGCATGCCGTAGCCGACGTCGTCGTCCATGCCCAGAATGTTGGTGTACTTGTGGTGCACGAAATTGTGGGTGTAGCGCCAGTGCTTGGACGCCCCGCTCATGTCCCACTCCCACGTCGAGGAGTGAATCTCGGGGTCGTTCATCCAGTCCCACTGGCCGTGCATGACGTTGTGGCCAATCTCCATGTTCTCGATGATCTTGGCCACAGCGAGAGTCACGGTGCCCGCCCACCAGGCTGATCGTCGCGAGCCGGCCGCCAGCAGCACCCGGCCTGCGACCTCCAGTGCGCGCTGCGCAGCGATCGTGCGGCGGATGTAGCGGGCATCCCGCTCGCCGCGAGATTCTTCGATGTCCTGGCGGATGGCGTCCAGCTCAACGGCCAGGTTCTCGATGTCGGCCGCGGTCAGATGTGCGAATACGTCAAGGTCGGTGATCGCCATATTGCCTTCCTGCAGTCTGCAGTTGGATGACCTACGCTATCGTAACCTACGAAACCGTAGGTTACTATTGAGTAACTGTTAGACGTCGAGGACGCAGTCGCCCGACGCGGCCGAAATGCAGGTCTGCACCCGTGTTCCCGGCTCATGTTCGGCACCGGTTCGCAGATCCCGCACATGGCCTTCCACTAGGCCTACCACGCAGGATTGACAGATACCCATCCGGCAGCCGAACGGCATCTGCACACCCATCCGCTCACCGGCATCCATCAGCGACGTCGCCGCATCGGCGGTGGTGCTTTTTCCGCTCTTTGAAAACGTTACCGTGCCACCGGCTCCGGCTGGCGCCGCGCGCGGTACCGCAAAGCGCTCGAGGTGCAAGCGCTCGCCGACACCGGCCGCCGACCATGCACGTTCGGCGGTGTTGAGCATGGCTTCGGGTCCACAGGCCCAGGTCTGGCGCTCACGCCAGTCCGGCACCTCGGCGTCGAGCCTGGTCAGATCGAGCCGACCCTGGCTGCGCGTCGTGCGCAGCCGCAGCCGATACCCGGCGTGCTCGCGGGCCAGCTGGTCAAGCTCCGCACTGAACATCACGTCGGCCTCGGTGGGCGCCGAATGCAGGTGGATCACGTCGGTGATCTGCTGTCGGCGGACCAGCGTACGCAGCATCGACATCACCGGGGTGATGCCCGACCCGGCGGTGATGAACAACACGGCCGGTGGCGCTGGATCGGGCAGCACGAAATTGCCCTGCGGGGCGGCCAACCGCACGATCGTTCCGGGCTTGACACCGCCCACCAGGTGGGCGGACAGGAAGCCCTCGGGCATCGCCTTGACGGTGATGGTCACCGTGCGGGCGCCCTTCACCGGGCTCGACGTCAGCGAATACGAGCGCCACCGCCAGCGACCGTCAACCAAAAGCCCGATCCCGATGTACTGACCCGGCTCGTAGTCGAAGCCGAAACCCCAGCCCGGCTTGATGACCAGCGTCGCGGAGTCGTGCGTCTCCCGCCGGACCTGCAGTACGCGGCCTCGCAATTCCCGGGCCGACCACAACGGGTTGGCAAGCCGCAGATAGTCGTCAGGCAACAGCGGTGTGGTGATGCGCTGGGAAAGGCTGCGCAACGCGTGCCAGCCGGGGTGCGTGTCCATCCCCGCAACCGTAACCGGCTCGGTTTCGACCACGTTGGCGGTGACTCGTGCGATTTTCCTGGTCATTGGGCAAGCTCCTGCTCTCCCAACCTACGGTACCGTAACCTACGGTCCCGTAACCAGCCCGGCTCACAGCAGTTCGAGCAGAAACGGTAGCTCTTGGGTGGCGTACCAGGCCAGATCGTGGTCCTGTGCGTCGCCAACCGTCAGCTCGGCGTCTTCATCACCGAGGTCGGCCTCGTCGATGACCGCGATCGCCGCCCTGACATCCGCTTCGGCGGCGGCATTGTCCACAAACGCGGCGATGACATCGTCGATCGCCACCCGTGCCCCGATCCGTACGACGGCGTCATCGAGATCCGGGCGCAGCGTCACATCACCGACGTCGGCAACCAGCACCGCCCGCCGCGGCGGCGACTTTGCGCCTGGCTCCTCGGCGTCGGCGGCCAGCAGCCGCAGCGAGGCCAGCGCCGCCTCGCGCAGCGCGACTTCGCCGAGCTCGTCGTCGTCACCTTCCGCGTACGCCTCCCGCAGCCTCGGCGTCACCGCGAACGCGGTGCCGTTGACCGGGCGAAGCGAACCATCGGCGATCAGTTGCTGCAGCATGGCCAGTGTCACCGGGATGTAAATCTGCATCAGACAGCGCTCACCCGGGTCACTCCTTCGGGCCGATCAAAGTTGCCACATAGTCGTCCACGTAGGTCGACAGCTCGCGCGGTGGCCGATGATAGTTTTCGCTGACCACCGGACTGGCGGGCAATTTGACCTTCGGTCTCTTCACGTCTTGATAGTCGATGGTGGACAACAGATGTGCCATCATATTGAGCCGAGCGTGTTTCTTGACGTCTGATTCCACGACATACCACGGGCTATTCGGCGTATCGGTGTGCACCATCATCTCGTCTTTGGCGCGTGAATAGTCCTCCCACCGATACAGCGATTCCAGATCCATCGGGCTGAGTTTCCATTGCCGCACTGGATCATTCCGCCTGGCTTTAAACCGACGCAGCTGCTCGTCGTCGGATACCGAAAACCAGTATTTCCGTAGCAGAATCCCGTCATCGATGAGCATCTGCTCGAAGATCGGTGTCTGGCGCAGGAACAGCACATACTCCTGCGGTGTGCAGAATCCCATGACTTTCTCGACGCCGGCACGGTTGTACCACGACCGGTCGAACAGCACGATCTCCCCTTTGGCGGGCAGATGCGCGATATAGCGCTGGTAGTACCACTGCCCGCGTTCCCGATCGGTCGGGGCGGGCAACGCGGCGATCTGTGCGACGCGCGGGTTGAGGTATTCGGTAATCCTTTTGATCGTGCCGCCCTTGCCCGCGCCGTCACGGCCTTCGAAGATGACCACGACGCGGGCACCGGAAAATCGCACCCACTCTTGAAGTTTGACGAATTCCGTTTGCAGCCTGAATAATTCGGCCGAGTAGACCGCATTAGGGATCTTCGGCGGTGAATCCTTGTGCGATCTGTGCTTCTTTGGTTGCTTCGTTTTCGCCGATGTTTCGGTGGCAGATCTGGTGCTCACACCATCGAATGGTAGGTCCGCAACATGACTTTGCACCCGCGAATGGCAGTTCTACTGTGCGGCTTCCAACAATTCATCGAGGGATTCGCCCAGCAGCACCGGTAGTACGTCGACATCGCTCATCGCGTCCCGGTCGGCGTTGATGCCGAAATACAACATGCCGTTGTAAGAGGTCACGCCGATGGCCAGCACCTGGTTGTTGAGCAGCGGTGGTACCGCGTAGCTCTCCAGTAACTTCGCGCCGGCAATGTACATCTGCGACTGCGCGCCGGGCGCATTGGTGATCAACAAGTTGAACAAGCGCGCCGACAAGCCGGTGGCGACCCGAATGCCCATGGCGTGCAATGTCGGCGGCGCAAAACCCGACAGCGTGACAATGGTTCGGGCATCGACCAGGCTGGCCGAGGTCGGATTGGACTCGGTGGCGTGCGCGATCTGCGACAGCCTTACGACCGCGTTGCCCTCCCCTACCGGCAGGTCGACCAGAAAGGGCGCCACCTGGCTGATCGCCAGCCCGCGGCTCGACGAGTCGAATGTCTCGTCCACGTAGACCGGCAAGGGCGCCATCGCCCGCACCGTTGCGGTTGGCGCCGCCGCCTCGCCGCGGGACAACAGCCAGTTGCGCAGTGCGCCGGTGATCACCGCCAGCACCACATCGTTGACGTCGCAGTTGTAGCGCGCTCGAATGGCCCGGTAGTCATCAAGACATCCGCGCGCGACCGTGAACCGCCGGTTGCGGGACACCCTGGTGTTGAGCGGGCTGCTGGGCGCGTTGCCCCGTGCAAGTGTGCGGGCGACGTCGAACATCCGTCGCCCGAGATCAATGAGTTGGCCGGAATTGGTGGCCAGCTCGGTAACTCCGGCGCGGACAGCCCTCAGCTGCGCCCGCGGGCGGGTGGCCCAGTCGCCGACGGCGCCCAACAGCAGCCGGGTGGTGCCGGGTTCGCCGGCCGGCACCCAGATGTCCTCGACGGACGGCGGGAGCCGCCGGTTTCGGTCAGCGATGACGTGACCGATCTCCATCGCGCCCATGCCGTTGATCAGCGCCTGGTGCGACTTGGTGTAGAGGGCGAGGCGATTTTTGGCCAACCCCTCCACCAAGTACATCTCCCACAGCGGCCGGGACTTGTCCAGCGGTCGTGCCGCCAGCCGACCGATCAGTTCGTGCAACTGCTCGTCGCTGCCCGGCGACGGTAACGCTGAGCGCCGGACATGGTAGGTGATGTCGAAATCGCGGTCGTCGATCCAGACCGGCCTAGCCAGCGCAAACGTCACTTCGCGGACCTTCTGCCGATACCGCGGCACCTGTGGCAGTCGCTGTTCGACCGTGGCCAACAACGTCTCGTAGCTCAGCCCGGCCCGCGGCTGACGCAGGATCGACAGCGAGCCCACATACAGCGGGGTGGCGGTGTTTTCCAGCTGGTAGAA
>Ga0187781_10004532_pt1 | contig 10349 bp, 8 predicted proteins | sample 0715_SJ02_MP02_2_FD_132447 | JGI IMG/M metagenome (GOLD analysis project Ga0187781, IMG submission 132447) | Tropical peat soil microbial communities from peatlands in Department of Meta, Colombia - 0715_SJ02_MP02_20_MG | ecosystem: Environmental > Terrestrial > Soil > Wetlands > Peat | place...
CCCTACTTGGTGACCGTCGGTCTGCGGCACTATCTGGTGGAAATCCGTGATCCTCGGCGTTGGAGGCGCGATGGCGCCGGAGTTCGAGAGAAAGGCCCGCAAGAAATCGTGGCCCCCATGCCAGGGAGGATCGTTAAAGTGCTGGTATCTGAAAATCAGATGGTCGTTCGAGGGCAGGGTCTCCTAGTCATCGAGGCGATGAAAATGCAAAACGAGATTCGCGCTCCCCGGGCGGGCCGCGTGGAACGCATCTACACTCAGGAAGAAACCGGCGTGGAAGCCGGGTTCCGCCTGCTGCGGCTGGTTTGACAGGATGCTGAAAAACCCTTTGGACGTTTTGATTCGCCCCTCCAAGGGCAAGGGCAGGGAATGGGCTTTCAGCCTGTTAAAGGCCGACGCTACTTGGAAGAAGAGGGACTAAGCTGTCCTTTGACGATCTGCTCGGCCAGGTAGTTCTCGACCTTCGCCTTGTCGCGCAGCGTCTCGATATAGGCCGCTTTCAGAAGCTGCTCCCTTTCGTTCTTCAACGTCTGCCGGATGGCATTCTGGACCCGCAACTCGGAAAGGTTGTGCGTGGCGGCCGGTTCCACGCCGAGCAGTTTGATGATGTGATAGCCGGAAGCGGTGCGAATGATTCCTGTGAACTGATTGACCTGGAGCGAGACCACGGCCTGCTTGAGCTGGGGGGTGGCGTCCAATGCGGAGGCCGGGATGAAGCCCATGTCACCACCGCCCGAGGCGGTTCGAGGATCTTCCGAGTATTCCTGCGCCACCGTGGCGAAATCGTCTCCGGCGCGCAGGCGGGCGTAAAGCGCCTGGATTTTTCGCGCCGCGGCGGCCGGAGTCTTGGCGTCGTCGTTTTTCAGGTTGCGCACCTCGGGGTCGGCAACGGGAGTGACCTCGATCTGGGCCAGGTGGTACGCGGTTTCAGGAACGTTGAAGCTGGCCTTGTTGCGTTCATAGTAGGAGGCAATGTCGGCGTCGGACACCTTTATATTCGAGACGATATCTTTATTGATAAGTTTTGTAATGATAATATTCCGGCGCAATTCTCGCCGGAGATCCTCCATTTCCAGGCCCTGGTCCCGCATCCGTTTCCGGAACTCCTCCGCCGAATAAGGGGTCTGGAGTTTGGCCACCTCGTTATCCACCTCGGCTTCCGAAACGGTGATGCCGGCGTGGGAAGCATGCTCGACCAATATCTGATTGTTGATCAGTTCATCCAGAACATTCAGCTTGAAGCTCAGAGCTTCTTCGGGGCTGTTGGCTTCAGACGAAGCAGCCTGGCGGCTTCGGAACGCCCTCTCGACCTGATTGAAGAAGATGGGCTGGCCGTCGACCTTCGCCGCCAGTTCGCGCTCCGACGCGCCTTTGCGCTGGCAGGACGTGAAGGCCGCCAAGCCTGCAAGCAGCATGAAAGTGATGGGCACAGTAGGGCTGCAAAAAGAAGGTTGTTTTCTCATGCAGGTATTGTAACCCCACTCGCAAACAGGCGCTGCCCTTATTTGGTTCGCGGCGCCCCAACTCGCCGGGGCGCTTGCCGACCCGGCAGGCGCAATGCCGGCGCGACACTCAAAGCGAGCCCCGAGAACAAAGACGCCTTGACAGGGGGTTAAGTTGCACCCTATACTTTACTCCTAAACATCTTAGGATAGGATGCATGGCAGACGACGTTCAAATTCTTCAAGGCACACTTGATCTTTTGGTCCTGAAGGCCGTTTCTTTGGGACCTCTCCACGGATATGGCGTGTTGCTGCGGATCGGCCAAATCTCGCGCGGGGCTCTCGCGATTGAGCAAGGGGCGTTATACCCGGCCCTGTTCCGTTTAGTCCGCCAGGGGCTGCTGAAGGCAACATGGGGCATATCTGAAAATAACCGGAAAGCGAAATATTACGAGCTTACGGCCCCTGGCCGAAAACGCTTGCGTGAGGAAGCTGAGGGGTGGAACCGCCTGGTAACCGCCATCGGCGCCGCGCTCAAGGCACGACCGGAGGAAGTATGAAGCTGGTGTCGTGGGTACGCACATTTCTGGCGTTTGTCTTCCGCCGTTCCCGCGTCGAGCACGAGATGGAAGAAGAGCTTCGCTCGCATCTCAAGAGCCGCGCCGACGACCTGGAGCGGCAAGGATTGCCGCGTGCGGAAGCCGAGCGGCAAGCACGCGTGGAATTTGGCGGCTACGAACGGTACAAAGAAGAGTGCCGCGAAGCGCTCGGCTCACGCCTGGTCGGCGATCTCGCCGCGGACGTCCGTTACGGCCTGCGTATGCTGCGGCGGAACCCAGGGTTCACCGCAGTGGCTGTGGTGACGCTCGCGCTGGGGATCAGCGTTAACACGACATTATTCACCGCCATCGACGGCCTCCTGCTTCGCCCTCCGGCGAATGTCGAGGCTCCCGACAGGCTGCTGACACTTTACCAAACGCAGCCAAATGAGCGGGGCGGCGGCTCCATGTCTGTGTGGTCTTATCCCGATTACGTGTACTATCGCGACCGCAGTGATGCATTTACCGGGCTGTCGGCCTATTCGCCCATTCCTGTCAACCTTGGTGTAGGAGGATCGAACGACCGAACGTTCGGCGATCTAGTGTCGGGGAATTATTTTGCCGTTCGAGGGACGAAGGCAGTCCTCGGTCGCACGTTCGCAGCCGAGGACGATACTTTGGGTGCTCCTTCGGTCGCAGTGCTGAGCTACGAACTCTGGCAGAGTCGCTTCGGAGGGGACCGGGGCGTGGTGGGCAAGGCCATCACCATTAACGGGAGGCTGTTTACGGTGATCGGCGTGGCGCCCAAGGGGACGACTGACATCGGCATACAGACGGCGCCGGCGGTTTGGGTAGCACTCAGCGCACAGCCTGAAGTTGACTGGCCCCCAGGTGAAGCAGACGCCCTCAAGAATCGTGGGACCGGATGGCTCACGGTCCTGGGGCGCCTCAAGCCGGGTATAACTCCGCGACTAGCAATTGCGGGTCTGCGCGTTGTGGCCCGGGGGCTCGAACAGGATTATCCAGCGCAGGAACGGGGACGCAGCATTTCAGTCGAACCCGCCGTGGCGCTCCCGTCATTCATGAGTGGCCCCGTGACGGGCATCGTCGTTCTCTTGGGGGCACTGGGAGGAATGTTGCTGCTTATTCCATGCGCTAATGTTGCAAGCCTTATGTTGGCTCGATCCTGGTCCCGCAGGTCTGAGATGGCAATTCGCTCGGCGCTTGGGGCGAGCCGCTTGCGCACGTTGCGGCAACTCTTGACCGAAAGCATGCTGATGGCTCTTTGCAGCGCAGCGGCGGGTTTGGTGCTGGCCTTGTGGGGAGCGGCGGCACTGCCTCACTTGAAGACGCCTATCAGCCTACCCATCGCAATAGATTTCAGACCTGATATCAGGGTTCTTGGGTTTACGACTCTACTTGCCTTTGTGACGGCGCTCCTTTTCGGGACCGCACCAGCACTTCAGCTTTCGCGCGCCGTTCTTTCGCCACAACTGGGGGGTAGAACTGGTTCGGACGTCCGTCGGCGCTCCAGGGCGCAACGCCTGCTTGTCTCTGCGCAGGTGAGCATTTCCTTACTGTTGTTGATCGGCGCAGGGCTTTGTCTGCGAAGCCTTCACAGCGCAGAGCGCATTGACCCAGGATTTGAAACTCGCGACGTCTTGAGTTTTGCTGTTTCCCCTAGTCTGAGCGGTTACACTAACGCCCAGGCCGACGTGCTTTACGAACAGTTGTTAGAGCGCCTCAGGGCTACACCTGGGGTCCGGTCCGCGAGCTTGGCTGCTTTGATGCCTCTTAGCTATGGAGGACTGGAAGAAGTTGTATCCAGCAGCGGAACCGCAGTGGCCGGGCAACGAGTCCAGGTGGGGGAAAACCTCGTCACGCCAGGGTATTGTCGTACGCTCGGAATTCCGATCCTTCGCGGCCGCGATTTTGTCGGGGGCGTGATCGACCAAGACACTGTAGTTGTCAACCAGACGCTGGCCAACCGATTCTTCCCGCAGCAGAATCCAGTGGGCCAACAACTTGAGGTCGGCGGTGGTCAGCACCCACGCTCGGTACTCATCATTGGAGTTGCCCGTGACAGTAAGTATCGCACTTTGGGCGAATCGCCAACGCCATTCTTGTACGGGTTGTTCAGGCCTGGTTTCGAGGGCCCGGCTGGAACGACCGTTTTGGTGAGGACTTCGGGTGCCCCGCAAATGCTGATCCCAGAGATCCGCAGGCAAGTGCAGGAACTTGATAAGAATCTGCCCGTAACGGGAATGGAGACGATGGCTGAACATATTCGGTCGGCTCTTTGGCTGGCACGCACACTGGGCGCTTTCTTTGCGATCCTGGGAGCCGCCGGAACTCTCTTAGCCATCGTTGGACTCTCTGGAAGCGTAGCGTACTCAGTCGCGCGCCGCACGAATGAAGTCGGCATTCGAATGGCCCTAGGCGCCCAAGAAAGAGACGTACTAAGACTGGTGGTGGGCGAGGGCCTTTTCCTTACGCTGAGCGGGATAGGGGCGGGCCTTGTGCTTGCTTTTCTGTTCACGCGATTCCTTCGCAGCCTGCTCTATGGCGTAAGCCCAACGGATCCGTTGGCGCTGTCTGCCGTGTCGATTCTTTTCATGCTCGCTGCACTTGCCGTGTGTTACATCCCGGCGCGCCGTGCGACGAAGGTCGATCCCATGGCCGCACTGCGGCATGAGTAAGCGTCCGGAGCAGTCGCTGCCGGAGGCAAAGTAAATGCTTATGAAATTCTGGACATCACTTCGCACCCTCCTGGCCTATGTGCTCCGCCATTCCCGTGTCGAGCATGAGATGGAAGAGGAGCTTCGGTCCCACGTGGACACTCGCGCGGACGATCTGGAACGGGAGGGACTTTCACGGGCGGAAGCAGAGCGGCAGGCGCGCGTCGAATTTGGCGGCTACGAGCGTTACAAAGAGGAGTGCCGGGAAGCGCTCGGGTCACGGCTGCTCGGAGAAGTGGCTGCGGACACGCGGCACGGTCTGCGGATGCTGGCACGGAAGCCGGGGTTCGCGGCGGTGGTAATTCTCACGCTCGGGCTTGGCATTGGCGCCAATACAGCAATGTTCAGCATTGTTGACGCGGTTCTGCTGAAGCCGCTTCCCTACAAGGACCCCGAGCGGCTGGTGGTGGTGTGGGCCACCGAAGTCAAATCCGCCGGGCCGTCGGTCCTCTTCGGCAGCTACCGTGATTTCGAGGATTGGCAACGTTCGGCGCGGAGTTTCGCACAGCTTGAGGCGCTGACCTGGGCGACTGCCGGCGCGACTCTTGAGTGGCATGGGCAGCCCCGGCGAGCGCTCGCCATCCCTGCGACGCAGGGCATTTTCCCGCTACTGGGCGTTAAGGCGGCCGAGGGCCGCACCTTCCAACCGGAGGACCTCGCGCGGGGCTGCACGGTCGTGCTGGCACATCGGTTCTGGCAGGAGCAATTGGGCTCCGCGCGTGATGTCGTGGCTGGAACCCTGACGCTCGACGGCAAGGCGTGCACGGTAGTGGGCCTAATGCCCCAGGAATTTGATTTCTATCCCAAGCAGTCGGACCTCTGGACACTTATCACGCCCGATAGCCAATTTGCGCGCCAACCCATCGATTCGCTCGTGGGAGTCTCCGGTCGGCTCAAGCCCGGAGTCAGCCGGGCCCGCGCGCAGGCTGAGCTTACGGTGATTCATCAGCAGCTTGTGCGGACGCTCCCCAAGGGAAGCTGGCTGACCCAGGTCGCACCCGTGGTGTACGACTTGCAATCGGAGTTCACGTGGCTTGCCGGACGAAACCTCCGAATCGGTCTATCGATCCTGTTCGCGGCGGTCGTGGTGGTTCTGCTGATTGCGTGCCTCAACGTTGCCAGCCTCTTCCCTCTGGCCTTTGGCTAACGATTCCTTCTCCTTCTGGGCGGGTAAGGTGTCCTTTGTCCGGAATATGTGCTTAAGATTTCGATTGCCTTTTTCAGCGGTGGCGTCTTAACTTCCCAAAAAATTACGTGGCAGATAGCGTCCCTGCCGGGGAAGAATTGCAGTTCCCATTCACCGTGATTCAACAATTCCAGCGTGATCTGTGCTAAGGTCAATGGAAGAAAGATTTATCTGTTCAGGGGATATATCTGGGTCGAAGCGTATTCGTTTTTTTCTCCAAGCCGTTAGTAAGTCTTGGCGCGCCAGCATCATGTGGCTGCATGCTCCCTGACAAAAGATAGCGGAACATGAACCAGATTGTTCTGAGAGAGTTCGCCTGGCAAGGCGAGGACCGCGTCACCTCTGAAACAGTCGATCACAACCGCCCTAATTTTGTTCGCTTCGATTTGGTCCTCTGTGACGTAACCAGCGATTGCCTTATCCGGGCTTACTTGCCAATAGAAATAGCGCTCGGAGGGAAACATTCCCTTCGAGATTTTTGCTGGAATGAGTACGAGCTGACCAATCTGGATTTTCGAGCACGACATTGGGGTTGCCCCTCCCTACTTTGGTGTTGGTGCCAGTTTCGCCTTTTTTTCGCCAAATGTCAACATGTATTTTATCGTGGCTTCTGGCTTGACCGGCAATGCTAGTTGGTCATCCCTGCCCCGTCAAGTCAAAAGAACCCCTAGTCAAGAGAACCCACTGCCGCGCCTTGAAGGGGTGGGCAAAATGATTACAGCTCTGCTAAAATGAAAGCATCGCGTGAAAGAAGTATTCATCCAGGATACGAGGTGTGGCAATGGCTCTGGCTTGTGAGATTTGCGGGAAAGGCCCGAAATACGGAAATCGGATAAGCCACGCCCACAACGTTACCAGGCGCCGGTGGAACCCGAACTTGCGCCGGGTTCATGTCATTGTGGGGGGCGTCCACAAGACCGTGCGAGTGTGCACGGCCTGCATTCGTTCAGGCAGGGTTGCGAAAGCGAAGTAGAGCTGCCATCAATAGGCACCCACTTGGTGTGTGTCCCACCTTATCATTGACAATGGGCCGATGGGCAGGAACCCCCTCACCCGGCCCGCCCCGGCTGAAGAAAGCGCCGGCTGCGGCCCACCCTCTCCCCCAAGGGGGAGAGGGGCGTTCTCAACGATTATATTGGATAGGAACGTAGAAATCTCAGCGGGGTTTCGAAGTAAGTCCTAGTGTTGGGTAGGTGGCGGGGGAAACAGGGCGGCGCTGGCGAGGAACGCGAGAGCAGCGACAGCGAGGAGTTCATCGCCGATAAAGAGACCGATGGCGGAGTAAGCGCCGGCCGCATCCACCAACGGAACCAATCCGCATAGCAGGAGAATCGTGCGGCGTGGCGATGTTTGCGCAAAGGCGGCGATCAGCGCGAATAAGTCCACGGCAATCCAGTGCCAGGAAACGAACAGCCAGACCGCTTTGAATACGGAAATTAATCGAGGCGGGACGTCCGTCCCCCGCAGCGCGCCAAAAACCTCCCGGTAGCCAGCGATTCCGTGGAGGCCGGCGCCGACGACCAAGGCGAGGCTGCCGAGAACCACGAGAGCTTGCGCGATTCGTTTACGGTTCTGCATGGAGAAGTGAGCTTGGCCGGGACCTCCTCTTTGACTTCAAGAACAGCCGCGAGTATACACCAATTTCGCCTGCTCGCCGGGTAGAAATATCTGTCGGAACAAAGTTCGAAATTCCGGTCTAGCAAAGTATGGATTTCCGCTCATGATCCCAGCGAACAGCAGAGCGAGCCTTCATCATCGCCGGAGGCAGTGTTTGTATATTGGGCCGCAGCGATGGCCTTAATTTCCACACTCGCATCAATGCGCCACCCGCTCAACCTGGTAAACCCCTTCAATCTTGCGCAGCGAAGAAACAATCTTCTCCAAGTGCTCTAAGTCCACGATATCCAAAGTCACATCGATGTGTGCCTGGCTGTTGTCCGTGTGCACTTCGATGTCCTGGATATTCGAATGCACGTCAGCGATCGCCCCGGTTACGTCGGCCAGAAGACCCTGGCGATCGCGCGTGAATAGGGTGAGCTTGACGGGATAAAGGCTGTATTTGGGTCCCACCCACTCGACCTCTATTCGCCGGTCCGCGTCATAAAGGAGATTCTGAACGTTGGGGCAGCTTTTGGCATGCACGGCAATGCCCTTGCCGCGCGTTATGTAGCCGGTGATTTCCTCTCCCCGAATGGGATTGCAGCACTTGGCGCGATAGACCATCAGGTCGCCGTGCCCGTGCACCTGGATCGCCGTCTCCCCGGACATACCTAGCGCCCGTTTCACGGTGGTCAGGCGAGAAGGATGTGGCGTCTCGAGCTGGGCCAAGGGAACAAGCCTGGCGAGCACCTGGCGCGAGGAGAACTTACCATATCCGATCCCCGCGTGCAGGTCATCCACCTGCGTGCATCCGTTATCTCGGGCCACCCGCAGGTAGTCTTCCTCGCTAACCTTTTTCAGCGACACGTCATACTTGCGCGCCTCCTTTTCCAGCAGGCGCTTGCCGATTTCCACGGCTTGCCCCCTTTGCGCCACATTCACCCAGTGCTTGATCTTGTTGCGCGCCCGCGAGGTCTTGACCAGGGCAAGCCAGTCGCGGCTGGGGGTGTGATTCGCCTGAGTCGTAATCTCCACGATATCGCCGTTGCGCAATTTGTATTTGAGGGGAACGATGCGGCCATTGACCTTGGCGCCCACGCAATGGTGGCCCACCTCACTATGGATGGCGTAGGCGAAATCGATGGGCGTGGCGTCGCGGGGCAACACGATCACCTTGCCCTTGGGAGTAAAGGTGTAAACCTCCTCCGGGTAAAGATCGATCTTCAGCGTGGAGAGGAACTCGCCCGGATCGCCCATATCCTGCTGCCATTCCACCAGGTGCCGCAGCCAGGCAAAGCGCTCCTCGTCTTGCGGCTCGAGAGCGGTGCCGTCCTTGTATTTCCAGTGAGCCGCAATGCCTTCTTCGGCTATCCGGTGCATCTCTTCGGTGCGAATTTGGACCTCGAACGGCTGGCCATGGGGACCAATAACGGAGGTGTGCAGAGACTGATATAGGTTGGGCCTAGGGATGGCGATGAAGTCCTTGATGCGGCCCGGCACGGGCCTCCAAGTGTTGTGAATGACTCCTAACGCCGCGTAGCAGTTCTTCACACTGTCCGTGATAATGCGTATGGCCAGGAGATCGTACACCTGCTCGAGGGGGACATGCTGCTTCAAGAGCTTTTGCCAAATGCTGTAGAGGCGCTTGATACGGCCTTCAATGCGCGCCGGGATGGCGTGCTCCTTCATCTTGCCATTCACCTGCTCGCGCACTTCCGCAAGAAAGCCCTCGCTCACTTTGCGCCGGCTTTCCACCGTCCGCTTGACCTCGAGATACGACTCGGGCTCCAGAAACTTGAACGACAGGTCTTCCAGTTCGCCTCGGACCTTTCCCATTCCCAAGCGATGTGCGATGGGAGCATAGATATCGAGGGTCTCCCGGGCGATGCGTTCCTGCTTCTGGGGCGGCAAATACTCGAGGGTGCGCATGTTGTGTAACCGGTCGGCCAGCTTTACCAGCACCACGCGGATATCGTCCACCATGGCGAGGACCATCTTGCGGAAGTTCTCGGCCTGCTGCTCCTCCCGGCTCATCAATTTGATGCGGCCAATCTTGGTCACCCCCTCCACGATTCGCGCCACTTTAGCGCCGAACTCGCGCTCGATCACCTCGCTCGTGGTGCCCGTGTCCTCCACCACGTCGTGCAGCATGCCAGCCGTCAAACACACGAGGTCCAGCTTCATCTCCGCCAGGATCCGGACAACCTCGAGGAGATGGGAGATATAGGGTTCGCCAGAGAGACGTCTCTGCTCGGAATGGCGGGCGGCGCAAAAGTCATAGGCTTTGCGCAGCAGGGTCAGATCCTCCCCGGGACGATTTTCCTGGACTATTGCGGCGATGTCATCAAAATGAAGCATGGCTCCACTTTGCATTCTAGGGCACCCAGCGTGGTAGGTTCAAGCATTTCAGCCGCCCTTCCCGCTACTCAGGTTTTATGGTACGCTTCCTGTATCTCCATAAGGAAAGGTCAAAGCAAGCCTGCCAAAAGCCGGCGCGAGTCTCCCGTCACAGACGGGGCAAAGGAGGGTACATGAAACGTGCCATATGGAAGGTTTCAGCGATGGCGCTGCTTGCCGCAGTCGGAGTCTTCAGCTCATGCCAGAAGCCATTTCATGAGGAAACCGAGCGCTATTTCTTTGTCGCCGCGAATACAAGTCTCCCCTACTGGCAGGAATCCAAAGCCGGGTTTATGGACGCAGCTCACGGACTCGGGGTGAAAGCCGAGTTTACCGGGTCAGACACGTACTCTCCGCAAGAGGAACTCGAGGCCTTTCGAAAGGCGGTTGATGCACATCCTTCCGGGATCGCGGTCTCTCCCGCGCGGCCGGAGGTTTTCAAGGACGC
>Ga0187781_10004533_pt1 | contig 10349 bp, 8 predicted proteins | sample 0715_SJ02_MP02_2_FD_132447 | JGI IMG/M metagenome (GOLD analysis project Ga0187781, IMG submission 132447) | Tropical peat soil microbial communities from peatlands in Department of Meta, Colombia - 0715_SJ02_MP02_20_MG | ecosystem: Environmental > Terrestrial > Soil > Wetlands > Peat | place...
CGGCTGGGTGCCCGCCGATAGCGCGCTCTCTGGCGTTTGCGGTCTCGCCTTCGCCGTCAAACTGAACGAAAGAGCGTATTAAAACCGCTTCTTGGTTCAAGGAGGCGCGGTAATAGCCTTTGAAAGACATTTTTGTCTCGCCAGTCACATAGGCCCCGTTTCGAATCAATCGCATTGCCAAAGTTCTTCGCGCACCGTTTTCCGTTTGCGAAATCCGCAATACCTTTCAAATCGCGACCGCCGCCATGCTCCACCGAAATCGCACGAAACAAACGGTCGGATTCGCAGAAGACGTAGAAGCGGCGCCCCATATCGCCATGGCCCAAATCGTTGGACCGAGTTGCGTCCATGGCAAAGTAGCAGGGATTTCTAACTACCCCCACGCGCACTTTTTGGTAGTAAAGCGCGCGCGCCCTCTGCAAGATCACTTGCGCGATTTGACCTTCGCCTTCACCAACATGGGCACTCAGCCAGGGCGGAACGTCCGATGTTCGCTCCGCCGCAAAGGATCGGGGCGACGCCGATAAGGCGATGACGATGAAGAAGAGGCTGAAGATCCTTAACCGCACCGGATCAATTCTCCTGTCGAAGCGTTTGCATTGCTTACGGCGCTGCCGAAAGCAATCGATCACGAAGAGCTAACCGGGGTGTCGGCATTTGCAGCCTCTACTACTCTGGCACCGTGTCGTGGAATTTAGTGTAGTCGAGCAACAAGCGACCTGCGGCGAAACGCTGGTGATGTCCTTGTAACGATGGTGCGAGCGGATATCGCGCCAGGAATAGACGCGACGCGCATGGAGCTGTTGAGTGGAGCTGTCATCGATGCCGCCGACGTTGAGCACTAGAAGTGCATCGGCCTCGGCGAGATCTGACTCTGTTAGTCCGTGTATTGGACTATCCTTGTCAATGACTTGAAACAGGTTCCAGCTCAGGGCGAATACTGGATGGTCGCTGCGATCAAGCTTAAGCTCGTAAAAGCGTCGGAGTTCTTCGCCTTCCTTTGTGCGCTCGACGCGAATGATCCACAGCCGCGCGTTGGCGCGTGAGATCGCCGTGTGCCGCGCATTTGCCATGTGGATAATCAGCGTTTGTCGTCCTTCGTGGCGGGTGATCACCCGGCCGCGAGAAACGGGCAAAGTCAGCCCTGTCATCACCGCAAGAAAACACATGGCGTTGAGCGCTATAAACAGCGCGGCAGCAGAGCCAAAGAATGCCGGCCAAGAGACAGCCATGGAGCGATGATAGAGATCGCTCCAAAATCCCTGGCTCAGGCCGAGGATTTCAATCTCGCGCTGACCGAGCCTGACGAGCTGGGTTTTTTTCTCTAACTTTTTTTGTCCGAGCTTGGACAATTTGGTAATCCTCACTCAGGCCAAAGTCTGCGAGCGAACTGCGCTCTTTAGCGCGATCATCGGCCTCAATTGCCAGTCACAAGGGGATCGCACGCAAAGGGGTCATTCAAAATCCTTGTGGATCGCCGTAGTAACCCCGGGCTTACCGATCTTTCAATTTCGCGGAGCAGCTTCGTCATAAGCGCTTCAGCATCCTTCAATGCGCCAATCACGGTCTCGGTAGCCCGTGGCGGAAGGCATTGCAGCGAAAAGCCTGCTTTCCAGCTTCCGTGTCTTGGGATTGCGCGAACCTCAGTCGATTACTCGAGCACTGCTAAGGCTTCAAGCTCACCGAAATTGAGACGTCGGGCAAAATAATCTTTCCGAAAAGCCTTGATTTTTCTGATCCAGTGTACGGAAAAAAACTCCGACTTCCACTCTCAAAATTGTTCCGTCAGTTTATGTTGGCTGACAAAACCTGCTCGATCCCCTACTCCGTCTTCACCACGCGGATATGCAATTCGCGCAGTTGCTTGGTGCTTGCTTCCGACGGCGCGCCCATCATCAAATCCTCCGCGCGCTGGTTCATCGGGAACAGCACCACGTCGCGCAGGTTTTCCTCGCCGCACAACAGCATCACGATACGGTCGATGCCGGGCGCGATGCCGCCGTGCGGCGGCGCTCCGAGCGAAAGCGCGTGCAGCATGCCGCCGAATTTCTGCTCCAGCGTGCTTTTATCGTAGCCGGCAATGGCGAAAGCCTTCTTCATCACGTCGGGGCGATGATTGCGGATCGCGCCCGAGGAGAGCTCGACGCCGTTGCAGACGATGTCGTATTGGATCGCCTTGAGCGAAAGAACCTTGTCGCGATCCGTCGGATCGAGCGCCAAGAATTCATCCACCGGCATATTCGGCATCGAGAACGGATTGTGGGAGAACTCGATCCTCTTCTCCTCCTCGTTCCATTCGTACATCGGGAAATCGACGATCCAACAGAGTTCGAAGCGGTTTTTGTCGATCAGCCCGAGCTCTTCGCCGATCTTGGTGCGCGCAGGTCCGGCGAATTTGACGAAGCCCGCCGGTTCGCCGGCCACGAAGAACACAGCGTCGTCGTCTTTCAAGCCGAGCCGCGCGCGCAGCGCCTCGGTCTTTTCCGCGCCGAGATTGTTGGCGATGGGGCCACGGCCGACAGTCGCGTCGTTGTCGAGCGCAAAGAAAATATAGCCGAGACCCGGCTGGCCTTCGCCTTGCGCCCAGGAATTCATGCGGTCGCAGAACGCGCGCGAGCCGCCGCCGGGCGCCGGGATCGCCCACACGGCGCCCTTGGGATTCGTTTCCAGAATGCGCGCGAATATCTTGAAGCCCGCGCCGCGGAAAATATCCGACACATCCTGCATCACGATGGGATTACGCAGGTCGGGCTTGTCGGTGCCGTATTTGGCCAGCGCCTCGCCATAGGGAATGCGCGGAAATTTCTGCGTCACCGGCTTGCCGCCGCCGAATTCCTCGAACACGCCGCGCAGCACCGGCTCGACGGCAGCAAAGACATCTTCCTGGGTTACGAAGCTCATCTCGATGTCGAGCTGGTAGAATTCGCCGGGCGAGCGGTCGGCGCGCGCATCCTCGTCGCGAAAACACGGCGCGATCTGGAAATAGCGGTCGAAGCCGGCCACCATGGTGAGCTGCTTGAACTGCTGCGGCGCCTGCGGCAGCGCATAGAACTTGCCGGGATGTAGCCGCGACGGCACGAGATAGTCGCGCGCGCCTTCCGGCGACGAGGCGGTGAGTATCGGCGTCTGGAATTCGAAAAAGCCCTGCGCCTTCATCTGCCGGCGAATGGAATCGATGATTTCGCCTCGCTTCATGATGTTTTGGTGCAAGTGCTCGCGACGAAGGTCGAGGAAACGGTATTTCAGCCTTGTTTCCTCGGGATATTCCTGCTCGCCGAACACCGGCACCGGCAGTTCGCCGGCCGACCCTAGAACCTCGATGTCGCGGATATAGAGTTCGACCGCGCCGGTCGGCATGTCGGGATTTTCGGTACCGTCCGGGCGGCGGCGCACTTTACCGTCGACGCGCACCACCCATTCCGAACGCAGCGTTTCGGCTGTCTTGAACGCCGGGCTGTCCGGATCGGCCACCACCTGAGTGAGGCCGTAATGATCGCGCAGATCGATGAAAAGAACGCCGCCATGGTCGCGGACGCGATGGCACCAGCCCGATAGCCGGACCTCACTGCCGATATCGCTCGCGCGGAGCGCGCCGCAAGTATGGGTGCGATAGCGATGCATCCTTATTCCGCCACTGCAATAGATGAAAGGTGGCGCACAAGCACATGGCCACGCTCGACTTGTCAAGCGCCTGCGGGCATGTCTCCCCCGCGCGGCTTCCCTCGACAGGATGGTGTCGATCTGCACACTCAAAAGCCGCCCGGGAGCGATCATGGCGCGAAGAATGGCACGCGAAGCGGCAACGGCGCCCTCACCGATGACGGCGGCCGAGGCGGTCGTCGCCACGCTCGTCGCCCATGGGCTCGACAGTATCTATGCGCTGCCCGGCCTGCAGAACGATCTCCTGTTCGAGGCGCTGTTCCGGTTTTCCGACCGGCTGCGCACCGTCCACACCCGCCACGAGCAGGGCTCGGCCTATATGGCGCTCGGCGCCGCGCTCGCGACCGGCAAACCGCAGGCTTACGCGGTGGTACCTGGACCTGGTTTCCTGAATTCTGCGGCGGCCCTGCTCACCGCCTATTCCACGAATGCGCTGGTGCTGGCCTTGATCGGGCAAATTCCCGACGCCGATATTGGCCGAGGCCTGGGCCATCTTCACGAGATCCGCGATCAGGGCGGCATCGTAAAGCGGCTCGTCGATTATTCTGCGCGCATCCGTAAACCCCAGGACGCTTCGCGCGTCACCGCCTTGGCGCTGCGCGCGATGCACATGGGCCGGCCGGGACCGGCCGCGCTCGAATGCGGCGTGGACATATGGGGCCAGTCGGCGCGGTTCGCCGTTCAGCAGCCCCTGCGGATCCCGGAGCCGATAATCGACGGCGCCGCTATCCGCCGCGCCGCCAAGCGGCTTGGCGCGGCGAAGCGTCCGATGATCGTGTGCGGCGGCGGCGCGCAAGACGCCAGCGAAGAAGTAACCGCGCTTTCGGCCATGTTGCAGGCACCGGTGCTCGGTTATCGCCGCGGCCGCGGCGTACTCGATAGCCGCGATCCTTTGAGCGTGACGCTACCGCTCGGCCGCGATTTATGGGGCGAAGCCGACGTCGTTTTGGCCGTCGGCACCCGGCTTCTCATTCAAATTCGGCAATGGGGCCTCGATCGCGGCCTCGCCATCATCCGCGTGGATGCCGATCCCGAACAGCATGATCGCCTATACAAACCGGCGGTCATGCTGATCGGCGATGCGAAGCCCATTCTGCGGCGCCTGATCGCCGAACTGCCGTATCACAACGCCAAGCGCGGCTCGCGCGGCGACGAAATGCGCGAGCGCCAAGCGCGCTGGCGCAAGCGTCTCGAAAAACTTTGGCCGCAGATCGAATTCCTCGAAGCGATCCGCGACGAATTGCCCGAGGACGGCATTTTCGTCGACGAGGTCACACAGGTTGGCTTTGCCGCGCGACTGTTGTTTCCCGTCTACAAACCGCGCACCTTCATGTCGCCCGGTTACCAGGACAATCTCGGCTGGGGCTTCGCCACCGCGCTCGGCGCACAGCATGCCCGGCCCGACGCGGCGGTGGTGGCGATCACCGGCGACGGCGGCTTCATGTACACCGCGAGCGAACTCGCCACCGCGGTACTTCACCGCATTCCGCTGACCACGGTCGTGTTCAAAGACGGCGCTTTCGGTAATGTCCGGCGGATCCAGCAGGAGCGTTACGGCAGCCGGCTGATCGGCAGCGAACTTGCCAATCCGGATTTCGTCGCCTTTGCCAGGAGCTTCGGCGCCGGTGCGGTGCGCGCGAGTACGCCGGAAGAATTGCGCCGCACCCTGCGGCGCGCACTCGCAAATCGCTCCGGCCCGAGCGTTATCGAGGTCCCTGTCGACGCCATGCCAAGCCCGTGGGAGTTCATTTTCATGGACAAGATCCGCGGCCGGTGAGGCCCTTTGGCCCTGGCTTTCGGGTCTTGCCCCCGCGTGCCGCCTGAACGACACTACGCTTCACCGATGCATCTTGATTCCGTTCGCACCGCCTCGCACCAGCCGATCACGGCGACATCCGAACTTGCCGACGCATGCCGGCGGATGGCCAAGCATTCCTTCGTCACGGTCGATACCGAATTTCTGCGCGAGACCACCTACTACCCGCTGCTGTGCGTCGCGCAGATGGCCTCCGCCGAGGAAGCCATCGTGATCGACGCGCTGGCGCCGAATATCGATCTTTCGCCATTTTACGCGCTGATGGCGGAAGAGAAAGTGGTGAAGGTCTTTCACGCTGCGCGCCAAGACATTGAAATCGTCTGGCACGAGGCCGAGCTCATTCCGCATCCGATCTTCGACACGCAAGTCGCGGCCATGGTGCTCGGTTACGGCGATTCGATTTCCTACGACCAGTTGGTGCAGCGCATCACCGGCGACGCGCTGGACAAATCGCATCGCTTCACCGACTGGACGCGGCGGCCTTTATCGGAAGCCCAATTGCGTTACGCGATTTCCGACGTGACGCATTTGCGCGACGTCTATCTCAAGCTCGTCGACGATCTCAAGCAGCGAGGCCGCGCTGATTGGGTCGAGGACGAGATGCGGATTTTGACCTCGCCTCGGACTTATCGCATGGAACCGCAGGATGCCTGGCAGCGCCTCAAGACGCGCGTGCGCAAGCCCAAGGAGCTTGCCGTGCTGATCGAGGTCGCCGCCTGGCGCGAGCGCGAAGCGCAAGCGCGCGACGTGCCGCGTTCGCGGGTGCTCAAGGACGAAGTTATCGCTGATATCGCGGTTCAGGCGCCGACCAATGCGGACAAGCTCAAGAACTTGCGCTCGCTGCCGAAGGGTTTCGAGCGCTCGCGCTGGGGCGACGCGATCGTCGCGGCGGTCAGCCGCGGGCTCGCGCGCGATCCCAAGACTTTGCCGCTGCCTGCGCGCGCGCAACCGATCGCCAACGGTACGGCGGTGATCGAACTGCTCAAGGTGCTGTTGCGAATGATTTCGGAACGCCATCACGTCGCCGCCAAAGTAATCGCCACGGTGGACGACCTCGAACGCATCGCCGCCGACGACGGCGCAAAGGTCCCCGCTCTCAAGGGCTGGCGGCGCGATTTGTTCGGAGAAAAAGCGCTTGCGCTCAAGCACGGCAAGCTTGCGCTGGCCATAGAAAAAGGCCGCGTGGCGACGGTCGAGCGGGATTAGCAACTTTAGCCGCCCCGTCGGCGAGAGGCTTGCCTGATGCCGATACAGACATGCCAGAAGCTGGCCGTGGGACGCCGCTGCACTGGCTATTGATTTCTTTGCCGTAGGCCGCCCTTACGCCGCCATGGTAATCGTGAGCGCGATCCCGAGCAGCGGCAGGCACGCTCGCCAGCGCGGTAAAAAGGATAACGCGGGCGCCGATCCGGTTACGAGCAGGCATTACAAGCTCCCTCCATATGGGGTTTGCCCTTCCGGTTTTGTCTGACAACCGAGGGCAAAGACGGCGGCCAGCTTGCACTACAGAAACGCGGTCTGCCTTTGATTCAGATCAACCAACGCGCCTCTCTCTACTCGAAGACGATCCGTTGAGAAGTAAAATCCATGTACTTGAGAATATTGCCTGGCATTACCATTTTAAGGGTGTGTTTTGCGTAAGAAAGGGATTTCATGGCTAGTTCAAAACAGCGTGCGGAAAGCGCCACGCAACGGAGCCAAAGGCGCGAGTCTGAAATTAACGACGCATTGAGGCAGGAAGCGGCGCGACACGCGGCTGCCGTAAAGAACATGCATCGCTTGAGAGCGCTACGCTTGGCGCGAGATGCAAAGACAAGTGCGAAAAAGGACTAGCCGGTGGCAAGAGCGAGCATCGAGTCTGCGACTTTCGTGGTGTAGGGGCCAACGTCGCGCTCTTCTTTCAGGTCGGTCAGCAGATTGAAAATTCTAGGCAGTGCGAGCGTCTGCGGAACATCGTACATGTTGTTGACCTGCTCAATGAGATGCATCTTCCAGTTTCGCCATTTCACGGCTGTGAGCCGATCGGCGACGTAAGCAGAAAGCCTTCGCGAGGCGCTGCGAGGCAGACCTATCTTTAATTTCCGAGCTATTGGGACTTCTTGGCACGCAAAACCGCGCTTCGGGCGCGAGCGCGTGGGTTACGTTGTCCTTCTCGCCAAGCCCGCCGTCGTCCTCTTCTTCGCAGGGTCGCCGATTGTGACCAAATCAGGGCTACATAATTAGCTTTTCTGGATAAAGCGCGAGGCGAAACGCCAAGGCAGTCATCGACGGTGACCCAATGGGGGCAACAGCTCAAAGCTTTAAGCTCTACTGTGCTCCGCAAGCCACTCTGGCCCTAAATCAAATAGAGCCGGAAAGGAATTCCGCTGCGATATCGATTACGGTTCGCTAAGCTGGCCGCGCAGCGATTCACTTGAGCGGGAGAGAGCGCCGAAATCGGGGGCCTCATGAGATTAAACCTTGGCGCATCGCGCTTTTTCACCGCGCTCCTCTACGCAAAGTGTCGTGCTTTGCCGCGTGTTTGGTTTCACCTCGCCGCGGCGTTCTTCGCTTTCGCTATCATTGCGTGCTCGGCAAACATTTCCCTCGCCGACGAAGACGGTGTGAGCTTCTGGATTCCCGGGTTTTTCGGCAGTTTGGCCGCCGCTCCGCAGCAGCCGGGATGGTCGTGGACGTCAATCCTCTATAACACAAACGTTTCGGCGAGCGGCAACGCCGCCATCGCCCGTGAAGTCACGATTGGACAATTTCCCAAATTTCCGGTTAGCATCACCGGCAGTGCTAATGTCCACGCCGACGCGACCATCGGGTTTGTCGCTCCGAGCTACGTGTTCGCGACCCCGTTCTTAGGCGGCCAAGCGTCAGCCGCACTCCTTTTCGGCTACGGCAACAACAACACATCCTTGAACGCGACGGGGACCGCCACCGCGCTTTTACCTACGCCGATATCCATCACAAGATCTATTGCGCTCCAGCAGGACACGACCGGTTTCACCGATCTCATTCCGCAATTCGCTGATCGGTGGAATGCTGGCGTCAACAATTACATGGTCTATCTGACCGGCGACATCCCGGTCGGCCTATACAGCTCCAGCAATTTGGCGAATATCGGTCTCGGCCATGGCGCCATCGACGGCGGCGTCGGCTACACTTATTTCGATCCGAAGACCGGCCACGAATTCTCGGCGGTGTTGGGATTTACGGGGAATTTTGAGAATCAATCGACGGGATATACCAGCGGCATCGATTCCCATCTCGATTGGGGCGCGTCACAGTTTTTGACCAAGCAATTGCAAGTCGGCCTTGTCGGATATTTCTACGAGCAACTCACCGGCGACAGCGGTTGTGCTCCGGTATTCTGTCCGTTTGAATCCCGCGTCATCGGCGTCGGCCCGCAGATCGGATATATTTTTCCGGTGGCGGGCATGCAGGGATACGTGAATCTCAAGGGCTACGGCGAGTTCGACCACGACAATAGGCCGGACGGCTGGAATGTCTGGCTGACATTCGTGCTGTCGCCGGCGCCGCCCTCCACCGCATCTTCCTCGCCGCCGATGGCGACCAAAGCATTACCTCGCGGTTGAAGCAATTTCGTTGCTTGCCAAAGATTCAAGCTCAAAAGGGAGTCCGAATCCAGCTTTCTTCTATGAAGACGCCGCTGGTGTTCGAACCGAATCGATGGCCAAGCCGTTTCAGAGCTTCAGTGGCTGGGCCGTGGTGCAGGAGTTAGGGTGGGAATTACGTCCGATGGCGCAATGCTCGAGTTTCGCGACCGAACGGCAATCCTCTTTTGAGCTCTTTTGAGCTCTTTTGGCGCCTGGCCGTAAGCCCCGGCCAATTTCCCCTTTACCCCCGAAAGCGGGTGTCGTTGAGAGAGATTGGCATGTCCGCTTTGTGTAGTCCCGGCTCGTGCTATCCTTCGTTAGCAAATCTTTGATCATGGTACACGCACCCCGGAGGGCCCATCGGCATGATCATTGTGCTGGTCATTTTCGTGGGGTTGGCGGCCATTATTGTCTGGATGGCGGATTGGACATCCGGTGGGAGACGCCACACGGCGCTTGCCGTTCTCAATCGGCGCCTCGCCACCGGGGAGATCGACCGGGCCGAATACGACGAGAAGCGAAAGTTGATCGGCCGCTGAGACCCACTGAGTTTGTGAGTAGAATTTCATTCGCCGAGCGCGCGACAACGATGCTCCTCGTGCATTTCACCGGCGATGCTCATCCGCGATAGCCGCACCGGCTTCGCCTTGACGAAGTGCGACGCAACGCAAATTGCGTTAGATCAAAGCTTTGTTGCTTCTCGCGTATTAGTTAGCATCGCCAATGATTGCTTAGCACCCACAGCGACAGAGTACGAGATAAGACCATGAGCACAGTCACAACTAAGGATGGCGTTCAGATCTTCTACAAGGACTGGGGCCGCGGCCAGCCGATTGTTTTCCACCATGGTTGGCCGCTCAGCTCCGACGACTGGGACACCCAAATGCTATTCTTCGTCCACCAAGGCTATCGCGTGATCGGCATCGACCGTCGCGGCCATGGACGCTCGAGCCAGGTGTCGGATGGACACGATATGGACCATTATGCTGCTGACGCCGCCGCCGTCGTCGAGCATCTCGATCTTCGCAATGCCATTCATGTCGGTCACTCAACCGGCGGCGGCGAAGTCGCCCGCTATGTCGCACGTTACGGCAAAGGCAGAGTCGCCAAGGCGGTGCTGATGTCGTCAGTGCCGCCGATCATGGTGAAGTCACCGAATAATCCGGACGGCCTGCCGATTTCGGTTTTCGACGACCTTCGCAAAGGCCTGGCCGCCAACCGCGCTCAGTTTTATCGCGATTTCGCTTCCACAGTGTTCTACGGGTTTA
>Ga0187781_10004534_pt1 | contig 10347 bp, 13 predicted proteins | sample 0715_SJ02_MP02_2_FD_132447 | JGI IMG/M metagenome (GOLD analysis project Ga0187781, IMG submission 132447) | Tropical peat soil microbial communities from peatlands in Department of Meta, Colombia - 0715_SJ02_MP02_20_MG | ecosystem: Environmental > Terrestrial > Soil > Wetlands > Peat | place...
GCGGGGGTCACTGCGCACGCGCCCTTGAATGTCGGGATCTTCAAGGAGGACGTATTGGGCTTCGCGAAACAGTTGACGCAAAAGGGTCGTTTTTCCCGCGCGACGTGGTCCTGTTACGAGCACGGCCGGAAAGTGACGCGCGGCTCCCGTAAGAACGTCGGCCAGTTTTCTCGCGATATAGCGCATATGAGTATTCTAAACTAATACTTTAGAATTCTCAAGGAGCGAGATCTTACAAAATGGTAGCTGCGCACTCCTATGATTGATGACAAGAAATCGACAGATCTATTTGAGGCTATGGAGGCCGAATTCAAACGGCTTCGAGATGAAAATGCACGGCTGAGGGCGATGCTAGGCATTCCAGATTCGGGAGTCGCCTCGCGGCCTGAGGCATCAACACCGGACTTGAGAAAATCCGGCGGCGACCTAACCACACCGGCAGGCAAAATCGCCCTGTTTCGGAGCCTTTTTCGTGGGCGAGAGGATGTATACGCAGTTCGATGGGAGGGAAAGGCCGGTAAATCAGGCTACTCACCAGCCGCCGCCATGGATTGGCGAGCAATAAATGCCGCCCGGCCAGAAGAACGCAAGTGCATCGCTCGAAAGACACGTATGCTTCTCCCCTTGACGGAAGAGGTGATTCGGAAGCACCTCACAGGGAAACACACTGTCGGAATATATCCGCTGCTCCCGGACGAAACTTGTTGGTTCCTCGCGGTTGACTTTGACAAAAAGTGTTGGATGGCAGACTCCACGGCCTTTCTTCAAACGTGCCACCGCTTTCATGTTTCGGCAATCGTTGAGAGATCGCGGTCAGGAAACGGCGCGCATGTATGGACATTCTTTGATCGACCGGTTCTCGCCGCTGACGCAAGAAAGCTTGGCTGTGCCCTTTTAACGCGGACTATGGAGAAGAGACACGAGATTGGCCTTGATTCGTACGACCGTCTTTTCCCCAGCCAGGACACCCTGCCGAAAGGCGGCTTTGGCAATCTGATCGCTTTGCCGTTACAGAAAGGGCCCAGGGAACATGGGAATAGCGTCTTCCTGAATGAGTTCTTCGAGCCCTATCCGAGCCAATGGGAATTCCTAGAATCAGTGCAACGCATTGAAGTAGAGACGCTCTCTAGCCTGATTCGCGACCTCGCTCCTGAAGGAAACGCCCTTGGAGTACGGCTAATTTTGCCAGAGGAACAGAACGCCGAGGCTCCATGGCTGTTGTGTCCGTCGCGGGCGCGGAGAGAAGAAAAAATCACGGAGCCGCTGCCGGACACGGTTCGCATAATCAGAAGCAATTTGCTCTATGTGAAAAAGAACGGCCTCCCGTCGTCCATGCAGGATCGTTTGATTCGCGTCGCCGCTTTCCAGAACCCGGAATTCTACAAGGCCCAGGCCATGCGGCTTTCGACTTACGGTAAACCTCGCGTCATATCATGCAGTGAGAGTTTCCCTGAACACATAGGCCTTCCCAGAGGTTGCTTGGAGGAGGTCGTTGACCTATTCAAGAGAAATGGGGTCAAAAGTGAGATCTGCGACGAACGAAATCAAGGCCACAAAACTAACGTCTCCTTCTCCAGCGAATTGCGGCCTGAGCAACAGGACGCGGTGCGACAGATTGAAAACTTCGATGACGGAATACTGTCTGCTCCCACTGCGTTTGGAAAAACGGTAGTCGCAGCTTGCTTGATCGCAAAGAGGGGCGTTAACACGCTGGTGCTTGTACATCGTCGGCTGCTCATGGATCAAGCGATGCCGCATTACCCCGCGGAAGGGCGTCCCAATCCGGTGGAACTGACGGCCAGACTTGCCAGCACCGTTTTAACGAAATCGCGTCGGTTCAAATCCATGGTTGGCATGGCAAAACCCCCAAAGGCACATTGAAACCAATGTAGCCTCTGTAGGAGTCCACACAATGCTTAGGGTCACAGAGTGGAGTGATGAAACTCGGAACGTGAAGATAAGAATGTCGACAGGACTTGGTCTAGTCGGTGCCGTCAGCCACCATTGGGCTACTTTCGCTAACCCATGGCGGTAGGATCTTGACCAGTACGTACAGAATGGCGAACGGAACGATCAGCAAAATAATCGCCGGCAACATCCCCTCTCTCGTCACAAAACTCATCTTGTAGGTCGTATAGCCCAGGAAGCTTTTTGAGAAGAGCTGGCCCCCGATGACGACATTCCACCGCATCGCAAAGATCCCGATCATGGTCAGGGTCGCTGCTATCGCGTAAATGCGCTTGCGCCCGGATTCAGAGAACTTCAACAGCTGTGTAAGCGCCAGGAGTGCCAGGGGCGTCAACGTTCCCACGAAAATTTGCAGAACAATCTGCGACAAGAAGAGCCGCGAGTGCACCATGAAGTCCAGGCTGCGGAACGATTCATCCGCCTCGTAGATGCGGTGAATCAGGTCCAGCATTTCCAGCGTGAAATCAATCACGAATGTGTAAAACAGGTATTTCGCGATGGTATCCAGGCAATTCATATCGATTGAACTTCGCCGCAGAGCTGAAGTTGCCATGTACATCAGCAGAACCAAAGCTATTCCGCTTACCATCGCCGAGAAAAGGAATACCACTGGCATCAAGGGTGTCGACCACCAGGGATTGGCCTTCACCGATCCGAAAATGAAACCTACATACCCGTGCAGCAGGAACGCCGATGGGATACCGACCAGCGTAATGATCCAGCCCGCACGCTCGTCCACATGCAACGCTCCTGGGCTGACGTTGTAGGACCCCAGTGTCAAAACGCGGTAAAGCAACCGCTTTAGCCCAGTCGACGATTGCGCCAGCAAAACAATATCGCGGCGATAATCCAGCCAGATTTCCAACAGCAGCACGGCCATCAGGTACCACAAATAGACGAACCCGAACATTGCCATCGCCGAAGCACGATGCGGTGTAAGGTACATCTCCAGAGAGCGTTCTGGATGGCCCAAATGAAGTTGCAAAGGCAGGGGCGCTACGATCAGAAACGCCAGAGCTGTAAGCAGCGCCAGACGATAGGTAGGTTTAACTGCCTCGACACGAAAAACACGTTCGAGTGATGCAAGGATGAAAGCGCCAGCAACTAGCCCTGTCAGAAAGGGGTAAAGCACGATCAGCACGCTCCACTGAAGCTCGACCTCGTTCGGATACATGAATCCTTCCATCCGTGGCTTCTCCTTAGCGTACCGACCCGTCCAACCCGTTGTAGAACATCTTGGATCCCGTCGCGAGATGCGGCTTAAGCACCTGCACTGTATGGGTTTTGAGGAAGGTGTGGATGGGATCCTTAGGATCTTTCAAATCTGCCAACTGCCTAGCCCCTGTCGGACAGGCTTCGCAGCATGCCGTCGTCAGTCCTTTTGTGATGCGGTGATAGCAAAGCGTGCATTTTTCCGCCGTGTGTCTTTGCGGGTGGAAAAAACGGCAGCCGTAGGGGCATGCCTGAATGCAATACCTGCAACCCAGACAATAGTCGAAATCGATTAGCACTACACCATCAGGCGTGTGAAACGTGGCGCCCACGGGGCACACCTGTGTGCATGGAGAATCCACGCAGTGATTGCAAAGCTTCGGGACAAAAAAGTTCTTCCCTCCTGTTTGCGTACTTGGAGGAAATCCTTCTTTTCCGCCGTCCGGAGAATCCACCACCGGATTTTCAATATGCCAATCCTCCACGTGGTAGCGCTCCACCCATGTGCGGAAGTAGCCATCGGGAACATCGTTTTCCATCGAACAAGCACGCACGCAACTTCCGCACCCGATGCACTTGGTGATGTCCAGGAGCATGCCCCACCAATGGTCGGTCATTTGGTAGTTGGGTGCTTCCTCCGGTGTTCCAGCGAGGACAAAGTCCCACGCGACGGCCGCAGCGGGCAAAAGAAGGAGAATCTGGCGACGACTTAAAGTCACTTTTTGGCTCCCGTATCGAATCCAGGGCTGTGCGGCTGGTGGCATGTATTGCAGGGTTGACCATGCGCATGCTCGTTTGCGTCGACCTGGGGGAAGCCGCTCGGTTTCGCGATATTTTGCGAATGGCAGTGGACACAGAGCGTCGCAACATCCGGCAACACGGGTTTTATCGAAGTTGGATCCTCCGCGTGTTTAGCCAGGGGGCCGTGGCACGATTCGCAGTTAACGCGAGCGTGAGCGCCTTTCGCTTTGACCTCCAGAACATCGGAGTGGCAACCCTCACAAATCTCATGCCCCGCGTACGCTAGCGGCCTGCCTGTGATTTCCTTTAATGCGTCTCCGCGATAGGGACCGTAGCGGCCAAAACTCTTGGGAATCACGGCGGCGCGTAAGGCAAAGAAGGCAACCGCTCCCAACAAAAATACGGCTGCTACACGAATCAAGTGTCCGGAATCTTTTAGCCTGCTCATTTCAAGCTTTTGACGGGAGAAGGTGGATTGAGCAAGGCGACATGCACTGCGTACAGTTCAAAAATACTTTCGGCGAGGTCTGATCCCACTTGAGTCCGCATGAGCGAAAGCCTTGACTGGAGCGAGCCCTTAATAACGAACGTACGTTCATTTAACTCTTTAGCTCACATAGACATTAGGACCAAGGTCACTTTGGTATGTGACGCGAATCACACATGGACCGCATGGTCGCTTCTCTTGCTTACAACTGTCGAACCAGTCTTTCGACACCTTGCCTGAAATGCTTGCTTGGCGTAATCAGGCTTAAGACCAGGTAATCCTCGGAGGGGAAGTCGTAGAAATGTCCTGGGTGAACCAGCACGTGAGCTTTTTGCATAAGCTCGATTGCCAGTTTTTCATCAGAACGATCACCGGCAACCCGCAGGACAGCATACCAACCACCTTCTATCTCCAGCAGACTGATCGTGGCCCTTTCGGAAACTCTGGATTTCAAGTACATCCAGTTCTCTTGGATCCGGTCCAGGATCTGAGGTTGCATGGTTCGGCGCTGCGCAAAAAGTCCGGGAAACGCCCATTGGACCGGCGAGCTCAACGAAAGGTACGTGTCCGCGATGATTTCCAAGCGTTCCAGAGCAGGTCGTGTAAGGGACTCCGGCCCTGCCGTTGCTATCCACGCCACCTTCATTTGTGGCAGTGCCGCGATCTTAGACAGTCCGCTCAGGGTGAACGTCAGCGCGTCCCGATTTGCTACGAAGCTTTTTCGTGGTTGGCCGCTAAGCGAGTAATCCAAAAACACCTCATCGACAATCAGCGCCATCTGCCGTTCACGGCACAATTCGTTCAGTCTGCCAATTTCTTCCTCCTTTACGTACGATCCAGTGGGGTTGTTGGGGTGCACCAGAAGCACAGCCTTCGTCCGCTGCGTAATTGCTCGTAGCAAGGAATCGAAATCGATAAACCATCCGTGTGCGTACTCGAGCATATAGGGAGTCAGCGCCACATCCTGCAAGTTTCCCAAGAAATCGAACAGCGGATAACTCGGCTTCAGGACAAGCACCTCATCGTGTGGATTGCAAAGCAGCCGGAACACGAACGAATACCCCTCGCTCGTGCTGGTCGTTAAAACCAGCGCCTCCGGATCAACAACCTCTCCATGCTGCTCGTGGTAGTAGCGCGCGACCTCTTCCCGCGCGGCCAGCAGTCCTTTTGCTTTCGGTTCATAACTGAGGGATTTTTCGTTCTGAAAGGCATGCAGAATCGCTGCAGAATCGTATTTCAGCCCGCACTCCGTGGGATTAGAGACAGTCAAGTCGAGGAGATGTTCCCCGCTGGCGCGCATCTCTTCGAGCGCTTGCGTGTACTTGTTTGGTGTGAGCTTCCAATTCGTCCGCTGAGAGAACATTTCGGAAAGGCGACAATATCACACGCCAACTCCCCCTCTCCAGGTGGCCAAATGCCGCTCCGGAAATCGGGGGAATTTGCGCACGCTCGCTGAAAATCACAGGACCAGGTGCGCTGAATCACACAACATCGTCCCGTCCGGGTCGCTCGTAATAAGGTAACTCCATGTTTTTCATGTGACTAGGCGGATCTAGCCCGTGGGGTGAATTGGTTCTTTGGATGCCTTATTACCGGTATGGAACAAAAGGCCAAGGTCTGTCTGGAGGTTCCCCGCAAGGCATTAGACCCTTCGAACCGTTTGGCCCGCGCTCTCGCCGCGACCTTGATTGGCGGTGCACAGGGGCATAAGCTCACTCATACGTGGGCGGGCGAATCCGATAGAGTTTCCGCCGCCCTCGAGAACCAGGTTATTCCCATGGAGTTGCGTTCTGCATTCCGGTGTATTCCCGCCGGTACGATCCCATTTTTGATCCTGACGGAAGGAAACGAATCTGTGTTTCTTCGAAGGAGGAGTCATGCCAGAAACTCTGCCCGCCGCGCCACTGAAGATTGGAGAACCGACCATTGATGCCGAGCATGATCTGCAGATGCAGTTGCTCGATTCGCTTTCGCAATCCGTTGCCAAGGGCGGCGATTTTTCCCCTACACGCCACATCCTGGAGCAGTTCATTGAGTTTTCTGACATGCACTTCCTCTCGGAGCAACTCATCATGCGTCTGCACAACTATCCCGGGTACGAAGGGCATTTGGAAGAACACACCCGCCTCATGAAAAAAATCCGCGATATCCGCGAGAAAATTGTCGGCGGGGAGAAAGTCTGCAGCTTGCAACTCATTCTGGAAATGCGCGATTGGCTGCTCCATCACATCGCAACCGAAGACGCTGCATTTAGTGAATTCCTCCATAAGAAGGAAGGTCACTCCTCATGACAAAAGTAGTCGCAAAGTGTACCTCGGGGGAGGTCCCGCATGTGCTTGGCGATCCCGGGCAAAGTCGCCCACATTGAAGAGAAAGATGGGATTCGCACCGGCCGCATCCAGTTCGGCGGGATCACCCGTCTGGCCTGCTTGGATTTTGTCCCTGAAGCTAAAGAAGGCGACTACGTCATGGTTCATGTGGGCTTTGCCATCAGCGTTGTCGATCATGTAGAAGCCGAACGCACTTACGCCCTTCTCGAAAGCATGGGTGTGCTTGCGGATGAGTTGGAGGCAAACGGAGCTGCCCCGGCAGAATCATGAAATACTTGGACGAATATCGCGACGCTCGTATCGCGCGCGCCTTAGCAGCGGAAATAAGGCGGCGTTCCAACCGTCCCTGGGTGCTCATGGAAATCTGCGGGGGTCAGACGCACACATTGATGCGCTACGGCATCGACGAACTTCTCGGCGATAGCGTCGATCTCGTTCACGGGCCCGGATGTCCTGTTTGTGTCACACCGCTGGAAATCATCGATCGCGCGATCCACCTTGCCCGCCGCCCCGATGTCACCCTGGTCTCCTATGGCGACATGCTCCGCGTGCCCGGTTCAGACGCCGACCTGTTCCACGTTAAAGCCGAAGGCGGAGATGTCCGCATTGTTTATTCTCCAACTGACGCCATCAATTTGGCGCGCACGCTTCCCGACCGCAAAGTGGTTTTCTTCGCTATCGGCTTTGAAACGACTGCTCCTGCCCACGCCATGGCGGTCCTCCAGGCCGAACGCCTCGGCCTGAAGAATTTCAGCTTGCTCGTCTCTCATGTTCTCGTGCCGCCCGCGATCCGCACGCTTCTTGCTTCTCCAAAGAATCGAGTGCAGGGTTTCATTGCTCCGGGTCACGTCTGCACTGTTGTCGGTTGTCGAGACTACGAAGACCTGGTCCACGAATTCCATGTCCCTATAGTCGTCGGCGGGTTTGAGCCCGTCGATCTTCTGGAAGCCATCCGCATGCTGGTGATCCAGCTCGAAGAAGGCCGCGCTGAGTTGGAAAATCAGTATGTTCGATCTGTTCAGTATGAAGGAAATCGTCCAGCGCAGGCAGCCGTCGCTCGTGTCTTCGAATCAGCGGACCGCAAGTGGCGCGGTATCGGCTCGATCCCGGAAAGTGGCCTGTTCCTGAAACCAAGCTACGCCGCATTCGATGCCGAACGCGTATTCGAACTAGACGATATTTGTGCTCAGGAGCCCGCCGAATGCATCAGCGCCGAAGTGCTCCTTGGCCACAAGAAGCCCACAGATTGTACCGCCTTTGGAACGCGTTGTACCCCCGAAAAGCCGCTCGGGGCACCCATGGTCTCTTCGGAAGGTGCGTGTGCCGCCTATTATCAATACAAACGCCACCTCGTCGCCCTCTGAATCCGCAAACGGTGACGGGCCCAAAGACCTGAAGGCCTTCTCCTGTTCCGTTCCGCTTCCCGCCCGCGACCGCATCCTTCTCGGCCACGGCAGCGGTGGAAAACTCAGCGCCGATTTGCTCCAGGAAGTTTTTCTTCCCGCTCTAGGAAACCCGGTTCTGGATCGCCTTGAGGATCAGGCCGTCGTCGCCGTCAATGGAGTCCGCCTCGCTGTTACGACCGACTCTTTCGTTGTGAAGCCTCTCTTCTTCCGTGGCGGAGACATCGGCTCGCTCGCTGTCCACGGCACCATCAACGACCTCGCCATGGGCGGCGCCGCGCCTCTTTGGCTCAGTGCAGCTTTCATTCTGGAAGAAGGTTTGCCCATGGAAACATTGAAGCGAGTTGTTGCCTCTATGCATCAGGCCGCCGCAAAGGCAGGGATCCAAATCATCACCGGCGACACCAAAGTCGTAGAGAAGGGAAGTGCTGACGGCCTGTTCGTCAACACCACCGGCATCGGCAGCGTCCGCGACGGTGTTTCGCTCTCTGCAAGCCAGGCTCAGCCCGGAGACGCGATCATCGTCAGTGGCTACCTCGGCGATCATGGCATCGCCATCCTTGCGGAACGCGAAGGTCTGGAATTCGAAACGCAAGTGAACAGCGACACCGCGGCCCTGCATACTCTCGTTGCCAGCCTTCTGGACGCCACCCACGAGATTCACTGCCTGCGCGACCCCACCCGTGGCGGCCTCTCCAGTACGCTTAATGAAATTGCCGCCAGCTCCCGCGTCGGCATGGAGCTGAAGGAAACCGCGATTCCAGTTCGCGAAGAGGTCCGCGGCGCCTGCGAGATGCTCGGCCTCGACCCGCTCTACGTTGCCAACGAAGGAAAGCTTGTGGCTATCGTATCGTCAACCGCCGCACAGGAAGCATTGCGCGCTCTACAAAGCCATCCTTTGGGCAAGGACGCCGCCATCATCGGCCGCGTGACTGCCGAGCATGCGCCCATGGTCGTGATGCGCACGCCCTTAGGAACATCTCGTATTGTGGATATGCTGGCAGGCGACCAGTTGCCACGCATCTGTTAAGGACTCGCCATGCACGAAATCGGAATCGCTTCTTCGATTCTCGAATGCGTCAAGGCCGAGGCGCAACGTCGCGCCGGCGTACAGGTCATCGCCGTTGGTGTTCGCATCGGTGAACTCTCCAACGTGGATAAGGATGCTCTCGATTTTGCTTTCGAGGTCTTGACGCGTGACACTCCTCTGCAGGCCCTCAAACTCGAAGTAGAGTGGTGTCCGCGCCGCCAGAAGTGTATTAACTGTGCCGAAGAGTTCCTTGTGCAGGACTTCAATCTCGCTTGCCCCGAGTGCGGCGCAAACCATTCTACCTGCATCAGCGGCACGGAACTGGACGTCGCCTACCTGGAATTGGAGGAACCATGCGCGAAATCGTAGAAAAAAAGGTCCTCAGCGAAAACGACCGGCTGGCAGCGGAGCTGCGCATGCGTTACCACGAACAGAATATTCTTTGCGTGAATTTCATCAGCTCTCCGGGTTCAGGCAAAACCGCGCTTCTGGAAAGAACACTTGCCTCCTACACGCCCGCACACTCCATCGCCGTTCTCACCGGAGATATTCAGACCGACAACGATGCGCGACGCCTTTCACAGTACGGTTTCCCCGTGCGCCAGATCGTTACCGGCGGCACCTGTCATCTCGATGCCCGCATGGTCGAGCGCCACCTCAACGAGTTGGGCTTTAGCGGTCCCGGCGTATTGCTGATTGAGAATGTCGGCAATCTCGTTTGCCCTTCCAGCTACGATCTCGGCGAAGCCGCAAAAATTGTTCTCCTCAGCGTCACCGAAGGAGAGGACAAGCCCCTCAAGTACCCCGGCATTTTCCATCGCGCCGCGCTGATGATTCTCACCAAAACCGACTTGCTTCCCCACGTCGAATTCGATCCGGACCTCGCCCTTGAAAACGCCCACAAGGTGAACCCGGAGATCGAGTACATTGCCTTGTCCTCCCGCACCGGCGATGGTTTTGATGTTTGGTTGCACTGGCTGAATGCCCTCCAGCACAAGGTCCAGCATTCCGCCGCCGCTATCAATTCCTGAAGACTCTGCGATAATTCCCTCATGGACGAATCGCCTAGAGCGGTTCTTGCGCGAAAAGCGATCGATATCACCGGCATCGTTCAGGGTGTCGGCTTTCGTCCCTTTGTCTATCGGCTCGCTAAAGAATGCAACCTGACTGGCTTTA
>Ga0187781_10004535_pt1 | contig 10346 bp, 8 predicted proteins | sample 0715_SJ02_MP02_2_FD_132447 | JGI IMG/M metagenome (GOLD analysis project Ga0187781, IMG submission 132447) | Tropical peat soil microbial communities from peatlands in Department of Meta, Colombia - 0715_SJ02_MP02_20_MG | ecosystem: Environmental > Terrestrial > Soil > Wetlands > Peat | place...
GGCGCGGTCTTTCCGGTAGCAGGGGCGCGCCTGGCGTTCACGACGGATTCGTTCGTCGTCCGCCCGCTGATTTTCCCCGGCGGCAACATCGGCGACCTTGCCGTCAACGGCACGGTGAACGACCTCGCCATGTGCGGCGCGCGGCCTTTATATCTGAGCGCGGGATTCATTCTGGAAGAAGGCTTGGAGATGGAAACGCTGCGCACCGTGGTCACGTCGATGCAAAGGGCCGCCGCCGCAGCGAATGTGAAACTGGTTACCGGCGACACGAAAGTCGTGGACAAGGGCAAGGGCGACGGCATCTTCATCAACACGTCCGGTATCGGAGTGATCGAAAGCCCAGGTCTCGCAAAGGCAGCGAGACCTGGGGCATCCCAAGTCAAGGAAGAAGGGGAAGAAAGGAAAGAAAGGGAAAAGGAGCATGGGATGCCCCACATCTCGCCGATTTTGCGAGATGTGGGAACCACGGAACCCGAGATCGGTCCCGCCTCCGTTCAGCCCGGAGACGTTGTGCTCGTGAGCGGAGACCTCGGTCGCCACGGCATCGCGATTCTCTCCGTCCGCGAGGGCCTCGAATTCGAGTCTCCCATCCTGAGCGACTGCGCCAACCTCTGGCCCGCGGTTGAAGCTCTGCTCAAGGCCGGAATCGAAATCCACTGCCTGCGCGACCTGACGCGCGGCGGCCTGGCAACGACTCTGAACGAAATCGCGTCTGACCGCAATGTCTGCATCAAGCTGGAAGAAGCGCAGATTCCGGTGGATGAAGTCGTGCAGGGCGCTTGCGAGATTCTCGGTCTAGATCCGTTGTACGTCGCGAACGAAGGCCGCTTCGCCGCATTCGTTCCCGCTGTGCAGGCCGATGCCGCGCTTGAAGTGATGAAGAAAGTCGAAGTGTCGCAAGGCGCAGTCCGCGTGGGCAGAGTTGAAGAGACTCCCGGCCGCACGGTAGTCCTGCAAAGCCGCATCGGGGGCAACCGCGTCGTGGATATGCTCAGCGGGGAACAGCTGCCGAGAATTTGTTAAGGGCCGCGTTGTTAAAGCCAACCTTGGGGGGACGGCCATGAAACCTGCACTCGAGCATATCTTTCAGGCGCAATGTGCGCCAGATTTTCGAGGCCATCTGAAGTCCAGCCCGTCCCTGAGACTAACCAGATATTCCGTTGGCCTGGTGACAGTCCTCACCATTCTCCTCGCCAGTTGTGGTGGATCGGGTGGGAGTCAGCAAACCCAGCAACAGCAGGGTCAGCCGTTCACCGTGTCACCGTTGCTGCAGGCGCCGCTGCTCATGCCCGGAAATTCTGTGCAAGTTCCGATTGGCGTGGTTCAGTTCCCGGGGACGAGCGGGACGGTCAATATTAAGATCAGTGGACCGTCCGGTATCACCGTGACTCCCAATAGCCTCTTGGTCACTGCCTATGCGAGCCAACCCACCGTAACTCTAGCCGCGGCCAATCCGCTAGCGAGCGGCACCTACACCTACACCGTCACCAGCACCGATGGAAACATGACAACCAGTTCGATCATTGTCGCAAGCGTAGTGCAGCCACCTCCCTCACCCTCTCCTTTGCAAGCGAACATCTTGTATAGCTTCGGCACACAGGAGGGGCATCCAGGAGGACCGTTGGTCGCCGACAGTGCGGGTAATCTTTACGGCGTTGCAGGCTTGGAGATATACAAACTTTCTAACTCAAACGGCGCGTGGCAGGAGAGTGTGCTGTATACCTTTACCCAAGTCGATACGGGGCCATTGCCATGGGGTTCTCTGGTCATCGATGCCGCTGGCAATTTGTATGGTGTGACCACCAACGGCGGGTCAACGAATCCCAACTGCGGCCCGCCGGGGTGTGGAATGGTTTACGAATTGAGTCCCTCCGCGGCAGGCTGGCAACTCACCGTGCTGTACAACTTCCTGGGAGGGGCGGATGGCTCCGAGCCAGGCGCGGGTTTGGTTCTGGACAAAGCCGGCAACATCTACGGGACGACCGAGAATGGCGGGTATTCCAACGGTCCATGCTTTGGCGCATGCGGGACTGTGTTTACCTTGACACCCTCTCCATCCGGCTGGATGCACACAGTCATCTATGAGTTTCAGGGACTGACGCAAGGCTTCATGCCCAACAGCACTCTCGTTTGGGACCAACAAGGAAACCTGTACGGTACCACCCAGGGTGGTGGATATGAATCCTCAAGCCTGGGCGGAAACGCGACGTGTGACGGCGGCTGCGGGACGGTGTTCGAGCTCAGCAACTCCGGCGGCGCGTGGCAGGGACAGACGATCTACAGTTTCGCCGGCCTCGGAACCGATGGAGTTGATCCCAGAGGTGTTGTGATCGACTTGGCAGGCAATCTCTACGGAGTCACCAATCTCGGGGGCTTTAGCAGCCTGCAATGTGGCGGCTCGATCGGGAACGTGTTTGAACTCAGTCCCGCGGGCACCAGTTGGAACATCAGCCAGCTCTACTATTTTCTCGGTTGTAATCTCGGCTCCCAGCCTTGGAATTTGATTCTCGATGATGCCGGTAACCTTTATGGCACCGCGGGTGCAGGGCTTTCCGCATGCTCAAATGGAGGCTGCGGCGTGGTGTTCAAGCTGGCGGAGAACGCGCAACAATGGGGTATTACCGAGGTCGACGATTTTCCCGGTGGCGCCGGAGGGGAGGGGCCAGACTATGTGACGCTTGTCTCGGGAAAGCTCTACGGCGTGAGCGGAGGGGGCGGCGCGTCGAATATGGGGACGGTTTTCGAGATTACCCCGTAGAGTACCGGGAACAGGAACCATCGCCACGTGAGACGAATTACCGCGCGCTAGTTGCTCGCGCTGGCCTTACCCCTCCCACGGATTCACCAGCCTTACACCACACCCTTCGAACACATAGGGATTGCGCGTGGCCAGCGTGGCTCCGTGGACTCGCGTGATGGCCGCGATCTGCGCGTCGAATACGGATATGGGCTTGCCTTGCCGCCGGCGTGACGAGGCAATCTGCGAGAACACACGCGCGGCTCTGTCCTCAAATACAAGAATGTGATCCGCAAACACCACGCCGAACATCTTTTCGGCCCCCGTCCGCAGCACGTCGCGACGCCTGCTGGTAGAGACGAGTTCAAGGCCGTAAAGAATTTCCGCCATGGTGATGGCGGTGATGTGCAGGTCTTCGGCGGCCTGGTTGCTGAACCAGCGCAGAACGTGCGACTCCGGCGCAGGGCGCATCAGTTCAGTGATGACGTTGCTATCGAGGATGATCATCGGGAACGGAATTGTTGATTTTTGATTGTTGATTAAAACCCTCCGCTGCTCCGGAGTCCGGCTTTTCAATCAACAATCAAAAATCAACAATTCTCCGCGCCTCCGTGGTGACAACTCTCTATTCCTGTTCGCCGAGCCAAGCTGGATCACGCACGGGTTCGCGGGGAACGCGTTCCAGCTCCACGCCTCCCAACGGACCGAAAATCTCGCGGATGCGCTCGGCCAGATTCGCTTTTTTCTTCGCAGTCTGAGCCAGCACGCTTTTCAGAATCTCGCGCGCTTCCTGCTCCATGGATCGACCGTTCATGGCGGCGCGGACTTTCAGCTTGCGCTTGGTCGCCTCTTCCAGGTTGCGGATGGTAATGCTCGCCATGCCATCAATGATAGCACTGCAATCATTGATAGCGATGCAAAATTTTGCCGGCTGGACCTTCCTGGCGGGACGCGGCGTACCCTGGCAATCAACATGTTCCATTTTGGAGGTCCATGCAACTAATTGATTACACAATGCTTACTCCAGGTGACCCGAATCACCCCCAGCCGTGAGAATTATCACTGCCACTTCCCACTGGCGGAGGACAATGAATCACGGCATCATGTTCAAGTTGTACCTACGGAGGTAGGACTATGTCTGTAATGACACCCCCGGGGATTAAGGTTCCCGGGGATTATCTTGAAGCGGTAATGGTCAGTGTGAAAGCGAAGAATCCTGCCGAGCCCGAGTTCCACCAGGCGGTGCAGGAAGTGTTTGACTCTCTGCGGTTAGTTTTGGCGAAACATCCCGAATACCAATCGGCGCGGCTGCTCGAAAGAATTGTCGAGCCCGAGCGCGTGCTGATGTTCCGTGTGCCGTGGTTCGACGATCAGGGCAACATTCAAGTCAACCGCGGATTCCGCATTGAGATGAACTCCGCCATCGGCCCCTACAAGGGCGGACTGCGTTTCCATCCCAGCGTGAATCTCGGCATCCTGAAATTCCTGGCGTTTGAGCAGGTCTTCAAGAACTCGCTCACCACGCTGCCCATGGGCGGCGGCAAGGGCGGATCGGATTTCGATCCCAAGGGCAAGAGCGACAACGAAGTGATGCGCTTCTGCCAGAGCTTCATGACCGAACTCTGCCGGCACATCGGCCCCGACACCGACGTTCCTGCCGGCGACATCGGCGTGGGCGGACGCGAAATCGGCTACCTGTTCGGCCAATACAAGCGGCTGCGCAACGAATTCACCGGCGTCCTGACCGGCAAAGGCCTGGGCTGGGGCGGCTCGCTGATTCGTCCCGAAGCTACTGGCTATGGCTGCGTCTACTTCGCCAACGAAATGTTGAAGACGAAGAAAGACACGTTGGAAGGCAAGGTCTCCCTGGTCAGCGGCAGCGGCAACGTGTCGCAGTACACCATCGAGAAGCTGCTTGACTTCGGCGCGAAGCCGGTCACGGTGTCCGATTCCAACGGCGTGATTTACGATCCCGAGGGCATCGATCGCGAGAAGCTGGCATGGGTCATGGAGCAGAAGAACGTGAAGCGTGGACGCATTCGCGACTACGCCGACAAGTTCAAGAAAGCCATCTTCATGCCCACCGACATCAAGCTGGACCACAACCCGCTGTGGAACGTGAAGGCCGATTGCGCCTTCCCGAGCGCCACGCAAAACGAAATCACCGCGAAGGATGCGGCGAACCTGCTGAAGAACGGCATCAAGGTGGTTGCCGAAGGCGCGAATATGCCCTCGACGCTCGAAGCCACCAAGATGTTCCTGGAGCACAAGATCCTGTACGGACCGGCCAAGGCTGCCAATGCCGGCGGCGTGGCCACGTCGGGCCTCGAAATGTCGCAGAACAGCCAGCGGCTGAGCTGGACCCGCGAGGAAGTCGACGACCGTCTGCACAAGATCATGATTGCCATCCACAAGACTTGCTTCGAAACGGCCGAGAAATACGGCACGCCCGGCAATCTGGTGAACGGCGCCAACATCGGCGGCTTCGTGAAAGTGGCGAACGCGATGCTGGATCAGGGCTTGGTGTAGTCAGTTTTGTTCATGTAGGGGCGGACGCATTCGTCCGCCCCCTTTTGTTTTATGGAACTGAAATAGGTTACGACGCGGGATTATGATTAGCCTTTAAACGCCATGTCCCTGATGCGCACCACCGAACCCATTCTCGACGCCGAAGAGCGCTTTGAAGGCTTCGAGAACCTGATGCCGTTTCGCGTGCAGAACATTCTGCTGGTTTCGAGCCTGTACGACTCGTTCATCCTGCGCGAAGACGGGCGATTGAACGAACTGCTCATCGACGAGTCGCATGAGCTGAGCCTGCGGCAGATTCCCACGATTACGCATGTGTCGAGCTGCGCCGAAGCGCTCGACCTGGCGAAATCGGACCCGCAATTCAATCTGATCGTGACCAACCTGAATGTGGGCGACAGCAATGCCGCCGACCTGGCGCGGGAGGTGCGGCGCGCCTCGCTGGACGTTCCGGTGGTGGTGCTGGGCTACGACTATCGCGAGATCAAGAATTTCGTGGCGCGCAATCCCGCCACCGACATCGACCGCGTGTTTCTGTGGCAGGGCACGGCGCGCATTCTGATCGCCATCGTCAAGTACGTCGAAGACAAGCGCAACGTGCTGCACGATACGCGCGCCATGGGCGTGCCCGTGCTCTTGGTGGTGGAAGACAACATCCGCTACTACTCGTCGTTTCTGCCGGTGATTTATACCGAGCTGATCAAGCAGTCGCGGCGGGTGATTCAGGAAGGCCTCAACGTAGCGCACAAACTGGTGCGCATGCAGGCGCGGCCTAAGATTCTGCTGGCCTCCAATTTTGAAGACGCCGCCGAACTCGTGGAGAAATACCGGGACTACATTTTTGGGCTGGTTTCGGACGTGGAATTTCCCTGGGAGGGGAAGCTCAATCCCGACGCGGGATTCGAGCTGGCGCGGCTGGTCAAGAGCCTGGCGCCCGATGTGCCGGTGGTGCTGCAGACCAGCCGGACGGAGTTTCGTCCGCGGGCGCATGACGCCGGCTACAGTTTCCTGCAGAAGCGCTCGCCAACGCTGCTGGCGGAACTGGGAGACATTCTGACGGAGTCGTTTGGCTTTGGCGATTTCGTGTTTCGCCTGCCCGATCAGCGTGAGGTGGGACGCGCCAAAGATCTGAACGAACTGGAAGAAACGCTGGCGAGCTTGCCCGCCGACAGCCTGATGTATCACGCGCAACGCAATCATTTTTCGCATTGGCTGATGGCGCGCACCGAATTTGCCCTGGCGGCGAAACTGCGGCCGCGCAAGGTTTCCGATTTCAACGGCCCCGAGCATTTGCGCCGTGATCTGATCGATTCCATCAGCGACTACCGGCGCGAGCAGAACGAGGTGCTGATTGGCGATTTCAAGGCCGATACGTTCCATTCCGCGCAATCGAGTTTTCTGCGCATCGGCTCGGGATCGCTGGGGGGCAAGGCGCGCGGGCTCGCCTTTGTGCGGCATTTGCTGCGCACGCGGCGTATTGGGCGGCGGTTTCCGGGAGTGCGCATCGCGGTTCCGCCGGCGGTGGTGCTGGCCACGGATATGTTCGACCAGTTTCTGGCGGAAAATCAGTTGAGCGACTTTGCGCTGCATTGCGACGACGATGCGGAAATTCAGCGCCGCTTTTTGGCCTCGCCGCTGCCGCTGGAACTGCACCAGAACTTGAAAGCGTTTCTGGAGGAAGTGCGCTATCCGCTGGCGGTGCGGTCTTCCAGCCTGCTGGAGGATTCGCAGTATCAGCCGTTCACCGGCGTGTATGAAACGTTCATGCTGGGCAATCAGCAGGTGAACCTGCAGACGCGGCTGGACGAATTGGCGGAGGCGATCAAGCGCGTCTATGCATCGACGTTCAGCCGGCACGCCAAGGCGTACGTGCGGGCCACGCCGTATCGCCTGGAAGAAGAGAAGATGGCGGTGATTCTGCAGCAGGTGGTGGGCCGGTTGCATGGGCAGCGGTTTTATCCGGATTTTTCCGGTGTGGTGCGGTCGCACAATTTCTATCCGGTCGAGCCGATGACGTTCTCTGACGGCATCGCGGCGGTGGCTCTCGGCTTGGGACGCACGGTGGTGGATGGCGGCAAAAGCATCAGCTTTTGCCCTCGCTATCCGCGCAATCTGCTGCAGTTTTCTTCGGTCGAAGATATTCTGGCGAACACGCAGACCGAGTTCTGCGCTCTGGAACTGAACGGCGTGCCGCATGGAGGAGGCCCGGGGCATTTGCACGAAACGCGCTATGGGCTGGACGTGGCCGAGGCCGATGGCACGCTTAATCTGGTGGCGTCGACGTATTCGCCCGAGAATGATGCCGTGTATGACGGGATGAGCCGGCCGGGGCCGCGGGTGGTGACATTTGCGCCCGTGCTCAAGCACAATCTGTTTCCCCTGGCGGCGATTCTGGAGCACCTGGTGCGGGCGGGCGAAGATGCGCTGGGCAATCCGGTGGAGATTGAATTCGCAGTGCGGCTGCCGCGGTCTGAATCAAGTAAAGAGGCCTACAAAGAAGAAGCGGCGGAGTTCGGCTTCTTGCAGATTCGTCCGCTTACCGTGGCGCGCGATCATCAGGACCTGACCATTGGCGAGGTCGATCCCGCGCACCTGCTCTGCGACAGCACCAAGGTTTTGGGCAACGGGCGCATCGAAAATCTTTGCGACATTGTGGTGGTCGATTCGCACCGCTTCGAACGCAGCCGCAGCCAGGAAGTGGCCCGGGCCGTCGCACAGTTCAATGCCAGGCTGGGCGCGGAGAATGTTCCGTACTTGCTGATTGGCGTGGGGCGCTGGGGATCCAACGATCCATGGCTGGGCATTCCGGTGGAGTGGGACGAAATTTCCGGGGCGCGCGTCATTGTGGAGGCGGGCTTCCGCGATTTTCGTGTTACGCCGTCGCAGGGAAGTCACTTCTTTCAGAATCTGACCGCTTTTCAGGTGGGATACTTTACGGTCAATCCGGATGCCGGGGAGGGAACGATCGATTGGGCGTGGCTGGCGGAGCAGGAGGCGGTCGACGAGCAGGGATGCGTGCGGCATCTGCGCCTGCCGCATCCGATGCGGGTGGTGATGAACAGCAAGACCAGCCGTGGAGTGATTTTCAAGCCGGAAGGGAATTAGGGGAACTGGGACGGAGAATCTGACTTCCACGAAAGCTGCGACGACACTGGGCCGAAATCGGTCGGAGGTCATGTCGCGGGCCAGCGGATCAGCGGGTCAGCGGATCAGGTGAATGCGAACGCCGATTTTCAGATCCTTCCAGGCGCGATCGGCAGTGTAAACGGGGGCCTTCAACTCCATCGCGAGCGCGAGACAGGCTCGATCGCCCAGGGATAGACCGAACGGTCGAGTTTGGGCGATGAGACTGCCCGCGATCCTGGCTTGCTCCTCGGTGAAGGGGAGGGCCTCATTCACGGAACTGAGTGTAGCGGCCCATGCGTTCGCCGGCGGAATCCCACGTTCCACCAGCTTACCCTGAACTTCGGCGAGGTTTACGGTGCTGCTGACGGAGTGAAGCAGCAAATCCGGCGTAAGGCGGTCCGCGCCGGTTTCCCGATTCAGTACCGCCAGCAGGGCCGAGGAATCGAGCACAACACTACTCGAGTTCACGCTTGGCCGCCTCGCGGCGCTCCGCGATCAATTCATCCACGAGCGAGACGCCGGGTTTTACGTATTTTCGCACCATCCTTTGAGCCTGTTCGATGCGGCGCTGCATGGTCGTGATGCGCAGGCCCTCCTCGTCCATACAAGCCAGAATCTGTCCGCCGTTTTGGATTCCGAGAGCCTTGCGAAACTCGGCGGGAATCACGACCCGTCCGTTTGGGTTCACCTCGAGCTTGATAAACGCGGCCATGTCATTACTCCTCGAAGATGCCATAAACGTATCATGAACGCGACTCAGCATTTCTGTCAAATACGTCTATCTATGACACAATTATAGCATAGTGTCATATCAATACAAGTGTGACGAGGCGCTCCAGCCCGCGATGCTGTGTTCGCACAGCCTGCTGTGACCGCAATCACAGCCTATCCCCAGTGACTCCGAACACAATCGACCAGTCTGCCGTAACGGCCATTTTTGGCCCGGGAGCGCTTGTGTTCAAAATCATCCACGCCGAATTCCTTGCCCCGGGGATCAAACGCTTTGTCATTGAGGCTCCCCGGATTGCGCGCAAACAAAAGCCAGGGCAGTTCGTCATCCTGCGGATTTACGAGGAGGGGGAACGGATTCCCGTCACCATCGAGAATTCCGATCCCGAGCGCGGCACCATCAACATTGTGGTGCAGGCGGCGGGCAAGACCACGAACCTGCTGAATTCGCTGAACACCGGCGATTCGATTCTGGATGTGGTTGGGCCGCTGGGCAAGCCGTCGGAGATTGCGAACTACGGCACGGCCGTGGTGGTGGGCGGCGGAGTGGGGACGGCGATGGCGTATCCGACCGCGGCGGCGTTGAAGAAGGCGGGCAATCGTGTGATTTCAATTGTTGGAGCGCGCAACAAGGAACTCGTCATTCTGGAAAAAGAGATGCGGGCGGTGAGCGATGCGGTCCTGATCACCACCGACGACGGCAGCTATGCCGACAAGGGATTCGTGACCGACAAGCTGCGGCAGTTGATCGATAACGGCACGCGCATCGACCTGGTGGTGGCCGTGGGGCCGATCGTGATGATGAAAGCGGTGTCGGAGTTGACGCGCAAGGAAAAGATTCGCACCGTGGTCAGCCTGAACCCGATCATGATCGACGGCACGGGGATGTGCGGCGGCTGCCGGGTGATGATCGACGGCAAAAGCGAGTTTGCCTGCGTCGACGGGCCCGAGTTCGACGGGCACAAGGTGGACTTTGGGGTGCTGATCCAGCGCAACTCGATGTATCGCGAAGCGGAACAGCAGTCGATGGAAGAATTCAAACGCAAACAGGAAGCCGAACATGCCTGCCAGGTGGAAGGAGCGCTCCGATGACTACGACCGCGAAGAAATCGCTGAACCCGGTGCCGATCAAAGAGCGGATGAAGATTCCGCGGCAGGCGATGCCCGAGCAGGCGCCGCTAGAGCGGGCGCACAATTTCGAGGAGGTCAATCTGGGTTACAGCGCCGA
>Ga0187781_10004536_pt1 | contig 10344 bp, 9 predicted proteins | sample 0715_SJ02_MP02_2_FD_132447 | JGI IMG/M metagenome (GOLD analysis project Ga0187781, IMG submission 132447) | Tropical peat soil microbial communities from peatlands in Department of Meta, Colombia - 0715_SJ02_MP02_20_MG | ecosystem: Environmental > Terrestrial > Soil > Wetlands > Peat | place...
AGGCGCGCGGCGTTGTAGCCGAAGATGGCGCTCTTGACGGCGCCGTCGGCGGGGCCGAGCGGCGCGAAGCCATGCTTCTTCTGCATGTCCTCGGGAATCTCCAGCCGGCGGAACGCCTCGATCTGCCATTGCGGCGAGCCGTACCAGACGGAATCGGTGCCCCAGAAGACGTGATCGGCGCCGAGCCCTTTGATCAGCGTGCCCATCACCGCCGCGGCAAAGCGCGGATTGCTCACCGCCGAATTGGCGAAGGCGGTGCCGAGATCGGCATAGACGTTGCTGACGCCGTATTTCTCCGGAATGGCGGCAAGGTCCGATACCCAGTCGATCGTGCCGGTACGCTCGAAATTGGCGACAGCCGCCTCGGGCGACTCCTGGAAGGGCCGCAGCGCCGCGTGATAGATGACGAAGGTGATCTGCGGCCAATCCTTCGCCGCCTTCGGCAGGTCGTCGACGGTGGCGTATTTCCAGGCGCCGGCGACCGACTTCTCGTAATCCGCCGGCAGCAGCCCCTTGTGGATGCAGAAGATCGGGCTCCCGGCCTTCACGATCTTCTCGTAGAAGGGATATATCAGCGTCTCGTCGTCGAGGCGCCAGGGATATTTGGTCGTCGCCGGTTGCAAGGGATCGCCGATGGTATAGCCTTTCCAACTGTTCGGCTTCACCACCTCGATGCAGCGATCGACCTCCTCGACCCAACCCTGCTGCCTCGGCGTCACGATCGCATGCGACAGCAAACGGTTCGTCTTGGCGATGCCATTCACCATCTTGCGCGCGTGATCGATCTGGTCGTTGCTGAGGAACCACCAGTTCTTGTCGTCGAAAGGCGCGCCGCTCAAAAGACCGATCTTGGTGTCGCTGTCGAGATAGACCTCCTTGATGAAGTTGTCGAACTTGTAGCGCGCCAAGGTCATCGGCGCGTCCTTGGCGATGTCGGGATTCCAATTTTCGGCCGCATATTTGGCGAGGCCGATCAGCCCCTCCTCGTTGAAATCGTCGCGCACGAAATGGAGCTGATCGTCGAGGATGAACTGGTTCGCAAGCCCCCGCGCCCGCTCGGCGGCGGCGTCCGGCTCGGCCGCCTCGGCGCGGCCGACCGCGAACAACGGGCCGAACACTTCGTTCATCGCCAGAAACGCCGCGGCCATGCCCGAGGCCGTGCGCAGGAACTGGCGCCGTTCCATGCCGAGGCGCGGCGCGATGGCGTCGGCAATGTCCTTGATCCGGTCCTCGACCCGGCGCTGCTGCGGCGTCTGCGGCAGCGGGTTGAACTCGCCGTTGGAGACGATCTGCGTCGGCACCGGCGAGCGGAAGGCGGCCTTTTCGGCCGGCTCGGTTCGCATCAATTCGGTTTCACTCAACAGGATACCCATGGCTTCCTCCCATGATGTCGGTCCTTCTCCGGCCCACCGGCGGCGTGCGTCGGGATGAGCGGGGTCCGCGCCCCTGAAGCGGGTCGTGCTGGTGCTTGCTCCGGTAAGCTGCGGGTGAGGCGCTTGCGCTACAAATTGGGTTCAGTGTGCGCCGAATCGCCGGCAAGGTAAATGGCGAGCCCGGCCGAGACCACGCCACGGCGCGCCGCCGCGGCGACGGCATCGCCCGCAGGTAATGTTGTCTTGCTGCGGCACGCCCTACAACGTATAGTCCGCCCTTTAATGAGTGCCGGCACGCCTTCCCTCTCCTTCCCCCATCGCCATCTGCTGGGGATCGAGGGGCTTTCGCCGGAAGAGATCACGCTGCTGCTCGACCGCTCCGAGAGCTATGTCGAGCAGAACCGGCAGGTCGACAAGAAGCAGTCGCTGCTGCGCGGCCGCACCATCATCAACCTCTTTTTCGAGACGTCGACGCGCACCCGCACCTCCTTCGAGCTGGCGGGCAAGCGACTCGGCGGCGACGTCATCAACATGTCGGTGCAGGCGAGCTCGATCAAGAAAGGCGAGACGCTGATCGACACGGCGATGACGCTCACCGCCATGCATCCCGACGTGCTGGTGGTGCGCCACCCCGAATCGGGCGCGGTGCAGCTCCTCTCCGAGAAGGTCGACGGCGCCGTCGTCAACGCCGGCGACGGCAGCCACGAGCACCCGACCCAGGCGCTGCTCGACGCGCTCACCATCCGCCGCCGCAAAGGCAGGCTGCAGGGCCTCATCGTCGCCATCTGCGGCGACATCCTGCACAGCCGCGTCGCGCGCTCCAACATCGCGCTGCTCAACATCATGGGAGCGCGGGTACGCGTGGTGGCGCCGCGCACCCTGCTTCCGGCCGAGATCGAGCGGCTCGGCGTCGAGGTGTTCCACGACATGGCGAAGGGCCTCAAGGACGTCGACATCGTCATGATGCTGCGCCTCCAGACCGAGCGCTTCCACGGCAGCTTCGTGCCGTCGATCCGCGAGTACTTCCACTTCTTCGGCCTCGACTACGCCAAGCTCGCCGCGGCGAAGCCGGACGCGCTCATCATGCATCCGGGACCGATGAACCGCGGCGTCGAGATCGACACCGCGGTCGCCGACGACATCGACCGCTCGGTCATCCGCCAGCAGGTGGAGATGGGCGTCGCCGTGCGCATGGCGTGCCTCGAAGTGCTGACGCGCAACCTCTCCAACGCCGCGCCGGCGAAATGAGCGCGCGCACGCTCTTCCGCAACGCGCGCCTGCTCGATCCCGCGGGCGGCCTCGACCAGGCGGGCGACCTACTGGTCGAAGACGGCCGCATCGCCGCGCTCGGCAAGACCCTTCGCGCCGGCGAGGCGGAGGTGGTCGATTGCGCCGGCGCCTGCCTCGCGCCGGGCCTCGTCGACATGCGCGTCGAGCTGCGCGAGCCCGGCGCCGAGCATCAGGAATCGATGGAGACCGGCGCCGCCGCCGCGGTGGCCGGCGGGGTCACTACCATGGTGGCGCTGCCCAACACCGAGCCGGTGATCGACGACGTGGCGCTGGTCGAGTTCGTCGCTCGGCGCTCGCGCGACGTCGGGCTTGCGCGCATCCGCACCTACGCCGCGGCGACCAAGGGGCTCAAGGGCCGCGAGCTTACCGAGTTCGGCCTGCTCGCCGCCGCCGGCGCGCTGGCCTTCACCGATGGCGGCCGGGCGATCGCCGATGCGGTGGTGATGCGCCGCGCGCTCAGCTATGCCCGCACCTTCGACCTGCTGGTGATGCAGCACCCGGAAGAGCCGAGCCTCGCCGAAGGCGGCGCGATGAACGAGGGCGAGGTGGCGACGCGGCTCGGGCTTGCCGCGATCACGCCCGCCGCCGAGGTGATCATGGTCGAGCGCGACTTGCGGCTCGCCGAGATCACCGGCGGGCGCCTCCACATCGCCCATGTCTCGACCGAGGCGGCGATCGAGGCGATCCGCCAGGCCAAGCGGCGCGGGCTTGCCGTCACTTGCGACACCGCGCCCCACTACTTCGCGCTCAACGAGACCGCCGTCGGCGACTACCGCACCTTCGCCAAGGTGTCGCCGCCGCTGCGCGGCGAAGGAGACCGGCGCGCGGTGGTCGCCGGCCTCAAGGACGGCACCATCGACGCCATCGCCAGCGACCACTCTCCGCACGACCAGGAATCGAAGCGCCTGCCCTTCGCCTCGGCGGCAAGCGGCATCATCGGGCTGGAGACGCTGCTGCCGCTGACGCTCGAGCTTTACCACAACGACCATCTCGGCCTGCTCGAAGCGCTGTGGCCGCTGACCGAGCGGCCAGCTTCCATCCTGCGCCTGCCGGCGGGCCGGCTCGCCCTCGGCGCCGCCGCCGATCTCGTCATCTTCGATCTCGACCAGCCCTGGCGCATTGACGTCGACGCCTTGCGCTCCAAATCCAAGAACTCCCCTTACGACGGCCGTCCCGTCCAGGGACGCGTGCTGCGCACGGTGATCGCCGGGCGCAGCGTCTTCCTGCACCAAGGCTGAGCGGGATGGCAGAGATCGCGTTGATCGGCGCCGCATCCGGATGGGGCGCCGGGTTCCGCCATACCGAAGAAGGACCGCCGGCGCTGCGGCGGCTCGGGCTCGCCGACTGGCTCGGCGCGCACGGCCTCGACGCCCGCTGGCGCGCCATCGTGCGCAGCGAGAAGCGCTGGCGCGAGCATCCCAACCTGCGCCCGCTCGAGACTTTCGACCTCGTCGCCCGGCACGGCGCCGCGCTTGCCGACGCGGTCGCGTGCGCCATCGCCGCCGGGCGCTTCCCGGTGGTGCTGGGCGGCGACCACGCGATCGTCATGGGGAGCTGGGCCGGCGTCGCGCGCGGCCACCGCGGCGCGCTGGGCCTCCTCTGGCTCGACGCGCATCTCGACGCGCATACGCTGGAGACGACGCCGTCGATGAACGCGCACGGCATGGGCGGCGCGGCGCTGCTCGGCCACGGCTACGGTCCGTTCCTCGATCTCTGCGGCGGCGTGCTCAGGCCGGAACATGTCTGCTATATCGGCGCGCGCTCCTATGAAAGCGGCGAGATGGCGCTGCTGCGCCGGCTCGGCGTGCGCATCATCGAGATGGCCGAGGTGAAGCGCCGCGGCATCGACGCCGCGCTCGCCGAGGGGCTCGCGATCGTCACCAACGGCACCGCCGGCTTCGGCCTCACCATCGACCTCGACGGCTTCGATCCCTCGGACGCGCCGGGCATCGGATTGAAGGAGCCCGACGGGCTGCGCGCGGCGCCGACCTTGGCGGCGCTGTCGCTGGCGGCGCGGCACGAGAAGCTGCGCGCGCTGGAGATCGTCGAATACATTGCTGAATTCGACGAGGACCGGCGCACGGCGCATCTGGTGCGCGACCTCGTCCTCGCGGTGCTGGCGCCGGCGGCCGCGCTCGCCGATACTGCCGCAATCGCAAAATCGAAGCACACCCCCCACCCCAACCCTCCCCCTCAAGGGGGGAGGGAGAAGAGAGTGATTCTCCATTCCCCCTCCCCCCTTGAGGGGGAGGGAGGGGTGGGGGGTAACTTCCCGATCGATGAAAGTCGGTACTAGACGCGATGCCGCAGCCGATGGGCGATTGGAGCTATCAATGGCCGTTCGCGCTGGGCGCGCTCATCGCCTATCTCCTGGGCTCGATCCCCTTCGGCCTGGTGCTGACGCGGCTCGCGGGCTATGGCGACATCCGCCAGATCGGCTCCGGCAATATCGGCGCCACCAACGTGCTGCGCACCGGCAGCCGGACGCTTGCCGCGCTCACCCTGCTGCTCGACGCCGGCAAGGGCGCGGCGGCGGTGCTGCTCGCCGAGCAGTTCGGTCCCGACATGGCGGCCTATGCCGCCGCCTTCGCCTTTCTGGGCCACCTCTTTCCGGTTTGGCTCGGCTTCAAGGGCGGCAAGGGCGTCGCCACCGCGCTCGGCATCCTGCTCGCCTATGCCTGGCCGGTGGGGCTTGCCGCCGCGGCCACCTGGCTCGCGGTAGCATGGCTGACGCGCTATTCCTCGCTCGCGTCGCTCGCCGCGGCGCTGCTGGCGCCGCTTTACGCCTGGCTGATCACCCGCGAGTTCCAGCCGACGGAAGTGGTGGCGTTCCTCGCCGTGCTGGTGATCCTGCGCCACCACGCCAATATCCGCCGCCTGATCCACGGCGAGGAAAGCAAGATCCGGCTGAGCAAGAGCTGAGCGTCAACCGTTCCGCCATTTGATCGAGCAGCCCATGCTCGGATACTGCTCGGCCGGCGCCTCGCCGGTCCCGGCGATCGCCGCCATCGCCTCGAACAGCTCGCGCTTGCCGCCGGCGATGCGCTGCAGGTTGCGCAGGGCATAAATGCGGCCGCGATATTTGAGGCGCAGCCCGGCGTCGAAGCCGAAGAAGTCGGGCGTGCAAAGGGCGCCATAGGCGCGCGCCACGTCCTGCGTCCGGTCGATGAGATAGGGGAAGGGAAAGGATTTCGCCTGCGCCAGGCGCCGCATGTTCTCGAAGCCGTCCTCGGGATAGGCGTCGGTGTCGTTGGGCATGATCGCGACCACGCCGACGCCGAGCGGCTGCAGCTCGCGCGCCTCGGCGATGATGTCGTCGAGCACCGCCTTCACATAGGGGCAGTGATTGCAGATGAACATCACCAGCGTCGCCTTCGGCCCCTTGAGATCGGCGAGACGGTGGCGCTTTCCGTCGGTGCCCTCGAGATCGAAATCCGGCGCCGTCACCAGGTCTCTCGCCGTCGATGCCATCGTCGCCATGGCCGCTTCCTCCCTTACTGCGCGATGTCGGAATAGGGGTAGAGGAACTTGCCCGATTTGAACTCGGGCGGATAGAGGATCATCGCCTTGCCCGGCTGCTTGAACTGCTCGACCCCGCTGCCGTCGACGCCGCGATACTGCACGAAGAGGATGCGCGATTTCTCCCACTCGCCATTCTCGGCGAACTTCACGTCGCCGACGATGGTGTGGAAGGCATTGGCATGGATAAAGGCGGCGATCTTCGCCTGGTCGAGCCCGCCGGTCTTGGCGATGGCCTCGCCCAGGATCTCCAGCTCGGCATAGGCGAAGGGCGGCAGGTAGAAGCCCAGGGGATCGACGCCCTCGGCGGCCGCCTTGACGCGGTATTTGCCGAGGAACTCCTCGATCCCGGAGAACTTCATCGTCGGCTCCGGCACGTAGACGTCGTAGGAGACGATGCCGTTGAGCAGCGGCCCCAACTGCGCCTTCACCGGCGCGAAGGCGAGGCCGATCATGCCGCCGCCGAACATGCGCGTCTTGAGCCCGGCCTCATGCGCGGCGCGGACGATGCCAACGCTGTCGGGCGGATATGAGGCGATATAGACGACGTCGGGATTGGTCGCCTGGATCGCGCGCACCACCGGCGCGAAATCGACGGTGGCGGGCGGATAGCTGCGGTCGTAGACGATCTCGAGACCCAGCTCCTTGATCTTCTCGCGCGCGCCGGCGATCACGGTCTGGGCGTATTCGGCATCGGCGCCGGCGAGCGCGATGGTCCTGGGCTTGGGCTCCATCGTCATCGCCGTCTCGAGGAAGCCCAGCGACGGGCCGAAGCGCGTCTCCTTGCCGTTCGGCAGAATCTGGAAATACCGGTCGTAGTGGAACTTGTCGTTCACGCCGGTGCCGAACAGCGCCATGAACACCAGGTTCTTCTGCATCACGATCGGCATCGCCGGCACGATCTGGTTGGTGGCGTAGGCGGAGACCACGAGATCGACCTTGTCGACCTCCAGCAGCTTGCTGTAGATGCCCGGCACGTTGGCGCCGTTGCTTTGATCGTCGTAGAAGACGAGCTGCACCGGCCGGCCGAGCAGCCCGCCCTCGGCGTTGACGTCCTCGGCCCAGACCTGCATGCCGAGCAGCGCGCTCTTGCCGCCGCCGGCGAGCCCGCCGGTCAAGGGCATGCTGAGCCCGATCTTGATCGGCTCGGCCGCCTCGGCGGCGGCGGCCGCCAGCAGAACCGCGACGCCGGCAGCGGCCCAAAACTGTCTCACCATTTCCCGCGCCTCCTTGAGATCACCGGAGCCTCGCCGCGCCCAGGATGCGGCGGCTGCTTTCGGCAAGCTCCGCCTTGCGGCGCGCAAGATCGCGATAGAGGAGCTTGCCGCCCCGCTTCACCACCTGGCCCGCGACCAGCACGGTGTCGACATTGGCGACGCCGGCATGGAGCACGATGCTGGCGACGGGATCGACCACCGGCAGCAGATTGAGATCGTCGGCGCGCAAGAGGACGATATCGGCCTCCTTGCCCGGGCGGAGCGAGCCGATGCGGTCGTCGAGCCCGGCCATGCGCGCGCCGGCCATCGTCGCCCAAAGGAGCGCCTCGCGGCAGGGGATCGAGATGCGCTCCGGCGCGCGGCCGGTGCGCGCGATCGCCTGCTGATTGTCGAGGTTGCGCTGCGATTGAAGGGCGATGCGCATGACCGTGAACATGTCGCTGCCGAGGCTCGATTCCACGTCGGAGCCCAGCGACGGCGCCGCGCCGAGCGCGCGCAGCCTGCCGGTGAGGCAATCGCCGAAGCCCATTTGCAGCTCCACCTCGGGGGTCACGGTGACGCCGGCGCCATTCTCGACAAGCTGCCGCAGCGTCGCGTCGGCGAGGCTGTTGCCGTGAACGATGTTGACGCGATCGTCGATCAGCCCCTCGGCGGCGAGGCGCTGAAAGCCGTCGGGCGTGCGCATGGCGCCGCCGCCGACATGCATGCTGCAGATCATCGCCAGCTCGCGCGCCAGCGCGACATCCTGCCGGCTCACCTCATAGGTGGAATAGGCGGGGCCGAGGATCGCCATGCCGAGGCCGACGAGCCCGTCGCGCGCGCCGATGCGGCCCCGCGCCAGCCGCTCGATCTCGGCGCGGGGATGCGGGATCTCACTGAAATGCCGCTGCCCCGGCTGCGGATCGGGCTTGGGCGAGCCGTGCAGGAAGAGCGCGCGGATGCCGCTCTCGAGAAGGCCGTCGACGGCCGCGTCGGTATGCGCGGGGGTCGGATTGTTGTGGCACCAGTCGACCATGGTGGTGACGCCGGCATCGAGCTGGTTCAAGGCGCCGGCGAGATTGGCGATGAAAATGTCCTGAGGCCTGAAGCCCGGCGCGATGCTCGCATGCATGGCGTGGAGATATTCAGGGATCGTCCAATCGGCGGCGACGCCGCGCAGCCCGGTTTGCCAGGCGTGGATATGGGCGTTGACGAAGCCGGGCATGACGATGCAGCGGGCAGCGTCGATGATCTCGGCGTCCTCGGCCGCGATCTCGGGCGCAATCGCGGCGATGCGCGTGCCCTCGATCAGCACGTCGCCCCGGCGCAGCGCCGGCACGGCATCGTCGAGCGTGATGACGATGCCGGATTTGATCAGCCTACGCGCCATCCTTCACGCACTCCTTGCGACAGCGGGAGGGATCTACCCCAGTGTCCTATGACTTCGTCTCGACGCCCGCGGCGGGCCCGGAGAGCTGCGCCGGCACCGCTCCGCCGCTCTCGCCGCAGCGCCGGCCGTCAGCGCAAAAAGCATAACGCGGGATCCCTCCGAAGGACAGGCTCACGGCGGGAATGGCGAAGTCCGGCCCGCCGCCGGGAGAGCGCCGCATTATAGGCGGCGCCGACGTCTCCGGCGCCCGCGCCGTGCAAGATGCAGCGCTCGGCCGCCTCGATGCCGATGGCGGCTCAGCCGAATGAGAGAGGATCCGCGGAGGCGGCGATCGACTTGAATACCACGCGGTCGATACCGCCCCCGGCTTCCCCGCGAAATGACCAATCGTTCATAAGCTATAGTTTTACGATATAAATCACGGCGGATTTGACCGCGCAGGATGGGTATGGAAATTTACGGACCCCGCTTGCCTCGCGCTGCTTTTGTCGGCGGCGAAGAACGGCGATGACGCCGCGTCCCAGCGCCGTTGTCGCTGCTCGCGAGATTGCCCGCGGCCGTGTAGTGCACAGCACACCATACCACGGCCGTACTCCCGCCCGACGAGGCAGCAACTGTCAACCGATTACCCTCTCTGTACAGACGAAGGCGAGGATAACCGATGGGGAGTGTCACCGAGACCTGGAACGCTATTACCGTATTTTTTCTTGGCACGCTCGAATACAAACGACTGCGATTATCCAATATATCAATGACCAGATAAGAACACAAATAATCCATCCAATTATTGTCAGATTGATAACAGGAAGAAAATACAGAGCCGGGGGGTTCTGTATCACCGGAAGTCCGATCCATTCCAATAGCGCGGCCGGGAATACGGTTAAGGTATACACAGCAGACGCATGCTTGATCCCTTCCGCTATACCAAGAACAACGCCATGCATTAGCAGGAGTGCAACCACGAAGAGTGACCTATATTTTTTCTTTTCATGCATGGCTAGATTCTCCTGATGGAATAGAAGCCGCTCCCATCATTGTTGACTTGGGGCATATTTGTTGAACAGATTATTAAGAGGACCTTGGTCTGCTTTGGGCAGCCTGCTGATAAATTTTTGAATATCCTGACATTGATCTTTCGTCAGTTTCTCCCCTTGCTGAAGCGCCTTCTGCATAGCTTGAGCAGCGCTAATGTCACCCCACTCTGCTTCATCAGTTATATCTCGGGCATATTTCGCCGCATCCTGTGGGGGGACCCCAAGCTTCTGAAGCGCTTGCGAAATCTGTGCGGTGGCCTGAGCCTGACTCGGTGCGCCCGGTATCAAACCGGCACCGAAGGGCCACAAACCATATGGATCGGTCCGCTCTTCGGGGTTATCCCCCGTATAGCGGTAGGTATTCACCCCTCCGGCAAGTCCGATCGGATCGCTCTCCACGTACCGCCCGACGGTGGGATCGTAGTCGCGGAAGAAGTTGTAGTTGAGCCCGGTCTCGGCGTCGGCGTACTGGCCGGGGAAGCGCAGGTTCTCCGTCACGCCGGCGCTCACCTGCGCCACCTCGCCGAAGGGCGTGAAGGCGG
>Ga0187781_10004537_pt1 | contig 10344 bp, 14 predicted proteins | sample 0715_SJ02_MP02_2_FD_132447 | JGI IMG/M metagenome (GOLD analysis project Ga0187781, IMG submission 132447) | Tropical peat soil microbial communities from peatlands in Department of Meta, Colombia - 0715_SJ02_MP02_20_MG | ecosystem: Environmental > Terrestrial > Soil > Wetlands > Peat | place...
CACGACGAGCCCGGCGTCGACCTCCCTCGCCAGCTGACGGATCTGGCGGCTCAGCTCGGGCGTCGGCAAGAGCACCGGCGAGGAGGAGCGCACGACGCGAAAGGCCTGCCGGCGGTCGAAACCCTCCGCCCCTTTGAACCGCGTCGTCAACACTGTCACGTCCTCCGGCGGCAAGCGCCGCCAGAGCTCGTAGAGGTAGCTCTGGATCCCCCCGATCTTCGGCGGGAAGTCGTTGGTGACGAGCAGGTGCCTCATGACTGCTGGCGGTCCGGGCGCCTGTGCAGTCCCCCGCCGGCTCCGTCACCTGGGCCGCTTGCCGCCGTGATCAGCCGACCCGGCGCTCGAAGCGCAGCGTGGGGACCAGACCGGCCGAGTGGAGCAGGCGCATCGCCCGGGCCTCGGCGGCGTCGACGATCACGGCCCCGCTCGCGCTTCGACACGCCGGTCCCGTGGCCGACTCCGCCTCCAGGTCGTCGGCAAGGAGGAACGACACGACGCAATCGTCGCAGGCCGAGCTTCCCTCGAGCCGGCACTCGTCGCAGCTGATTGTCAAGGGATCCATCACAGGTGTCCTCTTCCCCCGGTCCGTGGTCTCTCCTGCTCACGGGCGACCATGGGAGCATGATCGCAGGAGGGTGTGTCACAACGGCCTGATCATCGCGGCGAGGCTAGTGGCGCGCGGGATCGCGCCAGCACCGCGCGAGCACTAGCTTGCCGGGATGGTCAGCCGCCGGCTCAAGGCCGTCTGGGATCTCAACATCCCCGAGATCAGGGAGTACGCCGGCGTGCACGAGTACGACGGCGCCGTCATGGACCTCTCTCCGGGCGGCGTTCGCGGGGCGCTCGACCAGCTCGGCCCGATCGGAGCTGAGGAGAACCTGAGCGACCCCCATGACGAGAGTCACCTGCAGGCCTTCGAACAGGGCCTGCTGACCTCGTTGGAGGTCGCCGAGATGCATCGCTGGAACCCGCTTCCGCACCTGTTCAACCTCGACCTGTCCTGCTACGACCGCGAGTACGCCCCCACGGCCGACCGGCAGGCGGCGAGGCGAGCCCACCTCGCCCGCTGGCCGGAAGCCGTCGACGCCTCGCTCGAGTCGCTCGACGCCGTCCCCGCCCCGGTGGCCGAGGCGCTCGCCGGACCGGTCGCCGGGCTGGCTGACGGCGTCGACCCAGAAGAGAGGGCGGCGCTGGCGGCTCACGCCCGCCTCCTCGAGCGGGTCCAGCATGCCGCCGACCACGGCAACCCGGACGCCTCTCTCGGGGCCGTGACCCTCGCCCGTCTCCTCGGCGACGGTGAAGGCATGCCCGTGGATCTCGGCCGCCTCGAGCTGCGGGCGGACGCAGAGCGTGACCGCCTCCGATCCAGGCTCGAGGAGGAGTGCGAGCGCATCGACCCGGACACGGCACCGCCCGTGCTCATCCGGGAGCTCGTGCGCGATCACCCCCCGACGGGCGGCATCTACTCCGCCGCCCGTCGCATCATCACCGAGGCGACGGCGTTCACGGTCGAGCACGATCTCCTCCCGAAGCTCGGCGGCGAGTGCAGGGTAGGGCCGGCGCCTCCCTCGCGTCGCTACGCCGTTGCCATGATGTCCTGGAACGGCGCCTACGAGGCGGACGCGCCCGCCTGGTACTACGTGAACCCCCCAGAGGAGTCCTGGGACGAGGCGGTGAAGGACGAATGGCTCTCGATGTTCAGCGCCACGACACTCCCCGCCATCACGGTGCACGAAGTGACCCCTGGCCATTTTGCTCATGGCCGCATGTTGCGGGACTTCGCCGAGGGCGACGTGAGGCGCAGCCTCTGCTCTCAGGCATTCGTCGAAGGCTGGGCGCACTACGGCGAGGAGCTCATGGTGGAAGCGGGTTTCCGGGCCGATGACGCCCGCTTCGCCCTCGGCGTCTGGATCGAGGCGCTCCTGCGGGTGACGCGGCTCGCCGCCGCCCTCGGCGTTCACCGGGGGACGATGAGCGTGGACGAGGCGACGAGGCGTTTCGAGTCGGACGCCTACCTGCTCGGGCCGGCGGCTCGAACCGAAGCCACGCGGGCCACCTTCGAGCCGACGTACGGTCGTTACACCTGGGGCAAGCTCGAGATCATGCGACTCCGGGACGAGGCCATCGCCACCTGGGGCAACAAATTCACCCTCCGCCGCTTCCACGAGACGCTGCTGAGCCTCGGCGGGCCGCCCCTCGGGACGATGGGCGACATCCTCGCCCCCTGAGCCGGCCGACGGCCCAGCTGACCAAGCTTCAGGCAGCTTGCACGGTCGCCGTCCCGACGACCTTGGTTTCACCCTCGGCGTTGGCGAGCCTGCACTCGACCTCGACGAGGCGCCGCCCGCCCTCGGTGCGCTTGCCCGTGACCACGATGCGGGTCACGAGGGTCTCGCCCGGCCACGTCTGCTTCGAGAAACGTACGCCCACCTGCACCACGTGCCCAGGCCCCGCCCAGTCGGTCAGGGCGGTGCAGAGCAGGCCCATGGAGAACATGCCATGCCCGAAGACCGACGGCATGCCTGCAGCCTTCGCCAGGATCTCGTCGTGGTGCATGGGGTTGAAGTCGCCGGAGGCACCGGCGTACTTCACGAGATCGGTGCGGGTGAGCATCTGGCGGCGCTCAGGGGCCGTCGCGCCCACCTCAATGTCCTCATAGCTCGGCATCGTCACGTCCGTCACGTCCGTCACGTCCGCACGAGCAGGTTCGTCCGCGACGTGACGACGAGCTCGCCCGTCACGTCGTCGTACCAGCTCGTCTCGAGGACGACGAAGGTGAGGGTGTTCGTAGCGGACTGCTTTTCGTACACATCGGCCACCCTGCCCTCGCCCACAAGGACGTCGCCGACGACGACAGGCCGGTGGTACTCGAATTCCTGCTCACCGTGCAGGAGGAGGCCGCCGCGGGCGAGCAGGGGACCGAGGATCTCGCCCATGCCGGATGCCGCCTCGTCGCCGCCGTCCGGCTGGAGCTCCGGGAAGGTTCCCCAGTGGCCCATCACGAATGGATAGGTCGGGGGCACGGGGATGGCCGGCAAACCGGCCGCAGCTGCCGCCGCCGGATCCCGGTAGATGGGGTTGGCATCCTTCACGGCGTCGGCGAACACGGCGACGGGGCCGCGCTCGATCACGACTCTCGTGTGGCCCGTCGACTTCCCGACGACACTGCGATCGACCGGCACGGATCCCCTTTCCTCCCCGGTGCAGTTGCCCGGCCCAGCGGTCCAGCGCCGCCAGCCGCACCGGACGCTACCAGGGTTTCTTTGGCGTTCTGGAGAGTGAAGGGGACACATCCGTCCCCTCAACTCTCCAGAACCACAGGCAGAGCCTCTCAGGTCATGAGGAGGCGCAACAGCGCTGGACACCTCGCCGGCGCTTGCGCGGCGGCGGGGGCTTGACCTAGGGAATGGCCGATGCACCTCTCCGAGCTCGTCACCCCGGCGCTCGTCGTCGATCAGGCCGCCCTCGACGGCAACCTCGCCACGATGGCGGCAGCCCTACCGGGAGCGCGGTTGCGCCCGCACGTCAAGGCCCACAAGTGCACCTCGCTGGCGGCACGACAGGCTGCCACCGGTCACCACGGCTTCACGTGCGCCACGATCCGCGAGTGCGAGGGGCTGGCGGCCGCCGGCCTCGGTGAGGATCTCCTGCTCGCGAACGAGGTTCTCGACACCCGACGCATCGGCGCCCTCCTCGAAGCTGGGCATCGCGTGACGGTCTGCGTCGACTCGGCGGCGACGATCGCCGCCGCCGTCGCCGGAGGGGTGCGAGAGGTCGTCGTCGACGTCAACGTCGGCCTGCCCCGGTGCGGCTGCGCCCCCGAGGACGCCGCCGGCCTCGCCGAGCTCGCTCGCTCCCTCGGCCTGTCGGTGCGGGGCGTGCAGGGCTACGAGGGTCACGTCGTCGGCCTCGAGAGTGCCGTCGAGCGCACCGAGAAGTGCAAGGCCTCGATGGAGATCCTGGCGGCGGCGCACGCGGCCGTCGGCGGAGAGCTCATGTCCGCCGGCGGCACGGGCACCTATGTCATCAACACCTGGGCGAGCGAGATCCAAGCCGGCTCCTATGTGCTCATGGACACCGCCTATGGGCGGCTCGGGCTGCCGTTTCGCCAGGCGGTCTACGTTCTCGCCACCGTGATCTCGACTTCCGCGCCCGCTCTGGGCGCCTGGTCGGTCGCAGATGCCGGCTTGAAGGCCTTCGGTATGGACCACGGTCTCCCCGAGATCGCCGGCTCGAAGGTCTGGTACTGCTCGGATGAGCACATCGTCTTCGAGCCTGCTCGCCACGTCGGCGATCGCGTCCTCGTCGCCCCGGCTCACGTCGACCCGACGATCGCCTACCACGAGCGTATGCACCTGGCCGATCTCGCCTCCGGCGAGATCCTCGAGACCTGGCCCGTCGACCTGCGGGGCTGGTAGGGCTCAGCCGTCCCGCGCCGCCAGGGCGGCGCCGAGGGCCCGAAACGCCCGCCCTCGGTGAGAGATGGCGTGCTTGTCCGCCGGCGACATCTCCGCGAACGTCCTTCCTCCCCCACCGTCGGGCACGAAGACGGGGTCGTAGCCGAAACCGTTGCTGCCCCGGGGCACCATGCTGATCTGTCCGTCGACGGCGCCGCTGGCGACGACGACGGAGCCGTCCGGGAAGCAGGCGAGCGCCACGGTGCGAAAGCGAGCCGTCCGCCCGGCACTCCCGACGCCGGCGAGCTCGACGAGCAGCTTGGCGACGTTGTCGGCGTACGAGGCTTTCTCTCCGGCAAAGCGCGCCGAGAAGACGCCCGGGGCGCCTCCGAGGGCGTCGACCTCGAGACCGGTGTCGTCGGCGATGGCGGCTTCGCCCGTCGCCGCCACGAGGGCGGCCGCCTTCAAGCGGGCGTTCTCCTCGAGCGTGTCGCCGTGCTCCTCCACCTCGGGGACGTCATCTGGCCTCGGCAGGAGCTCGACCTCGCCGAGCGCCTCGGTGAGGATCTGACGTAGCTCGGCGGCTTTGTCGGCATTCGCCGTGGCGAGGACGTACCGCCGCCTCACGGGCGCGGCGGTGGCGGTTCCGCCAGGACCTCGGCCTGGGCGGCGTGCAGGCTTGCGATGCCGTCCTCGGCGAGGCCGAGCATGCTCTCGAGCTCGCCTCGCGTGAACGGGAGCCCTTCTGCGGTCCCTTGCACCTCGACGAAACGGCCAGAGGCGGTCATGACGACGTTCATGTCGACCTCAGCCCGGGAATCCTCCGAGTAGTCGAGGTCGACCATGGCAAGGGCGTCGACGATGCCGACCGAGACGGCGGCGAGATGCTCGCTCAACGGGTGCTTCGTGATCGTCCGAGCGGCCAGGAGGCGGGCGCAGGCGTCGTGCAGGGCCACGTAGGCCCCCGTCACGGCTGCCGTCCGGGTGCCCCCGTCGGCCTGGAGCACGTCGCAGTCGAGGATGATCTGGCGCTCGCCGAGAGCGACCATGTCGCACACCGCCCGCAGCGACCGCCCGACGAGGCGCTGGATCTCCTGCGTGCGGCCCGACTGCTTGCCCTTGGCCGCTTCGCGGGAGACCCGCTCTCGCGACGAGCCCGGCAGAAGCGAGTACTCGGCCGTCACCCAGCCCTTGCCGGTGCCCCGCATCCAGCGGGGGAGGTCCTCATCGATGGAGGCCGTGCAGAGCACGCGGGTCTTGCCCATGACGGCGAGGACCGAGCCGGCGGCGAATTCGGTGTAGTCGCGGATCAGCTCCACGGGGCGCAGCTCGTCAGGGGCTCGGCCGTCACGGCGCTTCAGCGGCTCGTTCGTCATTCCCGCAGGCTATCGGGAGCGCCCGATCAGAAGTAGATGGTCTTCTTGGCGCGTTCCACGACCTCGTCGAGGTCGCCCGTCCAAGCACCCGTCGAGAGGTACTTCCAACCTCCGTCGGCGGCGACGAAGACGATGACGCCCCGCTCGATGCTGGCGGCGCACTTGACGGCGCCGGCCAGAGCGGCGCCCGCCGAGATGCCGGCGAAGATGCCGAGGTCGGTGAGCCGCCGGGTCCACAGGATCGAGTCCCTCGGTCCCACGATCGTCTTGCGGTCCAACAGCTCCTCGCCGCCCAGCTCGGAGAAGATAGGAGGGATGTAGCCGTCGTCGAGGTTGCGCAGACCGTCGACCATCTCGCCTGCCGGCGGCTCGACCGCCCAGATCTGGATGGCGGGGTCTCTCTCCTTGAGAAAGCGCCCCACCCCGAGCAGCGTCCCGCTCGTCCCGAGGCCGGCGACGAAGTGGGTGATGCCGGGGCAGTCGCGCCAGATCTCGGGGGCGGTGCCCTCGTAGTGTGCCCGCGGGTTGGCCGGGTTGCCGTACTGGTAGAGGAAGACCCACTCCGGGTGCTCAGCGGCGAGGACCCGCGCCCGGCGCACCGCGCCGTTGGAGCCCTCGGAGCCGGGGCTCTCGATGATCTCGGCTCCCCAGAGCTCGAGGAGCTGGCGGCGCTCCGGCGAGACGTTGCTCGGGAGCACCACCTTCAGGTGATAGCCCTTCACGCGGCACACCATGGCAAGGCCGATGCCCGTGTTGCCCGAGGTGGGCTCGAGGAGCGTGGCGCCGGGCCGGAGCAGGCCTGAGGCCTCGGCGTCCTCGATCATGGCGAGAGCCGGCCGGTCCTTCACGGAGCCGCCCGGGTTCTGACCCTCGAGCTTGACGAAGATGGAGACGCCGGGGTTGGGGCTGAGCGGTGACACGTCGACAAGGGGGGTGTTGCCGATCATCTCGAGGATGCTGCGGTAGGCCGTCATGGAGATGTCGGCTCCGAGCGGCACCCGCCCGTGCAGTCGGGAACTGGCGTCTCAGCTCGCCCCGCCGGCGACGGCCGGCAGGATCGACACGACGTCGTCGGGTGCCACCTTCGTGTCCAGCTTGTCCAAGTAGCGCACATCGTCGTCGTTCACGTAGACGTTCACAAAGCGGTGCAGGCTGCCCTCTTGGGTGAGCACCTGACCGGCGATGGCGGGATAGGTCTGCTGCAGCCTCTCGAGGACCTGGCCGATGGTCTCGCCGTCGACGTTCACGACCGACTGGCCGCTGGCAGCGGGACGGAGCACGGTGGGAAGGCGGATTGCGACAGACACGGGGCCTCCGAAAGATGACTGGTTAGGTCGGATTATATCTATCGAGGACAACCACCGTTTCTTCGCAGATGTTCCCGTCGACGATCCGGTACGACCGCGTGGAAGGCACCTCGTGGCGAAGGCCGACGAGGACGTAGTGCCAGCTCGGGTCGGGCGCCTGGCGGACGTCGGTCGGCGAGGGCCACGGATCGGTGTGCGTGTGGGAGTGAAACACGCCGATCACCTCCAGCCCCTCCTCCCCCGCCTGCCGGTCGATGCGGAGGTGATCCCGCGGGTCGACGGTGTAGACCTGCGCCGAGGCGGCGGCATTGCGAGCTGGCTGCACGGAAGCGACGACGCCGCTCGCATCCCCCACGAGCAACCCGCAACCCTCCTCCGGCACGCAGGCGATGCAGTGGGCGGTCATCTCGGCGAGCTGGTCTGCCGTGATCGTCAGACGCGTGGGCTCTGGCTTAGGTGGGTTTCCTGGTGGAGGGCCGGGCACCAACAGATCATGGCCGGTGGCGCCCCCCTTCGCCGCCGACGACCCTCTGCCGCTCGGGCGGCCGATGGCAAGTAGCGTCCACGTGTGGCAAAGAAGGGATCCTCACGCAAGGCGCGGGCTCGCTCCGACCAGGAGCGGGGGATCCATCGCGTCGCCTCCAACCGGCGCGCCCGCCACGACTACGAGATCCTCGAGACCTTCGAGGCCGGCCTGTCGCTCACGGGGGCGGAGGTGAAGTCGCTCCGGGCGGGCCACGTCGCCCTGCAGGATGCCTACGCCCGCATCGACGACGGTGAGGCCTGGCTCGTCGGCGCCCACGTGGCGCCATACGAGTACGCCACCGGCTACGGGCGTTTCGACCCGGATCGGGCGCGCAAGCTACTCCTGCACCGGGAGGAGATCGACGAGATCGCCGGCAAGGTGCAGCAGAAGTCCCTCACCCTCGTGCCCCTCTCGGTCTACTTCAAAGAGGGCCGCGCCAAAGTGGAGATAGCCCTCGCCCGCGGCCGCCGGCTCTACGACAAGCGGCACGCCATTGCCGAGCGCGACGCCGCCCGCGACACGCAGCGGACGATGAAGGAGTACGAGTCCCGCCGCTGAGGTGCAACGACTTGACTACCAGGTAACTTGCCCACCAGAATCCTTCGCAGGCGTGTGCGGTGGGTGCACGCCGCAAGAAGGGGGACGGAACGTGATTCGCAAAACAGTCCTGGCGCTCTCGCTGCTCGTGATCGCTCTCGGCACCGTCGCTGTGAGCAGCTCGGTCGCTGGCGCCTCCGTGCACGGCACAGTGACATTCACCGGCAGCATCAGCTGCAAAGTTGCCACTTCTTCCGAGGTGACGTCGAGGCCAGGGCTGGAGACCACGACGCCTCGTAAGGTGAAGTTCACGGTCTCCGCCACGCTCGTGGGCTGCAAGGGCAAGACCTCGAAGGGCGGCGCCAAGATCGTCTCCGGCGCGCTTACCGGCAAAGCCACCGGTTCCTACGACTGCGAAGACCTGCTGTCACCGCCGCCGTTGAAGGGCAAGATCGTCTGGACGACCATCGGCAAGGCGGCCGCCGGCACGGCGATCACGTTCTCGAGCGGGGCGTTGAGCTTCCCCAACTTGACGTACACGTCCACGCAGACAGGGTCGTTCGCCGGCACGGGCAGCGTTTCGCTGACGATCAAGGGCAGCGAGGATGCCCTCTTGGCCGTCTGCGGAACCAAGAAGGGCCTTACGAAGATCAAACTGTCGTCCGGCCAGGTGAGCCTCGGTTAGCGTCCCGCCAGCCCGCCTCTCCTGCGGCGGTAAAATCGGGACAGCCTGGGCGGTAGCGGTGCGAGCCGCCCGGCACCACTGCAGTCGGCGCACCCAGATGGACCAACTCGGGGGTGACAGGCTTCGACTCCGGTCGTCGAGGTGGGAGAAGCGAGCCGTGGTCTCCGGAGCCACGTTAAAGAGCCGGAAACCAACACAAACGCCGAGCACCAGCTCGCGCTTGCCGCCTAAATAACGGCAACGTCTGTCCGGCCCCAGCCCCATGGACCGGTAGCAGGCGTCATCAAGTGGGGCTTACTCGGGCAGCGGCGCTGACACGCTGCACGAGGAAATCTTCGTTAGCTGGAGGCCCGTCCGGACGCCGGTGGCGGGACGGGCTTCGAGACCTCACCGCCGGCTGCGCTCGGAGAAGTCCCATCAAGAAACCGGAGGACGCGGGTTCGACTCCCGCCACCTCCACTTCGTTGTCAGATGTACAACATTCTCCCATCCCCGACGTGCCGATCAGGGACAGCGCGAGATCACGGCAGGAGCGCGCGCTCGAGCGCCTTGAGGACAGTGCTCCGGTATCGGGCGACGCTTCGCCTTCGGTCTCTCCGAAGCACCTGGTGCGCCTGTGGGGAGACGAGGAGGAGAAGGATGTCGGTGGTTTCCTCGACGCCGAGATCCGGGTGGAGCACTCCGTGGGCGTGGAGCGCATGAGCGATCAGGGCCGCGTCCCGGGCGAAAGCTCGTTCCCCTTGCATCACAGCTTCGCGTAGTGCTTCGTCGGCTCCTGCCGACTCGTGGGCGGCCGTGACCAGCGCACCAGACCGCTCGTTGAGATTCGTGACCATGGAAACGAGGAGTCCCAGGGCCTTCTTGCCGTCGCGTTCGGATAGGGCAGATTGGAACTCGGGACGCTCGGCGAGTGGGATCGGCTGATCGTCGCCAGCGGTGGCGACCCCGATCACCTCCATGAAGAGATCGAGCTTCGAGGGGAACGCCAGATAGGCCGTTCGTTCCGAGACCTCCGCATTGTCGGCGATCTGGCGCATCGTGGTGCGCGCGTAGCCCTGCTGGACGAAAAGCCGAGCTGCGGCGTCGCGGATCTGGGTGCGCGTGCGCCGGGCTGCTTGCTCCCGGAGGGGCGACCGGTAGGGCCGCTTGACACGTCCAGCCATTGGATTCATACTAGCAGCGATCACTACAGTGATACTGCACCGGAATCCCCCGGCGCTGACCAGGAACAAGAGAGAGGTCGACGATGCATGCCATCGTTGTACATGTGAACATTCACGATCAGGCCGAGGCGAAGCGCGCGCTCGACCGAGAGTTCATCCCAATGCTCAAGAGAGCTCCCGGATTCCTGGGCGCTTACTTTGTCGCCGTCGATGACACCCACGGCGTCTCCATCCAGGTGTTCGAGACTGAGGAGCAGGCGAAGGCTGCCGCGCCGCCTGAGACCGGACCGGGAATGGGCGGGGTGAAGCTCGACACCGTCCAGTTCGGCGACGTCATCGGCGCTGCATAGATC